>WNFD01006368.1_pt1 | contig 11811 bp, 7 predicted proteins | sample 5400491 | NCBI WGS metagenome assembly WNFD01 (sample SAMN13153343, study PRJNA577476) | soil metagenome | isolation source: 120 cm saprolite under Douglas fir tree site 2 hole 2 replicate 2 | place: USA:California | collected 2015-04-18 | reverse complement strand
CTGGAAGACGCGATCCCAGCTCGCCTCGTCGGTCTCGACCGGTCCGCCGAGCGCGCTGATCCCGACATTGTTGTGCAGGACGTCGATGCGGCCCCATGTCTCGATGCATCTGGCGACGAGGCTCGCGACCTCCGACGATTGCGAGACATCGGCGCGCCACGATGCGCAGATGCCGCCCTCGCCATCGATGATCGCCTTGGTCTCGGCGACGGCGTCTTCGTTGACGTCGACGAGAAAGACCTTGGCGCCTTCGCGCGCGAAGAGCACGGCAGTCGCCTTGCCGTTGCCCCAACCGGGTCCGCTCGAGCCGGCGCCGGTGACCACCGCGACCTTGCCCGCGAGACGTCCCATTCTATGCCGGCACGAGCGGCGAGCGCCGGTGGTCCGGCTGCTCGGCGCCGCCGCGGATGGCGCCCGGCGCTATGTCGCCCCACAGCACGTCGAAACCCGCGGGCAGCTTCCGGCTATTCGGCATCGAGAGCCAGAGGCGGAAGAGCAGCCGGTCTTGTGCCTGGGTCGGATCGTCCTCATAGGCAGTGCGGCCGTGATAGACCACATGATTATTGAGAAGCTGCAGGTCGCCGGGCACGAAGGGAGCGTAGAGGCATACCTCCTCGGCGATTTCGGCGAGCAGGTCCATCGCCGCGATCTGCGTCTCGGTCAGGCGCGGCACTTCGGGATATTCTTGCGCCTGCTCGACGAAGGTGCGCGAGTACTGGCTCGTCAGCTTGCCGTCGCTGATGCCGAAGACCGGCATCTTGAAGACGTGGCCGCCGGGCCCGCCATCCTCGTCCTCCGGCCGTGAGCGCCAGAAATCCTGGAACAGCACTTCGAGGAGATCGGGACCCCGCTTCAGGATTTCGTTGTAGATCGTCACCGTACTGGCGAGCTTGCTGACGCCGCCCACCGCGGCGTTGCGCGCGCAAACCAGGGCGATGACGTCGGTGCGGTCGGTGTGGAAGCGCAATGGCCCGGTCGAGCGGGCGCGAGCACGCGAGGATTTGACCCGCCCCTCCTGCGAGATGACGTAGGTCGGATCGGGATCGCGCGATTCGTCGCGCACCTCGCCCATGATCTCGCCGCGCGAGTTCTGGTACATCGCGGTTCCGAGATGGCTGCAAAGTCCCCAGAATACGCGGCGCAGGTCGTCCTCGCTATAGCGGGCGACAGGAATGCCGGTGATGCGCACTGCGCCGAAGCCGTCCTCCAGCTCCTCGCTCACCACGGCGAGGAGATCGGCGGTCGCGGCCAGCGGAAAGTCGTTTTTGGTGATCTCGAAGAGCGGGATGCGGCGCACCCGCTCGAGCGCCGCGTCGATCTCGCCGCGCTCGCGCTCGCCGAGCGCCCGCACCCAGGCATTCGAGCGCGCCATCTCGGCGCCATACCACGCTGCGCGGGTAGCGAATGGTTGCCGTGCGGTCGCCATGACGGTCTCCCGAGACTGCGTCGCAGAAAGAATGATTCTGGCACAACCTTGGCGGCAAGTCAGCACGAACGGCCGCCAGCGATCACCCGGATTTCGCCGCCGAAACGGGCAATGCTGTGACCGTCGTCACTGGCTTTGGTTAACGGGTGATCTACATCACAGCCGTCGGTTTCCGATCAGCCCTATGAAGAGGTCGTACGCACGTTCAGCACGTTCGTACATTGACATGGCCGATGCCCCTATGGGCATGGCCGTGGGCCCCGCCCTCACCGGCGGGGCTTTTTTTACCCGTGCTTTCGACCGACAAAACCTCCAGCCGACCGTGACGCCGTTCATAGAAGGCAAATCCGCCCGGCGATATCGATAACGCGAGGTACCGCGCAGGGCCAGGGAATCGCGCCGGCGAAGACGGCGATCGGATGGACGCGGGGGGGATGCGGCGTAACCTCTCCGATCGTCGGTGCCAGAACCGCGCCCGGCGTCATGTCGGGCGCGGTTTGCACGGCCGGACACCGCCGGAGCGGTCGGCAGTACCGCTCAGCGCCGCAGTGCCCTTTTTACCTGCGCCGCCAGCTCCTCGAACCCGAACGGCTTGGTCAGCACCAAGACCCCGGTATCGAGGATCCCATGATGGACGATCGCATTGCGCGTATAGCCGGTCACAAACAGGATCTTGAGGCCCGGCCTCATTCTGCCGGCCTCGGCGGCGAGGCTGGCGCCATCCATGTCGGGCAATCCGACATCGGCGACGAGCAATTTGACCGCTTCCCTCTCCCGCAGGGTCGCCAGAGCGGAAGCGCCATCGCCGGCCTCGAGGACGCCATAGCCCAATTCGCGCAGGAGGCCGGCCGTGTGTTCGCGCACCTCGACAGCATCCTCGACCAGGAGAACCGTCTCGCCGCCGGCGCTGAGATCGCCGACCGGCAGGGTCGCGACGCGCAGCATTTCCTCGGCATTCAGCGAGCGTGGCAGATAGAGCTTGACCGTTGTGCCCCTACCGGGCTCGCTATAGATGCTCACGTGGCCGCCCGATTGCTTCATGAAGCCGTAGACTTGGCTGAGCCCGAGGCCGGTACCCTGACCGACCGGCTTGGTCGTGAAGAAGGGATCGAATGCCTTTTCCACCACCTCCGGTGACATGCCGGTTCCAGTGTCACTCACGGCAATCAGGACATATTGGCCGGGCGCGACCTCGCGGTGGGCGGCGGCATAAGCCTCATCGAGCGAGGCATTCGCGGTTTCGATCGTGAGCTTGCCGCCCTCGGGCATCGCATCACGGGCATTGACGGCAAGGTTGATGATGGCATTTTCCAGCTGATTGCTGTCGACGCGGGTCCGCCATAGCCCGGCGCCCATGATCATTTCGACGGCGATGCGCAGGCCCAAAGTTCTCTTCAGTATATCCGAGAGACCGGAGAGCAGCTTGTTGGGGTCGATCGTCTGGGGATCGAGCGGCTGCCGGCGCGCGAAGGCGAGCAGCTGTCCGGTCAGGCGTTCGGCGCGCGTCACCCCGGCGAGGGCTCGATCGAGCAGGGTCGCGACGCCGGTCTTGCCTTCCGGCACCGGTCCGCCCTGCAGCCGCCGACCGGCCGTCTCGATGTTTCCGCCGATCACCGTCAGCAGGTTGTTGAAGTCGTGCGCGATGCCGCCGGTCAGCTGTCCCAGCGCTTCCATCTTTTGCGCCTGGCGTAGATGGTCTTCGAGCTCGCGCCGTTCCGTCATGTCGCGGGTGATCTTGACGAAGCCGACCAGCTCCGAATGCGCGTCACGAAGCGGCCGCATCATTACACTCGCCCAGAATCGCGTGCCGTCCTTGCGCACGCGCCAGCCTTCCGCCTCGTGCCGGCCGACTCGACGGGCGACGGCGAGCGCCCGCTCTGGCTCGCCGCGCGCGCGATCCTCTTCGGTGAAAAATCGCGAAAAGTTACGGCCGACGATCTCGGACGCCGAATATCCCTTGATCCGCTCGGCTCCCGGGTTCCAGCTTGTCACCACCCCATCGGGATCGAGCCTGTAAATGGCATAGTCGACGACGCCCTCGATGAGCATCGCCAGGTTGCGCTCGTGCTCGGTCAGGCGGGCGCTGGCCGCGCTCAATTCGCGGGATCGACCGGCAACTGCGATCTCCAACGAGGCGTTCAGCTGCGAGACGTGCCGACGCTCGGCCCGCAGGCGATCAGCCGCGACCTGCAGTCCATCGATGATCAGGCAGGTGATGACAACGTTGATGCAGAAGAACGCGAGCGACAGCGCATCGGCACGGCCCGGCAGCGCGAACGACCATTCCGGCGGCACGAAGAAGAACCAGCAGGCGATCCCGCCGAGCAACCCCGCGAGCAACCCCGGCCGCAGGCCACCGATCACCGCGCTCAGCACGACCGCGGGAAACACGGTAACGTAGGGGTCGGCCGCGATCGCCATACCAAGCGCCAACCGGATCAGTAAGGCGACGCCGATCAAACCAACAGCAACTGCGTAGCTGATGAGCGAGCCGCGGCGGCGCGCCCATTCGGCGGGCGCCAGTCGCTCGAACCAAGACACTGCCCGATTTCTCCCAACCCGCGCGATGGTGGCCGATCGTGGCGGCCATTAGCGATATTGCCGTCACGGCCTTAGCGTTGCCAAGCTTTGGCAAGGAGCGATTGCTTCCGGAGAGCCGACCGCCCGGCAACAGCTCAGAAGCGGCGCGAGGCGCCAGCAAGGCGTTCCGCGAGACTCGCCCAGGCCGGCTTTGGTGCGAGGGCGGCATCGAACGGCAGCGGGCGCGACACCGTCCCGTCGGTGCGCCAGGTATTCTCGCCGGATTCGTGGCGCACGATCCAGCTATGGCGATCGGAGAGACCCCAGGTGAAAACCGTGCGCGTGGCCGGCTCGTCGAGCATGACCTCAAGGAAGCGGCGGTATTCATCGGCGACTATCTGGTCGCGACGGGCGATATCACCGGGTGCCGCGGCGTCGACGACATCAAGCTCGGTGACGGCAATCTCGATCCCCATGGCGGCGACCGTGGCGATGAAGTCGCGCAGCTTGCGCGCCGAGAACGGCTTCGCACCGATCTCGAGATGCCCCTGGATGCCGAGGATCTCGACGGGGACGCCTTCGCGTTTCAGCCGCTCGAGGTGGCGCAGGATGACGCGCCGCTTGGCGTCGTCCGCCACGCTGTCGTATTCGACCCCGTACTCGTTGAGCAGCAGCCGGGCCGTTGGATCGGCATCGCGCGCCGCATGGAAGGCGAGATCAAGGTAGTGCGGGCCGATTTTGTCGGCGAAGATCGCGCCGCGCAGCCCGTCGGCGCGGCCATGCGCCGGTTCGATCGGCTCGTTGACGACATCCCAGATCCGCATGCGGCCGCGGTATCGCCCGGCAACGGCGGCGATATGGTCGAGCATGGCGCGCTCGGCAGCGGCCGCGTTCGGCAGTTCACGAAACCAGCGCGGCGTTCGGTAGTACCAGAGCAAAGTATGGCCGCGCATAGCGAGGCCATTCGCCGATGCAAAATCGACGATAGCGTCGGCGCCAGCGAAATCGTATTCGCCAGGCGCATCGCAGATGTTGCCCCATTTCAATTCGTTCTCTGTAACCAGTGCGGCACATTCGCGGCGCACGAGATCAAGGAAATCGTCATCGGCCCTGATCTGGGCGGCGGCGATCGTGCTGCCGAAGAGGATCCCGCGCGCGGCAGCGATCGCCCGCAACGCTTCCCGGTCGCCGGCCGCGAAAGCCGAGGGACACCCGGTCATGACTCCCGCCGCCAAGCCGGCCAGCACCTGCCGACGGGATGGACGATAGTCTTCGGCCGCCATCAAGAACTCCCTCGATACCCCGCGGTGACCCGCCAGGCCAAATTTCTCGCTTCGGAACCGTTATTGTCTGCGGGAGCGCCAACGAGATCAATGCCGCACTGCACAAAAGGTGAGTCAAAGTTGCCGCGTTCGCCACTTATGCACGGTTTTGCCAAGAACGGGCTTGCACCGACTCGAACGAGACCGTAAAGCAGAATCAGGGAGGCGCTCCCGCTTCGCATCGGCGCTCGCTGGCAGTACCGAGCGAAGGCCACCAGCCACACCAAGGGGTTCTGACATGAAGAAGCTGATCTCCATCGCCGCCGCGACCCTGCTGGTCGCCGGCCTCGCTGCGGCACCCGCCTTCGCCCAGGGCGCCATGAAGAAGAAGATGCCGATGAAGGCACATCACGCGATGAGCTGCTACGATTATGCCTGGGATTCGCAGGCGCAGAAGGACTGCCTCGCCGGCAAGTCGGCCAAGCCGATGGCGAAGAAAGCGTCGAGCAAGAAGATGAAGAAGAAGAGCTGAACACCGCAAGCGCCCCGCGGCCCCCTCTCGACGGCGAGAGGGGGCCTCTTAGCATGCTTGGCGTGACCTTCGATCCGGCAGCGCTGCGCGATTTCCGCAAGCAGCGGGTTCGTGCCGCGCTCGTTGCCGACGGTCTCGCCGGTATCATTCTCTTCAACCCGATCAACATCCGTTACGCGTGCGACGCGCGAAACATGCAAGTCTACAGCCTGCACAACCCGTGCCGGTATGTCTTCTTGGCCGCCAACGGCTATATGGTGCTGTTCGACTTCCGTAACTGCGAGCACCTCACCAAGCATCTCGAGACGATCGATGAGAGGCGACCCGCTGCGCCCTATTATCACATGGCGGCCGGTCCCGATTGGCGCGCGGCGGCGACGCGCTGGGCCCAGGAGATCGCCGATCTTGTGCACCGCCATGGCGGCGGCCTGCGGCGGATCGCTTTCGACCAGCTCGATCCCGCCGGCGCTGCCGCGCTGCACGGCGAAGGCATCGTACCCGTCGAGGGAGCCGAGCTCATGGCCAAGGCGCGGGCGATCAAGTCACCGGACGAGATCGCAGCGATGCGCGATGCGATCGCCGCCTGCGAGGAAGGGCTGCGCCGGATGCAGCAGGCGCATCGGCCGGGCATCACCGAGCAGGCGCTCTGGTCAGTGCTCAACCAAGCCAATGCCGAGCTCGGCGGCGAGTGGATCGAAACGCGGCTGCTCAGCGCCGGCCAGCGGACCAACCCCTGGTACAACGAGTGCGGCGAGGCCGTGATCCAGAACGGCGAGCTCGTCAGCTTCGATACCGACCTCGTCGGTCGGCATGGCTATGCCGTCGATATCTCCCGGTCATGGCTGACGGGTGACGCACCGGCGTCCGATGAGCAACGCCGGCTCTACGCCCTCGCTTACGCGCAGATCCACCACAATATCGAGATCCTGAAACCCGGCAGCCGGTTTCGCGAGATTGCCGCGGCGGCCTACAAGCTGCCGGAACGTTTCGTCCCGCGCATGAACCGCGCGATCGCGCACGGCATCGGGCTCTGCAATGAATATCCGCTGGTCATCAATCAGGAATATTTCGCCGGCGCCTATGACGGCATTCTCGAGGAGGGCATGGTCCTCTGCGTCGAGAGCTATGTCGGCGAAATCGGCGGCGGCCAGGGCGTCAAGCTCGAGGAGCAGGTGCTGATCACCGCCGACGGCGCCCGAAAGCTGTCTCAATTCCCATTTGACGACCGCCTGTTGTGAGATCCCGTGAGATTGACGGCGTGAGCGCCCGAACTGCTAGCCTGCCGATGTACAATCTGCCGGAAATGCGGCCCGTCAATGCCGCTTTCTGGACGGCACTGCGGGGCCTCCTGGCGGGCGCAAATGTCGACGCGCCCGGCAACCTCCTCTTCGAGCGTCCGCCGGTGCCCGATCGCATCGGTCCGGAAATCGTGTTCTCGCAGACTTGCGGCTATCCGCTCGAGACGCTCTTTCGCGGCCAGGCCGTCCAGCTCGGCACCCCGTGCTACGATGCCGCGGGTTGCGAGGGCGCGACGCATTGCGGCTTCTTCGTCGTCCACGCCGATTGCCGCGCGCGCGATCTTCGCGACCTCGCCGGCAGGGTCTTTCTCCTCAATAGCCGGCACTCGAATTCGGGCATGAACCTGCCACGGCGGGCGCTTGCCGAAATTGCCGGCGGCAAAGCCTTCTTCGGGCAGGTCATCGAAACCGGCAGCCAGCCCGGCAATCTCGACCGCATCGCGCGCGGCGAGGGCGACGTCACGGCGGTCGATTGCGTCACCTATGCATTCTGGTCGAAATACCGGCCGGAAGCCGCTTCGCGAACCGCCATCCTCGCCCGCACACCGCCGAGTCCCGCCATCCCTTTTGTCACCTCGGCGGGGACGTCGCCGGAAATAGTCGAGATCCTGCGCAACGCCCTTCGCCGGCTCGCCCGCGAGGAGACATTTGCGGCGGTCCGCGCGGGCCTGCTGCTTCGGGATATCATCGACGTTCCGCCGCAGCGTTATCACGCCCTGCTCGATTACGAGCGGCAGGCGGCGCAGCTCGGCTATGCGGAGCTCACCTGACGGGTCGGCCCGGGAATTGCACATCCGGGAACTGCACATCCTGGAATTGCAGCGAGGATTGCAGGGGAATTGCCAAAGGGTGTCGAGATGCGCACGAAAATGAGCTGTGGATGGCTGGTCGGCCACGTGGACGGCCGGCACGTGCTATGGCGCGATGCCGAGCTGGTCTTCGAGGACGACCGGATCATCTTCGCCGGAAAGCGCTTCGAGGGCACGGTCGAGCACGAGCTCGACGCCAGCCGCCACCTCGTCTGCCCCGGCTTCATCGACACCCATGTGCATTCCGGCCACCGTGCCTCGCATCGCCTGATCGCCGATGTCGGCCGCCCGGACTATTTCGGGCAGCCATTTCTCGAGATCAGCGTCGCCAAATCCGGCACCCGCGTCGGCGGCGATCCGCGCTACGCCAGGCCGGATGACGCTGCCGCGCGCGAAGATCTCGAGCTCAACGCTGCATTCACCGTCGCCGAAATGCTGCGCAACGGCATCACCACCTTTGTCGAGTTCGGCAGCCAGCGCCGGGTGCAGGAAGCCCTGTTGGAGCAGGTCGGCAAGCTCGGCATTCGCGCCTATCTCGGCCCCGGCTTCGATAGCGGCCGCTGGGTCGGCGGCGCCGACGGCAAGCTCACGCGGGTCCTCGACGACGCAGCCGGCTGGCGCGAATTCCACGGTGCGTTGGAATTCATCGAGACGGCGACGGGCAAGCATAACGATCTCGTGCGCGGCATTCTGGTGCCGCGCGAAGTCGAGACCTGCACGCTCGACCTCATGTCGGCCGCAGCGCGCGAGGCCGCTTCGCGCAAATTGCCGGTTGCCATCCACGCCGCCTACAACATCCACGAATTCTACGACATCATCCGCGAACATCAGAAGACGTCGATCGAACTGCTCGAATCGATCGGCTTGCTCTCCGCCACCACCAATATCGGGCACGGCAATTTCGTCGCCGATAACCCGATGATGAACTATTCGGGTGGGCGCGATCTCGCGATCATGGGGCAACATGGCTGCTCGATCTCGCACTGCCCGATCAACATCGCGCGGCGGGCCCGCTTCCTCGACAGCTGGGAGAGCTACCGCAAGGCGGGCGTCAATATCGCGCTCGGTACCGATACCTATCCGCGCGACATGATCATGAACATGCGCACCGCCTCCTACTTCGGCAAGGTCGCGAGCCGCAATCTGCGCGCCGCTTCGGCGGCCGAGGTCTTCACCGCCGCCACGCTCGGTGGCGCGACCTCGCTCGGTCGCAGCGATATCGGCCGGTTGGCGCCGGGGGCCAAGGCAGACATCGTCACCATTGATCTCGCGCGCGAGGATACGCTGCGTTTCGGCCCGATTCGCGATCCCATCAAGAGCCTGGTCGAATGCGGCATCGGCGACGACGTCAACATGGTCATCGTTGACGGCATCGTGCGGGTGGCGCGTGGCCGTATCGAAGGCGTCGATTTCGCCGCGCTGCGCGCCCGGGCCCAAGCGGCGGGTGAGCGGATCTGGAGCGGCTGGCAGCATTGGGACACGCTCGGGCGAACGGCGGATGAGATGTCGCCGCCGTCGTTTCCGGTCATGGGTTGAGGAGGCGGCGCATGAAATTTCGGCTTCCCGCCGCTGCGGCGACGCTCATCGCCATGGCATTCGCTCTGTCGCCTTCGGGTGCGCTCGCGGAAGTCGGTCAATTGCGCATCGGCGTCCAGTTCGGGCTCGGCTATCTGCCGGTCTATGTTGCCCAATCAGCCGGCTTCATCGCCCAGCGGATGAACGAGAGCGGTCTCGCTGCAATCCCCATCACGGTTCAGAATGTTGCGGGCGCGCCGCAAATCAATGACGGCCTGCTGTCGCAAACCATGGAGATCGGCTGCGGCGGCATTACCGCGATGATGGTGTCGTGGGAGAAGACCAAGGTGGCGAAGGCCCAGGCGATGAAGGGCATGGTCGCCTTGTCGTCGCTTCCCTATGAGCTGCTCACTGTCAATCCGACGGTTCGCTCGCTCAAGGATTTCGGCGCGCAGAACAAGATCGGCATGACGGCGATCAAGGTCTCCATTCCCGCCATCTTCCTGCAGATGGCGGCGGAACAGGTATTCGGCGCCGGTAATTTCAACAAGCTCGATCCGCTCACCGTCTCGCTGGCGCAGCCCGACGGCGCGACCTCGCTGCTCTCCGGTGGTGGTGCGGTCGATTCCTACATCTTCGCGCCGCCCTTCAACTATCAGCTCCGCGATCGCCCGAACATCCGGCGCATCTGGAGCAGTACGGACCTCGCCGGCGGCGCGATCACCTCGCTGTCGATGTGGGCGACGACACAGTTTCGCGAGGACAATCCGAAGACCTACCGCGCCGTCATCGCCGCCATGCGCGACGCGGTCGCCTTCATCCATGACAACCGCGCGCAGGCAGCGGAGATCTTCATCAAGGCGGAGAATTCCAAGTTATCGCGCGATTTTCTCGTCAGCGTCCTCGGCGAACCGGATCTCGCCTTCGATCTCGCCCCGCAGCATTCGCTCGATCTCGCAAAATTCCTCGTGCGCACCGGCCTGCTCAAATCGGCACCCAGCGACTGGCGGGATTATTTCTTTCCCGAGATCGCCGGCGAGAACGGGAGCTGAGCGGCGGCATCCGCCCTAGATCTCGCGGGGCCAGTCGACCGCGCCGTCATGGGTCACCGCGCCGCGATGAGCGGGCCCGACCGACGCGGCGTATTTCTGCAGCAGGCCGGAAAGCCTCGATCGCGGCGGCAGGCGCCAGGCGGCGCGGCGGCGGGCAATCTCTTCGGCCGATACCAGCCAGTCGATCGTCCCGATATCGGCGTCGATGCGGATCGCATCGCCATCCTCGACCAGCGCCAGCGGACCGCCGAGCGCCGCCTCCGGCCCGGCATAGCCGATGCACATGCCGCGCGTCGCGCCGGAAAAGCGCCCATCGGTGAGGAGAGCCACCTTCTCGCCCATGCCCTGGCCGTAGATGAGCGCGGTAACGCCGAGCATCTCGCGCATGCCGGGCCCGCCGCGCGGGCCCTCGTAGCGGATGATGATGACTTCGCCCGCGGCGTAGCGCCGTGCGGCGATCGTCGCCATGCAGCTCTCCTCGTCATCGAAGACGCGCGCCTTCCCGGCGAAGACGCGGCTCTTCAGCCCGGCCACCTTGATGAGCGCGCCGTCCGGGCAAAGGCTGCCCTTGAGCACGGCGAGTCCGCCGGTCGGCAGGATGGCGTCATCGAGCCGGCGCACCACTTTTCCGTCCGGCTCGGGCGCCTCGGCGACCGCATCGGCGAGGCTCATGCCGGCGACGGTCGGGCAGCGCCCGTCGATGAGGCCGCCGCGCAGCAATTCCTTGAGGATGACCGGTACGCCGCCGATCTCGAAGACATCGCGCGCGTGAAACCGTCCACCCGGCCTGAGATCGCCGATCAGCGGCGTGCGCGCGCACACGGCGGCGAAATCGTCGAGGGTGAACGCGATGCCGGCCTCGTGCGCGATGGCGGGGAGATGCAGGCCGGCATTGGTCGAGCCGCCGGTGGCGGCGACGATGGCGGCGGCATTGGCAAGGCTTTCGCGCGTCACGAGTTCGCGCGGCAGCGGCCCGCCGCGGCGCAGGATAGCCATCACCGTCTCGCCGGCGCGGCGCGCAATCGCCGGCCGCGAGGCATCGACGGCCGGCGGCATGCTCGATCCCGGCAGCGCGAGGCCGAGCGCCTCCGACACCATCGCCATGGTGTTGGCGGTAAACTGCCCGCCGCAGGCGCCGATCGTCGGCAGGCATGCGCGCTCGAGTCCGTCCAAATCGGCCGCCGCCATTGCCCCGGTCATCACCGCGCCGACGGCCTCGTAGCTGTCGAGCACGGAAACGTCGCCGCCGCGCCAGCGCCCAGGTAGCGCGCTGCCGCCATAGACGAAGACGCCCGGCACGTTGCAGCGCACGATACCCATCATGATGCCGGGCAGCGTCTTGTCGCAGCCAGCGAAGCCGATGATGCCGTCGTAGCAATGACCGCGCATCACCGCCT
>WNFD01011390.1_pt1 | contig 11814 bp, 9 predicted proteins | sample 5400491 | NCBI WGS metagenome assembly WNFD01 (sample SAMN13153343, study PRJNA577476) | soil metagenome | isolation source: 120 cm saprolite under Douglas fir tree site 2 hole 2 replicate 2 | place: USA:California | collected 2015-04-18 | reverse complement strand
GTGATCAGCGCCATCAACGCGAAGCTCTGCATCATGATCGCCAGCGTATTCTTTCGCCGCACCAGCCCGCCGTAAAAGAGCGCCAACCCAGGCCCTGTCATCATCAGCACCAGCGCGGTGCTCACCAGCATCCACGCGTTATCGCCCGCAGACTGTGCAGCCTTCACGTCCTTCTCCAGCTGCGCCAGTCTGTCGCTTAGAGCCTTTGGGATTTCCGGTGTCGCAGGGGAGGAGGCAGGCGTTGCGGAGGAGGCGGGGGGTTGCTGCGCGGAGAGCGGAACAGCGGCGATTAGGATGGCGGCAAGCACCGGGACAAGGCTGAGACTACACTTCCATCCTACGCACTTCATAGTTATGTCCGCTCCGCTTGCTCTGGATTCGACTTCTGGGGACCCGCCGTTTCGACGCACAAGATTATACGCAGACTCCCCACGCTACGCAGTTTGAAATTTTCATTCCAACGATTCGTTTTTCTGATGCGCCCATTCCGCCGGTCCCGTTTGATTCTCCCGCAAACCTCTGGAACGGTTCCCTTTGTGTAACTTACTTTGTGCAACTTATCCTCCAGCGTATAATGCCGTTCGGCATGGCAAGTCGCCTTCGCCGACCCATACCAAGGATAGATTGACTCACTGCCATGACTGACAGGCTGCCCATGGAAATCAATGTCCGCGAATCCGCTGGAGTGCCGGTACTCGAAGTTCGCGGCCGGCTCACCATCGGCGAGCCTGCCGAGCAGCTTCACGACGCTCTTGAGTCCGTGATTCAGGGTGGCGCAAAGAAAGTCGTCGTCGTGCTGAATGGAATCCCCCAGATTGACAGCTCCGGCATCTCCACGCTCGTGCGCATCTCCATCAAGCTCGCCCGCGAAGGCGGCGTGCTCCGCCTGGTCTGTGGCCCGGGCCGCGTGCGCGACGCGCTCACCGTTACCCGGCTCGTCGAAGCCATCCCCACTTTTGAATCTGAATCCGCCGCGCTTGCAAACTTTTCCTAAGCCAGTATAGTCAGCGCGAATCCCGCTTCAACGATTGGGCTCTATTCTGATAAAGTAGCCAACATGAGAACGTGCGGGAGCAGATTTTCTCTCTTTTGTGTTCTGTGTATTTTATGTCACGGAGTTTTGGCGTTGCCGGCCGTCTCTCAAGATTCGAAACCGGACGAATCCGCCAAAGAGAATACTCCGCGCGCAGGGGTGAACGGTGTTGGAACACCGGCTTGCATTTATTGCCCGCCTGCTGATTATCCTGAAAAGGCTAAACTCAAGAGGATGCAGGGTACGGTAGTTCTGGATATTGAAGTAACGCTTCAAGGAAAAGCGAAGAAAATTATTCTCGTGAAAGGTCTGGGGGAAGAACTAGACAAGAAAGCAATTGAAGCCGTTAAGTCTTGGAAATTTAGACCAGCGAAGAACGATACAGGGAAACCCGTCGCAGTCCGCATGCAAGTCGAAATCACATTCCATCTGAACAATTAGCGCCTACCCGCCTTTTTTCAGTTCCGCCAGCACCAGCTTGGCCAATTCTTTCAGCGTTTCGAACACGCCGAGCCCCTGAATCGCCACTCCTTCCAGAACCGGCTCGCCTTTTTTCCGCAACTGTTTCGTCAGTTCCGGCACGGACATCGCATTTGGCAGATCGCGCTTGTTTAATTGCAGCACGTACGGAATCGTCGTGAAATTAAGGTTGTGCTCCTTCAGATGCTCCTGCAAATTTTCCATCGTTTCGAAATTCGCGTCCAGCCGTTCCTCCTGCGAATCCGCCACGAACACCACACCGTCCGCGCCCTTCAGGATCAGTTTGCGGCTGGCCTCATAAAACACCTGTCCAGGCACCGTATATAAGTGAAAGCGCGTCTTGAACCCGCGCACCGTTCCCAAATCCAAGGGCAGGAAGTCGAAGAAGAGTGTGCGGTCTGTCTCTGTGGCCAGAGACACCATCTTTCCCTTCTGATTTTGTCCCGTGTGGTCGTAGATCCACTGCAGGTTGGCGGTCTTTCCGCCTAGACCTGGACCGTAGTACACGAGCTTGCAGTTAATTTCGCGAGCAGGAAAATTGATGAAAGGCACTTTGTCGTTAATCCGAAATCGGCCACAAACTTATAGCATACGCGGCGCAGGCAGGCCAGTTTTCCCGCCCCGTGGGTCGTGCGCGCACTGCATATACAGTGTCCGCGATTCCGCGCCGAACTCCACGTCCTATTTTTGGCTCATGCCTCCGTTCGGTAACGCCTGACGCCCCCAAAAGTGCTCCCTTCGCATCATTTGACGCGAGAATCCTGCTCTGCTAGCATTTGGTGCATGGCAAAAGCGCATAAGCCCTCTTCATCGTCATCTAGTCATTCCAGGGGCGCGGCGCGGAGTCAGTCTAAGTCATTGAAAAAGAAGGCTTTCCCGCCCCCTCCGCCCGCCCAACGTGGGGGCGTCGAACTGGTGGACCCGCGCGTCCAGGCGCAACTTAAACTTTACGATGAAGCTCTGGGTCTCTTTCATCAGCAGAAATTCGCGCGCGCCAAGCAGGAACTTGAAAAAGTTTTGGAAGGTCCCAGCAAGGAACTCGCGGATCGCGCGCGCATGCACGTGAAAATTGCCGAGCAGCGCATGAAGCCCTCTCAAGAGCAGAATCCGCGCACCGCCGAAGAGCATTACCAGCGCGGCGTAGCCATGATGAACATCGGCCGATGGGACGACGCCCGCGAAAGTCTCGACAAAGCTCGCAAAGCCGCGCCCAAGGCCGACCATATTCACTATGCGCTGGCCGCGCTCGATTGCCTTACCGGCGAAGCCGATTCCGCCCTGGCCAATCTGAAGGTCGCCATCCAGTTGCGCCCGGAAAACCGCTATCACGCGCGCAACGACGAAGATTTTGCGTTCCTTCAGGAAGACCCGCGCTTCACCGAACTGCTCTATCCCGAAAAAGACGGCCTCGCCAGCTAGTGTCCTGAGCCGCAAATTTGTCAAGCATGCGAACGTGTCATTCCGAGCGAAGCGAGGAATCTGCTTTTTCCGCAACATGGAAAAATTCTTTTGTAAAATGAACGCTTCGCAGTAGTCAGAAGTTCGCCATGAAAAAACGCGCCCCCAAATCGAAGATTCTTTCCTCCGGCTTCCGCGTCGTCGCTCTTGGAGGAGGCACCGGCCTTTCCACGCTGCTCCGCGGCCTCAAGGAACTCGTCATCCGCCGCGTCGATGAACATGCCAGCACCGATCGGCCCATCGCCGATCTCGCCGCCATCGTCACGGTCACCGATGACGGCGGCAGCTCCGGCCGCTTGCGCCGTGAGAACCGCATCCTCCCTCCCGGCGACATTCGCAATTGCATGGTCGCGCTTTCGAAAGATGAAGCTCTTCTCGGCCGCCTGTTTCAATATCGTTTTCACGCCGGACGCGGCCTCATCGGACACAATTTCGGCAATCTTTTCCTCGCCGCCCTGACGCACGTCACTGGTGATTTCACGGAAGCCATCCGCGTCAGCAGCAAAGTGCTTGCCATTCGCGGCCGCATTTTCCCATCGACGCTTTCGAACGTGCATCTCGTTGCCACGCTCGAAAATGGCCGCATCGTGCACGGCGAAACCCGCATCACTGCCAGCCGCGGTGCGCCGATCAAGAAACTCAAGCTTTCCTCGCGCCGCGTGCGTCCGCTCCCCAGGGCCGTCGAAGCCATCAGGCAGGCCGACCTGATCCTCCTCGGGCCGGGCTCGCTCTACACCAGCATTCTCCCGAATCTGCTGATCCCGGAAATTGCCACCGCCATCGCCAAATCCAATGCGCCTCGCGTCTACGTCGCCAATCTGATGACCCAGCCCGGCGAGACCGCCGGCTATGCCCTCGCCGATCATCTCCGCGCGATTCAGAAGCACGTCCCGCGCCGCGTCATCGATTGGGTCGTTGCCAACCGCCAGGCCGTCTCGCCCGATGTGGCTCGCCGCTACCGCGCGCAGGGTGCCGAACCTGTGTTCATCGATCTTCCCGCCCTCCAGAAGCTCGGCTTCCGCGTCATCCTCGACAATCTCCTCGAGGAGCACGGCGTCATCCGCCACAACACCCGCCGCCTCTCCCGCCTCCTCCTCGAAGAATTCCTCCATCGCTAGGCTGCATATTCGGATTTGCAGAAGCAGCGCCGTGAAAAACAAGAGGGCGCCCCGACAACGTCGGGCGCCCTCTTGGTGAAAGGCTTGTGCAGCCGTTAGAAGATAATCTTCGCAACGATCTGCATGTTGAACGGCTCGCCCGGCCCGATGCCCGGAGCGCCGTTGAAGTCTCCAATGGTGTCTGTGATCGTACCATCGCCATTGACGGCTCCGGGGCCGGAAGCAAAGTTGATCCGATTGAAGAGGTTAAACATTTCAGCGCGGAGCTGCACTTTCACCCGTTCGGTAATCGGAATGTTCTTCAGGACGGAGAAATCCACGCTCTTGTAGTTAGGGCCTACAAATCTGTTGCGGGCGAGATTCCCGCTTGGATTTGTTGTCCCCGCGCAACCTGCCCCCGGAGTGCAAAACGCAGCTGGGTTAATCCACTGTACACCCGGGATTGTCTTCGAAAAGCTGTGAGAGACACCGGCGAACGGGTCTCCAATCAGATTCACGTTCTCGCGGGTGATGTCGTACGGCTGTCCGCTGTGCAGCACCCACAAGCTACTCACCTGCCAGCCGTGCGTAAGGATCTTTGGGCCCCACGCTGCTCCCGGCAATGCATAGGTAATATTCGCGGTGAATAGATGCCGCGTGTCATAGTCACCGTTACCATAATCTAACTTTATGTTGTTGGAGTTATCAGCAATGACGGCGCGATACTCGCTGATCTCATCCAGAGCATGCGACCAGGTGTAGCCGAATTGCGAGCTCAATCCGTGCCAAGTCCTGACGCGGAAGGTACTCTGCAACGAATTATAGTTCGACGTGCCTATGCTGTTGAGTTGAAGGACGTTGCCGAAGTTCGGGAAGTTGGCACTGCCCGCGTTAATGTTTGTCACGATATTCAGCTTGCGTCCCTCGCTGCCGACGTAGCCTACCTGAAATACGGCGGCATTGCCGAGGCCCTTTTCAACTTGTAAGTTGAAATTGTAGAAGTAAGGCGTGCGGAAATTCTGGTTAACGGAGTACGCGCTGAGGCCCTTCGGGTCCCCGAGGGCAGCGCAATTCGGATCGCTGCATTTCTGAACGCCCGGGAAGATCGACGCCCCACCGGCCTGTGCCTGTCCTGGTCCGGTACCCCAGTTATACGAAGTTTGACCAAGAGTATCCTTGCTGTATGTAGAAACAGGTGACGGGCCAAAAGGATTGCCCTCGATGCCTTGCGATGCAGAGATGGGTGGACGGAAATCCAGGAACGGATTCATATTGATCTGATCGTAGAAGACGCCAACTCCGCCGCGGACGACGAGATCGCCTTTCGAGTTCGCCTTATACGCGAATCCGATTCGCGGAGCGAAGTTGTTCCTATCTGGCGGGAAAATGGAATCGATGCCACTCCCCTGGATAAGAAGGCCTTTTCCCGGGACAAACACGGCGATGTCCTTCTTGTTGCTATGGAGCGGCCCGAAGTATTCGTACCGCATGCCGAAATTCAGGTTGAGTCTCTTGGTCAACTGCCAGGAATCCTGGAAGTAAAAGTTGTAGGCGTTCACTACTACCCAGCGCTCCGGATTTCCCACAGCGATCGTCGAGGAGGACACGTCGCCCGCAAGGAAGTCAGCCAGTGAAAGCGTGTCTAGGCAAGCTGTCGTGTTGGCCGGGGCGCATGAACCGGCCCAAGGCCCCCGTGTTCCGTCGAATGTAAATTTGCCAGTTCCACGGCGGTGATAAAACTCATTCACGTGCGCCTGGCGAACTTCACCTCCGAAGCGAAACTGGTGCGCTCCCCGGTTATAGGAGACGATGTCCGTCAAATGCCAGGTGAGGTCACTGCGGCCTTCCGGCGGCGTGAGCCCGATTTGCTCAAACCCTGCGATATTAATGTTGGGAGCGCCGAGTATGGGCTTCCCGTTGATAGTCGCATCGGGGCTAAGGAACAAGCCCAGAGCTTTCGTATCGAAGCTGTTGTTGAAGTCGCTGAAAGTCTGGTTGAAGTAGTTGGCGCCAACGAGCACCTGGTTGGTCAGTCGTGGTGTGAATACGGAATTCAACGTGAGCGAATAGTTGAACACGTGGATGGGCGCGTCTTCGAAGTAGTACTTCAAATTCGAACTGGCTGTTCCCAACGCGGGGCTTCCGCCGAGTGGCGCAGTCTGGTCGCCTTGTCCCCCGAACCAGCGGAGCGACAGACGGTGTTTATCGTTGAAGTTGTAGTCTACCTTCGCCACGCCATTGTAACTGTGGCCGACGGAGGCGATGGGGCTGAAAAAATTGTTGGGTACTGCCGCAAGACCGGCAATGCTGCCACTTCCAGACCTCGGCCAAAAGCCGGTCGGTCCGATCAGAGTTTTGGAAACTGAACTTTCCGGAATGCCGGCGGCAGTCAGCTTATTCAAGGCGGCGGTGACCCAAGCATCCGAAGGCTCCGTGGCCACACCTGAGAGGCCAATGATGTACTGTTGCTTCTCAAAAGAAGCCAGGTAGAACGCCTTATCCTTGCGGATGGGACCATTGACCTGAAACCCATAGTTTTCGTTGCGCAGCGGCGGGGCCTTCGTGCCGGGCGATGGCGTGAAGAAGGGCGATTTTGCGCTATAAAATTCGTTCCGGTTGTAGTAGTACGCCGAACCGTGAAGCGTGTTGCCGCCGGACTTGGTGACCAGGTTTACAGTGCCACCCGCATTGCGTCCAGCCTCCGCGCCGGACTGCGTCTGCGACGAGAATTCCTCGATCGAATCGATCGGCAGCACCACACCAGCGATGCCCGAAACGCCGCCTTGGTTGACCGCAGGGATGTTGTGCCAGAAGTCGTTGTTATCCACGCCGTCAATCTGCCAGTTCATCTGATTGGGGCGTGTCCCATTGAGCGAGCCGAAGCCGCCCACCGAGTAGCCGCCGTAACCCGGCGCGGTCGCGATCAATTGGGTAAAGTCTCGTCCGTTTAAGGGTACGTCCTGTACGACGTCAGAAGAAATTGTCATGTTCTGTGTTTGCGTCGTGGTGTCGAGCGACAGCGCGGCAGCTGACACCTCCACCATGGTCGTAGTCTGGGCCAGTGTGAGTTTGATTCCCAACGTATAGATCGTACCGGCGACTACTTCGACCTTATCCACCGTGTATACGGGGAATCCCGTCGCGGTGACACTGACTTTATAGAAGCCGAGCGGGATGTCTTGGAAAGAGAACTGGCCTTCACTCGTCGTCACCGTATTGTGATCGAGGCCGGTTGCGGTTTCTGTGGCCTTCACCGTCGCGTTTGGCACGACGGCGCCGGATGGATCCGTCACCGTTCCGTTAATCGAGCCGCGGAACGTCTGCGCGTTTACCCCCACTGCGAGCGACAAAACAACAAGAATTGCTAACACTAGGCGCTTCATATGATCAACACCCCCCTCATCGAGATCGAACTACAACCGACAGCACCCGCGTCCTGCCTCTCGGCAGGACAATTTAAAAAACAAATTGCACCGCGAACCAATCGCTTTCAGTTTGTGGATCGTGACCTGTTATCGCCATCAAGGACAAGCCCCCCGGACCAGCTCGCCCTTCTTTGCTTCAAAAAAACAATACAGCAATACGACCAATATGGCTGTGATGTTTGAGTTTTAACTCTCCCTAGCCTGCCGTGTCAAGGAGAATGAATTTTATCCGGCAGACCCAAAAATTTCATCGACTAGATGCTTCTGAAGCGCGTTTTTTCATTGACATCAGCCCGGAAATTTGCGCCCGTTTCAACGTTTTTCCCAAACGATGCCAAACCTCTTCGCCCGCGGAGATTCTCGATCCCCGCGGGCCGCTTCGCATCTCACGTTTTTACGATCAACCGCATTCCGCGCTATCCAGTTCTGGCCGCTTCCTGCTACCGTCTTGGAAGTTCTGCACTCAAGTTTCTTGGGAGACCTTCATGGCCACCTTCGGATTGATCGAATACCAAGACGCCGCGCCGCAAGTCCGTGCCATCTACGACGACATCATGGCCACCCGCAAAACCGACTGGATTAACAACTTCTGGAAGGCCATCGCGCAGGATCCTGCGTTACTCAAGCGCACCTGGGAAAGTATCAAGCAGATCATGGGGCCGGGAGCGCTCGACCCCCTTACCAAAGAACTGATTTACATCGCCGTCAGCGTCACCAACAACTGCAACTACTGCATCGCCTCGCACACCGCATCCGCCTTTGGCAAAGGAATGACCGACGCCATGTTCAAGGAGCTTCAAGCCATCATCGGCATGGCCAACGAAACCAACAAACTCGTCACCGGCTATCAGGTCGAAGTTGACCAGCGCTTTCAGCCCCCACTTCCGCGATAAGTCTTACAAAATTTTTTCCCTTTCCGAGCTTTTTCCAAACTGCGGCTCGCAATGCCTGGCTCAGTTCGAAATTTCATTCTCTTTGACGGTAGGAGCCATGGCCGGCACACTCGCATACGCACGTACTATAGCTGGCTCTCTCCGGTGAGGTAGAACATATAGATGTTAGCGGGGGAACCCTGCTTCAGGCAGGGCGGGTCCGAAATTCTAGTTTTGCGAGTGTGCCGGCCATGGCTCCTACCGTCAAAGAGAACGAAGTTTCGACTGCAAGGCTGGAAACGGCGCAGCGCGCCGCGTCAACCGCCACCTTGCCCGGTGAGGCGGCCAACAAGCAGCAACCCGTCGCGCTGGAAGTGCCGGTTTCGGTTAACGGAGCGCGGACTGTGGAGGGCAGCGACAAGCGCGAGCCCTTCTCCGAGACCACCAAGACCGTTCTTATTTTCGGCAACGGCGCCGTCATCCGTCTTTCTTCTTCCGTTGCTCCGGGTCAATTGCTTTTTCTCACCAATGAAAAAACAAAGAAAGAAGTCGTCTGCCAGGTCGTCAAGTCCAAGAACTATCGCAACGTGAGCGGGTATGTTGAACTGGAATTCACGGAGCCCGTCGTGGGCTTTTGGGGCATGCGTTTTCCGAGCGACCGCATCGGTTCTGTCCCGCAGCCGGTTGCGTCCAAGCTCGAAACGCCAGTGGCGAAGACTACTCCCAGCGTCGTCGCAGCGAAGCCGTCTGTTCCAGCTTCTGTTGTGAAAGATGCTGAGCGAAAACTCGCCCAAACGAAAACTGTCATTCCCTCGGCGCCGAAAGTGGAAGAGCCAGTTGTGCAGAAGCCAGTGGCACCTGTAGCACCACTCTCCTCCACGTTGTCTACGTCTTTCGATCCGGAAGCCCCACTGAGCATTCGCTCGAAAACGCCCCCAGCACCCGTCGTCCCGGTTGTGTCCGCTGCGCCGGTGTCCGCTACTCCCGAATTCACTCTGAATCCCGTGCCCGTGCAACCCACCGCTCCAGCGTCCGTGCTCTTCGATTCGCCGCGCGCCTCGGAAGTGCAGGCTTCCATTCTTGAGCCCGCCGGCACGCAGGCTGTTCCGGTGACGAGCACTGCTCCCAATCTGCTCGCTCTCTTCGACGCCAGACCTACTACTCCTGAGGTTGCCCCTCCGCCCCTTGTGCAGGTTTTCGCTGACCCGGAAACCGAGATGCTCAAAAGCCAGACGCTCAAACAGCACACCGCGCGCCTTCAGGAACAACTTTCAAACATGATGTTCTCCGGCGAACCTGCAGTGCCTGAAACGGTTTCAGTCCAAATTCCACACGCACCTCCCGTGATCGTAAAAAAAGAACTTGCGGAGAATGCCGCCAAAGCTTTGGAACTATCCAAAGTTCACAAACCAGAACCCGCACCCGCCGCGCCCGTGAAATTCGAGCCTCTGCCCGCGAAATCCTCGCTCCACGACGAAGAACTGAAAATTCCAGCTTGGCTCGAGCCCCTGGCTCGCAACGCCGCCACGCCTACTCAGGAGCTAGTCGACAGGGAAAAAACAAAGCGCCTCGCCGAGCAGCCTAAGGTTGAAGAATCTGCCGCGGACACCGTCACGACCGTGGAAGGAATTCACATCCCCGAGCTCTCGCTTCCCACGTTCGGCAACGCGCTTCCGCTTGACGAAGAAATCAGCCCGCAGGATAGCGGATCCAGGAGTTCCGGAAAAGGCATGCTGGTCGCAGCGATTGCAGCTGGTGTCCTGCTGCTTGCTGGCGGCGGCTGGTGGTACATGCAGCAACAATCTGGCGGCATCCATGCCGCTCCGGCGCCAGCGTCGTCCGTTGCGTCGAATGTGCAGGCTTCCGTGGCCTCCCTTCCTGTGGCAAGTTCGCCATCACAGCCCCAGGGGAATACGGTCGCGCAAGTGAATCCTCCGGCCCCGTCAAATCCGCCAGCGCTCACCAAGACTTCCGTCCAATCCAATTCGGCCCCGAATACTCTGAGCGTCGTGCCGGCAGTTCCGCCTGCCGCGACGGTGCACAATTCGCAACCCACTTTGAATCCGGCAAACGCTGGCGCGACAACACCGGTTCCGGTCCAGCCGGCTGCCGCGCAACCGAGGAAGCCCATCCTCGGAGAAGTTCATCTCGCCAAACCCAAAGTCTCGCCAAGCCGGCGCACGCAGAATGGTGGAGAACCTGATGCAGGCATTGTTCTAACCAACGACGAACAGCCGGACGCAGATGCGCTCAACGCAGGTCTCGTCGTCGACAACAATCAGCCTGCTGCCCCCCCCGCAGCTCCGCTCCCCGTTGGCGGTGACGTGAGACAGGCAAAGCTGATTTCTTCCGTGCCTCCCACTTATCCAACGCTCGCCAAGAACCAGCATGTTTCCGGCAATGTCCTCGTCGACGCGCTGATCGATGCCAACGGGCGCGTGACTACCATGAAAGTTGTTTCCGGCCCCACCTTGCTGCATCAAGCCGCCATGGACGCTTTGAGACAGTGGAAATATCAGCCCGCCTCGCTCGACGGCAAACCCGTGCCCATGCACCTGACCGTCACCCTCCAATTCCGCTTGCAGTAGTCCTTTACACTTCGCGATAAAGTTCCCAAGCCAAGGGGTGCGCTCTCGCTGCAAGGGGCCTCCGGGGCCTCGCAGGCCAGTTTCCGACGCGAGCTTGGCAGCCGAGCGGATTGCTTCCGAGTGGCCCGTTTGAACGTAGCCGCTGGCGCGGCGGACGCTTCGCGTGCTATGCTCCTCACGTCATGCCGCAAGGTAGAGTTTTTAACTGCGATTTTCGCTTTTCTCTGATTTTCCCAAGTCTTGCAAAATCAATAAGTTGCAAGCAGAAGAAGATTCAATTCCCATAGCCGTTGGACCGGGTCCCGCCATTAGCCCGCATCCACCGCAACCGCCAGCGGCCACCTTCAAACGGCTCTATCGAACGCGCGAAGAGCACCTCGCCCAACTTCACGCTTTCGTGAAAACGCGCCTCCGATAGAGCACTAGCGTCATACGTCCAAAATCGGGCCGGTTAGCACTATGAGTGTAATCGCCTGGTTTCAACAACTACACTAGAGTGCGCGTCTCTCGCAGACGATTCTGCTTCGCGAACGTTCAGAAGAGAGCGCCGCGCTGACGGCGTAAATCCGGTTGCGGTTTCCTCCACAGCGATGCAAATGGCGCCAAACGAAAATGAAAAAGCCACCCAACTAACGAGATATGCGAAAAGGTTGGCGTTGTGAGGAAGTAAGAATGACCTCGTGGCGGCCCGGCGCTGGAAGGCAGCGCGGATGGCATACGACAGCATCCAACGTCACCTCGCATTCGCAGAGGCATTACCAAAAGCGCAGCTGAATAAGTTCAACGCGGAGCTTACGGAATTCAAGTCTGAATTGCAGAAACTTGGCGAGCAAGTTTGAGTGTGATCCGCACGCTTCAGAC
>WNFD01011042.1_pt1 | contig 11816 bp, 15 predicted proteins | sample 5400491 | NCBI WGS metagenome assembly WNFD01 (sample SAMN13153343, study PRJNA577476) | soil metagenome | isolation source: 120 cm saprolite under Douglas fir tree site 2 hole 2 replicate 2 | place: USA:California | collected 2015-04-18 | reverse complement strand
CGCTACGACGAACTCCAGCATCCTGGCTCCGATTGACCCATTTAACCTTCGTCGCTTCAACTACGGTAATTCCGACTACGATACGCGGAATTATCTCAGCGTGAACTATGTGTATAACTTGCCGCACAAGTTCGGTCCCAGCACCCTCCTGGGAGGTTGGACTGTTGCGGGTACGGTCTTCGCCCGCTCGGGGCTCCCGTTCACAGTGGTCGATTCCAATGCGTATGGCATCTTGAACGGCAACAACTATGGGATCGCCGCCACGTCGTCAGTTCCGGCGCAGGTTCTGGGTGGAGACCGGAGTTGTACTAGTCAAGCCGCCAATCCGGCCACTCCTTGCCTGCTGGCCTCGAACTTCGGTTCTGCTACCACCGGCTTCGGCCAGCAGCGCAGGAACCAGTTCACCGGTCCGAAGTTCTTCAGTAGCGACTTCACGGTCAGCAAGATGTTTAAGGTGCCCCACTGGGAAGGCGCTCACTTCGGAGTAGGAGCGCAGTTCTTCAACATCTTCAACCGTCCTCACTTCGATCAACCCGATGCCGATGTTGCATCACAAACCTTCGGGCGGATCATCAACCCAGTAGCTTCCCCCACCAGCATCTTCGGTTCGTTCCTCGGAGCGGATGCCTCCCCGCGGTTGGTACAGCTTCACGCAACGTTGACGTTCTGAACGAGGCTCGCTTAATTGGCGGTTCCGAGGTTGGGACCGCCATTCTTATCGTCGAACGGGAGGATTGGCCTGTAACTTTCGGTCGGCTATTTGCATCTAGCGGCTTACCGCTGAGTACGAATTGCCGATGTTCTCTCGGCAAGATCGCTCAGTTGTGACAGCGGTGGAGGATCATGGGACGATCAGCGGTGGGACTCGTCTTGCTTGGGGCGGCGTTAACTCTTGCAGCCCAGGACATGCCCGGGATTCGCGTGGGAACACTTGCTCCTCCATTACGAGCGCGGGATCAGTTCGCAAAAGAGCAAACACTTGCGTCACTGATGGGACCAAATGGTCTGGCGCTATTGTTTTTCCGCTCGGCGGATTGGTGACCCTTCTGCAAGCAGCAACTGGTTCAGTTGCAGAATGCGCGTGAAAAATTCCGGCAGCAAGGCATCGGGCTAGCTGCCATCAGTTACGACTCAGAGGCAATCCTCCAAGACTTTACGCAACGCCACAAGATTGAGTATCCACTGATCGCGGATCCCAAGTCCGAGATCATTCGGAGTTACGGATTGTTGAACACAGCAGCAACCGGATTCAGCAAAGGCATGGCGCATCCGGGATATTTTTACATGACGCCAAATGGTAGGGTGAAGGAGAAATATTTTGAGACGGCGTACACCGACCGGTACACCGCTGGCAATCTGCTTTTGAACTTGTTCCCGGCGTTGGTGGAAGGAAACGGCCGTGAAGTCTCGGCGCCCTATATCAAGTTGACTCTGTTCCAGTCCGACGACGTAGTAGCTCCAGGGAACCGTTTCACAGTCGCGGCTGAAGTCGCATTGCCACCGGATACGCATGTTTATGCTCCCGGAGTTAAACGATATAAACCGATCCAACTGATAATGGCAGCATCACCGGATTTGAGGATGCTGCCGCTGCGGTACCCTAACGCAAAGGTGCTATTTCTCCCAGCGATCAACGAATCAGTGCCGGTCTATGAAGGTAACTTCCGTCTGCTGCAGGACGTGGTAGTTTCGGCCGACCGGACATTCATCGGCTCACTCACCCAAGCCAAGACAATTACCCTGAAAGGGACACTCTTCTACCAGGCCTGCGATGGCGAGAAATGCTACCTGCCTCAGAAATCTGATGTCTCTTGGGACGTGCGAGTCATACCGCTGGATAGGGAGAGAGCACCGGAAGCAATTCAGCATAAGTAAGTCAGCAAGAGGTATGGCGACAGGCCGCACGGAATGCCGGCGGCCGCGGGCCGCCCGTTCAGAAAATTACACACTGAAATGCTCTAGCTCTGATCCTCTCTGCGCTTCAACGTCGGGCGGTCGTCATCCTTCTTGGTGTCCTGGCCATTCTTTTCTCCTGCAGAGGTCCGCCGTAAGCTAGGTTTGCTGGTTTCCTTCGGGTCAACCGCCCGGTGCCGGTTTTCCAGTACGGCGAGCCGTTCCTTCACGTCGTCGAATTCGGAAGTCGACACCAGGTACTGCGCCCGGGCGGGCAAGATGTGTGCTATCTCTTGCTGGGAGTTCTCGATGCGATCCGGCGTCTGGGGATGCGTGGAGAATGCTTTAGCCAGAGCACCCGGCTTCTTCTTCTCTTGAGCCTGCAGCTTCTCGAAGAAGCTGATAAACGCGTTGGGATCGTATCCCGACTTGTACATATATTGCAGCCCAAGATAATCGGCTTCCGCTTCGAAGGCACGAGAGAAGTGCAGGAACGTCGCCGGCAGTGCCAAACCGGCTGCCTCGTAGCCGGCGTTCTCCCGCGCTGCATGGCATGCCGCCACATGGCCGATCTCATGTGCCATCACGCCAGCCAGCCCCGCTTCCTCGTCCGCTGCCAGAATCAAACCGGAGTTCACATAAAAGAACCCGCCCGGCAAGGCGAAAGCGTTGATCTCATCTGAGTCAATAACCTTGATCGTGAAAGGAACTTGCGCATCCGAGTTGCGGACAATATTCTGGCCCACCCGGTTGACATACTCTGTGATCACGGGGTCCTGGATCAGCTTTACGCTCGCTTCGACCTGCTGGGCATACTGCCTGCCCAAGGCGACCTGTTTTTCGACGCCATACCAGTTGCCCACGCCGGTTTTGCAACCCACGTTGCGGTCGCCTATGGCGCCTAAATCTGACTTGCCGCCGTTGTGTTTGACTTTATCCGCGTCGGCGGGCTCGACTGTGCTGCCGGGAGTACTCGGCGCCGATGTGCTTGCGTGATCTCGGTCCTGGGAAAAATTTGGTGGCACCGCACAGCCGAAAATGAGTAGCGCAACCGACGATACCAAGATCCATGACTTCATGATGAACTCCCTTTGGCAGTTCCGGCCGGAGTTCACGCCATGTCCTATGATCTCTATGATCTCTTTCGCGTGAACTCTCGGCCAGAAAGTCACTAGTGATTTAGACTGGTTTAGTTGCTGCCAGAGGAAGACGCGCCCTGCTGTTCCATCAGTGCAAGTTTGATAGCCGACGGGGGCACAGCGATGTCGTATGTGCCGATCGGTGTCTCAACCGCGCTGAGGAAATATTTATTCCCGACATGCTCAAAGCTAAGTTGTGCATGCCCCGTTTGAAGGCCATCGAAAAACGTCGGGTTCAGGAACGCGCTTGCACCCGTTTCGTAGCTACTGATCTCCAGCTGGCTATGTCCGATGACATCTGCACGACGCACTCTATACATGCCCGCAGGGAGCACATGGCCTCCGACCACGAAGTCGTGCGGTATCGTTGCAACGATTGTGTCACCTTCCTGAGCACGAGCACCCAGACCCAATCCGAGAACGCAAATCAGTGTGAATAGAACGGTCAAATACTGCTTCTTCATAATTTCTCCTTAGTTAGAATCTTAATGATTCGTGCCAGTGAGATGCTTCCGCTACGATGGAAGTTACGGGTGAGGACACTCCCAATCGTTACGCGACTTTCGCGTTGCAGGAAAGCAAAGGAGCAATGGTGGTTTTATTGGAGTAGCTGCGACTGCTGCGCGACGGAGGATGAGCGTGACGGTTAAAACGAATAGCGGACAATCCAGCAGTTTCTACCCTCTGAGACAGATTCACTCCATGTCGAAGGCGACATAATGTAGCTTTCCTTGCCTTTCGATCTGCAACACGACGGAGTCGCCAGGTTTAAGACGATGCAAGGCGGATCTCAGTTGTTCGACCGACTTCGTTGGAGTGTTGTTGAGGGCGTGAATTATGTCGCCCGCGTGAATACTGCGACTTTCGCTGTCAGGCCCTGCAGTCAGTGCGACCACAACGACCCCAGAAGCAAGACGAACGCCACGTGCCGCTGCCGCCAACTGTGGTGTGAAATCCACGGCGAAAACTCCGAGCCCCCCGATACGGTTTTTCGGGTCGACGAGGCCGGCGAGTTGGTCCATCTCATCGCGGTGTTCGATGGCGGGGATGTTCAACAAAATACTTTGCGAACCACGCAACACAACAACGGTCAGATTGTCGGCCGGAGGATGTAGATACAGCGATGCGCTCAAGCCAGGCAATCCCAGTATCGGATGGCTATCGACCGCAACTACGACATCCTGTACTTTTAACCCCGCCGTGTCGGCAGGACCGCCGGGTTCGACGTCGGAAATAACAACTCCCCAGTTTTGCGCCAGGCCGAGACCAGCTGCCAGAGGAGGGGTAATCTCCTGCACGCCCACCCTAATTTCTGTTCGGTGGACGTATCCGTACTTCCTCAGCTCCTCATAGACAAACTTAACCGCAGCCGCCGGTATGGCGAATCCCAGGCCTTCGCTGCCTCCACCTTCGCTCAGGATAAACGTGTTCAACCCAACCACGTAACCGTCGAGATCCACTAACGGCCCGCCGCTACTTCCGTGATTGATGGGGGCGTCGGTCTGTACGTAGACCATGGGTTGGTCGGGATCGGGCTGGCGCCACACCGAGCTGACGATGCCCAGCGTCACCGAGTTCTGCAAGCCTTCTGGACTACCAATCGCCATCACAAACTCTCCGGGATGTGCGGAGCGGTTTGTTGCCAACGGTAATGTGGAAAATCATGGCCCTCGACCTTCAGTAGGGCCAAATCAAGGTCTCTATCCGCCCCGACCAGTTTGGCGTCCAACACTCGGCGTTTACCCAAAGGGAGAATCTCTAGCGGCGAGTCGGCCACTGGCGATGGTAATACAACACGAATCTGTTGCGCTCCTTCCACAACGTGCGCATTCGTCATGATGTAGCCGTCCGAATCAACGACCACTCCGGAACCGATCGCTCGCTGCCGGACAATAAAGGAGGCTCCATCTTTACTCTTGTCGTCCTGGGGCCCAAATCCGGCGACAGTAATCTGAACCACCGCAGGAGAAACTCTCGAAACCAGTGCCTGCAGGGAGCCATTGAATTGGTGGAGGAGGTCGGGAATGCGAGTTTCGGCTCCGTATCCGTCTGCAAGCCCTTCGGCCGGCGATAGGTTGGTCACCGCTTCCTGGGGCGCCGCAGCTTTGATCAGAACGAAGCTGATCAAGCTGGTAAGCAACAGGACACGGACAGATAACGGTTTCATCGCCATCCCGCCTCAGTGAGAGAATGCTGCGACAGGAATCGCCAGGAAGCCCATCGGCGCGCCAATCGGTTTCTTTTGGCAATCGTTGGGTTGCTGGAACTTAGTCGCACATTCACTCACCATCATGGATGCGAGGAGAATGAACAAAGTTACCGACGCAACGTCCACAGTTCAACCCACCTTTGCCGACGACGTCGCAGTTTCTGTGGGGCGATTTGAAACTTTTGTTGGCGTCGAACACCTGTAGCGTTAGGGCAGGACGACCGCGCAGGCGAGAACCGGGGGGCGAACCCCATTCCGTTTAGGTAAAGGCAGATGCACTATGACGACAGCGCACGACGACACAAACCACGTTCCCGAAATGCAACCGTTCTACCTTCAGCGCCTTCCCGCAGAGGAACAATTGCGGCGGGTGTCTTCCTTCTTCCAAATCATGAGCGCCAGGCGCACTATACGGTCGTTCTCTCCAGAGCCCGTGCCGTTCGAGTTAATCGAGACGGCGATTAAGGCGGCGGTTACCGCACCCTCTGGCGCCAATCAGCAGCCGTGGCGATTTGTCGTGATCTCAGATCCGGAAGTGAAACGCCAGATCCGGGAAGCCGCGGAGGTCGAAGAGAGAGAGTTTTATCACCGGCGCGCTCCTCGCGAGTGGCTTGCGGCACTGGAGCCACTAGGTACAGACTGGCGGAAGCCGTTTCTCGAGATCGCTCCTTATCTGATCGTTATTTTCCGACTCGACTATGGTTTGAGCCGTGATGCGGAAGGGCATGAGTCCAAGGTCAAGCACTACTACGTTATGGAGTCCGTAGGAATTGCGGCAGGCTTATTGCTTGCTGCGCTACACATGGCTGGTCTGGCGACGTTAACTCACACGCCCAGCCCGATGGGTTTCCTGAGCAAGATTCTAAACCGACCGAAAAATGAGAAGCCCTATCTATTGATTCCGGTCGGCTACCCAGCCAAGGGAGCGACGGTGCCTCGCATCACAAAGAAGCCCTTGGCTGAGGTCTTAGAGGTTGTGCCTTAAGAGGGCGAAGGCGAACAAACACACTTACATTCGAATTTTCGGAGAACCGAGGGATGACAAAAACCAGCAACCTTAACTCAAGAAGAGGAACCGAGCGCGGTCGGCCTGAGCCACAAACTTTCAGGGTCGCAATCGCGCAGTTCGCTCCGGTTTACTTGGACAAGGCAGCCAGTCTGGCCCGGGCGATACAAATCGTTCAAGATGCGAAGAAACGAGGGGCAGAACTCGTGGCATTCGGAGAGACCTGGTTGCCAGGTTATCCAGCTTGGCTCGACGTGTGTCCCAACGTCGCTCTGTGGGAGCATATCCCCACAAAGCAAGTGTTCGCCCGCTTGAGGCAGAACAGCGTTACGATTCCCGGTCCCGAAATCGCTGCTTTGTGCGAAGCAGCCGGTGATCTCAAAATTAACGTCGTGATGGGAGTAAACGAGCGTGTTGAGGCGGGTCCGGGAAACGGAACTCTCTACAATAGTGTTCTTCCGATTACGTCCGAGGCAAAGTTGGCCAATCATCACCGCAAGCTCGTGCCAACTCACGCAGAACGACTGGTGTGGGGCAATGGCGACGGTCGTGGCTTGAGCTCGGTGGAAACCAAGAACCGCCGCATCGGCGGATTGATCTGCTGGGAGCACTGGATGCCACTGGCCCGCATGGCCATGCACAACTCCGGCGAACATCTCCATATTGCGGTCTGGCCCACGGTACACGAACTTCACCAATTGTGCAGTCGGCACTACGCCTTTGAAGGACGCTGCTTCGTTTTGGCCGTCGGCTTGATGATGCCCACTCGCGATCTTCCTTCGGAGCTGCAAGATGACACAAATATGCAAAAGGGAAGAGATTGGCTGGAGCGCGGTGGCAGTGCGATTATCGCGCCCGATACGCGCTACATTGTCGAACCGATATATGATCGCGAGGAGCTGATCGTCATTGATCTAAATCTCAGCGAAATTGACCAGGAACTCCTGACCCTCGATGTATCCGGCCATTACTCTCGGCCTGACGTGTTCACATTCCACACGAAAACACAATGAGTTCGACAAAACGCAGCTTTTCGGAGCGAACGAGAGCGTCATTGTAAGTAGGAAGTGTAACTTATTCTGCCGGGTTGAATCTGATTGGCATGCGCAGGAATGTCTTTCTGCTGGCGCTGGGTTTGGCCTGCATAGTCGCTATCAGTCCAGCGCAGGGAAACTCCAATCACCTCAGCGGGCAAACGTCGCCGTACCTGAAACGGGCAGTTTCCCAACCCGTCGATTGGTACCCTTGGGGTCCAGAGGTCTTCAGGTGCGCCCGCGAGCTAAACCGCCCGATTCTGCTGGATGTCGGAGCCGTGTGGTGTCCGTGGTGTAGTCTCATGGATCGCGATACGTACACAAACGTCGCCACCGCAGACTACATCAATCAGCACTTTGTCTCTATAAAGGTTGATTTTGATTCTGCTCCGGAGTTGGTGGCGCAATTGCAACGCGCCCAAGCGGTGCTAAACCTGCCTGCCGGGTTGCCTCTCACATCTTTCATCACACCAGGCGGAAAGCTCTACTTTGGCGCGGGATACCTGCCAGCAGAGAACAAGGCCGGCAAACCGTCATTTCGAGAGGCAGCGCAAGAAGCTCTGAAACGCTATGCCGATAAGAGCAAGATCGAGGAAGAATACTTTCAATTGGAGGTTGCCAGGAAACCATGAGGAAAATTATCCGGTTACTGTGGTTATTGCTGCTCACAGCGCCTTCTTTGTTCGCAATCGATAACTTGAAGCTCAATCCGCGTCTCGACTACGGCAGTGACAGCCTCGACGGTCCACTCATCACTGGATCGGACGCTCAGTCGGGATTTGTTTCAGGCAAGACCAACTATGTCATCATGTACGGTGAGGGATGCTTTAATTCAAAGAGGCAGGCACGGCGGACCGTTGAACTGTACAACAAGTACCGCTCCCAAGTGCATTTTGTGGTCGTCGATCTTGACGTTCAGCGCTCGCCCGAACAGCAGGAGCTGGTTAAGAAGTACTACAAGGGCTACATACCTCATGTCCTCGTATTAGATTCACGTGGTCAGCCTCTTTACAACCAATCCGGCGAAGTGGACTCCGGAGTCATTGAAGACCTCTTCAAGAGATCTCCCGGCCAGTGACTGGGAGATTTCCCCAGAATCCGAGTCATAAGAATGGATGGTAGGACATGCGCGAGGAATTCGCGGGAAAAACTGGTCTGATCATCGGGGAGTCCAGCGGAATTGGGAAGACAGTAGGAAGAATTCTGCTTGAACGGGGCTGAGGCGGTAATTGTTGTCGGCAGGAACAACGAAAAACTCCAGGCTGCCGAGTTGGAATTGGGTTCGTTCGGGAAGGTGACCACAAACAATACGGACATCGCCGACTCGGCGCAGTTGGACCTTGACCCAACGTCAGGCGATGGAATTGGCTTCCGCGAAGGTCCGCGTTAACGCAGTGTCGCCCGCTGTGGTCGAGCCCCCCATATACGAGGCGTTTATCACTAAGGCCCAAGTGCACGCGTCAGTGCAAGAGTTCAATAGCTTTGATCCCATTGGTCGAGTGGGTACAGGTGGAGGATGTCGCGGAAGTTGAGACTTTTCTTCTTTCGGATAAGGCGTCTTGGATCACCGGTGCAGTTCGGGATGTTGATGGTGGCGTAATTGGTCTGGCCGCATCAAATATTAGCCTGCGCAAGACACAAGATCAGTTCCGCCGACAAACCAGGAGCAGACAGACTTACTTCTGAGCTTGCGTCACCTGGGCCTGTGCGAGTGCTCTCTTGATGTCCTCTTCGATCTCATTCCTTGTCTTCAAACCAAACACCTTATCCACCACTTTGCCGTCGCGACCAATGTAAAACGTGGAAGGCAGGAACTGCACGCCGCCGTAAGCCTCACCTACCGTGTCCTCGCCGACCAGAATCGGATAATTCACGCCGAGCTCGTCGGCAAACTTTTCAATATCGTTGGGACTAGCGTCATCCATCGCGACTCCCACCACCTGCAGTCCCTCTGCTGCGTACCTATCCTGCAGCTCGACGAACCAGGGCATCTCGATCCTGCACGGCGCGCAATAGGTGGCCCAAAAATTCAGCAGCACTGCCTTCCCGCGAAAATCCGAGAGTCGAATGGTCTTCCCGTCGGTCGATTGCAACGTGAAGTCCGGCGCTAACTTGTGTTTAACGTCTGCGCTTGTAGCTCGAGGTTGGGCAAAGGAGCGACGCACCCGCCCGACCCCAAACAGCACCATGAGGGCGACCACCATAGCCACAGCGAAAATGACAACTGGACCGCGTCTCATAAGAGGCTCCGTCACAAAGCAAATCGGTTCAGGAAAGACAGATAATTCGAAAGCAGAGTGAGGCGTCCAAAGACCAGCAACACTCCAAGCGCAATCAGCAAGGCACCACTAGCCACCTCGACTGCGTGCATGTGAGCACGAAAGCTGCTATAGAACTTGAGAAAACGCTCAATGCCCAAGGCAGTCAGCAGGAAGGGGACTGCGAGTCCCATCGAATAAACGGCGAGCAGAACAATTCCTGCCAACACAGAATCCTGTGCCGCAGCAAAGCCGAGAATGACCGCCAGGATTGGACCCACACATGGTGTCCAGCCAAAGGCGAATGCGAACCCAACTAGGAACGCTCCCAAAACCGTGCTGCCGCCCTTTACATTGTGTAGACGCTTGTCCGCGTAAAGCGCATTGATCCGGAAAATTCCGGTCAGATGAAAAGCAACAATGACAATCACCACGCCGGCGAGTCTCGCCAGCGTCGACTTGTACTGCGCCAGCAACTGCCCAACCTCGGTCGAGATCGCACCCAGGGTGATGAACACAATGCTGAAACCCAGGATGAACCCGACCGAATTAAGCATTACCTTGCGCAGTGATTGAGATTCTTGAGACCGCAGTTCCTGAACTCCCACGCCTGAAATCAGTGACACGTATCCGGGGACCAAGGGCAACACGCAAGGCGACAGGAATGAAACTAGCCCTGCAAAAAAGGCAGCGTTCGGAAGGGGAAGAGTCGACATCTTAGGCTCTCATTCTCATTTCGTACTCACCTATTTCGGACTCACTGACTGCATGGCCGCTCCCATAACTCTGCCCTGACGTGGCTCCTGGAGAAACGCAATCAGCCGCAGATTGTGGGGGTCAGCCCCGGGCTCCAGTTTCACCTGAACATCCTGGGCGAAACCCAGCCCGAGCCGCAAAGTGCCAATTCTAAGGAAATTTCTGACCACAGCAGTGTGTGCCAGTGTCCGACCGTCATTTTCGCCTCTTGAAACTTGCGATTCGGCATGGTTAAGGGCGACGGCGACGTAGACCTCTGCCTCGCGCGAACCAAACGAATCAGTCAAGACTTCTATTTCAACGTGGGCATGCAAAATATTCGCCTGCTCTGAGGTGACGGAAGAAAGGTGGACGGGGATCTTAGGCGCACTCGAAGCCTTGACAAACGCTTCATTGGCAGACCGCGCACTGCTGCCTACGAACTCGATGGTTCCGTCTACGACCATCTGCGGAGTATAGATACCGCTTACGCCTAGCCGGTCGGCATAAGCGCTCTGCCGCTCACTATAGAAGTGGGAGGAATAAGGATCCCTCCACCCCAGATGGTTCCAGTAGTCAACATGTTCGCTGAGGACGACGAGTTCTGCGCCACCTGCCGGCTGCCGATCCAATTTCGATAGCAAAGCATCGGCTGGCGGACAACTTGAACACCCCTCGGATGTAAACAATTCAACGAGTACTGGGGTACGACCATCCGTGTGACGTGGAGCTTCGACTGCACGCGTCAAAACCCAGGCGGTTACGCACGCAATAGCAAAAGCTGAAACGAGTGAAATCTTCATGTCGCTTGCCTGACTCTTCCTAGATGCGCAAACAACCGCGTAAGTTACGGGCGAGTGGGCGAAGGCGTTAACTGTCCGCGGTGAACGACATTGTGCGGAGGGAGTATGAGAATTTCTTGCCGCAATCCAGGCATACCTGGTATGTGTGCCCCGAGATTGTGAAGGGCCGGCTGGTATTGAAATGCCAACAACCAAGTATGACGTCCAAGAATCGCAGTGCCGGGTCCATCAAAGCTTTCCACATATTCGTTCCTCATGACCACAATGGCCCCAATGTCAGTGACTGTCTCCACGGCCGCGTGCTGAGCCTTTTCGCATGTGCACCTCAGCACCGCCTTGCTCAAAATGGACTTCATCCATGAGCGCTCTCATCAAGTAAATGCCTCGGCCATGTGCGGACTCGAGGTTAACGATGGCCGTTGGATCCGGTACCTTGTTGGGATCAAACCCTTTTCCCTCGTCCTTGATAATGATTTCCACTTCGCCACCGAATTGAATGCGGCAATTGATTTGAACTTTCCTCTCGGCGTCCTGCTGATTGCCGTGAAGCACTGCATTCGCTAACGCTTCGCGAAGTGCAATTTCAACGTCGCGCTCGTATCCAAGTACACAATTGCATTCCTGGATCATGGTCATGAGCCAATCTACGGCGCCTGTGATCGCATTGATTTCGCTTCGCATAGTGATCGACAAGGCCGCGTTCGGACCCGCTAAGTGAGACTCACTGGATAACGAGGTG
>WNFD01022092.1_pt1 | contig 11817 bp, 15 predicted proteins | sample 5400491 | NCBI WGS metagenome assembly WNFD01 (sample SAMN13153343, study PRJNA577476) | soil metagenome | isolation source: 120 cm saprolite under Douglas fir tree site 2 hole 2 replicate 2 | place: USA:California | collected 2015-04-18 | reverse complement strand
CGACCGGCGCGGGGCTGCGCCGGGTCGTGCTCAACGCCGCGCCGCTGCCGGCCGCCCCGGAACGCCCGGCGATCCCGCTGGCCGAGGTCACGGCAATCGAGCCGCCGGAGATGACCGAGCCGCCCGAGTTGGTCGGCGCGAGCAAGAAGACGCGCCTGGCCTGGTGGTACCGGCAGGATCCGGACTACGGCAACCGCGCTGCCGTCGCCGCGGTGGCGAAGCGGCTCTCGCCGAAGGTTGACCTGAGCGAGGGCACTGCCCGCGCTTACCTCGGTGCCATCCTGGCGGCCGCCGATCGTGACAGCGGGGCGGCATGAGCACCGCCGGGCACATCGTGGGCGCGGCGCTCCGCTTCCTGCTCGCCGTCGTCCGCGACGTGGTCATCCTGGCCGGCCGGGAGCGGATGGCCGCGCTGGTGGTCTTCGCCTTGCTCGCCGCCTTGGTGCTGTTCTGGAAGATCACCCTGGGCAGGCACGGGCAGGGCTGGCGGCGTGTCAGGTCGATCCGGTTCCGGCTGTGGCTGCACCTGCGGCCCGGCCCCGGCTTCGCCTCCCTGCCGGAATTGTGGCTGCGGTGGGGCCGGCTGGCCGCGCTGTCCTACGGTGCCCGGTCCCGGCCGGGCCTGGGCCTGTTCGCCAGGCTGACCCTGCCGACTGCGGAGTTCGCGGTGCGGCTCGGCCGGGCGCAGTACCGCCGGCGCCTGTACGCCGCTTTCGAGCTGCACTGCCTGATCCTGGCGCCGCCGCGCACCGACAAGACCGGGCTTCTCGCCGACCGGATCATCCGGCATCCCGGGCCGGCCCTGACCACCAGCACCCGGGCTGACCTGCACCAGCTCACCAGCCCGGTCCGCCGCGGCCGCGGCCCGGTCTATGTGTTCAACCCCGAGCTCGTGGGAGACGTCCCGAGCAACTTCGTCTGGGACCTGCTCGGCGTGTGCACGGACGAGCTGATGGCCTACAAGATCGCCGACTGGCTAGCCGGGGGCACGCCCGACTACGGCGACCTGGCCTGGTTTGAGGAGGTCGGCGTGCTCGGGCTTTCCGGGTTGCTCCTGGCTGCCTCCATGACGGGTGCCTCACTGGCGGACGTCTATACGTGGACCCAGCGCCGTGGCCATGAGCGCGCCCTGGCGGCGCTGGCCGCGCACGGCAACCCCGAACTGCATGCGGCGGTCCGGGCCCTGATGGAGGAGAACAACAAAACTGCAGCCAGCATCAGGACCACGATCGCCCGGGCGCTGAAATGGGCGGTGATCCCGCAGCTTGCCGCCGCCGTCGACCGGTGCGGCACGTTCAATGCCCGCGAGTTCGCCCTTGAGGGCGGGACGCTGCACCTGATCGCCTCCGGCGATTCCCGGTCGGTGATCACCCCGCTGCTGCGGGCGCTGGCCAGCTACGTGCACTACGAGGCGGGCCTGGCCGGCAGCCGGACGGAGGCCGGGCGGCTCGACCCGCCGCTGCTGATGGCGATGGACGAGGTTGCCCAGGTGTGCCCGGTGGACCTGCCGTCGATGCTGGCCGACTCGGCGGGCAAGGGCGTCGTGTTCGTCACCGTGGCGCACAGCCTGGCCAAGCTCGAGGAGCGGTACGGCGCTGAAGGCGCAGCGAATATCTGGGCGATCTCCGGGGTGAAGATGCTGCTGCGCGGCATCACCGAACCGCAGACCCTGGAGGACGTCTCCCGCGTCTGCGGCACCCTCGGCGATGACGACGACGAGACCCGCATCGTGCCTCCGGACGTGCTGCGGCGCCTGCCTAAGCACTGCGCGCTCGTGATCAACATGGACCTGTCCCCGGCCGTGGTCCGGGTTTCCCGGGCCTGGCAGCGGCGGGGCGCGCGGCGGGCAGCCCGCTGGAACGCGGTTCCGTGGCAGCTCACCGAGACCGTGCCGCCCGACCTGCGCGACCTTCCCGAGGCCTCCGCGGACCTCGCGGACACCGTCGCATTCCCCGCCGTCCCGCGGCCGCCCGCACCCAGGAGCGAGCGATGACGGCGCCATGGCCGGAAGCCGACCCGGCATACGTCACGGAAATCTGGTGCCCGCCCGCTGACAGCGGAGTGCACCGCCTGTTCTCGCCCGGTCGCGAGCCCGAGCCGCTTCCCGAGCCCGAGCCAGAAGCGGAGATCTGATGAGCGCTGAGTTTGATCCCGACGACCCCAAGACCATAGGCGAGCACATCCGCAAGTTCCTGGCAGACCTCCGCCTGGCCAAGCAGGTTCAAGCCGACTTCAGCGACCAGGAGGCCATTAACCGCGACTACGAGCGGGCCATAGCCGCCGAGGACACCGCCGCCGGCCAGGCCTGGCAGCAGATGCGCGCCGATGGCGTCCCGGTCGCCCAGCCGGAAACCGAGATCTCGCCGGCTCGCGACCCGGTGCCCGAGGCTGAGCCGGAACTGGAGGCCGGATGACGTGCCGTCGCATGACCCCAGAGGAAATCAAGCAGGCCGACGCTGCTTACCGGCAGTGGTGGCCATCGGTGCTCACCCTGGGGCTTATCCCGAAACCCGAACCCGAACCCGAACCCGAACTGGAGGCCGGATGACGAACGGCAATGAGGCGCACGCCTCCGGACCAGAAGCCGCTATCGCGCAGGCATCCAACGACATGATCGCCGAGACCGTCCAGCGTCACGCCGAGGCTGAGGCCGCCGAGCGGGAAGCGGAAGCCGCAGCGGAGGCGGAACTAGGCGACGAGGAGCTGGAGATATGACCCCCGGGCCCGAGCCGGATCTCGGGCCGACGCCGGAGAGCATCGAGCAGGGCGCCGAACCCGATGACGCCTACCGGGCGCCCGGCACCTGGACCGAAGTCCACCCGCCAGACCCCGATCCCGACGCGTACGCCGCTCTCGGCTCCTACGCTGACACGTACAGGCAATACCTTGCCAACTGGGCCGACGCGGAACTAGAGACCGAGGACCCCGAGGCCGAGATTGGCTGAGCCCGATCCGGTAGCCGCCCTGGCCGCGCAGTTCGAGGAACTGCGCGGCCAGCTGGCGCGCTCCCAGGGCGAGATCGGCGTCCTCCGCGAGCGGCTGGAGGCGGGCTCCGGGCAGGTCGTGATGTTCCGCCTGGAGGTCAAGCAGCTCCGGGAGCGGCTCGACGAGGCGATCGGGAAACGGCAGCTGGCCCCGCCGCCCGCCCCGTGGTGGGTAGTTGACGAGGCCGCGGGCGCGGAACTGCTCGCCGCCCTGCGCGAGTGGGTCGACCAGTTCCTGCGCCGCCAGTATCCCGGTTACCTGGCCCGTCTCCCCCGCTGCTGGCCGAACCATGGCGAGGCTGTCTGGGAGTTGTCGACGATCTGCGCCGAATGGGAACGCGTGTACGCCGATGAGGACAACCGGGACTTGGCCGGGGCCCTGACCTGGCACGACCGTTACCTGCCGGATGTCATCTCGCGCCTCGCCGGGGCGATTAAGTGCGACGAGGCTGGCTGCCAGATGACCCGCCGCTACTCCTGACGAGCCCGGAAGGCCCCGGCACGCTTCCCCGCTGCCTGGGCCTTCTGCATGCCCGGCGGCTCGTCAGATCTCCGCTTCCATGTCCATGTCTGCCGCGGCTTCCCCGGCATCCGTTACGGCCTCGCCGGCCTGCCAGGAGGGCTCCAGGGCCGCCTGCGCCTGCGCCTGGGCCTGCTGCCACGGGGCGGGCTCGCTGAGCATCTCCCGCTGCGCCCCGGCCCGCCTGGCGTCCTCGGCGTCCATCCGGGCTGATAGCTCGTCTATCCCCTGGCCGATGTGCTGGAGGTCCTCGGCGATCTCCGCGTAAACGCCGGCCATGTCGCCGGCCTCCGGTTCTGGCCCTGGCTCCGGCGCAGGCTGCGCGCCCGCCCGGGCCTCCGCCTCGGCGACGATCTGCGACAGCCTGGCCTGGAACTCCGCCTCGGTCTCAGCCTGGGCCCCGCGTCCGTTATCTCCGGCTCCGGCCTGCGGGATGCGCTCGGCCAGGCCGCGCTCGCGGAGTTCGCGTTCTGCGGCCCGGGCCGTCTCCTCCATCCCGGCGTGCGCTTCGGTCCACTCGCGGTGCGCGGCATCGGCCACCCGGAGGCCCGCGAGCTGCCCGTCGTGGACCTGTACCAGTGCTTCGGCCGACCCGGCCATGCGCGGGTCTGCAGCCTCTCGTGCTCGCTCGGCCTGCCCGGCGGCGACCTCGCGCTGACGCTCAGCTGAGTCCAGGCGCGCGCTGACGTCCGGGGGCGCGGTCGCCACGGCCCGCTCCCGCTCGGCCAGGCGTGCTTCAAGGTCCTCGTTGCCCATCGCGGCCATCAGCGCCCGGTTGTCGGGGAGCTCCAGGGTGCGGACTGAGGCGTGGAACATCTCGCGCAGGACGCCTTTCCCGGCGGGCACCGGGCCGATCGCCTGTTTTGGGTCTGTGATCCCGGCCGCCTCGCGGTAGGCGCCGACGAGTCCGGCGCGGCGCTCCCAGTCATCCTGGAGCGTCCCGGCCCCGGCGGGCGGTGCACCCCACGCCCGCAGTGCCCATTCCTCGGGCCTGGCGGCCATCTCGCGGCCGATCTCGGCCTGCCGGGCGTCGGCGGCCTGGTATCCCTCGGCGATTTCCGGCGCGGCCCCGCCCGGCGCGCGCTCAGTGAACGTCTGGGTTGCTCCCCGGGCGGGGGGATCTGCTTTTTCCAGGCGGCCATGCAGGACGCCCGCAATGCTGCGTGCTCCCTCCATCGACCTGCCCGTGATCAGGTCAAGCGACTCGGCCACCGGCCGCCCGCCGATCTCGTGCTCACGGAGGAGCTGGAGGAACGCGGGGCGCTCGGGGTCTTTCGCGTACCGCTCGTACTCACCTGGCTTGAGGCGCTCCCGGACCGCCTCGTCTATCTGCGGGACCACGTCCCGCCACCAGAAGGCCTCCGTGATCGTGATCAGGTGCCCGATGTTCGACGCGAAGTCCTGCGCGGCCTTCATCTGCTCCAGGGCGGTGCCGAGCGTGTCGTCCCTGGCCAGGACCCCGGCCATCACTGCTTCCCAGAGGGCCATCTGCCCGCCGGGCTCCGGCTCCGGCGGTGCCTCGAAGGCCTTCAGTGCCGCCTCGGTGTCGCCGCGCTGCAGGTGCTCGTGAGCGGCGCGCAGGCGCACCATCTCGGCCTGTTCCCGTTCCCGGCGCCCCGGGGCGGACGGGTCCGGCGGCCCGGTAGGCACGAAGACCACGTTCCGCTCCCGGCCGCGGGTCATCCCGACATAGGCGAGATCCCGTGTCATGCCCTCGCTGACCAGCAGGTAACCGGCATCGACGGTCCGGCCCTGGGCGGTGAACACGTTGCCGGCGTAACCGAGCTCGGCGTGCTCGGCGAGGTAGGACGCGGGGACCATGAACGGCGCTGACCAGCCGCCGTCCCGCATCCGGCGGACGGCCTCGGCCGTGAGGATGCCCCCGGCCCGCTGCCACCCTGTGATCCGGATCGTGTCCCGGTTGCTCAGCGTCTGGCCGTCCGCGTTGATGCGGGTGTTGAGCCGTGCCCGGACCAGGTCACCGGTCCCGGCCTGGTTGCCGTCGCTCAGGGTGACCATGGCCCGGCCGTCGATCCGGCCCCGCTCGGCCAGGCGCTCGCGGACCATGCGGGCCAGCGCCGCGGCTTCCTCGTTCGTGCCGGCCAGCAGCAGCGAGTCCTTGCCGCGCAGGTAGTCGGTGAGCCACAGGCCGACTGCGTCGCCGCGCATCCGGTCGGCGGCGCCGTGGCGGATCCGGCCGCGGCGGCTGTACTCGCCCAGTGCCAGCAGGTCGCCGTCGCGCAGCCGCACGGAGGCCTCCCGCTCCCACGACTCGGCGAACCGGCGGACCTCGGTCAGCCTCCAGTTCCCGTGCCTGCGGGCCATCAGGCGGAAGATGCCGCCCGCTTCCACCGGCCCGAGCTGCTCGGTGTCGCCGACAGGCTTAGTCCTGGCCCCGGTCTTCTCCAGGATCCGCCAGATGGCCAGCAGGTCAGCCGTGCCGATCTGGCTGGCCTCATCGAGGACCAGGACGTCGTTCGCGGACACCGGCATGTGCCCGCGGGTCTGGCCGCTGTCCTTGATCCGGCCCAGGAACGCCGAGCGTCAGACCGATCACTCGGCCGCCGGTGACCTGAGCCCATGCCTTCGCGAACTCGGCCATGACGCGGGTCTTGCCGGTCCCGGCCGCGGCGACCAGGCACTCGGCCATCACCCCGGACGTCAGCATCCCCTTCACGACCTCGCGCTGCTGGTAGTCCAGGTCAGTCCCGGCCAGCGCGGCGTCCGCCTGCCCGGCGGTGACCAGCCGCGGCCTGCGCGCGGTAGCCCGCTCGACGATCCATTCCTCGCTGTCGAGGTGCGGCCTGGTCACGTACCGGGCCTCGCCCGGCCGCCGGTAGATGCTGGTGCCGTCCTTGCGCAGGCCCAGCCGCGCGACGTCGACCACGTCAGGCACCGGCGCTATCTGGATGATCTCCGTGCCTGCTATCGGCCCCGCCGGGGCTGCGGGCCCGGCGCCGCCCGGCGCCGGCTCAGGCGATGCAGTGCCGCCGAGGGCGTCGTCTGCCATCGCCTCGAGGTAGGCGACGGGGTCGACGTCGGCCGGGAGCCCGCCCAGGGCCCGGTGCATCTCCCAGATCAGTTTCCCCCGCGTCCACGTGGAGTTCTGGCGCTGCACCTCGGCCACGCCGATCCGGATGGCCCGGGCCCGCCCGGATTCGCCCGGCATCCTGCTCGGCCCCTGCTCGGCGGCGAAGCGGGCCGCGGCCTCCGGCAGCGTCTCCAGGAGCTGCACGCTCTCGTTCTCAGCCGTGCGCATCCACTCGGCGAGCGCCCGCTGAGCGGCTTCCGCTTCGTCCTCAGCGGTCCGCTCCGGCGGGTGTTCCTTCGCTTCGACGTCGAAGCCGTTGCCGTCTTCCTGCTTGACCATGACCAGGCCGAGCGCGGCCAGCTTGCGGGCCAGGATCCGCGTGGCCACGGCGCCGATGTAGAGCCGGTCGGCCCATAGCGGCGTGCCGTCGAGCGCCCGCCATTTGCCGTCGGCTCCGTCCGCTCGCTGCGCCCGGTTGAGGATCTCCAGGTGCGCGTGCAGGTTCGGCTCGCCGTCGCGGTTGGTGTGCTGGGGGAAGGTTCCCACTAGCAGGCCGTCAGCGTCCCGCCACTCCCCCGATGTGGCGCTGTGATGCCCGGTGCGCACGTACGCTCCGTGCTGCTCGATCCAGGCCACCACCTCGCTCGCGGTCTCGATGATCGCCGCTTCGATCTGCTCGGCCTGCGCTTCGTCCCGCTCCGCGTCTTGCCCGCGGCCCTCGTCCCGTGCCCGCTTCGCCGCGGCGCGGTAGCCCACCTGCAGCAGGCTCACGGACTTCTCGGCGGATACGACCATGTCGTAGAACGGCGTCTGGCTCCGGACTCTGGCCCGCTCGGCGATCTCGATATCCCGGACCTTCTCCGGGGTCGCGAACCGGCCCAGCACGGCCACCTGGGCGTCGATCCGCTCCTGCGCCGCGGCCGCCTGGGCGCTCTTGTCCGGGTACTTGTGCCGCCGCTGCGAAGTCGTCAGCGGCGTACCGTCCGGGGCGACGTCGTGGTGGTACAGCCCCCGCATGGCCTCGGCGTTCGCCGGGCCCTCGGCGCTGGTGCCGCCGATGCGCCCGGACAGGCCGAGAGCCTCGGCGCCGCGGCCCATCCACCGGCCCGGCGGCTCGCCGCCGGCGGTCAGGTGATAGTCCACGCCCACCTGGCCCAGGTGGTAATCGACGTCGAACCCGCTTTTGAGCGTCACCTGTGCCATGGCACCTCCTTAGCCATCGTGAGCGAGCGAAGCGAGCGGCACGATCCACGGTCATCGTTCGTAGATGCATGTGACTGGGTAAAGATCTGGTGCTCTTGGATGGTAGCCGGCAGCCGGGCGATTTGCCGGCAGCCGGAGGGCCCCGCGCGGGCCGGGCACCTGTCGGGGGCTGGCGCTACGGTCAGGCGGTGACTACCGGAGTTCAGGTCCACGGCGAGCCCGGGCAGAGGCTTCTTGAGGGCGGTGCCCGCGCCTACGGTGCAGCCGGTGCCCGCCGGGGCAGCTTCATCGAGCAGGCCGTGGCCCGCGCCCTGGAGCACTGGCTCTCTCGCCGCCCGGACTGCGGCGGGCTGCAGCTGTTCCACGACCTCGGCGGTTTCCGCGACGTTGCCGGACACGGCTACGGCCCGGTGAGCCTCGGCAGGACGAACATTGATCATGTCGTGCTGAGCGGCGCCCGGTGGCTCCTGATCGACGCCAAGGAGACGGCGGCCGGGACTCTGACGACCGGCGCGGCCGGAAAGGGCGTGCTTATCCAGGCGGATGGGACCGAGCGCCCGGAGCCGTGGCTGGATAACACCAAGATGAACTCGGCGGCCGGGATCCTCGTACGGCTGACCGGCCTCCAGGGCTGGCCGCTGTGGGTCGTGCCGGATGCTACGAAGTACGACCGGGGGGTGCTGAAGGCGCGGGCCTTCAGGCACGGCGGGTCGATTTGCACTATCAGCGAGGTTTACGGTGGGTCGCTAGATGAGGTGCTGGCTGTGCCGCAGCGGCCAGCCGGCCCGGAGGCCGTGGCGGCGCTGGCGCGATATCTCACCGCGCCGCCTGCTTCTGCCGCGGAGGCCCCGGGGTGATACTCGGAATTATGGGGACGGATAACCCTGCCTGGGTTCCCGGCGAGGCTGAGCGCGTGGCGCACAGCGGGCCACAGCCTGGCACGACCGGGCTGTACGGTGACCTTCCGGCCGGCGCGGGCCCGCTGCTCGAGCTGGCGGCCGCGCTGATCGCCCGGGCGTTCACGGCGTACGCTCTGGGCGACTGGCGGATGTGCGACGCGCTGGTGTCCGAGGGCTTGCGCGCGTGCGGCGAGATCTTCGCCACCCTGGCGGAGCGCGTCGTGTCGGGCGCGTTCGCCTACCGGGTCGATGACCCGGCATGGGATGCGTTCGCTAGCCGCCTGGCCGTCACGGTCCTGGAGCCGCGGCAGGTACCGCCGCTCGGGCCCGCCGTCGAGACTGAAGCCCAGTTCCGCGAGCGGCTGCACCGGATGGTCACGGAGGCCGGGCCGCCGCGCGGGGATGCCCGGCGGCCGGCCGCTCCCCCGCCGCGGCGGACGCCGGCGGGTGCCGAGCCGGACTTGTCCAGGCCGGGCGCGCTGGCCGAGTCGATGCGCGCGATGGGCCTGATGTGACCCGCTTGCAGTGGATGCAGCAGATGCAGTAAGCGCAGTAGGATAGGGGCATGAGTACGCCTCCTGCGGAGCCCCGCACTAAGCCCGTCCGGATCACCGTCGACCTGGCCCCGGCCGACTATCAGGCCCTCAACCGCTGGGTTGCCAGGGCCGGGATCGAGCTTGATCTCCCGGTGAGCAGGCTCAGCCTGGCGCAGGCCATCAGGGGCATGATCCGCGCGGCCGCCGCCGACGTCGTCGTCAGCGCCGTCGTTCTCGATCTGCTGCGCAGAGAGCAGGACCAGGCGTAATTCGCGCCCCGGCGGTCATCCCAGCGCGAACTGCCAGACCACTGGGGGCACACTTCCCATCAGTGACGACGGAAGGACACCATCATGACCGACCCGGACGAGACCGCCAACCTGGTGGACGAGATCATGGGGGCCTACCGCGAGCACGCAGCCGCGGCGGCCCGGGACCTCGGCGTCCGGTCGCTGAGCGCCGATGGTATGCGGGACGTGCTCCTGACGCTGACTGACCGTTATCCCGATCTTGTCGGCCAGGCGCTGGCGGACTGCGCGACCACGCGCGATCGGCCGACCGGCGCCCGGGCCCGGCTGGCCGACCTAGCGGCCTCCGCTGCCCCGGCAATGGAGGAGCATGGCATGCCCTCCTCGTGCCCCTCCTGCGGCACCGGTGCTCTGTACATCGACAGGGGTCTCGCGGACGGCCTGGGTGATCCGGTCGACCGGTGGCGCTGTATGAACTGCGGCCACGAGTGGGAGACACCAAACGCGCGCGCCGGCCTGGAAGGCTGACCAGCCATGGCTGAGATCATCCCTACCCGGCCAGGTCCGGGGCCAGGCTTGCCGAGCTCCTGGCCGCCTTCACGAACGAGCCCCGGCGCTCCATGGACATGATCGCGGTGTTCCGCGGGCTCAGCCGGACCGCGGACTCGATGGCGTCCGCTGCGGCCGAGCTGCTCCGGCAGGACTGGTTCGACCTCGACGCCGATACGGACCCGGAGGCCGCGGTCGCGTGGAACGCCGCCATGGACGGGCCTGCGCACGGCCGCGAGCACCTTCGAGTGGGTCGCTGACGGCTGGATCTGACCAGCAGGAAGCACCCGCCCGGCACCGACCCGGGCGGGTGTTGTGTCTGGGAATTTTCATGGTCACCTGCCTGCTCGATCACGCCAGCGATGTTGCGGCAGGTGACCCGGCATCCGGATTAGCGGATGATCTGGCGCAGCGCGTCAGCCAGTTTCGCGGCCTCGCCGCTCAAGGCGACGAGTGCGAGCATGACCTGCTGCGTCCGGTTCCACCAGCCCGGCTTAGCGTCGTGCCGTTCGCTCATCGCAACCCTCCTCTCCCTAATAGCCCATACCTGGTGGAGGATTAGGTAGGCGTTTCCGATACATGCATGCTCTTCCGGGCGATCCCGCCCCTTCCCTGTCCTCGGCCGAGGCCGCACAGGTGAGGCCATCGGCCCGGTGCCGGAGTCTTGCAGGAATGCAAGGAAAGCGCACCCGCCCATACTGGGGCAGGTGCGCTTCCTGTCGGCGCTTAGACCGGTTCGCCAGGCTGCTGGCCGCCCTTCCGCCGCTGGCCCCTGGCCGGGGTCTCCGGCGTCCCGGTGTCCTGACGCATCCGGGCAAGTTCGGCCCGTGCGCTGTCAAGATCACGTTCGGCCCGTTCGGCGCGGGCGCGCAGCTCGCCGCGTGACTCCTCGAGCACCTGGGCGCGGGATTCCATAGCGGCGCGCAGCTCGTCTCGCTCGCGGGCTGCGTCGGCCCTGGCCCGCTCGAGCTCGGCGGCGTGCGCCGTGGTCACCTCGGCGAGGCGGCTGGCGGTGTCGGTAAGCCGGGCGAGGATCTCGTCGCGTTCCCGCTCGCTGTCGGCGCGCAGCTGGCCGGCCTCGCGTGCGGCGTCTTCGCGAACCCGCGCGGTCTCGGCGCGTGCGCCGTCGGCGCGCGCCTCGGCGGCGGCGGCCCGCTGGCCGTCCTGCGCGGCCTGCGTGACGGCCTGGTCGCGGGCGTCGTTGGCGGCGCGGACGAGGGTCTCGGTCTCGGCCAGGGCCTGCTCGATCGCCTCCCGCGCCTGCGTCTCGGCGCGGCTGGCGCGCTGCGCGGCCTCGGCGATGGCGGCGGCCTTGTCCGCCTCGGCCGCGGCGATCGCGCTGTCCCGGCCTTCCTCGGCCGCGGCGATGCGGGCCTGGGTTTCCTCGCGGATCTGGTCGAGCTCGGCTGCCTGCGCGGCGGCGGTCTCGGCCAGGCGGTCGTGAGCGTCGCGCGCCCGGGCCTGCTCGGCCGCCAGGTGCCCGCTCATCTCCTCGGCGGCATCGTCGGCAGCGGCGCGCATCTGGTCGGCCCCGGCGGCGCGGCGTTCGGCCTCGGCCCGTTCGGCCTCGGCGGTGGCGGCCCGCTGCTCGGCCGCGGCCCGGGCGGCTTCGACTTCGGCCTCCGCCGCGGTGGGGTCGCCGATGGTGGCCACGGCGCCGGTGAGCCGCTCGGCGACGCCGGCCAGCTGGCCCGCCAGGTCCCGCATCTGCCGGAGCATCTCGGCGCCGGTGACCCGGGCCATGGTGACGGGCTGCTCGGTCTCGGCGTCGCTGGTGACCACGCCGCGCTCGGCGTCGGCCAGCCGCTTGCGCTCCCGCCACGCGGACACGGGGGTGTGCGCGGGGT
>WNFD01007269.1_pt1 | contig 11817 bp, 9 predicted proteins | sample 5400491 | NCBI WGS metagenome assembly WNFD01 (sample SAMN13153343, study PRJNA577476) | soil metagenome | isolation source: 120 cm saprolite under Douglas fir tree site 2 hole 2 replicate 2 | place: USA:California | collected 2015-04-18 | reverse complement strand
CATAACGGAAGTGATTTGCAAAGGTTCTGCCCCGGACAGACGTCGTCCTCGAATCTCAGACAAAGCCTGGGATTTGGTACCGATGATCCCGTGTTGATGGTTATCGGCAGGCTGGAGCCCCAGAAAGGCCACAAAGTTCTGCTCGAAGCCATGCACAGCATCCGCCGCGCATTTTCATCGGTGCGCCTTGTCTGCGTCGGTACGGGGTCGCTGCACGATGAACTGTTGAGCCTTGTTCGAGAGCTTGGAATCGAAGACGCGGTGCGCTTCGTTGGGTTCCAGACGGACGTCGCCGAATGGTTGAACCTGGCGGATGTGACAGTGCTGCCCTCCTTCTACGAAGGGCTGCCGCTAGCTGCTATTGAGTCTCTCGCGGCTGCAAAGCCCGTTGTAGCGACGGCCGTGGACGGTTCGGGAGAAGTTGTGGTGGACGGGGAAACCGGGCTGACGGTCCCACCGGGAGATCCTCAAGCGCTCTCCACCGCCGTCTGCCGATTGTTGCGTGACGCGGAGTTGCGGAAGCAACTGGGCCGCCAGGGACGCGAATGGGTCTGTGAGCACTTTGACGAGCGGGAACAAATCAAGCAAACCGAGGACCTGTACCTCGCTGCCATTGAGTGCGCCACGCAGGGAGCGGGGAAGCCCGTGCATTTGGTACAAACGGAAGCGAAGCGGTCGCCTGCAAGGTCAAGCGATGTGGAAGGGCGTCGATGAAAGTATCGAGCCCTTCGATGATGGTCTCGGTGCCGGGAGCCAGCGGGACAGCCCGACCCTCAGGGTCGGCCGAAGCTTTCAATGACGCTAGAACTGTTCAGCGACGCTGGCGGCTGGAAGCAGTTTGGCGACGCCGAATTTCTATTAGTATTCAAAGAACGAGCCACGCTGCCTTTGAACGCAGACCTGTTGAATTTGCAAAGAGCAGCGGAGTCAGAACTCCTGGCACGGGGTCTGCAATGCAAGATATGCCTCGCCGCCGTTCACCTCAAATATCTGCGACAGCTGCGGCCGCACATTTTTGCCTATGAACTGCTAACGCAAGGTCGTGAGCTTTGGGGAGATCCGGTCCTCTCTTTCATTCCGCGATTCCTTCCGAGCGCGATCCCGCTCGAGGATGCCTGGCGCCTGCTATGCAACCGCATGATCGAATTGCTCGAAGTATCCGTGGGGATAACCGACGAGTTACGCGAGGTGCCGAAAGAAGTCTTCTATCAAAGCGTGAAATTGTACATTGATATGGGGACGTCCTTCCTGGTTTTCGCAGGCGGTTACGAGCCGACGTATGCGGGCCGCGCCGAGAAAATGCGCAGTTTGCAGACTCAAAGCGGCGCGGCAAATAGCTGCCCGCTAAATCTCGCGCGATTCGCTGAGCGGGTGGTAGCTTGCACTCAGTTCAAACTGTCGGGAGCAGATAAGCTGCAGCTGCCGAATTTGCGTGAGGAACCGAGCAACTTGGCGCTTTGGAAGGAAGCCATCACCGATGCGCATTCCTTGTGGCGCTGGGAACTGTCACAGCTAACAGGAAAAAAAGTGACCCTAACGGACCGAGAGCTCAGTAGGAGATGGATGCGGCAGCAGCCAGTCAAAGAACGGCTGCGAGGCTGGCTTTTCGTTTTGCGGCGTGAAGGCTGGCATCGAAGCCGACGGAATTGGCTAAGCTGGGCTCGATGCGCTTTGCGGGGGTCTCCGCGATATTGCATCTATGCGGCGGCCAGCGAATTGCTATTTGAACTTCCTGACCTGATAGACGCGAATACTCCGGCGTCCTCGACGTTAAGCACCCGTGACTGGATGCCGTCCGCTGGTAAAGCTCCGATAGCGGCCACCGAGTGGCGTCAGCTGGTCCCCGAGATTTCCCGGAATTACCACCGATACCTAGAAGGTACACGTTCATGAACTCTCTTCACGCCGGAGTCGAAGACCGGGCGCCAAATGCCTTAGTGGCGCCCTGGCCGGCGGTCCGCGGGCAGCGTCCCTCTTTCCGGATCTCAGATCTTTGGAGGGCACCGCTGCATGATTTTCCCATGCGCGATGAGGTTCTGTATCAGTCCCTCCCTTTGACCTCGAACATGAGTATTTTGGAAATCGGGCCAGGAAGCGGCTTTAGTGCATTCCGAATGTCTCGAGAAGTAGGCCATGTCACGTTGCTTGATGTTTCAGCCGACTCAATTCGTCAATTAGAAGCACAACTGCGAAACCTTCCGAACCTGAGTTTCGTGAGCGCCGATCTCTGTGTTCCAGGTTTGAAGGGCAGGATCGCTAAGGAATTTGACGCGATCTTTGGGCTTGCCGTCGTGCATTTGCTCTCCGACCCGGCGATTGCCTTCCAAAATCTGTCGGCCGTTTTGTCTCGCAACGGGCGCCTAGTGTTGCAATTTCCCAACTATCCTCCACCGCGAGGGACCGGCGTCACGTTCTTTCAGGAACGCCTTGAGCTCGATCGAGTGCTGCAGGCGGCCGGGTTTGAAACTTGGGCCCTTTTCGCCATTCGATTGCGTCCGCACGCGCGCTTCGTATTTGAGCAATTTCACGAGCGCCCTCTGCAGATTCTCCAGTGGCTGGGAAGCCGCAAGGGCAAACGAGAACCGTTGAGCTACCAAGCGACTTGGGCTTTCAATCATGGCCGGCGGCTTGAGCCGCTCAAATGTCCGATGCACTTCGCATGGACGATGTTGGCGGGTGCCATACATGCAGGCGGCGACGCTTTTGAATTCGTGCCGCTCGGCGAGGAGATTCTGAACAACAACCTCCTGTTGCTCGCGCGCCGCTAGGCTATAGAGGCGCACAGAGCGCGGGCGTGGACTGTGATCTTGCAAGGGAACTTCCTTAACATGAAGCAGCGTGAACAGCGGACGGCGACCGACGGCGACTTCGAGCTTAATGCTGGGGTGTCACCAAAGGCCAAACTTAACTTCTCAAGTAAACGCGGAGGAAAGTTCCTCCGAATCCTTGCTTTGACAAATGCGTTTCCTTACCCGCCCACGAGCGGTTTCCAGATGAGAACCTGGGAGGTCCTAAGCGCGCTGACATCCTTGGGTTGTGAGATCAATCTCCTGAGCTTTAGCCAACCCGAAGAAGTGAACAGGTTGGGAAGCGAGGTTCACCAAGTTTGCAGAACAGTTGAATTGGTTCGCCATTCTCGGCGAAGCCTGACCAGTGACCCTAACTACCTGGGTAGGTTGCGGTCGCTGCCAGGATCCCTGCCATTCGCCGTTACCAGGTTTCAATCCGAGGATATGCGATTGCGAATAGCGCGATGGATTCGTTCTGATCGTATCGATGTCATCCTGTCTGAAACTCCGTATCCGCTCGTTAATATGCCCGCCGAAGTGTCGACCCCAGTGATAGTCAACTGTCAAAACGTCGAGCACTTGATCCTGCGCCGATACATCAGGAGCGAGCGCAGCCAGCTTCGCCGAGCATACGCGTGGGTTGAATGTCGCAAACTCGAACGATGGGAAAAACAAGTTTGCTCCGGTGCTAATCTGCTGTTTGTCTGTTCGGAGCCCGATCGAGCAGTGATGGAGAAGCTCTGCCCTGGGGCTTCAGTCATAATGGTGCCCAACACAATCGATGTCGAGCACTACGGTCCGATGGTCGAGAGCGATGGCACTACACTTCTCTATACCGGGGGCATGGATTGGTTTCCTAACCGGGATGCAGTGGAATTCTTTGTGGCTGCGATTTTGCCGGAGCTTCGCCGATTGAACTCTCGAGTGAAACTCGTGGTAGCAGGTCGTCCGGGCCCTGACAAATTTCATCAATGGCTGGCCAAGATCCCTGATGTTGAATTTCGCGGACCTGTACTCGACATGCGTGTGGAGATTGCGCGGGCGGCTGTGTGCGTAGTTCCTCTGCGTGTCGGGAGTGGCACGCGATTGAAGATTCTCGAGGCCGCGGCTATGGCGAAACCTGTTGTTTCAACCTCTGTGGGTGCCGAGGGTCTAGATTTTACGCAAGGGAAAGACATACTCATTGAGGACAAACCCGTTGAGTTTGCGCACGTTGTCGCTGGCCTCTTGCGTGATCCACAGCGATGCCGTTCGCTGGGTGAGGCGGCTCGTCGCAGCGTCGAGAAGCACTATGGCCGCCCGGCTTTGGGCGCTGCTCTTAGGGTCGGTCTAGAGAAAATAGTTGATGTGCGCGAGGATATATCCGAGGCCGCGAGAGATAGAGGACCGGCATGATCCTCTTCTACTTTTTCATTTTCATTATGCCGCTATCCAGGCATCACTTCTGGGGCGCAGTGGCCGGCGACCTGACCGGTATTAAATATATCGGTCTTATCTGCTTCCCGTACGCACTTTTCCATCTAGCACAACGGCGAAGCGCGCCCGCCTTTCTCGGCACCTGGCAGGCCCGCCTTTTCTTGGTACTGTATCTCATTAGTACCCTATCATATATGATTACTCATCGTACGATCTTGCCGTACAGCCACTTCCTCAGCTACTCATCCTTTCTTGTTTTTTTCTTCATCACCGTAGTTCTAGTGGATTCGCGGTCACGATTGCGCTGGGTGGTCTTATCAGGCATAGGCTCGATTGCTTTAGCTTCGGCCTATGTCGTTCGCGACTGGCAGGTCTATCACAACATGTACGTTGATTATCGCCCCGGTTGGATCGTGGGCGATCCAAACTATTTTACCGTGGATGCTTTGCTTTTCCTGCCCGTTGCTCTCCTCCTACTTCAACAGAAGGAACCTCGCTGGCAAAGATGGTTTTGTTTCAGCTGTTTGGGTATTACGGTGGCTGCGGTACTGTTTTCAGCCTCGCGTGGCGGATTCCTTGGATTGGTAGCCGGTTGTTTGTGGTTCCTTTGGAAATCGCGCCAGCGCGTGCGCAATCTGCTCCTGGTGTGTGCGACGCTCGCTGCCCTGAGTCTCCCGATGAACATATCGCCGGTGCAACGCTTGCTGCACCCCACCCATTCAGACGTCGACGCCCAGCAGACACGTCTTGCGTTGTGGTCTGGCGGGCTGAAGATGATTGAAATGCACCCGCTCTTTGGCGTGGGCTTGGACGGCTACAAATCCGAGGTGGCTAAATACGTCGACCCGGCAAAGGTTCCCGTAGGAGAAACCGTCAACCGGATTGCCCATAACAGTTACATGGAGATTGCAGCGGAAATGGGGTTGCCTGCGCTGTTGATATTTGTAGGTATTTTAGTCAGCAGCCTTCGGAGCCTGGAGCGCGTGCGCCGGATCACAGAGAAGTCCGGCGACGAATTTCTTCGCAGAGTCGCTCTTGGGTTGCAGGCTGGCATCCTGGGCGCTGCCGTAGCGCTCTTCTTTGTTTCTGGCGAGTACCAGAAGATGTTTTGGTTTGCGATATTCATTTCGGCGTGTTTGCGTCCATTGGCTCACTTGAAGAGTACGAACGCGGCTGCGGTTGTACCTGCAGGAACAGGCCAAGTTTGTTTCGCAGCTGAGAACCAACAATTCAACGCGGGCAAGGTCTTGGCGGGCGGAGGTCGAAAATCCATGCGAAGGGAAGGAAGAGATGTGGTCTTCCTTTCGAGGGAATAGAAATCAAGAGTGGTGTACTTAGGTCCGGAGCCGATCAGCCCCTGAATGCACTGCTGACAAATATATTGAGACTTGCATTTGATGGCAGATTATAGAAAAGAAGAATGATGCTTCGGAGCATTTTGTCAAATTGGATGGGCTTGATCGTCACGGGCGTGATCTCTTTTGTGCTCACCCCGATCTTGATTCACGGCCTTGGCGATTTCTATTACGGGATGTGGGTCCTGGTGATGTCGGTTTTAGATTACTACGGTTTGCTAGACCTCGGGATCCGTACAACGCTGCATCGCTATGTCGGACGACTGAAAGGGAGAAATGATCAAGAGGCGTTGGACGAGACGGTTGGCACCACTTTGGCCATCACGTGCGGGGTGGGATTGCTGGTCGTCGTCCTAACCGTGCCGATGATATTTCTTCTTCCTAAGTTCTTTGTCGTTCACGGAGCGGCTCGCACCCTTCTTCAGCGCTTGGTGTTGTTGCTAGGGCTAAGCCTCGCCGTTCTGTTTCCAGCCCGCGTGTTGGGCGCTTATCTTTGCGGATTACAGCGGTTCGATCTTTACAACTTTGGCGTCATCTCCACCGCAATCGCTAGGGCTGTCTCGATCATCGCTGTCTTGCGCCTGGGATTCGGAATAGTGGCAGTCGGCATAGTAACTTTAGCGATTGCCGTGCTGACCCTGCTACTAAACTGGCGGCTGTTGCGCTTTGCTGACACAACCGTCTCCCTGGATCCGCGAAGGACGAACTGGCAGCGCATTAGGGAGCTGGCAAGTTTTAGCTTTTACGCATTTCTCAACACAATGGGCGATTACCTGCGCTTTTATACGGACTCAGCAGTGATTGGCCGAATGCTTTCGATAGCCTTGGTCACGCCGTTCAGCGTCGCGGGCCGGCTGATGTCCTATTTCAAAGAGGTAGTGCTCGGCCTTTGCGGTCCGCAGATGCCGCGAATGAGCGAACTTGACGGGCAGGGCAAGCACTCGGAGTTAAGGCAACTTTTCTTGCAAGGCACAAAGGTGACGTCCGCTTTCAGTCTCATCATCGCCGGCCTCCTGGTTGTGAATGGGGAGAACTTGCTGCGGCTCTGGTTGGGGAAAGAGTACGTGCAGATCTATCCCCTCTTAATCGTACTAACGTTGGGCTACGTGGCGGCATTATCTCAATACCCGTCACGTAATTTATTGTACGCAAAAGGGCGACACCGGCCCTTTGGATGGTGGACGTTGGCAGAGGGCGCTGCCAATCTTTTGCTTAGCATTTACTGGGCGCGTAGATACGGCTTGATGGGAGTGGCCGTTGGCACCACTCTACCCATGTTGGTCGTCGGGCTCTTGATCCAACCGTGGTACGCATTGAGGTTGATTCGCATGTCCCTCCGGGAATATGCCCGCGAAGCTTTGCTACGGCCGCTAATTGCATGCGCAGTGTTTTTCGCGATTTGCTGGGTTGCGCTCGACTGGCAGGCGCCAGTCAACACTGCCAGGTTTCTGGTTGGGCTGGTCTGGCAAGGGGCAGTCCTCGGATTGTTATTTTACAGCATCGTGCTAACGCGACCCGAACGTCAAATTGCACTGCAACGAAGCCGGCATCTAAGCGGGATGGTCATGCGTTTTTCCCGAACGGAACTGCGATGAAGAGAACTATCGAGTCGGGCACTGGGCAACAAAGCAGTTTGATCGCCTGCGACCGCGGAGACCTATGAAGATTGGATTCATTTCCGAAGCCCTACCCTACCTGCCCTCGCGGGGAGGCTTTCGTCTCTATGGCGGCAACTTAATACGCCAGTTATCAAAGCGCCACACGATTGACCTGGTTGCGTTCCTTCGCGAAGACGATGCTCAGCATCTTAGTTGGCCGGGGCAATACTGTGCTTCGGTCTCGACGCTTTCTGGAAACAATGCCAGTTTGCCGCGGCGGTTAGCCAATGTGGCGTCGGCGCATATCTGGGGAGTGCCACTGGTTGCCAGGAAAAAGCTACGGTCTCTCGTCCATGAGGGAATCGCCACGGCTAAATGGGATGTCCTACATGTCGAAGGCGCGTACGCGGCTGGCCTGATCCCCGCACAATTCTCGATTGCTAAAGTGCTTTCGGTGCACGATTCGTGGACGCTTCGCGCCGCAGAAATGCTGAAATGCACACAAAATTGGCGGGAAAAACTTTATTACACGTTTCTTAAATATCACGAGCCGCGCTACGAGCGGCTTGTCTATCCACGCTTCGAGAGGTGCACGGTTGTGGCTGAACCGGACCTTCAAGAGGTGCGAAGGACAGTGCCAAGCGCCAACGTTGCGTTGATTCCCTACGGCACCGATACCGAATATTTCCACCCCCTGGATATACCAAAACAGTTAAATACACTGGTTTTTCACAGTCATCTCGGGTACCCGCCAAACATCGAAGCTGCACTTGAATTCGCCAACGAGATTTTTCCGCTGATTCGCCAAGAAATGCCAAACGCAACCTTCCATCTCGTGGGCGCGAATCCCGGCCCTAGAATTCAGGAGCTCGCATCCCAGCCAGGAATCAAGATTTCTGCCAACCTTCCCGACTTGCGGGCTGCCGTGTGTTCTGCGGGGGTATACGTCTGCGCCATCCGATACGGCACGGGGCTGAAGAGCAAGATGCTGGAAGCCATGGCAATGCAGATGCCCATAGTCGGGTACCGTCCGGGTTCAACTGTCGGAATCGACTGTGTGCACGGAGAGCACCTCATGGCGGCAACTACCCCGCAGGAGTTCGCGGCGCATGTGCTGGAGCTGCTGCGCAATCCGACGAAAGCGGAGCAATTAGGCAAGGCTGCCCGGCGCCTGGTGTGCGGAAAGTACAGTTGGGAATCCAGGGCACAAATGTACGAAGAACTGTATCAGCAAGTAATAGACGAGCGGCGCAGCCGGATGGTCAGTTCTTGACCGGTTTCTGCCGGTAGTCGCAGTTGGACTTAAATTTATAAACTTTAAAACAGTTTACAAACCTGAGGGAATCAAACATAGGAGAAAACTCAAGTGGACTGGAAAAATCGAAGGGTGCTTGTGACTGGGGGAGCTTCATTCATCGGCTCTCACATGGTGGACGCTTTGGTTGCGCGCGGAGCGAAAGTCCGGGTGGTAGACGATCTCAGTAGTGGAAAGCTGGAAAATATTCAGCAGCATGTGCAAGCCGGCCGGATCGAATTTCAAGAGGCCGACCTAAGAGACACAGGGGTTGCGGAGCGAGTGGTTCAGGGCATGAGTGTTGTGTTCCACCTGGCTGCGGATCACGGTGGGCGGGGATATGTCGAACTGCACCAGGCTGCCTGCGCGACAAACCTCTTTTTGGACGGAGTGGTCTTCCGGGCTGCCCATAAAGCAGGAGTTGAAAAAGTTGTCTTTGCTTCATCGGGTTGTGTGTATCCCAATAACCTGCAGACGGATCCAGACAAGATCTTTTATCTTACCGAGGAGATGGTAGGTCCTCCCTACGACGCAGACAACATGTATGGGTGGGCAAAGTTGATGGCGGAAATGACCCTCCGCTCCTATCATCAAGACTGGGGAATGAAATCGGCGTGCTGTCGTTACTTCACAGCCTACGGACCTCGGGGAGTCGAGAATCATGCTGTCATCGCCATGATTGCCCGAGCCTATGTCAAGCAGGATCCGTTCGTTGTGTGGGGCACGGGCCAGCAAATCAGGAATTGGACCTATATCGATGACATCGTAGACGGAACCATCCTTGCCGCGGAAAGCGTGGACGACGGTTCTGGAATCAATCTCGGCACGACGGAACGCATTCGGGTTATCGATGCGGTGCATGAAATTGTGCGCGCTTTCGGATACCAGCCGAAGATCGAGTTGCATCCAGAAATGCCAACCGGTCCTCTCAATCGCGTCGCGGACAATGCGTTGGGCAAGAAGTTGCTCAACTGGGAGCCTAAAGTGAAGTTCGCGAATGGCTTGAAGCGAACAATTGATTGGTACGTGGGTTCACGAAACCCAGACCAGGCGGCAAAGTCCCTGGAGCGGCATCTGATCGAACGGTAGTCCGCTATTGACTCCAGACGCTGAGTTCCGCACGGAGCCCCGAGTTGCATTTCGGGGCTCTGGTCCGCGGCCTTCTTCAATGGGTGGCTGCTGCTAGCCTTTCGTAAATATCCAAATTAACTGCTCGCACGGCGCTAAGAAAATCACCATAGTTGCTGTTCTCTCCGCCCACAGGAAAGCCCCAGGGATCCTTCCCTGATGCGATGCGCGCCTCTAGTCCGTCGTAGGCATTGTCCTTCCCAGAAACAAGACCCCAATTCGAATTCTCGTTTGCTTGATCTGCCCAGCCCCAGAAATCGATGCCCAAGGATGGGAAGTCTCCGTTAGTTCCGTGAACCTCAAGCAGGTTGTCCAAGTAAGTTGCATACTTCCGACCACGCGTGCCTTGAGTTGGGGCGTGATCGACACCGAAGGGATCTTCATGGTTCGCCATTGATGAGTCTCTGTTGGCGGTGAATCCTACCCAGTAGACCATTGGCTTGTCCGTAAGATTGAATGTTTCGCGAGGCGCGGCTAACCGCTCCTGCGCAAATGCTGGCCCTTCTTGATAGCCGACACTGAGCACGTCGAACCATTTCGCGGCCGCTCGCAGCACCGGCGCGCGGCCTACGTATCCCCACTGGTTCATTGTGTCAGGGCCGAAAATTAGATGATGGGAGTCCGCAGCACGAATTGCATGGACCGCGACAGACGCAAGCTTCTCTGTGAACTCCTCAAGATAATCGTCCAGATCCTTCTTGGCTGTTGGCGTCATCGCATCCAAAGTATTCCAATCTCCGCCGGGCGCCGGGCGGCGGGACGCCACCCACGTGTGTTGCCCCGCTTCGTCTAGAAGGCCGGTTCCCACGCCATATCCGCCGTCGTGATCCCAAGAAGTGTAGGAACTCCTCCAACTCGCATTCAGCTGGTCGAGGCTGTTTTTATACCGGATTTTAAGAAAATCCCGGAGAGCGGATTTTGAATAGTTCGTAAGGTCACTGTACTCTTGTGCTGGGTAGCTACCAGGACTTGCAAATCTCCTCATGGGATCCGCCGAAACCAGGACCGCCCATCCAGGATGAGGTTTAATGACGTTCTTGTCTGGCCCAGACCCGACTGTCAAGCCAAACCACTCGTCTCCATCCTCAGTTGCATATCCGATGAGCCACGGATTTTTCGCGCCGCCGGGAATGAACCGTAAGTTGTACTCACTTTCGAAAAATGCCTTGGCATACGCCATGAACTTCGGATCAAAGGCGTCGATCAGGACTCCGCGGTATCCGTCATAGACGGAGTTGGAGATATTGCCGTAGATCTCTTTCACGGCCTCGTGCGCGTAGCCACCGTTGTTCCGGATGGCGTTGCTCGTGGGACGAAAAAGAAACACAAACGGCATCTCTTCGGATTTCCCGAACCACACCTCACCCGCCCCATACTCGCCAAGCGTATTAAATCCCCAGCTCTTCAATCTGCGGCGCACCTGGGTGGCCCACTGAGGCTTGCCGCCGGGATACTTCGCTGTTCCTGGAAAGAAGTAGTCGCCGATGTTTTGTGCAGAAAGCATCCAAAAAGCATGTCCGACGGGCGTCACAAACATCCAGCGCTTGCCAAATCTCTCAACACGAAAGTATCCATTCCCTCCATTCGGCGAAGACAAAGCAATTAGGCCTCCGTACTGATCCTGCGCGGGCCCTGACGATGCACGCGACTCGGTCTGCATGCGGGTTGATGCGTCTGATTGCGGGGGGGGGGCTTGAGCGCTATCCGCCGTTTTGGCAACCAGGCAACGAGGCAGGGTCCCTGAGTAAGGTGTTATCACGAGCCCGACTCCCAAGAGAATCGTGATCGCCGACCGCACTGCCTCCTTCATGCTTTCCCCCGCTTTACGTGGAATTTTCTCCGCAACCGACATACTTCGCACTAAGGCAATCTGCCGAGTTTAGGACAATTAATTCTATCAGGAGTGACCGAGCGCGTGAGAACTTGCCTTCACACTCATCTGGATTCCGACGGTCTCCGGGCCAATTGATTTTTGAGATCCCTGAAGGGTTACGAATTCACCGATTAACTAGCACCAAGCTTCCGCCCCAACAAACGCAGAATCCTTCCGACGAAAAGTAAGAGGAGCTTTCGCGCCGGAACGACCCGGAGTGCGCTAGATTACGGAATCGCAATCCAAAGTTGATTTGCAGATCTGACCGCGGAGACGAAATCTCCGTAGCAAGCGCCCGCCGGAAGTTGCGTTTCGGGTGAAAGAGGGAATCCCCAGGCATCGACCTGACCTAAGACGTTGCAGG
>WNFD01023675.1_pt1 | contig 11818 bp, 8 predicted proteins | sample 5400491 | NCBI WGS metagenome assembly WNFD01 (sample SAMN13153343, study PRJNA577476) | soil metagenome | isolation source: 120 cm saprolite under Douglas fir tree site 2 hole 2 replicate 2 | place: USA:California | collected 2015-04-18 | reverse complement strand
CCTTCGCGCAGCTCGGAGGGCGCGGCCGAATGCGGCTCTTCGCGCGCCTCGGCGCGCTGCTCCTCCGCGTCGGCCTGGGCGAGCGCGCGCTGCACCTCGACCGCGCGCGCCATCGCCGGAGCGGCCTGGAGCTGCGCCACCAGCTGCGCCACCTCTTGCCGGCGCTTCTCGATGTCCGCGACCAGCTCCGCCCGCGCTCCGGCGCGCACCTCGCGCTCCACCTGCGCCAGACGCTCCCGCTCGCGCGCCGCGGCCTCGCGCTCGCGTCGCAAATCCTCGCGGAGCCGTTCCGCCTCGGAGCGGGCCTGGGCCAGGGCGGCGCGCTCCGCGTCGAGGCGCTCCACCGCGGTCGACAGCGCGGAAGTCCCGCCGCCCAAGAGCTCCCGGGCCCGGGCGCACACCTCGGGCGGGATGCCGACCCGCGCCGCGATCTCGATGGCCGAGCTGCGACCGACCTCGCCGATCTGCAAGCGGTAGGTGGGCGCGAGCCGCTGCAGGTCGAATCCCACGCTCGCGGACGCGAAGCGCGGGTCGGAGAGCCCCAGCGCCTTCAGCTCCTCCAGATGCGTCGTGATGAGCACCTGCGCGCCTGCCGCCACCAGCTTCTCCAGCGTCGCGACCGCGAGCGCCGCTCCTTCGCGCGGGTCCGTGTCCGCGGCGATCTCGTCGATGAGCACCAGCGTGCCCGGTCCCGCCGCCGCCAGGATGTGCTTCAGCGCGGTCAGGTGCGCGGTGAAGGTCGAGAGATCGCGCGAGAGGTCCCCCTCGTCGCCGATGGCCGTGTACACGGTCCGGTACAGCGGCACGCGCGACCCTTCCGCCGCGGGCACCGGCAGCCCCGCGCGCGCCATGAGCGCGCTCAGCCCCACCGCCGTAATGGTCACCGTCTTTCCGCCCGCGTTGGGTCCGCTGATGATCAGCCCTCGCGCTTCGCCAGGCAGCGCGACGTCGTTCGCGACGATCTGCGGCGTGCGCAGCGCCAGCAACGGATGCCGCAGCGCGAGCAGCCGGAAGCTCTCGCGCGGCCCCTCCAGGAGCTCCGGCGCGGACGCGCGCAGGTCGTCCGCCAGCTTGGCTCCGGCGCCGGCCTCGTCGAGGCCCGCCAGGGTGGCCACGTCCTGCTCCAGCTGCGGCGCGCGCCGGCCCACTGCTCCGGACAGCTCGGCGAGGATGCGCTGCTCCTCCTCCAGCGCGCCGGCCTCGGCGATGGTGAGCTGGTTCCCCAGCTCGAGCAGCTCCTGGGGCTCGATGAACAGCGTCTGCCCGCTGCCGCTCGCGTTGTGCACGATGCCCGGCAGGTGGGACTTGTGCTCGGCGCGCACCGGCAGGACGTAGCGGTCGCCGCGCACCGAGTAGTACGCGTCGCGCAGCATCCCCACGACTTCCTCGTCGGCGAGCATCTCCTCGAGTTGCGACTTGATTGCCCGGTGCAGGCCGCGGGCGCGCTCGCGCAGCTCCGCGAGCACTGCGCTGGCGGTGTCGAGCAGCTTCCCCGACGGATCGAAGGCCCGCTCCAGCTCGGCCGCGAGCGGCTCCAGGTCGCTGAGCGACTCGGCCCTCTGCGCGTGCAGCGGCGCGACCTGCTGCATCGCGAGGCAGAAGCGGCGTACTGAGGCCGAGGCCCGCACCAGCCGCGCCACCGCGAGCAGCTCCTGCGGCTCGAGCGTCCCCTCGCGCGCGGCCCGGCCCAGGGCCGGCCGCAGGTCGAGCGCGTCGGCGAGCGGCACCTCGCGGTCCAGGCGGCGCAGCGCCCGCGTCTCCTCGATCAGCGCGAGCCGGCGGTGCGCCTCCTCCGGGTCGTCGCCGGGCAGGAGCGCTCCACACCGCTCGCGCCCCATCGGCGTGCGCGCGCGGCGGGAGAGCTCCGCGGTGAGCGCCGGCCAGCCCAGCTCCGACAGGGCCTTCTCATTGACCACACCGAGCTGCATGGGCGCGGCAGATTAACGCGGCCCGAGCGCAGCGGCGGTCTCGATCTCGAACCCGCGACATCGGGCGCCTGCCCTGACACGGATGTCGCAGTCGGCCCAGGTGGGCCCTGCGGCGCCGTGTCGCGCAACCCCTCGGATTCACTCGAAGGCACCGGCACGATTGGCATGGGCACGCCGGGTGCTAGAAGGCATGCGCACCGCGAACGCCCCCCGGTTCACCGAGTTTCTGCAGGCGCCCCGCCTGAAGCTCGTGCCGCCGCCGGCGATGGACGGCGAGCTGGTCGCAGAAGCGCTGAGCAGAGGACACCGCGCCAGGCTGGCGGAAGAGGAGCTGTACCGCCGGTACCGCGGCGCCGTATCGCGGCTCGCGGGCAGCTTCAGCGAGCTGGACTCCGACGAGGCGGACGACGTGGTCCAGGAAGCGTTCGTCCGCGCCTTCCGCGCCCTGCCCAGCCTCAAGGACCCGGATCGCTTCTCCGCCTGGCTCTTCACCATCGCGCGCAACCGCGCCCGTTCCTATCTCTCGGCCCGATCGACGCACGACAAGGCGGCCGAGGAGGCCTGCCGCGAGGCCGACCGGGCCGACGGCTGCGCCCCCGCCGCCAACGAGCAGATGGAGAAGGAAGCCGAGCTGCGCGCCGTCCGCGAAGTGATCGACGGCCTGCGCGAAGGCCCCGAGAAGGAGACCGTCCGCCTCTTCTACCTGGACGGGACGCTCTCGGCGCGCGAGATCGCGCAGCGCATGGGCGTGGGCAAGAGCGCGGTGACGATGCGCCTCGAGCGCTTCCGTGCCCGCGTCCGCCGCGAGCTGTGCGAGAAGCTCCAGCGCACGGCGTAAGCCCGTCGGACCCCGCGGCTACTCTCGCACGGTGAGCCGCCGCGAGAAGCTGCTCGAACGGGTCCGAAACAACCCGCGCAACGTGCGTCTCGATGACCTGTGCACACCGCTGACGGGATTCGGATTCGAGCTCGCGCGGGAAGCGGGATCGCACCGGATCTTCCGGCATCCGGGCCCACCACCTCGGACCTGCAACGTTCAGCGGCAGCCCGATGGGAAGGCGAAGCCTTGTCAGGTAGAACAGGTGTTGGAGGCGATCGATGCGCTCACCCGCTGAGGCATTCCCGTACCGGGTGACGGTGGCCTACAGTCCCAAGGACGGCTGCTATGTCGCGCGGGTGCCGGTCCTGCCGCATTGCGCCGCGCACGGGGAAAGCGCCGACGCCGCGGTTCGGGAGGCACTGGCGGCAGCGGAATCCATGCTTCAGGTCATGCGCGAGAATGGCGACGTCCTGCCACCACCCGAATGGGTGCGCGCGTCGGGCTAGGATGCTGGAATGACTCCCAGTGTCAGTCGATCAGGCCGGGTCGACCCGGAGGATCTGCTCGCCCACCAGCAAGAGGTCGCCCGCCGTCACCGACGCCGAGCCGTTGATCTTCACGAACGTCCCATTCGCGGAGCCCAGGTCCTTCACGCCGATCTGGCCGTCCGCGACCGTCACCAGGCAATGTCGGCTGGAGACGTAGCCGTCCTGCGGGAAGCTGACGTCGCCGCCGCCGCGGCCGACCAGGTTCTCGCCATTCTTCAGCGGGAACACGTCGCCCTCGCCGCCCCCCTCGAGCAGCTGCACGGCGCGCGCGACGTACCCCGGGTCGGGGCTGCCCCACAGCGGCTGCTCGGCGGGCGTCTCCGGCTCCTCCGGAAGCCACTCGATCCGCAGGCGCTGCCGCCCGATGCGCAGCTCGTCTCCCGACTGGAGCTGGCGCTCCTTGAACCAGAGGAAGACGCCGTTGTCGGTGCCGCCGTCCTGCACGGTGAGCTGGTCGCCGTCGAACTTGAACACCGCGTGCGTGGCCGCGACGAACTGGTCCTTGTCGAGCTTCACCTCGCCGTCGCCGACGGCGCGCCCGACGCGCGTCTCCGGCTGGGTGAGGACGTAATCGGCGGAGCGGCTGCCGTCCCGGGCGATCGCGCTGATCCGCGCACGCGCTCGGGGCACGCCCGCCTTCGGCGGCGTCGCTGGAGCCGGGGGACGGGTCCCCGGCCCGGGCTTGGGGGGCGGCGGGGGCGCCGGCCGCGCCGCCGCGGGCGGCTTGCCGGTCGCGGCGGGGACGGGCGTGGGAGGAGCGCTCGGAGTGGTCGGCATCCGCGCGCCCGGACCAGCGGCGGCTGCGGGGCGGGAAGCGGGGGGCTTCGCGCCGGAAGGCGCCGGACTTGCCGCCTGGCGTGACTTGGCTGCGCCGGCAGCGGGCTTCGCCTCCGGCCTGGCCACCGGCCACCCGGAAATTTTCTGAGGCGGGGCGGCGCCGCCGGCCGTCAGCGGGGTCCCGCACCGCGCGCAGAACTTGAAGCTCGCGGCGTTCAACGTCATGCAGTTCGGGCACTGCCGGGGCGGCCCTCCGGGCTGCTGCAGTCTCTGCGCAGGCGCCCGCGAGGCCGGCTTCATCATGGTCGGCGCGGCGGCGTCCTCGGCCGCGAAGGGCGCACCGCACGAGAGGCACGAGCCGACCTCCGTCTCGTTGTAGGCGCCGCACTTCGGGCAGTCCATGTGGCCGGTTGTAGTCCGCGCCCCGAAGGAGGGTCAAGGCGCGGCGGCCGCTCGGGAAGAGCCGTTCCTACATTGGAAGAAGCCCCGCACCTGTGCGAACCTACGCTGCTATCCGGGTGTCCCTGCCCGGCCCTGGAGAGGGAGCGTTGCCGAAGTCCTGCCCACGTTGCCAGCGCGCTCTGCCGGCCGCCGCCAAGCGCCTGTGCGTGTACTGCGGAGCGCCGCTGGTGCGGGGGGCGACCGATCCCGGTTTCCGTCCTTCACACCCTCCGGTGGCCGACCCGCTGGTCGGAACGGTGGTGTCCGGGCGGTTCCGCGTCGACGACCTCATCGGCCAGGGAGGGATGGGCAAGGTGTACCGCGCCCAGCACCTCGCGCTGGAGCGGACGGTCGTCCTCAAGATGCTCAAGCCGCAGTTGCTCGAAGACCCCACCCTGGTGGGCCGCTTCGAGCGCGAGGCGAAGGCCGCGAGCCGTCTGAACCACCCCAACGTCATCCAGGTGCTGGACTTCGGCCGCCTGGAGAACGACGGCACCCTGTACATCGTGATGGAGCACGTGCAGGGCAAGGACCTGCGGCTCGTCCTGCGCGACGACTGGCCGCTGGCCGAGGAGCGGCTCTGCAACATCATGGCGCAGGTCTGCTCGGCGCTGGGCGAGGCGCACGTCAACGACGTCATCCACCGCGACTTGAAGCCCGAGAACGTCATGGTCGAGGCCAGGCGCGAGCAGCCCGACCACGTCAAGGTGCTCGACTTCGGCATCGCGAAGATCCTCGGCCCGGACGTGCCGGCGCTGGCGCGGCAGGGCATCGTCCGCCTCGCCGACGGCGATCAGCCCGGGCTGACACGGCACGACGTGGTGTGCGGCACTCCTCAGTACAGCGACCTGTACGCGGTGGGCGTGATCCTCTACCAGATGGCCACCGGGCACCTGCCGTTCGACGGCGCGAGCTCGATGGAAGTGCTCACCCGGCACGTGAACGAGGCGCCGGTCCCGCCGCGCCAGAGGCAGCCCGACGCTCCCATCAGCGAGGCGATGGAGCGGCTCATCCTGCGCGCGCTGGCGAAGGACCCGGCGATGCGGCCACAGACCGCGGAGCAGTTCCGCGACGAGCTGCTCGCCGTCCCGGGACAGGCGCGCTCGACCGCCAGGGCCACCACTCCCAGCCGGAGCAGCACGCCCGTCCCGCAGACTGCCGCCCGTTCCGGGCCGCTGCGTCGAAGCGAACGCGTCCTCTGGATCGCGGCCGCGGCCACCGCCGTGCTGCTCGTCCTCGCCGTGGTCGCCGCGGTCCGGCCGCCGCCGCCCCGCGCGGTCGCGGTGGCGCCGGCGGGATCGCCCGTGCCGCGCGACGCGGTGCTCGCACGGACGCTGGTCGCGCAGTCCCGCGAGCGCGAGCAGGCCGGGAACCTGGCTGCGGCGCGCGACCTGCTCGAGGCCGCGCTCACCGCGGACGCCCAGAACGCGGAAGCGCATTACCGCCTGGCGAGCGCGCGCGCGCGCCGAGTACGAGGCGAGCCGCAAGCTCGACCCTGTGCGCTACGGCGAGAGCGTCGCGCGCATCCTCGACAAGTGGAAGTGACGCTTCAGCCGACCTCGAGCCGCAGCAGCTGGTCTCCCAGCTGGAGGACGTCCCCCGCCTGCAGCTCGAGCGACTCCTGCGGGCGCAGGCGCAGGAAGACGCCGCCGGGCGAGGCGTCCAGGTCGACCAGGGTGGCCGATCCGTCGGGCGCGATGCGCACCTCCGCGTGGCGTGGCGCGAGCTGCGCGTCCGAGGCGAAGTTCAGGTCGCAGCCGGCGCGTCCCACCGCGATGGCAGGGCCGGCGCGGAAGCAGGTCCGTCCCGTCTTCCCGCCGCGGAGGATCTCGGTGACGCGGATCACGGTCCCCTGCGGCCGTGGCGAACCGAGATAGGGCGTCTCCCCGGGTTCGCCGACGGGCAGCTCGCAGGGACCGTCGAACCGCAGCAGGCGTTCGCCGGCGACGAAGTAGTCGCCGGGCTCGATCGGGGCGGATTCACGCACCTTGACGTAGACGCCGTTGGCGGACCCCTCGTCGCGGACGAGCAGCCGCTGCTCGTCGAAGACGATCGCGGCGTGGCGGGGCGCGAGGTGCGGATCGTCGGGCAGCTCGATGGCGGCGCCGGCGGCGCCCACCACGTTCTCGATGTGGCCCAGCACGTAGGTCGTCCCGGTCGCGCTGCCCCGCTCGACCACCAGCGAGGCCTGGTAAGGCGGCTCGGGCTCGGCCTCAGGGACCGGAGCGTCGTCCAACGGATCGGCAATGGCGGCGGGCGCGCCGTCCAGGGCCTCCGCCACCGCGGCCGCCTCCACCGGCACCTCTGCCGGCGCGCTTTCCCCGCCGGGCTCCTCCCAGCCGAGCGGTTCGGGAGAGGGATCCTGCAGCTCGATGGGGGACGTCTCGGGATTGGCTCCGTACACTGGGCGCGCCGTGGGATCGGTGCTCGCCGCCCACGCCTCCGGCGCGTCCTCCTCGGTGGGGACCGGTTCGGCCAGCGCCGGATCCGCGGGGAACTCCTCGACGGGCTCCTCGTCCATCTGCACCGACACCGTCGGCGGCGGCTCCGTCCTCGGCTGCCGCGCGTCGAGCTGCGGGGCCTTGCCGAACGGCGTGCCGCATTCCGAGCAGAATTTTGCCGCGGGCGGGCTCTCGGCGGCACAGCTCTGGCAGGTCTTGTGCGCCGGGGCCGATTCCGGGGCCCTGGGCGGAGGCGCGGCAGGGGGTGGCGTGGCGGGGGCCTTCCGCACGCTCCCGCCGCCCATGGCTGCCTCGACTGCCGCCCATCCGCGCGGACGCGACGCCGGAGGAGGCGTCGTCTCGGGCAGGGGAGCCGGCGGCGGCGTCGCGCTGGCGCCGTTCGTCACCTCCAACCCGGCGTCCGCCGCTTCCTCGGCGCTGAGCGCGAGGCCGTGCAGCTCCTCGGAAAGGGTCGGATCGAAAGTCGTGGGCGGAGTCAGCGGGTGGCTCGCCGCGTCGGCTTGCACCGCGCGCGCGCCGGCGGCGGGCTTCGGCGCCTCGTCCGACCCGAGCTTGTAGCCGCAGGTGGTGCAGCGAGCGACGCCCGGCTCGTTGTAGGCCTCGCACCGCTGGCAGATCAGCCCGAGCGAGGCGGACAGATCGCCTTCGGGAGCTTCCGCGAACGGCGCCCTGCAGCGGCGGCACTCGGTCGCCGCATCCGAGTTCTCCATGCCGCAGCTCGGGCAGGTGATCGCCATGATGAGGAATCCCCGGGGCAGAACCAGCGCGCCGCGCGAGTCTAAAGGGCGGCCCGGCGAGGGGTCAATCGCAGGCTTGTCGGGGGGTTGAATCGACTTGCGTCACAACGCGTCAAATCCATTCAGAGGAGGTTTGCCGCCTGCCCGTCCGTGGGCTAGGCTCGATTTTTTAAAGAGATGATCCGGCTCAACGACATCCTCGAGCGGGTCAGTACCTACAGGCCGGAAGCCGATCTGGACCTGATCAAGAAGGCCTATGTTTACAGCGCCAAGGTCCACCAAGGGCAGATCCGGAAGTCGGGCGAGCCCTACCTCATCCATCCGCTCGAGGTCGCCGGCCTGCTCGCCGAGCTGAAGCTCGACGAGGCCAGCATCGTCGCGGGGCTGCTCCACGACACCATCGAGGACACCCTCGCCAAGCCCGAGGAGATCCACGAGCTGTTCGGGCCCGAGGTGCTGGCGCTGGTCGAAGGGGTGACCAAGCTGGGCACCTTCTCGCACGGCCCCAGGACGCAGGAGGAGAAGCAGGCCGAGAACTTCCGCAAGATGCTCGTGGCGATGGCCAAGGACATCCGGGTCATCCTGGTCAAGCTGGCCGACCGCACGCACAACATGCGCACCCTGGCCCACATGAAGCCGGAGGCGCAGCAGCGCATTGCGCAGGAGACGCTCGACATCTACGCGCCCCTGGCGCACCGCCTCGGCATCCAGTGGATCAAGATCGAGCTGGAGGACCTGGCCTTCCGCTACCTCAAGCAGGCCGAGTACGCCGACGTCGAGCAGCAGGTCGCGCAGACGCAGAAGGACCGGGCGAAGTTCATCGGCGACGTCGTGCAATTGCTACAGTCCAAGCTCAAGGAGGCCGGGCTCGACGCGGAGGTGCAGGGGCGGCCCAAGCACCTCTATTCCATCTGGAAGAAGATGCGGAAGAACGACCTCAACTCGGTCTCGCAGCTGCACGACATCGTCGCCTTCCGCTTGCTCCTCAAGTCCGTGCCGGCCTGCTACGAGGCGCTGGGGCTCATCCACTCCTTGTGGAAGCCGGTGCCGGGGCGGTTCAAGGACTACATCGCGATCCCCAAGCCGAACATGTACCAGTCGCTGCACACGACGGTGATCGGGCCCACCGGCGAGCGCATCGAGATCCAGATGCGGACCGAGGAGATGCACCGCATCGCCGAGGAAGGCATCGCGGCGCACTGGGTCTACAAGGAGGGGAAGTCCTCCGGGCGCGACGAGCAGAAGTTCGCCTGGCTGCGGCAGCTCATGGAGTGGCAGCAGGACCTCAAGGACCCGCGCGAGTTCCTCGAGACGGTGAAGGTCGATCTCTTCACCGACGAAGTGTTCGTCTTCACCCCCAAGGGCGACGTGCGCAGCCTGCCGCAGGGGAGCTGTCCCATCGACTTCGCGTACGCCATCCACTCCGAGGTCGGCGCGCACTGCGCCGGCGCCAAGGTGAACGGCAAGATGGTCCCGCTGCGGACCAAGCTGAAGAACGGCGACTCGGTGGAGATCCTCACCAACGCGAACGTCCGCCCCAACAAGGACTGGCTGGGGTTCGTCAAGACCTCCCGGGCGCAAGCGAAGATCCGGCAGTTCATCAAGCAGCAGCAGCGGGAGAGGTCCTTGGAGATCGGGCGCGACCTCCTCGAGCGCGAGTTCCGCCGCTTCGACCTGACCTTCACCAAGATGGTCAAGACGCCCGAGTTCCTCAAGCTCGCCAACGATTACGGGCACTCGCGCGCCGACGACCTGGTCAGCGCGGTCGGCTACGGGAAGCTCTCGCCCGCGAACGTCCTGCAGCGGCTGCTGCCTCCGGAGCGCTTCGCGCAGAAGAAGGTCGACGGCGCGGACGGTGACGGGGCGGAGCACCACGGCCGCCTCACGCAGCTGTTCCGGAAGGTGGCGCAGCGCTCGCGGACCGCTGGGGGGGTGCGTATCGGCGGAATTGACGACGTGCTGGTCCGGTACGCGCGGTGCTGCAGCCCGGTGCCGGGGGATCAGATCGTGGGCTTCATCACCCGCGGCCGCGGTGTCACCGTGCACACGCGCGCGTGCAGCAAGGGGCTGGAGACCGATCCCGAGCGGCGGGTGGAGGTCACCTGGGACGTCCACGGCGAGTTCAAGCGCGCCGTAAATCTCAGAGTCCGCTCCGACGATCGCAAGGGCCTGCTGGCCAAGATGAGTGAGACGTTCGCCGACGTGGGCGTCAACATCCTGCAGGCCAACGCGCGCTCCAACGGCGAGCAAGGGGCGGTCTCCACCTTCGAGATCGAGATCGTCGACGTGAAGCAACTCAACGACGTGGTGCGTGCCATCGGGAAGATCCCCGGCGTGCACTCCGTCGAGCGCATGTAGTCGCCGGCGGTGCTGCGTTTCTCCCGGCGCGGACGCTATGGTCGCTGAGTGCGCGTAGAGCTTACGCTGGCCGAGGCCCGCGGGATCGCGCTCGCGGCGCAGGGATTCGAGCGACCGCGACCGGCGCGGGTGACCATCCGCGATCTGGCGCGCACGATCCGGCGGCTCGCGTTGGTGCAACTGGATTACGTGAACGTGCTCGTGCCGTCGCACTACCAGGTGCCGTTCTCGCGCCTGGGCCCGTACGACCGCGCGCTCCTCGACCGGCTCGTGTACGGCAGCGGCGAGTTCACCGAGCACTGGGCGCACGAGGCCTCCATCGTGCCGACCGAGACGTGGCCGCTGCTGCGCTACCGGCGCGACGAGCACCGCGTCCGGCCCTGGGGGTTCGAGAAGTTCCTGCGCGAGAACCCGGTGTACGTGGCGAGCGTGCTGGATGAGGTGCGCTCGCGCGGGCCGCTGCGTGCCGACGAGCTGCCGCACTTTCCCGGCGCGCCGCGGGAGCTCGAGCACGCCTGGTTCGGCTCGGTCCCGCGAGCGGTGCTGGAGGCGCACTTCGGGCGCGGCGCGCTTGCCGTCGCCGCGCGCGAGCAGGACTTCGCGCGGCGGTACGACCTGGCCGAGCGCGTCGTCCCCGCCGAGCACCACGGCCGGGCGGTGGAGCGCGAGGAGGCGCAGCGGCAGCTCTTGCTGCAGGCGGCGCGAGCCCACGGCCTGGGCACGGCGGCGGACCTGGCCGACTACTTCCGCATGCCGGTGCGCGCCGCGCGCCCGCGCCTTTCTGAGCTGCTCGCCTCCGGCGCGCTACGCGAGGCGCGCGTCGAGGGATGGCGCGAGCCGGCGTACCTGCATCCGGACTCCGGGCCGGCGCGGATCGAGGCGCGCAGCCTGCTCTCGCCCTTCGACCCGGTGGTCTGGTTCCGGCCGCGGACGCGCCGCCTGTTCGGGTTCGACTACCGCTTCGAGATCTTCGTGCCCGCCGGGAAGCGCCGCTGGGGCGCGTACGTGCTGCCGTTCCTCTTCGGCGACCGCCTCGTCGCGCGAGTGGACCTGAAGTCGGATCGGGTGGCGCGCCGGCTGCTGGTCGTCGGCGCATGGCTCGAGGCAGGCGCGGATCGCGCGGCCGTGACCTCTACGCTGGCTGCCGAGCTGAGGAAGTGGGCGACCTGGCTGGGGCTACGCACCGTGGCGGTGGGGCGCCGCGGCGATCTCGCGCGCACCCTGTCTGCAACGCTGCGCGCTTGACCTGCGGCGGCGGGTTGCGCACTCTGCGCGCCCCGCACAGGAGGCGCTGATGCCGAACCAGGTCGTTTCCACGGAGAAGGCCCCCAAGGCGATCGGACCCTACTCGCAGGCGATCGTGGCCGGCGAGCTGGTCTTCACCAGCGGCCAGATCCCGCTCGATCCGCAGACGCAGCAGATGGTGCAGGGCGACGTGCGCGCGCAGGCCGAGCGGGTGATGGAGAACCTCGCCGCCGTGCTGAACGCTGCGGGGGTGGGCTTCGCCAACGTGGTGAAGGCGAGCATCTTCCTCGCCGATTTGAACGATTTCGCCGCGGTGAACGAGGTCTACGGGAAGCGCTTCCCCGCTGCGCCTCCGGCGCGCTCGACCGTGCAGGTCGCCGCCTTGCCGAAAGGCGCGCGCGTGGAGATCGATCTGGTCGCAGTCCGAAGGTAGCGCGGCGGATCGGCGTCGGCCGGTAGCTTGCTCGTCCAGCAGCGCCGGTGTTATTGCCGGGGCCGGGGA
>WNFD01022533.1_pt1 | contig 11818 bp, 11 predicted proteins | sample 5400491 | NCBI WGS metagenome assembly WNFD01 (sample SAMN13153343, study PRJNA577476) | soil metagenome | isolation source: 120 cm saprolite under Douglas fir tree site 2 hole 2 replicate 2 | place: USA:California | collected 2015-04-18 | reverse complement strand
AGTGTTAGTTAAGGCCAACCCCGCCATGAGGAATCTGTGCAGGAGGAAAGAAGGGCCATTCTGTGCATCTATCTCAAAGAGTGGTAATGTGGCACTAAAGACGCTACCGTGAAACGCATGGAACCAGAAAAGAGAAAGACAAACTCCAAGCCGATCCCACACATCCCGCTCCCGTTCAGGGAAGTGATATCAGACGTGCTCAAGGTGAAGCCACCACTGAAAGAAAAGAAGAGTAGCCAGCCAAAAAACGTAAAGTCCAGCCGTCCTTCTAAGGAACCGATCCAAGGGCCTCTACCACGTAATAGAACGAGATAACGCTGTTGTCCTGCTTGAGAATCTCAAATGAGACAGGAGTTCCACTCTTGGCCTCGATTATGTTTACAGCCCCAATGGTATTGCCGGAATAAGCAGGGCCAACACTAGATCCACACGTGCTCAGAAAACTACCTATTTCAGGCGTGCTTCCATCGTCCGTCCACTGAAGCAATGGCGACCAGCAGTAACTGCTGGAAGGATCAGCAGTGGTTACTGTCATGTACATTGAAACCCTATACAACCCGGTACGGGCGGGTGTAAAGATAGTGGTCATGGGAATTGATGTCGCCCGACCGATAAATTTACCCTTCGCCACGATGTATGGAGACGCAAGAGAAGATTGGCCATACGACGCCGCTAGCGATGCCAGCAACACACTTAGCACAACGATTGGTTTGTACATAAGACAACAGTCCTCCAAACTGGTGGTTGCATGATACCACGGGTTTGTCAAGGGCATAATTCCGCTCAATTCCCTTGACTCCGACTCTCAAAGCTGCCATCCTAAATATTGCTCTACGCATTGGATCTTTGACATCTTAATAGCAACGAGATAACTCCTGCGGGCTCAATATTTTGCGGGCCGGACCATCGATTTTACGGCACTTTGCCGTTAGCAAGCTCCCTAAGTCCTTTGCATGGAATATTTTGCGGGTAAGTCGTTTGTTCCCAATATTTTAGCCGGATTCGGCGCAGATTGGGGACCCGCAACTCTCTGATTCCAGAGATTTTACGGAGATTGATCCGTATTTTTTTAGGATCCAGATCTCGCACTGACCACTGCCCACTGCCCACTGCCCACACTCACCCCGGCCGATGCGGCGCCGGACAGCAATCCTCCGCACAGATATCTGGCCGCGCTCCCAACGATCCCAACGCCCTCCGCTCCGTCTCCGGATTCATCCGCTCCAGAATGAGTTCACGAATCATTGCGATGAACTTCGGATGCACCCCAACCGTCTTCGCCCGTGTCATCGGCAACCCCAACGAATTGCAAAGCTGCTGCGCTTCCACATCGAGGTCGTATAACACCTCCATGTGATCGGAGATAAAGCCGATCGGTGCCAGCACCACAGCCGATGCAAGATCTCGCGACCTCACCTCGCGCAGATAATCGAGAATGTCCGGTTCCAACCATGGCTGCCCCGGAGCGCCACTGCGGCTCTGGTATACCAAGACATCGTTTGTCTGTCCGAGCGCCTCTGAAACCAGGCGCCGCGCTTCCTCCAGCTGCGCAACATAATCACTGGTGTTGGCCATGGACAGCGGAATGCTGTGCGCGGTATAGACAATCTGAACATTTTGCCCCGCGTTGGCGGGAACAACCCGAACCGCGTCACCCACTCGCTCGATCGTCGCCTCGACGAATCCCGGATGGTTGAAGAATGCGCGCAGTTTGTCCACTTCCGGCGCGCCCGGCCCAACTTCGCCTTGCGCCCGAGCGATGTCTTCGCGATACTGCCGGCATCCAGAGTACGAACTGTAGGCTGAAGTCACGAAAGCGATGGCCCGCCGGATGCCATCCTGCTTCATCTTTCGCAGGGTCTCCGGCAGTAGCGGATGCCAGTTCCGGTTGCCCCAATAAATCGGCAGCTCCGGCCCGTGCCGCTTCAACTCCGCTTCCAGCGCGCCGATCAAGTCACGGGTTTGCTGATTGGTCGGGCTCTTACCCTCGAAGTGGTAATAATGTTCCGCAACCGTGAGCATTCGTTCGCGCGGGATGTTCCGTCCGCGCAGCACATTTTCAAGGAAGGGAAGTACTTCTTCTTTCGATTCCGGACCACCAAAAGAAACCACCAGAATGGCGTCGTAGTTCATGTCTGGATAGATACCTGGAGCGGGTTAAGCGAAACTGAGTACGTCCCTGAACGCTAGTCTTGCGTGGCTACAGCGCTCCTGTTCCAAGGAGAATTTAGCCTGTCCGAGTCTTAACATGGCGCGACCCGCTAAGAATCGCTAGTTTAGCACTAACGTTAGCGCGTGCGATTCGTCAGTAAGGTGGAAAGGTTGTGGACCCCCCCAACGCATGAACACAATCGGCCAGTCGCGCCAGACTCACCAGGGAAGACCACGTGATCGAACAGTAATCGAGGCATGTTACGCTTTTGCGGGGACTATGCCAGCTAAAGTTGTTCGCCGCGTCTTTAAAGCTTTTCAGTATCGCGATTTTCGCCTGATGTGGTTCGGCGCTTGCGCGTCCAGTATCGGCACGTGGATGCAGATCGTGGCCCAGGGCTGGCTCATCTACCGGCTTAGCCACTCTGCGTTCTTGCTGGCGCTCGATCAATTTCTCGGCGGCATCCCCATCTTTCTTTTCTCTCTGATCGGGGGCGTGGTGGCCGATCGAGTGGAGCGCCGCAAAATCTTGCTAAGCTCCCAGTATGTGCAAATGGCTACCGCTGCCATCCTCACCATTCTTGTGGCCACGGATCTGGTGCATGTCTGGCACATTCTTTGTCTTTCGTTCGTCTCCGGCCTGGCTCAGGCTTTTGGAGGCCCGGCTTACCAGGCACTGATCCCCACCCTAGTCGAGAAAGATGACATGCCGAATGCCATCGCCTTGAATTCGATCCAGTTTAACGTCGCGGTCATGGTGGGTCCGGCTCTCGCAGGACAGGCTCTGGCAAAGCTGGGTGAGAAGTGGTGCTTCGGCTTAAACGCCGTTTCGTTTCTGGCGCCGATCATTTCCCTGACGATTATCACCGCCCGTTTCCTTCCGGTGAAAACCTCCGAGTCCATGTTCAGCAGCCTCAAGCAGGGAATTCAATTCGCCCGCAAGCAGAATTCCATGGAAGCTTTGATTATTCTGGCCTTTTGCATGACCGCATTGAGCATGCCCATGCGTACTTACATCCCGGTCTTCGTGAAAGACATCTTCCGCCGCGGTCCGGAAACCTACGGCAACCTGCTTTCGCTGATGGGCCTGGGGTCGATTTTAGGCTCGCTGACCATTGCCAGCGCGGGCAATATGCGAAAAAAGGGAACCGTCGCTCTCGTAGCACTTCTCTGCCTCGGCGCGGGAATTGCTGGCTTCGCTATCTCGAAGTCCGTGCCTCTCAGCAGCGTCATCCTGGTGCTGGTGGGAGCCTCCATGATGGCGGTCTTTGCCACGGTGAATTCCCTTGTGCAGTTGATCACCACTAACGAAATGCGCGGGCGCGTGATGAGCGTCTACAACTTCGCCTTTCGCGGCGGCATGCCCATGGGCAATCTGTTGTCGGGGTGGCTGGTCCCAGTGTTCACCGCGCCTGTGGTGTTGGGCGTGAATGGGCTTTTGCTTATTCTGCTGGCGATTTACTTCCTCTTCGTGCAACGCCGGCTTGCCGCGCTTTAAAGAGACTGCCACGGTGGAATGCACTCACGTTTCCAGTCTGCTCACGACATCCCTGAGCCCAATTGGAGGAAATCTGATGGACCAATCACACGGCGCCAATCAGCCGGCTCGCAATGAAAGTTCTCGGCCTTGGTTCCATTCGTGAAGCATGCGTTTACCAATCTCTTTGAATTCCCGATGCTCTCGGGCATATGAGCGAAGATCGGCCTCAGTCTGAGCAATCGCATCCGACGCACGCTCAAAGATTTCACGGACTTTCGCGGGCGTGCCGCTCATCCGAGTTTCGCCGAGCCTGAGGAGGGCCTTGTGGTCGGGCCATTGGGTGGTCCCATTGAGCGTGAGAGCCAGGCTGTCTTTGGGCATGTAGATGGCAGTCGTAACCAGATCGTACACCGGGGCAAGACGAGCCTGGCCAAGCACATCGTCGTAGGTGATGCCAAAATTCTTAAGATGAGCATCACCGTTGCGTAGCGTACAGTTCAGCACGATCAACATGAAGAGCTTTTCGAGGTCGGCGAGCACGTCTGACGAGTTAGCGAATTGCTCAAACCGCTTCATGACGGATGTTTCGTAGCTGCCACGATACTTTTCATCCGTTCTTCTTGCGTTCAGAACGCAAAAATCTTCAAATCCGAGGTATGTCCCATCTGGGCGCAGATCAAAGCGGTCAACCACCAGCGCCATTCCGTCCTCAGCTAGCCGATGCCGCGGGACGCTAAGTCCGCAACGCTCCCCCGCCTTCAGGCAGAAGTATTCATTCGCGCCGAGTTGAGGAAATTCGTTCGGCTCCCAGAACTTTACAATATGCGTCGCGCCCCGGTAGCTCTGGGAAAGCGCGGGCTCGGTATTCGCGAGCGCGGCAGACGCCTTCTCGTCTCGGACCAGAATCTTCGGCTGGACGCCGCTAATACCGGAAAAGGACGCAAACTTCTCAATCAGATAGCGAAACAACTCCCCGTCGCGACGACTCGCCAGTATCTCATCGACTGACTGGAAAGGGACATCTTCACTCAGCTGTTCCTTGGCTCCGGTGTAGCGTATACGGCCCACCTGCGAACGGCCAACAATAGCCAGGAGATCAAAATCGTCAAATGTTCCTGTCGCTTTCGCAAAGGTGAGCCGCAACCGTTCTCTCAGGGCGCCCTCTGGCAGATTCATCTCGAAGATCGGGACGAGTCCGGCTGGTGTATCCCAAGAAGACAGGCTCACGGGCATAGTCACAGAGACGGCACGCTGGGGGATCCTATCCGGCAGGTACGCGAAGGCGGTGCCCCTATCCCTTAGCCTATCGAGCAGGCCTGCCTCATCGCCATCTGTCCAGACCTTTATCATTGTCCTCACTGTCCTCTTCTAAAAGTTCATCTAGTGTGGGTCGTCGCAGATTTGCATGGACGAGCTTCAGCTCCAAGCCGAGGGCGGCCAGGATATTGGCAACCTTGGAAAATCCGAGCTCGCCGGATCGGCCATTCTCCAAAGCTTCCAAGGTCGCGCGACTGACACCAGCCTTACGGGCTAACTCTGATTGAGTAAGCCCCAGAAGCTTCCGTTTTGAAGCGATCTGGGGACCAATTGAATAGAGCTTTAACGTCATAGTGACTAATATACTATGCAAACATCACAATGTAAAGCTAAATACCTAGTATATAAGTCATCACCGAAGGTATTTAAATGCCTGTGAAGCAGGGTGTTAAAACGTGGAATTCTAAGGCCGGGGAAGACTACCGCAGCAGAAGAAGACTACCTCAGGAGAATGACTAGAACCGAGAGTCTGGTGCGCCCGGAGAGATTCGAACTCCCGACCTATTGCTCCGGAGGCAATCGCTCTATCCATCTGAGCTACGGGCGCACTCCGGTAATCTTAGTTTACATGTGTCATTAGGAACCATCAATGTAAGTATTGTGCGTCGAAGGAATCACTGCGGGGAGAGGATGTTGTAATTTTGATCGGGGAATGTCCGCTCGCTTTCGTGCGCAGCCAATCGAGTGCGGGACAACAGCACGCTGCCCGCAGTCGCGAAAAAAAGTCGCTCCCCCAAAAATCTGAACTTAATAGCGGCCGCGTCCCCCGCCACCGCCGCCGCGTCCGCCTCGCTCGCCACCGCGCTCACCGCCACGGCCTCCGCGGTCGCGTCCACCACCGCCGCCGTGTTCGGTCTTGGGGCGCGCTTCATTTACGTTGAGGGTGCGTCCACCCACTTGCGAGCCATTCAATGCCGTAATGGCCTTGTCCCCGTCTTCGTTGCTGGCCATTTCCACAAAACCGAATCCGCAAACATCTGCCGCAGTTCGTCTTCCGATGTGTTGAAGCTTAAGTTGCCTACAAAAATATTCTTCAAGCGTATTCCTCTGCATTGATCTGTCGAAGTGCGAGCTGGATGCGGCAGACTGCCAGGTCGGCAATACCTTCCTGAAAATCGAGACCGGAGCTGGCGAACAGTCGAATGCGGCACGAAGTATAGCAGGTTTGTCAAATCGGCCTTATCAAAATCCAGAACCGCGCTTCCCATGGCCCGGTCAGCCGATTATGCGGGGCACAATCTAGATCGCTCACTTCACCCTTCTTCAACCGCGGCCATCGCTCCTCTTTTGCGCTTGTTGGATTGAAGAACTTTTTTCCGAAGCCGCAAAGATTTTGGCGTGATCTCAACGAATTCGTCGTCCGCGATGAATTCGATCGCCTGTTCCAGATTCAACTGCCGGAATGGCACCAGGCGGATCGCCTCATCGGCAGTCGACGCACGCATGTTCGTGAGTTTCTTTTCCCGGACCGCATTGACGTCCAGATCGTCGTCTTTCGCGTTCTCGCCGATGATCATCCCTTCATACAGTTCAACGCCCGGACCGACGAAAAGCTCTCCGCGCTCTTGCAGGCCCCAGAGCGCGTATGCCGTCGAAACGCCGTTCCGGTCGGCGATCAGCGCTCCCGTGAGCCGGTGCGGGATTTCCCCTTGCCACTCGGTATATCCATCGAAAAGCGAATTCATCACGATGGTGCCGCGCGTGTCGGTGAGCAACTGGCTGCGCAGCCCGATCAGGCCGCGGCTGGGCACGCGGAACTCGATGCGCACGCGTCCATAGCCATGATTGTGCATGTTGGCGACCTCGCCTTTGCGCGATCCCAACTGTTCCATAACCACGCCGACAAAGTTTTCCGGCACGTCCACCGAGAGATGCTCCACCGGTTCCATCAGCTTGCCCGTTTCTTTGTCGCGCTTGGTGACGATCTCCGGCTTGCCTACCATTAATTCATAACCTTCGCGCCGCATCATTTCGATGGTGATGGAGAGCTGAAGCTCGCCGCGTCCCAGCACCTTGAACGCATCGGTCGTGCCCATTTCTTCCACGCGCAACGAAACGTTGGTGAGGAGTTCCTTCGCTAGACGCTCCCGCAGGTTCCGCGACGTGACGTAGGTGCCCTCGCGCCCGGCGAACGGCGAAGTGTTTACCGTGAAAGTCATCGCGATGGTGGGCTCGTCGATCACGATGGGCGGCAGCGGAGCCGGATTCAGCGCATCCGTGATGGTCTCCCCGATCGTGATTCCTTCCACGCCAGCGACGGCAATAATATCGCCCAGCACGGTCTCGGTGATGTCAGTACGCTTCAGCCCGGAGAAGGAGAAAAGTTTCGTGATCTTCGTCTTGTGCATTGATCCGTCGAGCTTGGCGATAACCACGTCTTCGCCCGTGTACATTGTCCCGTTGAACACGCGTGCGATGGCCAGGCGTCCGAGATAATCGCTGTAGTCGAGGTTCGCCACCAGAATCTGCAACGGACCCGCCGGATCACCCTGCGGCAGCGGAGTCGTTTTCAGGATCGCATCAAACAAAAGCCGCAGATCCTCGCCGCCGCCATTCGCGTCCGTCGACGCCGTTCCTTCCTTCGCATTTGTGTAGAGCACAGGGAAGTCGAGTTGGTCTTCCTTGGCGTCAAGATCGATAAACAGATCGTAGATTTCGTTCAACACTTCCTGCGGGCGCGCGTCCGGCCGGTCGATCTTGTTAATGACTACGATCGGCGGCAGCTTGGCCTCCAGCGCTTTGGTCAACACATAGCGCGTTTGCGGCAACGGGCCTTCGCTGGCGTCCACCAGCAGCATCACTCCGTCCACCATCTTGAGGGCGCGCTCGACTTCGCCGCCAAAATCGCTGTGGCCGGGCGTATCCACAATGTTGATCTTCACGTCGTGATAGAAGATGGCCGTGTTCTTGGCGAGAATGGTGATGCCGCGCTCACGCTCCAATTCGTTCGAATCCATCACGCGTTCGGCTACGGTCTCATTGGCGCGGAAGGTTCCGCTCTGCTTCAGCATGGCATCGACCAGCGTGGTCTTGCCGTGATCGACGTGCGCGATGATGGCGATGTTGCGAATGCTCAAACTCAAAGTATGGTTTGTCCTTTATTTACGGCTCGGATTGACGGGCCGGACAGCAGATAGTCGGCTGCAATGCCCTACCTATAACTTTACTATGGGTTGCGGCTTCTCAGGAGATTACATCGCACTTACGTGCAGGATGGAAGGGAATGGGAAAGGAAACGGATAATGCCAGCCGACGACCTCTCTCGACACCGAGTCCGCCTGTCTTTCCTTCACAACGCTCGGCGCGTTGCTATGCGGAATCTGCAACTTCCACAATTTCGGCGCCGACGTCCACTCCTCCATCGCCGCGCACCCGCAAGCGATACCAGAGCACAATCGCCAGCAGCGAAAACACAAAGATAATCGTGGATACGGCATTGATCTCTGGAGTGATGCCCCGCCGCAGCCGTCCCCATATCTCCAAAGGCAGAGTGTTGTCGCGTCCAATCAGAAAAAAGCTCACCGCAATCTCGTCCATCGAAAGAGTGAAGATAAGCAATGCCGCGCCGATAATCGGTAGCTTCAAATTCGGCACCGTAATGCGCCAGAATGTCTGCCAGTAATTTGCGCCCAGATCGAGCGAGGCCTCTTCCTGCGCCCGGTCGAGCTTCTGCAGTCCCGCGAATACTTCGGTCGTCGCCACGGAGATCAACGCCGTCCCGTGTCCCAGAATAATGGTTACCAGACTCAGTTTCATTCCCGCTACGTTGAACAGCATTAGCAGCGAGAGCCCGGTAATAATTCCCGGCAGGATCAAGGGCAGCAGCACCAATCGCCGGAATAAAGCCTTCCCGGGAAATTGCGCCCGCTCCAGCGCGAGAGCCGCCGGCACTCCAAATGCCAGCGAGATTCCCATCGCTGCAAATGCCACTTGCAAGCTGTTAAGCACGGAATCCCAGATCGGCCCGTCCGCGAACAGTGTGCGATACCAGTCGAAAGTTAAATGATGTGGCGGAAAGCCGCCCACGCCATCTCCGTTGAACGAATAAAGGGCAAGCACCGCAATCGGCAGATAGAGAAACGCAAATACAGCGAGCGCATGAAAGAAGAGCCAGCGCGGACCTGAGACCAATCGCGATCGGCTCACGAGAAGCTCCATTTCTTTTCCAGGCGCTCAGAGAAAAATAGCAGGCTCACGACCAGCACCAGCATGCATAGCGAAATCGCCGCGCCCAGCGGCCAGTTGTAAGCCGCGCCGAACAGGCTGACCACAATGTTCGAAATCATGATGCCGCTCGGCCCGCCGAGCAATAGTGGTGCAAGAAAATCACCCAGGCTGTCGCCCCCGCCACCACTCCGGGAATCGAAAGCGGGAAAATTATCTTCCAGAACGTCTGCCCAGGAGTCGCACCAAGATCATGTGACGCTTCCACCAGGTTGCGTGGAATGTGCTCCAGCACCGCGTAGATTGGCAGAAACGCGAACGGTGTGTAGATATGCGTCAGCGTCAGCACCACGGCAAACGGACTGTACAGCAGAAACTCCAAGGGATGCTTCGTCAGGTGCACATACTGCAAGAACGTATTCAGCACGCCGGTCGAGCCCAGAATCGTCTTCCATGCATAGGCTCGCACCAAATAGCTGACCCATAACGGAATGATCACAAACTGATAGAGCAGATCCTTTTTCTTTCCCGCGTGCAGGGAAAGAAAATAGGCCAGCGGATATCCCAGTAGCAGCGAGAAGATGGTGACCCGCGCCGCTATCCACATCGAACGCAGCAGCGTCTTCCAGTAAACGTCGACCCGCAAAAGTTCGCGATAGTTGCCGAGATTCCAGGAATGCACAATCGTTTGCGAGGATGATACCGACCAAAAGCTGTAGCAGAACATCAGCAAGTAAGGCATCAGCAGGAATACCGTAACCCACACTAGTGGAGGCAGTGTGACCGCCGCTTTGTAGGCTCGAGAGAACATCAGATTCTTTGCGCAGATTCGCGTACTGGTACAGCATCGGCTGGAAAAAACTCCAGTTCGACCTGGTCGAGCGCTCCGATACCGCCGAGAGTCCTGACTACCAGCATCAGTCCGTCGTCGCATTCCACACGTATCAGCTCGGTTGCTCCGTGGAACGCCTGATGGAGCACCTTTCCGCGGATCCTCACGCTGCCGGCGGTTACAGCATTTTGCGCCAAACGGATATTCTCGGGTCGCAGCGAGAATAAGGCCGGCCCGTCGGGAAGCGTCGTTGACCACATCAGAGGACCACAATGCACTTTCCCTGCGTGCACATTTCCTTTCAATAAATTCGTGTGCCCAATAAATTGCGCCACGTAGGCGGTCGCTGGTCGTCCGTAAATTTCGCGTGGCGTCGCAACCTGTTCCAGTTCACCCGACCGTAACAATGCGATCCGGTCGGACATCACCATCGCCTCTTCCTGATCATGAGTCACGAAGACGAATGAGATGCCGACCTCGCGCTGCAGCGCCTTCAACTCCACTTGCATCTGTCGCCGCAAGTTAGCATCCAGCGCCGAAAGCGGCTCGTCCAGCAGCAGTAGTCGAGGACGGTTCACCAACGCCCGTGCCAATGCGACCCGCTGTTGCTGCCCGCCGCTGATTTTCGAGGGCTTCGACTTCGCGAACGCCGTCATCTTCACTTTACTGAGGGCTTCTTGCACGCGAGATGCAATCTCTGCCTCGGGCCTTTTCGCCACCCGCAATCCGTAAGCTACATTCTGTTCTACAGTGAGATGGGGGAACAGCGCGTAGCTCTGGAACACTGTGTTCACGCGGCGACGGTAAGGAGGCTGGTGATCCAGTCGCTCCTCTCCCATCCACACTTCGCCCGCACTCGCGGTTTCGAACCCGGCGATAATTCGCAGCAGCGTAGTCTTCCCCGAGCCGCTTTCTCCCAGGATCGTAAGAAATTCTCCCTCCGCCACATTCAGAGAAATATCCCGCAACACCCTATTCTTGCCAAAGTGTTTGGCCACGCCGCGAATGCTGAGCAGCGTGGGCGATGCAGTCAGATCGCGGGCTTTCGCTGATGTGCTTGCCGGGGTAGTAATGGGAGACATTGGATCACAGCCACTTTTGCGAGACTCGCTACTGTGCCGCCTTCACTTCATTCCATATTTCGTTGTACTTCGCGCGCCGGGGCACGTTCTGCCAGAAATATAGCCGCTTCTGATATTTGTCGACATCGTCCAAGTGCAGACTCTTCACCTCATCCGCCGTCATGAACTGTGCCGCCTGCGGATTGGCTGGAGTATATCCGGTCACGTCGGTGACTTTCTTCTGCGTCTGCGCCTCGATCATGTACTCGAGGAATTCGTTAGCAAGGTCTTTGTTCTCGCTGCCCGCCGTGATCATGAGGTGGTCGATCCATCCAGTCGTGTTTTCTTTCGGAATCGTCTCTCCTACCGGAAAGTTAATCTTGCGCAGTTGATTGGTCATCAGCGGCCATCCCATCGCTGCCACTATTTCGTGGTTCTGAAAAAGATTCGTCAACTCTCCACCGGTTGACCACATCTTGCGAATATTCGGTTTTAGCTCCAGCAACTTCTTCTTTACAGCCTCCAGTTGTTCGTCGGACAAGTTGTACAGTTGCGACGGATCGGGTTTGTCATAACCCAGGATCTGCGCCGCCAGATAGACAGTCGACAAATCGTCCCACACTGAAATCTTCCCGCGGTACTTTGGATCCCACAACACGTTCCAACTTTCGGGAGGCTGGTGAAATACGGTGGTGTCATAAATCAGCGGGTCCGGCCCCCACATAAACGGAACGCCAAAGACTTGGCTTTTCACTCGCACCAGGGGCAGGGAAGTGAGCTGCGGAGAAAGTTGTCCATAGGCTGGGACCTGCG
>WNFD01010272.1_pt1 | contig 11818 bp, 13 predicted proteins | sample 5400491 | NCBI WGS metagenome assembly WNFD01 (sample SAMN13153343, study PRJNA577476) | soil metagenome | isolation source: 120 cm saprolite under Douglas fir tree site 2 hole 2 replicate 2 | place: USA:California | collected 2015-04-18 | reverse complement strand
TTCCCGCCACCAAGATCATCTCCCGGCAGCGCCGTAGCAGATGGGCCAAGCAGGTTTGGTGCAGGGCCTGGAGAAACTGACGATAGACGCTCCAGCCATCGCGCACCAGAAAGCCGGCAAAGTCCGCCCCCAATACCATCGCCGCCTGTTCAAATCCACGTCCCGGTTGAATCGCATAGACGCTGACCTGCGCGGTGCTGAAGACCCACATCCACCACAACTGTCCGCCCACTCTCCATCCCGTCTCGTCCGGGGTCACACTGGGACTGGCGCGAACTTGTTTCACCAGCGCTTGATAGGTAGGTTCCGCTTTGTTGGCCACACGTTGTAATGCCTGACAGAGTCCACCGCGACTCACCCGCAGTCCGAAAGCCTCCTCCAGCACGGCGGTCGTCTTGCCGTAGGGCAGTCCCAAACCTTTATTGAGTTGCGTGGCCAGGGCCAGCGCGCGGGAGCCCAGTTGCGAAGCAGCACTGCCGATGGCATCGGAGGTCTGCCGGGGATGCCGGCCTTGCACCCGCCGTCGGCAACGCCGGCAACATCCCACATGAATGCGAAACTCAATGCGCTCCACTCGTGGTTCCGGAATCTCGGTCTGATACTGGGATACGATGCTCCCTTCCTGCACTCTCCCTCCGCAATGCGGACACTGCCCCGGCAGGGGTACGTCGATGACCTCATCGACACTCCGGGGAACCGGCCGACGACATCGCCGCCCGTACTGGCTTCCTGCTTTGCGTCCAGGTTTTTGCGGGTGCGCCTTGGGTCCCCGCCGCGAGAAGGGGGCCGCTTGACGCTTGGCCGATCGCAACGCCTCTTCCAACAAACGTCGCAGTCGCTCGTTCTCTTTCTTCAGCTCTTCAATCTCTCGCTCTAAACGGGCAACCTTTTCTGAGGTTTCTTGTCCCACACGCTAGATTAACTACTCTGCGGACGAAGACAAATAATATTCTGGGGGGGAAGTACCTCTACGCTAAACAATTACTCCCAAACTTACCGAAGAAATCAGGACCTCGTTGGTCTCTCGGCATTCTCGATCGATTGAAGCCGAACAAGAATTGGTTCACGACACTTGAACTAAACACGTGTGTCCATCCAAGTGCAACATTACGGCTGAATGCGCCTTCGGTAGTCGGCAAACTGGGTGGATTGAACGGAGGGGCGGCAGCAAAAACAACTCCTGATGCGAGTGGATCGCGTCCATCAAAATTCGCCACGGTGACGCGGCCGAATACCTGGTCGTGCGTCGAGAAAGAATGATCGATACGTGCGTTATATTGATCTCGGTTGTTGATCAGTGTGGGATTGTTGACAAAATTACCCACACCACCCTGGCTTATGAGCGGGAAAAAACTCGCCAAGAACGCGGATTGAGAAGCTAACCGGTTTGACGGAATCTTATTCCCTTGGAACGGATCACGGAGAAACTTTCCCGTATTGCTTGGGTCAGGCCTAGTAGTCAAGGGATCATAGATGGGAGCGTCAGCACTGAAATCGCCACCGATCTCGGCCGAGGTAGGGATCGTCGTGAGCGCGGTAAGTCCCTTGTGGATGCGAAGTCCCTCATAGCTGAACATGAAATGTGTACGATCCTTGCCGTTATAACCTGGAAGCAAAACCGGCCCGGTTACGATCGCGCCAAACTGACTTTGGCGATAAGGAGGCCTCGTCCGGTCAAAAAAGTTTCTCGCATCCAAAACGTCATTCCGAAGAAATTCCCACACCTTTCCATGAATGTTATTGCCGCCTGAGACAGTGCTGTAGATGATCACGCCTCCGTGACCGAAACCGCGAGAGGCATCCGCATTTGTGCCGATGACCCGAAACTCTGATACCGCATCGACTGTGGGAAGGATATTTTGTTGATTGAAATAAACTATGCCGTCCCACACCCCATCCAAAAGGTATTCGTTCTCGTCGAGCCTGCCGCCGTTGATGCTTACCGTGAAGCCGCCACTGGTAAATGAACCCTTCTCGATGCCATTACCAGGATCTGGTTCTGCAGCCCCTGGTGCGAGTAGTGCGAGTTGAAGGACATTGCGACCGTTTAATGGCAGGTTCTGCACGCGTTGTTCCTGAATGACATTACCAACCTCCGGACTCAAGGTATCTGTCAGGGGTGCTTCAGCGGCGACTGACACTTGTTCCTGGACTTGACCGACTCGCATCGTCACATCAACCAAAAGGCCTTCTCCAATGTGGAGCACGAGATCCTTTACATTCGTGGTTGTAAAGCCCTGCGCCTTAACCTCGACGTTGTAGGTGCCGATCGGGAGGCTCGGGACTACAAAAGCACCAGCCGAATCCGTTGAGGCGTTGCGAACGAGGCCGGATGCAGGGTTCGTCACGGCAATCTGTGCGGCAGGTATTGACGCACCTGTTGGGTCCTTAACAGTGCCATGCATTCGCCCCGTGTTCTGGGCCCAAGTGGTGATGGAGAAAACCAGGACAAGACTGAATAGCAGCCAGGATACTTCGGAAGTGGAGAAAATCCCTTGCATCCAAGACCGACTCGGCACGACGCACCTCCATTTTGCGGCACGCACTGTACAAACCGAGACTTTAGTGACCTGATCTTCGATTCCAAGGTAGATCCCGGTACATCGAGTCTGGCTGCAGCTCCCGATGGTCAGGACACCTGTCCTCCGCTTTCGCGCAGGGCAGCCTCAACGCAGATTTGCCGGTATGTGGTAGCAAAAATCCTACCTGTTTCGCCCGGGCCCCGGCCACGGCCCGCGAAGCTCGCCGACTGGAGGAAATGTAAGGTTAGGGCAGTTTTCGTACATTCCAGAGCCGATCCAAGCCTTTTACCCTCAACGAAACAGCCCCGGATTGCGCCATTCCAGCGCGAAAATGTACGAATACTGACGTATCCCCGTAAGTTATTGATAATAGATCTACAAAAGTTATTGCCATGGTATATACTTAGGTATATTCTGTGGTAGTCACAGTGATTCGCACGGTCAAAATCGATGCCAGCGAATGCACTTGCGAACGGTGCGGAAATACTTGGATTCCTCGGCCTGTGCAGGATGGCAACAAATGGACCACACCAACACCGATTGCGTGTGCGGCCTGTAAATCACCTTATTGGAACCGCCCCCGGAAAGAGAAGAGTAGTCGTGGCAAATAATGGGTTTGTTTTTCTGAGTGAAGACGAGTTGCTTTCTGTTTTAGGGACGGCCAAATCGAAAGCAATCCGCGATTGGGCCATGATTCTGACGACATACAGTCACGGTCTGAGGGCCGCAGAAACATGCGGATTGAAGATCTCCGACCTGGATCTGCGAGGCGGTGTGTTGTCCATTCACCGGCTTAAGGGAAGCCTGTTCACTATTCAGGAACTAGAGAGGCATCGAGGAATACCGCTCCTGGACGAAGTTAGAGCCCTAAGAGAGTGGCTTGCAGTGCGGCCCACGGATTGTGGGGATGGTCTGTTTACCTCGCAGAAGGGTGGCCATCTCACCAGCACGCAGTTCTATCGGATATTCCGGCAGATAGCTCGCAACGCAGGTTTGCCAGACCATATGGGCCATCCGCACGTGTTAAAGCATACCCTGGCCACACACATGGTTCGTCGGGACGTTAATCTCGCGAAAGTCCAGCGGGCGCTTGGGCACCGTTCCATTAATTCGACCATGGTCTACGTGGGCGTGTCCGATAAGGAAGCTGACAGCGCTCGTCACAATGCCTTGATGAATGCCTTTTGAACCAGGTTGCTAATCCGCCGCCTTCGACAATAGTGTGGATACCGGGGAGCTCGAATCGTTCGCGAAGCGGTGTTGGCATTCGGATGTCGGTCAGAAACGGGCACCAAGCGTAGGACATCCTTCTTGTTCCTACTGACGGCCGATCAGTCCGCCGACGGGGAACGCCCGCATGAATACGAGTAACTTACAGGTGGTTGTGGGCCAGTTGTGTGCGGGATTTGAGGATCAGGCGTTCGTTAGAACGTTGCTGCAGGACGGCATCGATATCCGCATACTCCAGCAATGGATGTGACACCGCGACATCGCGTCGACGATGGTCTATCTGAAGGGCGTGCGGAATCGCGACATTCAGGTAGGATTGAACAAAGGCAGTCTCGCCGCTTTTGCGTAAAGAGAAATGAGAAACGTCGAAATCACACTCACGTTTGCGGACGAAGACGGAACAGCCCGCCCTCACACTCTTCGCCTTCAGACGCCTCGCGAAGGATCGCCCGAGGGCGAGGCGAGGATAGCGCATCATCTATTCTCCGAGCTCCGCGTCGCCATGCGCGAGCAACCCCTGCCAAAACATAACGCCGGCGCTGGCAGCTGGCTTCAGTTTCCGCAAAGCAAAATCGATTTCAGCGAGTATTTCGATGTCCGTAATTCGCAGAGCCTGTGGCTTGAGCTAAGCAATCTTATTCGCGGCATCGAGCACGATCTCGAAATGGCGCGTGCTTTCAAGGAGCTTGAACCGGCAGAAGAGCCACCGTTCCAGGACGACGAAGCCATCAACAATCTCTACTTCCTACACAATCGCAAAATGGAAGCCCTCGATCGCGCTGTCTGCGAATTGATAAAGGTTCAGGATTTAGTGAACCGCCTGGTGCACGAGAGCCTGGGCGGCGATCTGGTGGATACGAGCAAGCCCAATTGGGAGAGAACTCAACTCCTCCGCTCGAATGTCGAGAAAGGGCTGGAAGCAAAACGCGCCTCGGGCGCCTTGGCGCAACCGGATTTCGACGCGATCAGCGCTGCACTGAAGATCCCCGAGAACATGCCTCACGGTGACACGGCGATCACGTACCGCCGCAGACTGATGCATCACATCCATCCGTCTGTTGACTACGGAATCTTCTTCTCCGGCCTTGAATCACGTGAGGGCGAGGTCATGACGGACGCAACCGGAAAAATCATCAGCAGGCAATACGCCATTCGCGCGCGGCCGCCTGTCCAATACCGCTTCTCGGACCTCCACAAATCCCTAACGGAATACCTCGAAGCTGTGGCCACGATGCTCCAGAAGCTGAGCGAGATCGATATTCTGCGCCGATGAGGCAGCTTACTTTTTGAGCCACGGCAAATTCGCCTCTTGGAATGCCGCAAATTCGTTTACAAATTTTTCCGCCCATGCGTGACCCCCTCGTGTTTGAACGGAACGCTCTGGGTTCGCCGATATCCTCCCGCGTTAAATCTTTGGACTCAAATAAACGCGCTCTTGGAAAATCCTGCTCGAACAGTTTGGGAAAGCGGCGATAGTCATTGCCCGTATCCTTGGAGAGTTCGCTGACGGATGCGATCCGGCCATCCTCAAGCTCCGCAAGATTGAACTTCGTAATCAGATCCGCAGCAGCAACCTGTTTATAGAGTTTTCGAAACTTTGCGCGCGCAGCCTCCTGGTTCTTGGCCGACCAGAGGATGTAATCATTGACGGGAGCAAGCATCCGTGCTTTCTGACCGCCCTTCTTCTTCAGGGGAATCGTGACGACGAAATTCTCGGTTCCAAATACCTCCGCGAGGATCCCGCGCACCAGGGCTACGTTCTCATCGGAGATTTGAACGAAGACAGAACCTTCTTCTGCCAGAAGGTCTCGCATCAGCAGAAGGCGGTCGCGCATGTACGAGAGGTAAGAATGGATGCCCAGCTCCCACGTGTCCCGAAATGCTTTCAGCATTTCCGGTTCCGTCGTCAGATCCTCGTCAGCGTCGTTCTCGCTAACTCTCCTTTTGCTTACGAAAGGCTGGAAGTTGGATCCGTACCTGATCCCCTAAGGCGGGTCTATATACGCCATCTGCACCTTGCCCGCCATCCCTTCCTTCTCCAGAAGCGAATTCATCACGAGCAGGCTATCGCCGGCAATCACGCGATTCGACCAGTTGTGTTTGTGTTTATAAAAATCGACGGCTTCTCTGAGAGGCGGATTTTCTTCAAGCCTGCTGAACAACGATCCCTGGACAAAATCTTCGCCGTTCTTTTTTCTGACCGCTTCAATAATCGATCGCGGGTCTATGCGCTCGTGAACGTGCAACGATACCGTCGGCACCTCGAACGATGTGCGTTCCGCCTTGCCGCTCCACTGAAGGGCGGGATCCAGATGAGGATCGTACGAATAAGGCTTTTTGCCTCCATCCTTGTCTGTCTCCGGAGTAACAAGGCCTACCGGCGGATTATTGATGCGTTCTTTCTTGGGGTGGGTGTAATTGTCGATCTTTCGCTTTTTCCCAGCCTTCACCCCTGCCGTCTTCGTATCGATTCCTTTTGCCGGGCTCACCATAGATTTTCTCAAGTGCCCACCACATTACCACAGGGGGTGGACGGCGCAATTCGCAAGTCGCCCGGTCGCGCTGCCCTGTCACAGGGAGCTCACCTTGCTCCTCTCCCTAAGCTCACCCTGGTTTCGCTGTTTTCCTACTTGCCGTTTATTAGTCCGTCCTTGTGTCAGACAGCCGACTTACTGTCGGTCAGCTAGAAGTTCACATCTCCCCAGCTTTGCATTCCGACCGTGTGCTTAACGTGCACCGGTTCGCCACACGAATGCCGATATAAAGAAGCGGGGGTAGGAACTTGAACCGAACACAGTTCCGTTTTGGTACGGAAAATCGTTAACTCACTATCGGGGTTTTTAACGTTCAAACGACGTAACATCTTTCATACAACACGCCCAAACCCATTTTTACCTACTATGGAAATCGAGAAGCCGCTGAAACAAGAGATATTTAGCTGATTGCTGAGCAAGATGAAAATGTCTCGTTAGACCCCCAAAGTTTGTGAGGCCAGAGCGGTTCCTGCAACTCTGGACCTGATCTTTGAAAAGGCGGTGTCTCGTGACGTCGAGGTATCGTCGGCAAAGGGCGAGAACCCACAATCGTCAGTTGTTCCCAACGATTCGACCGGGATCAACTCTGCTGCTTCGAGTACGCGGTCTCGGACTTCCTCCTGAGTCTCGACTTTCCGGCCGATCGGGTCAGTCACTCCAATAAAAAGTATCTGGTCTATCTTGAGCAATTTTCGGATGCTGCCGAGTACGCGCCGTCGGTCCGGCTCGCTGGCCAACTGAATATAAAAGCGCCCTGCCTTCAGGCGAAACAATGCAGGTAGCAAGCCGGTGTAGTCCACGTCGGCGCTGTGGGTCGAGTCTTGATCGCCACCCGGACACGTATGTACTCCGATTCGCTGCTGCTCGGCAGCCGTAAAGCGATCGAGCACGCGGTTGTTCAACTCAACAAATGCGTCTAACAGTCCGCCGGAGGGATCAAGCTTCAGCGCTAGTCTTCCTTCCGTGAAGTCAATTTGCACGCATGCAGCGCCAGCTTCCAGACACTCGCGGATATCGCGTTCCGCTTCGGCAATCAAGTCTCCCAGAAACGCTTCGCGCGAATACCCACTAACAACGCTCTGAGGATAGAGGAGGCTAAGAGCTGACGCAGAGATCACAGCTTGCTTCACAGGCCGGTGCGCGTACCGCTGAGCGGCTTTGAGATAAGAGACTGCATGTACCGCATACCGGAAAGGGCCGGCAGTCAACTTCGGCAGCTGCCGCGTGTGTCCGTCCGCAAAAGGAATCGTAACGCCGTCAGGAGCAAGATTCGCAAGACCAGTGAGTGGATAAGTGGCAAAGCTGGGCTTGGTCTGTTCGCCGTCCGTTATGACGGGTGATCCGGTTTGTTCCATGCGCTTGATGGTGTCGCGCAATGCCGCTTCCTCCGCGAGATGAAACTGCTCGTCCGACATCTGTCCCGCCGCGCGAGCGCGCATTGCGCTCAACAGCTCCGACGGCCTGGGAATACTCCCGATTGGCTCTGTGGGTATCGGCATGCCCTCACAACTCCGATGATCTGAACCTAGAAATTCAAAGGCAAGGCTAACTGAATCTGCTGCGCTGGTGCAACGAAGTTCGGGATGCCGAACGTGGGGATTTGCGGGACTGCTGACCCCATCACATCCTTTAGCGTCTCCAAACGCGGCCTTGGCGCTGGGCGATAATGGAGCTCATGAAGTTGAATGTGGAATGCTATTCCGTCCGAAAGGCAGACGAGCGACCTGTTCGGTTCTGGCTCGAAGGAAGACAGTATGTCGTTGAGACAGTGGTGGATCAATGGTACGACCCAGAGAGTATCTTTTATAAGGTTCGCGCCGAGGATGGGGATCTCTATATTCTTAGACAACAAACATCGACGCCAGACGGGAGGTGGGACCTTGTTTCAGTCCGCCAGACAAGAGAGCAGCGCTGACAATGGGTAGCAACGTCTGCCCGCCTGCGGAACTACGGTGCGAGGCCCCTCCAAAACGGCCTATTCGACTGCGACCTTCGTGCCCTTCTGAGGCTGACTCGACAGATGCTCAATGCGCGCGTCTAGCATCTCCCGGAGTGCTTTAAGAAATTCGACGCGTGAGTTGGCCAAGTGCTGACGCACAGCTGGCGAAATTCCCAGATATTCGCGAACGGTTTCTACGATCTCGCGGCATGGACATGGCTCATGAGCGGCATGTTCTCTCGCCGTTGACTGGGCTTCCTGTGGCTCGTTCATTGCGCCTCCTTCATTTCGACCGTCAATACACGATTTTCCAGCCGCGCTCTCGCCGGCAGCAGCCCTGCCATCGACCTTGGCAGCCCGACATGGCGGCGAACTGTGCCGACCTCGACTACGAGCTCGTCGCCCTTCTTGAATACCCCGATTTCACCTTTCGTGGCGAAGGGCAGCAGCACGCGAACCTCGTACGCTCCGTTCTCTTTTCCGAAGGTGAAGGGCTTCTCTGTCCGCGTTACCGCTGATGGATCTTCCCCTGCAGGATACAGCACTCCGGCTAGCTCCTCCAGTCTCTGTCTCCCCAGGACTTCGTGAGCGAACAAGGGCACACGCTTCAGCGGAACTGGAGCAAAGTATTCTTCGATCTCGTGCAGAATCTTGTCCTGCGAGGCGTGCCACTCGTTGAACCAGGCGTCATTGACTTCATGCGGGAGCAGTCGGTTGACGATGACCGCATCCACCGTCAGCCCGTGCAGGGAAAAGTACACAAACGCACGTTCCGTCTCGCGTAGTACCATTTTCTCGGGGTTGGTGACCAGGCGAACGCTGGTGATGGCAGGATCCTCCATGACTTCGTCCACGCCGTCGAGCTTTTCAAACAGGTCGCGAATGTTCACGAAGTAGCTGTCCGTAGGGAGTTCGAACGGCGCCACGCGGTTGGCGATCGGGCGCACAGCCTTTAGGAAGTTCCGCTGAAAGGGAAAAATGTGCTTCATGTACCAGTCGAGCGTGGTGGGCATGCTGATGAATCGCATAGATTCGGCAGTGGGAGCGGCATCGAGGACGATCACATCGTACCGCTGCTCGCGCCGGTATTGGTTGACGTACATCATCGCGCTGAGCTCTTCCATGCCAGGCAGGATCGCAAGCTCCTCGGCCTCCACCCCGCTGATCCCCGTAGTGCGCAGCACCGAGGTCACGTAGGAAGAGATCTCTTGCCAATGGCGCTTGATTTCCTTCTGAATATTGAGCTCCTGTATCCAGAGCCGGTCACCGACCGCCAACGGGTCAGAAGTTTGCAGGTGAAAGAGGTCGGTGTCCAAATCAAAGGAGTCCGCCAGGCTGTGTGCCGGATCGATGCTCATGACCAACGTGCGATAGTTGAGCGCGGCGAGTTTGACACCAGTGGCGGCGGCCAGGCTGGTCTTGCCCACGCCACCCTTGCCCGTGAACATGAGGATTCTCATATCCCCATTGTAAGGGCCGGACGTACGACGCCGGTTTGTGCAAAAAGAAGTGAAGGACGTAAGGACGCAGGCGATGTCCTCAGCTATTGGAGTCGAGCGATCCAGATTTGCCGGCCATAGAACGCAAGATTCAGAAGGCAGATGATCACCCCTGCAACCGTCAGAACGGTTGCGGAGATATTCGGATAGACCAGCTTATCGAGGTAATGGAGCAGGAACCCACCCTGGTATGGCTCGACTCCGGCATCGGCTTCAAGCCAGTTCTCTAGAACGGTCAAAGGACACGGCCAAGGAAGCAGTTCCGTAAGAATTCCCCAGACGAGAGAACCGATATGCAGCCAGCGGAGAATCGGACGCGAGCGTGTCAGCAAAGCGCCGAAGACCACCCACAAAATGAACAGCGCATGCAGGAACAGGATGGAAATAGCGAGTGCAGAATACAAACTCGAGGCAAGAACGGCTGCATGCATCTCTGGAATTTACAACAACGACGGTTAACGATCAGCCTAATACACATTCCCAGTGCTCGAGGAGCCAGAATAGTATCTTGCCAGAAGATTGTGCGGAAAATCATCCATGTCGACATGGACGCGTTTTATGCTTCGGTCGAGCAGCGCGATGCTCCGCAACTGCGCGGCAAGCCCGTGATCGTTGCCTGGCTGGGCAAGCGCTCTGTCGTCTGCGCTGCTTCGTACGAGGCCAGGAGTTTCGGCGTGCGCTCGGCCATGCCGGCAATGCGTGCGGAACGCTTGTGTCCCGATGCGATCTTCGTCGCTCCGGATTTCACACGCTATCGGGCGGCCTCGCGAAGCGTGCGGGAGATCTTCAAGCGTCATACAGACCTGGTAGAGCCACTGTCGCTCGACGAAGCATATTTGGACGTTACCGCGAACAAGACGGGCTTGCCGACTGCTACCCTTGTGGCAAGCACGATCCGTGAGCAAATCCGTCAGGAATTGAATCTGACAGCCTCTGCGGGCGTAGCGCCCAACAAGTTCTTAGCAAAACTCGCCTCAGACTGGCGCAAACCTGATGGTCTCTTCGTCATCCAGCCTGAGAATGTAGGTAGGGGTGTTTCTGCTGCCGCTGCCGGTTGGACGTCTGCCCGGTGTGGGCAAGGTTACGGGAGAGAAGCTGGCGAAACTTGGAATACAGACAGTTGGTGATCTGCGGGTTCTAGACTTGTCCGTGCTCGAACACCAGTTTGGCCGCTATGGTCTGCGCCTGCACGAACTCGCCCGCGGTATCGACGATAGCGAAGTCGTCCCGGACCGGCCTACGCAATCGATCTCCGTCGAGGATACTTTTGAGCAAGACGTGCTGTTGGCAGAAACCGAAGCAATGATCCAACGCCTTGCAGAAAAGCTTTGGTCTGCTTCGCGCAAAGAATCACGGATAGCACGTACGGTGGTTCTCAAACTGAAGACAAGCGAGTTCAAGATTCTTACCCGCAGCCACACGCCCTGCTCTCCTCCCTCCTCCTGCGAGGAATTGACGGACATCGCCCTGAAGCTGCGAGAACGGGTGGACCTGGGTCCACAACAACGTTATCGGCTCGTTGGTGTTGGTTTGAGTAACTTTCGGGAGCCCGAAGAGACTGCTCCACAACCGACCCTTTTCGAGTAGCCCGAATATGGAAACAATCCCCATCCGGTGCAGAAATCTACTACGACAAAATTTCCTCCCAGCTGAGGAAGCCAACCAAGAAGATCTCCTCGAAGCGTTGCAGCGCAATCACGGCATCACACCGTACCGGTAAGAGCATCATCGCTGGAATTGTCAGCCCACTTCGCCTAAAAACACAGCGAGTGAATAGCCCGCGAATCTTTTCCTGCGCACCTCTTGAACTGGTAAAGCATCACCATCGCGCTCAGGCGCAGCTTTCCACGCGGTACGGGTTGAGGTACGGGTCTGCTATTCCTTCCACCGTCTTTCAACGACTTACAGTGCCACCCACCTCTTCTAAGTCGTTGTAAATACGTACCGCTTCAGTTGTGAAAGGGCGATGTCCTAGGCCAGGCTAGACGACGGGGACGATTTAAGGCGGGATCTTAAAGTAAGGTATGATCGTAACAAGCGCTTCTCGAGTCTGTCAAAAGACTACGGCAGTTCCGGGCAGTTCCGGGCAGTTCC
>WNFD01006720.1_pt1 | contig 11819 bp, 10 predicted proteins | sample 5400491 | NCBI WGS metagenome assembly WNFD01 (sample SAMN13153343, study PRJNA577476) | soil metagenome | isolation source: 120 cm saprolite under Douglas fir tree site 2 hole 2 replicate 2 | place: USA:California | collected 2015-04-18 | reverse complement strand
GCCTCCTGGACGAGGTCCTGGGCCTGGTCGGGATCGTGGGTGAGCCGCAGCGCACCCCTGTAGAGCGTGTCCAGGTGGGTCAAAGCCTCTTCCGTGAAGGCAGTTTGTGCGGCCGGTTCCGCCATCTGTACGGCCAGTTTAGGATCACCTGCCTTTCACCCACTTGAAACGGTGGGCGCGGAGGGCTATTCCCCGGGCCCCTCCGCGCCGGCGGGCCACCTCCCCGTAGATGGGGAGGAATGGCGACGTTCGACTCGAGGACCGATCGAGGTGAGCACCTCGTAGCTGATCGTTCTCGACCATTCGGCGACCTCTTCGGCGGTGATCGACTCGTCGCCGTCGCGGCCGATCCGCCGGCCGCGGACCAGGACGTGCCCGCGGTTCGCGCGAGCGCGGTGCACGCCGTCCGCATAACCGATGGCGACCGTCGCCACGCGCGCTGGCCCACGCGCACGCCACGTCGCGCCGTAGCCGACGGTCGCTCCCGTCTCAACGGTCTTCAGGTGAGTGATGCTCGACCGCACCGCCACCGCGGGCTGCGTGCCCGGCCACTCGCAGCCGTAGATCGCGATGCCGCAGCGCACGGCCTCGAGCGCGAAGTCGGGGTGGTTGAGCGCGCCGACTGAGTTGCAGGCGTGGCGCATGCCCGGCCCGACCTCGAACCGAGCGACCGTTTCCACGAACAGGTCGAACTGGCGCTGCGTCATTACGTCGTCGGATCCGGACGAGGCGAAGTGGGTCCACGTCCCGGCCAGGCGGGTGCCGCGCGCTTCGTCGATGAGCTGGGCGAGAGCCGGGGCTTCCTCCGGGGCGCAGCCGAAGCGGCCCATGCCGGTGTCGATCTTCAGGTGAATCGGGACCGGACGCTCGGACGCTCCGAGCGCCTCCGCCAGCTCGCGGCTCGAGACCGCGATGCTGCATCCGCTCGCGGCCGCGGTCCTCGCCTGCGCGGGCAGCAGCCCGCCCATGACCAGGATCTGCTCGTGGTCGACAAGGCCGCGGACCTGCGCCGCCTCTTCGAGCGTCGCGACCGCGAGGCCGGTGGCGCCGCCCTCGAGCGCGGCGTGCGCGACCGGCACTGCGCCGTGCCCATAGCCGTTGGCCTTGACGACGGCGAAGAGCCGCGTGCCCCTGGGCAGGTGGCCGAGGATCCGCGCGCAGTTGGCGCTGATCGCGCCCAGGTCGACTTCAGCCCAGCGGAGCGAGCCGCTCAGAGCCCGCCCTGGCGCAGCACGTTCATGACCAGCGGGATCTCTGGCAAGAGGTCGCTCGCCAGAAGTCCCGAGTCGCCGATCCGCTCCGCGATCTGGCGGCCCGCCGCGGCGTGGATGTAGACGCCGGTCACCGCTGCGGTGAAGGGCTCGGAACCCTGCGCCATCAGGCCGCCGATGATCCCCGACAGCACGTCCCCCGTGCCGCCGGTGGCCAGGGCCGGCACCTCGTGAGGGTCTTCGCTGATGCGGCCGTCAGCATGGGCGACCACCGTGTGCGCGCCCTTCAGCACGACGACCGCGCCCCACTCCCTGGCCGCCCTGCGCGCGGCCGCCGGCCGATCCGCGTTGATCGCGTCCGCTGTCTTGCCCGTGAGTCGCGCGAGCTCGCCGGGGTGCGGCGTCAAGACGCGTCTGGCGCCGAGCTTGCCCTTCGAGCGCGGCGAGTCGGCGAGCGCGTTGAGGCCGTCGGCGTCGATCACTAGCGGGCAGCGGGCGTGGAGCGCGAGGTCGACGACGAGCCGCCAGGTCGAGCTGTCGCGCCCAAGGCCCGGGCCGATGACGCCGACCGCGGCTGATTCCAGCTGGCGGAGGATCGAGTCGTAGGCGGCGTGGCCGACGGCGCCCGGCGCGACCTCTGGCACGGGCGTCGCCATTACCTCTGTGCACTTCGTGGCGAGGATGGGATAGATCGTGGCGGCGACCAGGAGCCGCACGAGACCCGCGCCCGTGCGCGCCGCGGCCGTCGCGGAGAGGTAGGCCGCGCCGGTGAGGCCGAGGCTTCCCGCGAGCACGACGGCGGTGCCGAAGGTTCCCTTGTGTGCGTCTTTCGGGCGGGCGGGGATCAGGACGGCGTCTGGGGCCGGCAGCATCGCCGGGCCGGCGTCGGGGATCTCGAGGTGCGCCGTCGCCACGGCGAGACGGCTGTGATGGGTGATGCTCACCTCGAGCTGGGCGCCGCGGTCGTTGCCCAGGAGGCGGGCGCGCGGCGCGCCGTTGGGTCCCGGCAGGACCTCGATGCGCCGGCGCGGGAAGCAGATGCCGGTGCCGTCGAAGCACTTGATCACCGCTTCCTTGGCCGCCCAGCGGCCCGCCAGCCGCTCGTCGTCGCCGTCGCAATAGACCAGCTCGGCCGGCGTGTAGACCTTGTTGAGGAAGCCAGCGCCGGAGCGCTTTACGGCAAGGGCGATCCGGTCGACCGAGACGGCGTCGACGCCGATCCGTTGCACATCACTCATTGTGCCGTGACGGGGGGTTTGGGCCGGCCCCTCCGGCCCTGCGGGCCACCTCCCCATGAATGGGGAGGAGCAGCACTCCTCTCTACTCGACGGTGACTGATTTGGCCAGGTTTCTCGGTTGGTCTACGTTCTGGCCGAGCTTGACCCCGATGTCGTAGGCGAACAGCTGCAGCATCACGGTGTTGAGGATGACGGAGGCCGCCTCCTCCACCGCGGGCATCCCGAAGATGTCGGTGGCCACGCCGTCCAGAGAGTGATCCCCCTCCGTCACCAGCGCCAGCACCGGTGCGTTGCGGGCGACGATCTCGTGGACGTTGCTAACCATCTTGTCCTTCGTCGCGCTGGCCGTGCAGATCGCGACCACCGGGAACTGATCGTCCAGCAGCGCGATGGGCCCGTGCTTCAGGAGGCCGCCGGAGGTGCCCTCGGCGTGGACGTATGAGATCTCTTTCAGCTTGAGCGCGCCCTCGAGCGCGACCGGGTAGCCGAGACCGCGACCCGCGTACATGAAGTTGCGGTAGCCGCTGTACTTGTGCGCGAGCTTCTCGATCTCCTTGTCGCGGGCGAGGATGCCGCGGACCTGCTCGGGCAGCGCGCGCAGCGTCTCGACCAGCTCCTGCCTGCGCTCGAGTGAGACGCGGCCGTGGACGGTCGCGAGGCGAAGCGCAAGCAGATAGAGGCTGACCATGTGCGCGAGCAGCGTCTTGGTGGACGCAACTCCGATCTCTGGGCCGGAGTGCAGGTAAATCGCGCCGTCGGCATCGCGGGCGGCGGAGCTGGCGATCACATTGGTGACCGCGACGCTCAGCGCGCCGCGGGCCCTGGCCTGCTGCATCGCCACGAGCGTGTCGGCGGTCTCGCCGGATTGCGTGATGACGACGTTGAGCGTGTGGTCGCCCACGGTCGGCCTGCGATAGCGAAACTCGGACGCGTCCTCGGCCCGGGCGGGGATGCCGGCCCAGTCCTCGATGACGTACTCGCCGATCATCGCGGCGTGAAGGGACGTGCCCATGCCGAGGAGCAGGACGTCATTGATCTTGCGCAGCTGCTCGTCCGGGATGTCGAACTCGCGGAACGAAACCTCACCGTCGTCTGAAAGCCTCCCGCGCGCTGCGTTGGCGACGGCCTCGGGCGACTCGTGGATCTCCTTGAGCATGAAGTGGGCAAACCCGCCTTTCTGCGCCTGAGCCACGTCCCAGTCGACGTGCACGATCTTCGACTTCACCGTCACACCGTCGAGCGTCGAGACCTCGGCGCCCAGGGGCGTGACCGCGGCCACCTCGCCCTCGCCCAGGACCAGCACGCGCTTGGTGTACGGGATGATCGCCGTGATGTCCGACGCGATGTAGTACTCGTCGTCACCCAGGCCGACGACGAGGGGCGCGTTGAGCCGCGCCCCGACGAGCAGCTCGGGGTCGTCGCTGGAGAACATGGCCAGCGCGTACGCGCCCTTGAGGCGCTTGAGCGCGGCGCGCACAGCGGCGAGGAAGTCGCCCCTGTAGTACTTCTCGATGAGGTGCGGCACGACCTCCGTGTCCGTCTCCGACGGAAACTCGTGGCCCTCCGCCTGGAGCTCGGCTTTCAGCTCGGCGAAGTTCTCGATGATCCCGTTGTGGACCACGAAGATCTTGCCGTGGCAGTCGGTGTGCGGGTGGGCGTTGATGTAGGTCGGCTTGCCGTGGGTGGCCCAGCGGGTGTGCCCGATTCCAAGGTGGCCCGACGGCATGTTCGCCTCGAGCTTCTCGATCAGGGTGTCGACCTTGGCCTCTGACTTGGTCACGCTGGTGTGGATCGCCGCTCCAGGCTTCGGCAGCTCGAGGACGGCCACGCCCGCGGAGTCGTAGCCCCTGTACTCCAGGCGCTTCAGGCTCTCCATGAGGATCGGAGTGGCCTCCCGACCGCCGAGGTAGCCGATGATCCCGCACATATCTTTGCTTTGCTAGAACTCCCTGGGCGTGTATTTCCCTTGGGCCAGAAGCTTCAAACGGCTGCGGGGGCCGTCAGGTTACTGCTAGGGGCTCGGCGAGACGTTCGGATTGGGCGAGATCGAGTACTTGACGGTGGCCGTCTGGATGTCGCCGTTGACCCCGTTCGGGTAGGAGATCTGAACCTGGAAGGTCGCGTCGGAGGTGTTCCTGCTCAGGTCCACCGGCGGCAGGATGATGTTGCGCACGCGGGCGAGCACTGCCGGGTCGCCGCTGATCGTCACCAGCAGTGGAGTGATCGTGACGGCGGTCACCCGGTAGCCCTGCGGCGGCGGATGTGATGGCGGTGAGTCGACAAGCGGCACCGAGGCGCTGGTCGTGCCCGCGAACGCCTCGATGTGCACGTCGGCCGAGGTCACATCGACGCTGACCTGTGGCGCCGTGCGGACTGTCGTGTCGAGGCTCGTGCTTCCGTTCAGGAGCACGACCGATTGGTTGAGCAGGTTCATCGTGCCCGCCACGCTGGTGAGCGTCACGGCCGCCTTCAGGTTGTTCTCCCAGCTGACCGGCCCGTTGAAATGCACCTTGCACGGGTCAGGACTGGGTGCGCCCGGGCACGTGACGCGCGTCTTGGTGGGGTCGATGCTCCATCCGGCGGCCGCTCGCGCATTGACCTGGATGGGCAGCTCGCGGACCTGCATGGTGTCGATCTGGACGACGATCGGCGGCGGCTGCACCACCTGGACCCGGAGATCGGTCGAGTGGGCGACGACGCTCAGCCTCACCGCTGAGCCCGGAAGCGCGTGGGTGGCGTCGACTGAGGCGAACAGGTTGCCGGAGTTGACCTTGGCGATCACGTCGGCCAGGCCCTGGTAGGTCACGTCGACCTGGCCTGGCGGGTTGATGATGATGATGTTGGGCGGTACGGTGTAGTTCAGGCCGACCTTGAGGTCTTTCTGCGTCGGCGGGTTCTGTGAAAACGCGACTGCTCCCAACATCAACACGGCAAGACCCAGCGCGAGCAGCTTGATGCGCCAGTCGTCCGTGATGAGCCCCCAGCTCACCTGCGAAACCTCAGGAAGCCGTTGCCGTTGGATGACGGGACCTTCAGCGCCACGCGGCGGCGGAGGCTGTCGGCGTCCAGGTTGCGACTGATCTGTCCCTCTTCGATCACCGAGATGTTCCCCGTCTCCTCGGAGACTACTAGCACCAGCGCGTCGGAGGCCAGCGACAATCCGAGGGCCGCTCGGTGGCGCGTCCCGAGACGCTCCTTGACCGTGCCTTCCTCAGGAAGCGGCAGCAGGCACCCAGCGGCGACGATCTTGTTTCCCCTGACGATCACCGCGCCGTCGTGCAGGGGAGAGTTCGGGTAGAAGATCGACTGGAGCATCTCGGCCGAGACCTCTCCATTGATTCGCACCCCGGTGGCGGCGTAGTCCTCCAGCCCGACGTCGCGCTCGAATGCGATCAGCGCGCCGGTCCGCTTCATGCTGAGGCGCTCGGTGGCGCGGATGGCCTCGGAGATCGCCTGGTTGTACTGTCGCGGGCTGAAACGGGAGAGCGGCCGGCCGATGTGGCCGATGCGGCCGACCTGATCGAATGCGCGTCGAAGCTCGGGCTGGAATATGACGATGACCGCGATGATGATGAAGAACGTCGCGTTGCGGAACAGCCAGGAAAGAAGGATCAGGTTGAAGGTCGTCGACAGCACGCCGACGACCGCAAGCAGGATCAAGCCGACGAGGATCTGCGTGCCCTGCGTGCCGCGGAGCAGGCGCAGCAGCTGGTAGAGGACGACGGCGACCACCGCGACGTCGATGACCTCGACGGGACCGAGGTGCCGGGCCACCTCCGCCAGCTGGGACCCGAACTGGTTGATGAAATTGATCACGTCGCGAACAGCTCCGCCAGGAGCGCCATCTGCGCGTAGAGGCGGTTGCCCGCCTGCTGGAACACGACCGACCTTGGGCCGTCGATGACATCGTCGGCCACCTCTTCACCGCGATGCGCGGGCAGGCAGTGCATGAACACCGCGCCGGGCGCCGCGTCCATCACCTCCGCGTCGACCTGGTACTCCATGAAGGCCCGCCGCCGGACCTCACGCTCGGACTCCTGGCCCATCGATGCCCACACGTCCGTGTAGATGGCCGTTGCTCCGTCGGTTGCGTTGATGTCGTTCGTGACCGTGATCCTGGGGGTTCCAGAGTCGATGCTACGAGCCCGCTCGATGACCGCCGCCGCCGGCTCGTACCCAGGTGGCGTGATCACAGTGAGGCTAATGTTCGTGAGCGCCGCCGCCTCGATGAGCGAGTTGGCCACGTTGTTGCCGTCGCCGATGTAGACGAGGTGCTGCTCGTCGAGCTCGCCGCCGACCTCTTCGAGCGTCATGAGGTCGGCCAGCACCTGGCAGGGATGCGAGCGGTCGGTCAGGCCGTTGACCACCGGTTTCTCGGACGCTTCCGACAGCTGGAGCAGGTCCTCATGGGAACGCAAACGCGCGACGACGCCGTCGACGTAACAGTCGAGGACATGGGCTGCGTCGGGGATCGTTTCGCGCACGCCGAGCTGGACGTCGTTCTCGGTCAGCGTGGTCGTCGAGCCGCCCAGGCGGGCGATGCCGACCTCGAACGAGACGCGCGTGCGGTGGGACGGCTTCTGGAAGAGCATCGCGACGTGGCGCCCTTCCAGGGGGCGCTCCGACCACCGGCCTGCCTTGATGGCGTGGGCGAGGTCCAGCACCCCGCGGAGCTGGGCTCGGTCGAGGTCGGCCACGTCGATGAAGTCGCGTCCCTTGAGCGATTTCACTGGAGCGATCATGATCGCCTCTCGCCGGGCGCGCGCAGGGCGCGCTTCCAAAATTAGAGACGCGGTTCGATGAGCTCTCCGGCGACGACCGGAGAGATCGCCAGGTCGCGGAGGGAATCGAACTCGGGCAACCGGCCGCGCAGCTTGGGGTCGTCGCGCAGCTTCAGGATCAGGTCCCGGCAGGCGCCGGGTTCGAGGCCGAAGACGGCGGGCTTGAAGCTGAGCGGCGGCTCGTTCTTGAACTGGATGGTCAGGCGGTCGGTCAGCCGGACCTGCGGCCAGGAGCCCGGCTCGGACAGGGTCACCGCGCCCATGGCGGTCCAGACTGCCCGCATCTCGTGGCGCTCCTGGATCACGAGCAGGCGGTCGCGGAAGAAGCCGAGCCTGGCCGGCGGCCAGCTCTTGAGCTTGAGGGCCGCCCGGCCGGCCAGGACCACCCCGCCCAGCGCCCCGACGCCCAGAGCGACGCCGGCCACCGCGCCCTCCGGCACGTTGAACGCGCCGACCGCGAGGGCCCCGAAGACGACCGCCCAGGCAACCCCGGCGATGCAGAACGTGACGGTCGATCGCGGCGATCGAACGTAGATCAGGCTCGCCCCACCACCAGCGAGTAGTGTATTCCCGAGCATGGTGCGCGACATGAAGGCCGAACGAGCCGAAATGGACCGCGCGGCCCGCGGGAAGACCATTCTCACCAACTTCGAGCAGACGTGTGACTCATTTCCGGACTTCGACGCGCTCAAGTGGAAGGACGCATCGGGGACCTGGCATGGTCTGACCTGGAGCCAGTACCGCGACGAGGTGCGAAAGGTCACGGCCGGCCTGAAGGCTTTTGGTTTCCAGCCCGGCGAGTTCGCGGCCATCATGGCGCGCAACCGGCCGGAGCACCTGATCGCCGACCTGGGGGTGCTTCACGCGCGCGGGACGCCGGTCAGCCTCTACAACACGCTGGCCCCGGAACAGGTGCAGTACATCGCAGCGCACTGCGAGGCGGTGGTTGCATTTGTCGAAGATGCGGGATTCCTCGCCAAGTTCCAGGCCGTTTGGTCGGAGCTGCCGAGGCTGCGCACGATCGTGGTCATGAACCCGGTGGGTGTGTCTCTGTCGGATCGGGTCATCAGCTGGGACTCGCTGATGCAGCGCGGCGCGGCCGAGGATCGCCGTGATAAGGGCGCGTTTGAAGAGTGGCGGCGTGTGACGCCGGATGACCTGGCCACGCTGGTCTACACCTCAGGCACCACAGGACCGCCGAAGGGCGTGATGGAGGCGCACAGCAATCTCTGCTGGATGGCGGAATCCATCGACGCGTACCTCGACCACATGACCGGCCAGCGGCACATCTCGTACCTGCCGTTCGCCCACGTGTTCGAGAGGTTTGTCGGACACTACGGTGCGATCCGCAGCCACAACATCACTTACTTCTGCCCCGACTCCGCGCAGCTGTTCGCCTACGCGGTCGAGGTCAAGCCGACCCAGCTGATCGGCGTGCCGCGTGTGTGGGAAAAGCTCCAGGCCGCGCTCGTGGCCGGCATCCAGGCCGACCCGGAGGAACAGCGGCGCAACGCGGTGCTCGCGGCCATCGAGGTGGGCCGCAAGCTGGTCAAGCTCGAGCAGGCGGGCAAGTCGGCACCGCCGGAGCTGCTTGCGGGCGCCGAGCGGGCCCGGCCCGTGTGGATGGCGATCCGGGCCAAGGTGGGGCTGGAGGAGCTGGGGTGGGCCGTCACGGGGGCGGCGCCCATCAACCCCGAGGTCATCGAATTCTTCCAGGCCCTGGGCATCAAGCTCTGGGAAGGCTGGGGCATGACCGAGACGAGCGTCGGCGCGACGTACAACCCGCTGAGCCGGATCAAGAATGGGACGGTGGGCATCGCCGACCCGGGTGTCGAGGTCCGGATTGCAGACGACGGCGAGGTGCTGGTGCGCGGCGGCAACGTGATGAAGGGTTACTACAAGGACCCGGAGAAGACGGCCGAGGCGATCGACAAGGACGGGTGGCTGCACACGGGCGACGTCGGCGAGCTCGACTCCGAGGGCTACCTGCGGATCATCGACCGGAAGAAGGAACTCATCATCACCGCGGGCGGCAAGAACATCTCGCCCGCGAACCTGGAGGCGCTGCTGAAGCAGCACCCGCTGGTCGGCCAGGCATGCGTGATCGGCGACCGGCGGCCGTACGTGAGCGCGCTGATCGTGCTCGACTCGGAGGCGGCGCCGGTATGGGCGCGAAAGGCGGGCATCACCTTCACCTCGCTGGCCGAGCTGGCCCGGCACCCGGCGGTTCACGCCGAGATCCAGAAGGCGGTGGACGAGTGCAACCGGCACGTGTCGAACGTCGAGGGTGTGAAGCGGTTCACGATCCTGCCCGCCGAATGGACGCCGGAATCAGAGGAGCTGACGCCGACCTTGAAATTGAAGCGGCGGGTCATCGTGGAGAAATACATGGGCGAGATCGAGAGCATGTACACGCGTGAGGAGCGTTCCCCCGCCGCCGCGCCTTCGGAGGCTCGCCGGGCCTAGGCCTTCAGGCCTTCCGGGTCCCGTTCTTGATCGGTTTTGTCGGTTTGAAGCCCATCACCGCGTCGGTGAAGAGGCGCGTCGCGAGCCTCGTCTTCGGCTCGCCCGTTTTTGCCGCGAGCTTGCTCAGTTGGTCGATCACGCGGGGTTCGATGTTCAGGCGGTAGAGCTGCTTGAGGACGGTTTTTTCTTTCATGCTCAGGATTGTCCGGAGCGCTGGACATGGCGCCAACCCTGCCTGTTAATTTCGCTCTGTTCTTTCGCCCTGTTAAGGGCGTTGTGTTCGACGAACATCTTTTCGTAGGCTGCGCTGCATGCCCGAGGTTTCGCATGCTGTGCGGATGCTTCTCGACGAGATCGAGCGTTTCTGCGTGCAGGCGTGCCGCGCGAGCGGCGCGGAGCTGGCGGAGGACCTCCAGGAGGTCGCCCGCGGGCGGAACCTGCTCGACCTCAAGTTCTCGGAGATGGCCGCCGCGTTTGCTCAAACCGACCATTACGACGTTGCCGGATGCCTGTCACCCATTCACTGGATCCGTCTGAACTGTCACATGACCAGTGGCGCCGCAGCCGATCGAGTGATCGTGGGTGAGCGCAGTGGCGACCTGCGGAACAGCGTCGAGGCGATGACTGACGGCGAGGTCGGCTTCTCGCATGTCGCTCTGATCGCCCGCGAGGCGGAGGCGGTGGCCGAGTCTGGCGCGGGCAATCGCTTCGACGAGAGTTTGCTGCTGGGCAAGGCGCGCGACTTCTCCGTGGGCCGCTTCCGCAACTTCTGTCACCACCACCGACACTCGGTCGATCCGGCCGGCTACGCGGCGGATCAGGCGGCGGCGGCTCAGGCCCGATCGCTGGAGCTCAAGACCGGCGAAGGCGGCATGGTGTGGATTCGCGGCGTGCTGGACCCGGAGGGTGGGGCGGTGGTTCGGACGGCGCTCGAACCTCTGGCCCGCCGCAACGGCAAAGACGACGACCGAAGGCACGACCGTCGGCTGGCCGACGGACTTGTCGAGATGGCTCGACACATGCTCGACGGGGCCTCATTGCCTCGACGCGGCGGACAACGTCCGCATTTGCAGGTCACAACGTCGCTGGAGACATTGCTGCAGCGATGCGGTGCGCCAGCGGCCGACCTCGAGTTTTCCTTGCCAATCTCCGCCACCGCAGTCGAGCGCCTGGCGTGCGACTGCAGCGTGACGCGTGTTCTCCTGGGCGCGGAGTCGCAGGTGATCGACGTGGGGCGGACGACCCGGAAGATCCCGCCCGCGACGCGCCGCGCGCTCCACGTTAGAGACAAAGGATGCCGGTGGCCTGGATGCGATCGCACTGCGGCGTGGACTTCCGGCCATCACCTGACGCATTGGGTCAGAGGCGGACCGACCGAGCTCGGGAACCTGGTGCTGCTGTGTCATCGACATCACTGGTTGGTGCACGAAGGCAAGTGGCAGATCGTGCGGGGCGACGACGGCGAGTACGTGGTCATTCCGCCGCAGGCGGACTGGTTCAATCAGATGGCGCGCGGTCCGGATGTCGACGCGGTCGCCTGAGCCGGGTGAGGTCTATGGAGTTCACTCGTACCGCCTGATCGCGTAGCCCCTACGCCGACTTGGGTTGCCGTGGGAATGCGCCCATGAGGACAACCCTGGGTCCTATTCGAGCCTCGCAATCAGGCGATCGATGTTCGCCGGCGCCACGCCCGACGCCTCCAGGTAGCCTTCGACACCACCCCACTTTCGCTGCAGGTGGTCGAGGACCCCGAGGATGCGCTCGGGCGGACAGCGGAGCTCCTGGCGGAAAGCCTCTCTGCGCTCCGGCGCCGCTTCACGGATCCACTTTTCGTACTGGGGCGCGAGACACAGGTCTGTCTCCCCGTAGTCCAGGGCGATGTCGTCCGGCGAGACGCCAGCGAGTGCCAGGAGCATCGCAGCGATGACACCCGTCCTGTCCTTGCCCGCGTAGCAGTGGAACAGCACTCCGCCATCCGCCTCGGCCACCGATTCGAAGATGGCCCGGAAGGCCTGCGGCCGGGTGTCCAGGATCACCAGGTACCGGTCGGACATGTCAGGCGAGTCGCCGATCTGCCGCATCTCCCCGTCGGGGATCACCTCGCGGTTCACGTACGCCGGTCC
>WNFD01008096.1_pt1 | contig 11820 bp, 9 predicted proteins | sample 5400491 | NCBI WGS metagenome assembly WNFD01 (sample SAMN13153343, study PRJNA577476) | soil metagenome | isolation source: 120 cm saprolite under Douglas fir tree site 2 hole 2 replicate 2 | place: USA:California | collected 2015-04-18 | reverse complement strand
TTCCAGATCCTCGATCCGGGCAGGATGATCACGATCCCGATCCGCAACATCACCGCGCCGCCGAACTGGCCGAAGCCGGGCACCTCGCACAACGATCCGACGTCGACCTACAATTGGATCAAGGAGACCTGGCCACAGGTGGCCTGAAGCTCGCCCATCAACCAATCATGCCCTCGTTCCGCGAGGGCGTGGTCGGTTTGTTGCAGGGCCGGCGTTGCCTCGAGGGTCGTGATGTCCGTGCAGAGATCCCTCATGCAAAGCGGCGCGCTCGCGGCGGCGCAGGCCGGGCATGAGGGGCCGTACTATCCCTCGTTCTACCCGCAGGAAATCCGCATCGAGCCGCTCGATCCCGGAGCGGCGGCCCGAGAATTCAGTAATGCCAAGGATCCGCTGCACGCCTATCTCGGCGCCATCCCGCAGTTTTCGGGAGAGATGCCGTCGTACCTCAAGTCAGTCGTTTCATTGCGCTCACTCATCACCGTGAGCGTCAATCCACAGCGCGCGCTGGGGCGCGAAGCGCGCTGTCGCGCGATCGAAAATGCCGCGAATGCCCTGGTGACGCATCCGGACGTGGTTCCGCACCGCTACCCGGTCACGCCGTACCATGCGGCCGCTACCCGATCACGCCGTACCATGCGGACTACATCGGTCACGCGGATCGCGACGCAGACACGAAGCCCTTCGTGTTGGCTGCCGCAGACGTGGGTGCCCCGGTGACCGTGCGCGCGCAAAACGCCGGCAGCGAGGACATGGTGCTTCACCGACTTGCGCTTCATCCGACAGACTGGGACATCCGCTTCGACGAGGTTGCCGTCAACGAGGTGCTGCGCGCCGCCAACGTCGGCTTTAATGCCTGGCCAGCACCGCCCTGGGTCAAGGAGGGCTGGTTCCAGGCCTATCACCTGCTGCGGCCCGCCGTCAGTGGCGCGGCCGAGCGTAAACACGCCGACGAACTCTATAGGCGGCTTGTCGAAGCGGATTACAGAGACCCGGCCGAGCGGCTCAACATCGCACGCGACCTGATAACGGAGCTGACCCGCGGTTGCGACCGCGCGGTGATTGGCTATCGGCTCCGGCGCGAGTTCTATACCGACGACTTCTCCAACGGAATCGAGAATATAGCGGTCGACTCGCAGTTCGGATTCAACTCAGCCGTCGTCCTGCGCACGCTCAAGCTCAAGGATCTGCCGTGGAATGGCTGGCTCCGACTGGGCATCGACATCCGCGCAACCGCAGCCTGGAACCCGGTTGCCGGGTTCACGGACGCGCCCGGCCGGCTGGTGTGGGCGATCGTCGGCGACGATGCGTTTTTAGCCGTCCCGTACAACAGTCTGTGGGCTCCCAATCGCGCGGAGGTTCGGCCTACGGAGCAATCGACGCGGCAATCCATTCGCGTCCCCGCCGACGCCCTGGTGCCGGAGCCCGGCACCGGCCGGCTCGTTCCGATCGGCGTTGTCGGGAGCGCGATGACCAAAGTCGTCTACCGCGTCCTGGCATCGTCATTCCAGGACGGCAGCGAAATGGAGACCGCCGACCTGATCTACCCTTACGCCTTTGCGTACCGATGGGGTAGCTCGCCGGCCGCCGCGACCTTCGATGCCGAGGTTTCCGCCACGACCAGCCTGATGCGGGACCGCCTCAAGGGTGTCCGCGTTATTCGCGTGGAGGAATCGAAGCTCCCGATCGCTGATCTCGTCTTCACCTATCGCTCGCCAATCGTGGAGGTTTATGTCGACGCCATCCCGACCGACGAGCATGAGGATGCGCTGGTGGCGCCGCCGTGGAGCTCGGTGCCGTGGCACGTGCTGGCGCTGATGGAAGCCGCCGTCGAGCGCGAAATCGCGGCTTTCTCGCGAAGCGAGGCCAAGCGGCGCAATTTGCCGTGGCTCGACCTCGCGCGCGATCCTGCACAGCGCGACAAGCTGCGCGCGTTGATCAAGGAATTCGCCGCGGCCGGCTACCGACCTGCGGCGCTCGAAAGCCTGGTGAGCGCGCAAGCCGCGACCGCACGCTGGCAGGCGCTCGATCAATTCGTCGAAGCCAACAACCACTTGCTCGTGACCAATGGTCCCTACCGGCTCAGGAGCTTCTCGCCTGACGTCTACACATTCGACGTCATTCGCGAGTTCACCTATCCGGTTGGCCTTGGCACGTTCGACTTCTATGCCTATCCAGCCAAGGCGTTCGTGACGCGGGTCGAGCACATCGGCAATCGCATTTTGGTGACGGCCGACGCCGAGATCGCGCTCAAGCAGCAGCGCGATCGCCGCATCGTTCGCGTGTCGCTCAAGCGCGACACGCTGCGCGAGATGCTGCCGATCCGGCCGGTGGCACGGTACGTTCTCCTCGGCGAGAATGGCATGGTGGTCGCAGCCGGGGGCGCGAGCCGGGAAGACGACGGACGCTTTGCCGTGTCGCTGCCGCCGAATCTCCCGGCAGGCAATTACACAGTCTTCACGGCTATCTTTCTCGACGGCAATACGATCAATCCGACCATCGGCCGCATGAACTTTCGGAGCAACTGAGACAGTGGAGGGAAATCCGAGGCGCCGCAGTTCGTGTGAGAAGATCTGAGACGCCACAGACCGCGTGAGGAAGAACGATGACGATCTTCATCATCCAATTGCTCAATTCATTCTTCTACGCGGCGGTCTTGTTTCTGATCGCCGCGGGCCTGAGCCTCATCTATGGCGTCATGCGCATCGTCAATCTCGCCCATGGGACGCTCTATGCGCTCGGTGCCTACGTCTCGGCCTGGGTCGTCGGCGGGGCGGTCGGCCATGCGGCGAGCGGTACGCTCGGCGTTGCCGGCCTGCTGCTCCTGCTGCCCGTCGGCGCCGTCGCGATCGCGGTCGTGGGCGCGGTGATCGAGCCCACGCTGCTGCGTCCGCTCTACCGACGGCCGGAGGAGTACCATCTGCTGATCACGTTCGGCCTGCTCATGATCCTCGAAGACGCCATGAAGTTCCTGTTCGGCGGTACGCCACTCACCGCCGGATCGATCATGGATCACATGGGCAGCATCCCGATCGGCCGGCTGCTCTATCCGACCTACAACCTGTTCGTCATCGCCATTGGACTGATCGCCGCTCTCGGCCTGTGGTGGATCATCTACCGTACCAGGTTCGGCGTCATCCTGCGCGCCACTTCGCAGGATCGGCGCATGGCCGCAGCGCTCGGGGTCAATGTCAGCCGTGTCTACGTGCAAGCCTTCGCCATCGGCTGCTTCATGGCAGGGTTGGGTGGCGCGGTCGTGGTGCCGGCGCAGGCCGCCGTGCTCGGCATGGGCATTGAGGCCCTAATCTTGGCGTTCGTTGTCGTGGTGATCGGCGGGCTCGGGAGCCTCGAAGGCGCACTGGTCGGTGCACTGATCGTCGGCCTCGTCCGCACCGCCGGCATCCAGTTCTTCCCTGAGATCGAGCTTGCCGTGCTCTACCTGATCGCGACCGCGGTCCTGCTCATTCGCCCGACCGGACTGTTTGGGAGGGCATGACGATGAGCCTCGCCGTCGCAAAAAAAGGCGCGATCACGAGCACTGGCCCGTCTGCTTGGCGGCCGGCTGTGGTCGCGATCCCAATACTCCTTGTGCTCGCGGTGCTGCCGAGTTTGGTCGATCCCTACCAGACGGTGCTGCTCACCTACGGCCTGATCATGGCCATCGCGGCGCTCGGCTTCAATCTGCTGCTCGGCTATACCGGACTCTTGTCGTTCGGCCATTCTGCCTATTTCGGCGCCGGCGCCTATACGGTTGCGTTCATCGTACGCGACCTCGGCGCGCAATCCATGGAGCTCTGCATCGTCGGCGGGCTCCTGGGCACGCTGCTCATCTCCGCGCTGTTCGGGTTCGTGTGCGTACGGCACACGCGCATCTTCTTCAGCATCCTGACACTGGCATTGTCGCAGGTGTTGTGGAGCCTTGCCTTCAAGTTCTTCTGGGTGACCGGCGGCACCGACGGCATCCGCGTCGCTTCTGCCAAGCTCACGCTGCTCGGCGGTCTCGTCAACTTCGCCGGCCCCGGCTCGTTCCAACGCTTCGTTTTCGCCTACTATTATTATGTACTTGGACTGTTCGCGTTGGCGACGGTCATCATGTGGGTCGTTGTGCATTCGCCGTTCGGCAAAGCGCTGCAGGCAATTCGCGACAACGAGACGCGCGCGAGCTTCGTCGGCATATCAGTGCGGCGCTACCGCTGGATCGCCTTCGTCATATCGGGCGCGTTCACGGGCCTGGCCGGTGTCCTCTGGGTTCCGCTCAATGGACTGACCACGCCCGACATCCTTTATTGGCCGTTCTCCGGCGAGATCGTGTTCATGAGCGTGCTCGGCGGGTTTCGGACGTTCACCGGGCCGATCGTCGGCGCCGTGGTGTTCAACTATCTCAAGACCTATGCGGTCGCGAGCACGGAATATTGGCAGTTCCTGCTCGGCGTGGTGCTCGTGGTCCTGGTGTTAGCGCTGCCGTCGGGCATCGTGGGGACAGCCGCGCGCCTTGCCGCCAGGTTTACCAGGGGGACCTCATGAGCCTCCTCGAGACGGTCCATCTCAAGAAGTACTTCGGCGATACGCATGCTGTCGACGACGTCAATCTGACCATCGAGGAGGGCGAGTTCATTTCGCTGGTCGGCCCCAATGGTGCCGGCAAGACCTCGTTCTGCAACGTCGTGAGCGCATATTACAGCGCCGATTCCGGAAAAATCATCTTTCAGGGCGAGGACGTCAGCAACGCCTCGGTGACCCAGCGCGTCAAGGCAGGAATTGCGCGCAGCTTCCAGCTCGTGAATCTGTTCGACGATCTCACCGCCTTCGACAACGTCGCCATGGCGATTTTTTCCCGCGAAGGCAAGACGCGCAACATTGCGGCGCTCGCTCGCCGCGACAGCGAGGTGACGCGGGAAGCCGACGCGGTGCTCAACCAATTCGGGCTCGCCGGCAAGCGCAACGAGCTTGCGCGCGGTCTTGCGCAAGGCGAGCGCAAGCTGCTCGACGTGGCGCTCGCCTATGCGCTGCGGCCCAAGCTACTATTCCTCGACGAGCCCACGAGCGGGGTGAGCACGCGCGACAAGGGCCAGATCATGGACACGATCGCCTCGGTCGTGCGCGGCGAGGGCATAACAGCCGTGGTCGTCGAGCACGACATGGACGTCGTGTTCAAATATTCCGATCGCATCGTCGTGATGCACCAGGGCGCGATTCTTGCCCAAGGCACCCCCGCCGAGATCAGGAAGAATGAGCAGGTCGCAATGATCCTGATCGGCTCTTCCGGTCCCGACGCCTTCTCACGAAAGGATTGATCGTGCTCGAGGTCAATGCGATCGACACCTACCGCGGCCCGGCCCACATCCTCAGCGGCGTGTCGCTGCGCGTCGACAAGGAGGAAGTGGTGTGCCTCGTCGGGCGTAACGGGGCCGGCAAGACCACCACGATCGAGAGCATCATGGGATTTCTCCCGGTCCGGGCCGGACAGATCCTGTTCCATGACGAAGACGTGACCAGGCTCCCGCCGCACGAGCGGGCCAAACGTGGCATCGGCTATTCGCCCGAGGATTGCGGGATTTTTCCCGATTTGTCGGTGAGCGAGAACCTGATGATCAGTCGCTGGCTCGGCGATGAGGTCGCCAAGCGCCGTAACGGCGGTCAGCGGGTGGACCCCGAAGCCCAGGCGTTCAGCCTCTTTCCCGAAGTGCAGAGCCTGCTCCAGCGCCAGGGCCTGCACCTGAGCGGCGGTCAGCGCAAGATGGTGGCGATCGCGCGCGCCATGATGCTGTCGCCTTCGCTGTTGTTGCTCGACGAAGCCTTCGAAGGCCTGGCCCCGGTCGTGGTCAATCGCTTTGCCGAGGCAGTCACGAAGATCAAGGCGATGGGCGTTTCCATCCTCATGGCGGAATCGCATCTGGGCGCGGCGACGCGCATCGGCGACCGGCTCTATGCCATCGACCGTGGCGAGATCATCTTCCACGGGTCGCCGAGGGAAGCGCTCGCCGACGAAAAAGTGATGAAGGCGTTGCGCGGCTAGCTGCGCGCAAGCCGACACGATTGCGAAACGCCGTGTCTGAACGTTCCGGATGGTGCAATGACCAGATGCAGCCTGCTCATCGCCGCGATGACGTCCATCGCGATCACCGTGGCCCGCAGCGGCCACGAGCTGCCGGTCTATCCGTCTTATTATCCCCATGAGATCGAGATCGCGACGGTGGCGTCCGAGCGGGCGGCGGACCTCCTGCGCGACGGCAAGATGCATGCTTATGTTGGCGGTACGCCGCGATTTGCTGGTGCGATTCCCGAGACCATCACCGCTGTCGAGTCGCACGGCTCGTTCGTGATTGTTCGTGTCAATCCGGCATCGCCGCTGGCGAAGGACGAGGCGTCCATCTGTGCGCTTACCCGGGCCGTAGTCCGCGAGATCGGCGGCAAGGCCAGTGAGCTGATCCTGCATCCCTATCCGGTCACGCCGTTTCACGGCGATTTTCTCAACCATGTCGATCTGGCTGCGGCCGCGAAGGCGCGCCTTCTCGGCGGCCCCACTGACGCAACCGGCGCCATCGTCGGTGAGTTGAAGGTGAGGACCGTAGGCGCGCTGGCAAGAAGCCTCGTTCGTGCCGAATGGCAGGCCGGCGAATCCGACTGGGACCTCGCGATCAATGAAGTGCGCGCCGACGACCTCGTGGCCTCGGCGAGCGTGGCGCTAAACGGCTGGTTTGGTCCGCGCTGGGCCCGGACCGGCTGGTTTGCCGCCTATCGGCTGCTCGCGGACGCAATCTCCGATCCGGCGCACCGGCGTCGCATCCAATCCGATGTCGAGCGCCTGCGGGCCGGCGACTATGACGGCGCGGTCGAGCGCATCAATCTGGAACGCGACCTCGTCGGCGCGCTCGTGGGCGGCTGCCGCAAGACCGTCGCTGGTTACACCGTCAAGCGGGAATATTTCAATTCCGAGTTCTCGGCTGGTATTGAGAACATCGCGTATGACGCCCACGAAGGCTTCAATTCGCCGATGTTCATCCGCACGGTGAAGCTCAAGGATTTTCCCTGGAATGGCTGGCTCGCGCTCGGGGTCGACGGGCGGGCGAAGGCAGCGTGGAACCCGATCGCAGGCTTTACCGACCCGTTTGGCCGCCTGATGTGGTTTGCGCTCGGCGACCCGGCAGCCGTGCCGTCGCCATATGACGAGAACTGGGTGTTCAACCGCATCTCGGATGTCGCGTCCAAGCCGCGTCGATGAATGCTTCGGAGCAAGTCCATGCCGCGAATGCCGCTCACACTGCGCCGATGCATGCTGCTGCCAATGGCGGGTGCGCTCGCGTCGAGCGTGGGCGTGCAAGCCGCGGAGCTGACGTTCGACCTCAAGATCGAGCACGGGCAGGTGGCGCAGAACATGCGCCTGATCCGCGTCAAACAGCGCGATGTGGTCAAGCTGCGCTGGGGCACGGACCAGCCATTGACCCTGCATCTGCACGGCTATGACATTGAGCAGAAAGTCGAGGCCGGCGCGATCGCCGAAATGAAGTTCACGGCACGCGCGACCGGACGCTTCCCCATCCACCTCCATGATGCGCGCGAGCGCGCAGGTAGCCCCTCCCATCATGAGCCACCGCTTGTCCTTATCGAGGTCTATCCGCAATAGCGCCGCCGTGTTGCGGACGCTTGCAGCAGCGGCGTGTGTCGCTCTCGGCACTGCGGCACCTGCTGCCGCCCACGGCTTCGGCCAGCGCTATGACCTGCCGCTGCCTCTTTCGCTCTATCTCTTCGGAGCTGCCGCCGCGGTCGCATTGTCATTCCTCGTCTTCGGGCTGTTCGTTCGTCATGCCCCCGCCACCCGTCGCGGCCCGCATGTCGATCTGCTCGCCACCGCGCCCGGCCGGCTGATCGCATGGCCAGGTGTTGTTCTGCTGCTCCGGCTCGTCGCGCTTGGCGTATTCATTGTCACGGTGCTCGCCGGGTTCATCGGCGATCAGAACCCATACCGCAACATCGCGCCAACGCTCGTGTGGATCATCTTCTGGGTCGGCCTTGCCTATGTTTCGGCCTTCGCTGGAGACCTGTGGCAGCTGATCAATCCGTGGCGGACGTTGTTCGAAGGGGCGGAGCGGCTCTATCGGCTAGCCGCCGGCACCGAACTGTCGCGACGGCTGCCGTACTGGCCGGCGCTCGGTGTCTGGCCGGCGGGCTTGCTGCTGCTCGCCTTTGCGTGGATCGAGCTTGTCTACCCAAGCCCCGCCGTGCCGGCCCACATCGCTGGCTTCGCCGCCGCGTATTCGATCCTCACCTTGATCGGAATGCTCGTGTTCGGTCGTGACATCTGGCTGCAGCACGGCGAGGTGTTCACCATCGTGTTCGGCACCTTCGCCCGTTTCGCGCCGACTCAGGCGAAGGTTCAGCCGCAAGTGCGGCAGTTGTTGCTTCGGCCATTCGGGGCAGGGCTGCTCGACGACGAACCCGTCTCGACGTCCATGATGGCATTCGTGTTGCTCCTGCTCTCGACCGTGCTTTATGACGGGCTCATCGGCACCTCGACATGGTCGAACCTCGAAAGCTGGCTTCGCGCCATGCTCCCCGGCTTGGGCGCGCACGACTCGGTCGCGATCAAGACGGCCGGCCTCGTCGGGTTCTGGCTTTTGTTCCTCGGCGCCTACCTGGCGATCTGCGCGATCATGGCGACGCTTATGGCCCGCTCGCCGGCGGAGCTTGCCCGCAGCTTCGCACTGACGCTCGTCCCGATCGCCATCGGCTATCACGTGGCACATTATCTGGTGTTCCTGCTGATCCAGGGCCAGTACATCGTGCCGCTCGCGTCCGATCCGTTCGGCAAGGGCTGGAATCTCTTCGGTACAGCCGGCTACCGCGTTGATATCGCAATCGTCGGCGCGCGCTTTGCCTGGTACGCGGCGGTTGCGGCGATCGTAACCGGCCATGTCACGGCGGTCTATCTCGGCCATACCAAGGCGATGCGTGTGATAGCGGTACGTGGAGCCGCGCTGCGTTCGCAAGTTCCGCTGACCGCGCTCATGGTCGTCTACACGTTTGTTGGTCTGTCCATCACAGCGGAGCCCATCGTCGGGCAGCGCGAATCCGCCCCGCCATCCGCCGTGACGGAGGCGATCCATGTCCCTGCTGACGCGGTGTTGCCTGAGCCGGGAGACGGCCGGCTGCAGCCGGTCGGGCCGGAAACGTCCGCTGCAGCGAAATTGACCTACCGTGTGCTCGGCTCGGCTTTTCACGACGGCTCGCGCACGACCTTCGCCGATCTGCTCTATGCCTATATGTTCGCATATCGGTGGGGCGTTCGCCGTGAGGGCGATGACGTGCATTACGACCCTGTCGTCGACGCAGCAACCGCACCCCTGCGCCAGTCACTCGCTGGATTGCGGGTCGCGGGCACGGACGCCGCCTCAAAGACGTTCCGCGTCGGCGACGTCAGCTTCGTTCGCGAGCTGTTGCTCGTCGACGTCTATGTGACGATCGCGTCTGAGAATTTGGACCGGGACGCTCTGGCGGCGCCGCCCTGGAGCACACTGCCCTGGCATCTGGTCGCGCTCATGGAGGAGGCGGTCAGCCGCGGCTGGGCGGCGTTCTCGCAAGGAGAGGCCTTGCGCCGCAATATCGAGTGGCTCGATCTTGTCCGCTCTGACGAACTCAAACGTAAGCTCGTGCCGTTGGTCGAGGCATTCGAGCGCGACGCATACCGCCCCGCCTCGTTGCGATCCTTGGTGACCACCGACGAGGCGCGCAAGCGATGGGCGGCGCTCGCGGCCTTCTACCGCGAGCACGGCCACTTCCTAGTCACCAATGGACCGTACCGGCTGAAGAAATGGTCGGCCGACAATGTCACGCTCGAGGCTTTCCGGGATCTAACCTACCCGCTGGGCGTGGGATCATACGACGCCTACGCGATCCCGCGGCACGGCTATGTCACCAAGGTGGAATGGAACGGCGACCGCGTCAAGCTCTCGGGCGAGATCGAGATCATCGACAGATTCCAGCGAAATTATCGCCTGGTGCGGACGCCGTTGCCGTTGATCGCACCCGTCGTGCGCAATCGCGCCGCACCGGAGTGTCGCTATGTGGTGATCGACGACAAGGATCGAGTCGTGCTCGCCGATGTCGTGCTGCTCGGCGACGACGCGACATTCCGGATCGATCTGGGCGGCCGGCTGCCGGCCGGCCAGTACACCATGCTCGCCGTCATCGCGGTCAACGGCAATGTCATGAACCCGGATATCCGGCGTATTCCTGTCGTCATTGCATCCGATCGATGATTGCGTGGTCGTGAGGATTGGTTCCCTCGGAATCTGGAGGTTGGGCCGTCAATTGGGGAAACTTTCAGGCAGTTGACAACCCGATGAAGTGCATTTTGAAATGCGCTCAGCTGCCGCAACCCAAAATGCCAATAGAGAAGCCGTCGAAATCTATTGAAAGTCGAGGCGTTTCCATTCGCTTAGCAAGCCGTCCTCTCTAAAAGAGAAATGGTCGCTTATTTCCCTTACGAGAAGTCCGTCGCAGTCGCTTCTTGTGTCGGCCACGCGAGGAACTTTCGCGTACGTTCATCGCCGGTCAGGGCAGCCGGCCAGCAACGATATGAGCCTTGATCGACGGCATGTCCCAGTTGTCAAGGCCTGCTGCGGCAAGGGTAGTGAAACTAAAATACCGTCGGTCGCCCGCTTTCTCATTTATACCCGCTTATACCACCCAACCGGGTCCGGGTCGGTCAAGCCGGGACTTGTAGGACTTTCGATCCGTTGTAATGTGAAGAGAAGCATGCGGAATTCGCATGGCTGCTTCCCGAAGGGCGCGGCGTTGGCGGATCGTTTGACACGTTCCCCAAGTTGCTGCTGCGAAATGCCGCGCAGTTTAGCAGCCGTCCGGCGTTTCGGCATAAGGATCTTGGCATCTGGCAGACGTGGACCTGGACCGAGGTCGCCGAGATCGTGCGGGCGTATGCCGCGGGCTTGCAGCGACTTGGACTTCATCCAGGAGACACGATCGCCATCGTCGGTTCAAACCGGCCGAAGCTCTACTGGACCGTAATGGCAGCGCAGACGCTGCGCGCGATTCCGATTCCGGTCTATTCGGATGCGGTTGCTGACGAGCTTGCCTATGTCCTCGCTCATGCCGATGTGAAGTTTGTCGCCGCGCAAGATCAGGAGCAGGTCGACAAGGTTTTGTCCGTATCCGGCCGGGTGCCGCATCTCCACAAGATTGTTTATGACGAACCGCGTGGACTCCGTGACTACGATCACAGCCGATTGATCGCAATCGACGAAGTTATCGAAGACGGTCGCGCCGCGCTTGCGGCCGACGCGACGCTTGGTGGGCAGATCGATGACATCATCCGGCAGGGTGAAGGTTCTGACATCTCGATTATCCTCTACACCTCGGGAACAACCGGCGCGTCGAAGGGCGTCATGCTGTCGGCGCGAGGCTGCATCGATGCTGCGACGGATACTGTCAGGTTCGATCGGCTGACCGACAACGACGTGGCGTTCGCCTACCTGCCGCTCGCCTGGGTGGGCGATCATTACCTCAACTATGCACAGGGCCTTGCCGCAGGATTCTGCATGGCGTGTCCCGAGGGCCGTGAAACGATCGAGCAGGATTTGCGCGAGATCGGACCAACCTTCTATTTCGCTCCGCCGCGCGTTTTCGAAAACATGCTGACGCGGATGATGATCCGCATGGAGGACGCCGCGGGTATCAAGCGGCGAATGTTCAACTACTTCCTTGGCATTGCGCGGCGGCATGGCGAGTCGATTTTGACCGGAAAGCCGGTGCCGCTCTCAGGCCGGCTGCTCTATGCGCTCGGGCGCTTGATGGTCTACGAGCCCC
>WNFD01006364.1_pt1 | contig 11820 bp, 17 predicted proteins | sample 5400491 | NCBI WGS metagenome assembly WNFD01 (sample SAMN13153343, study PRJNA577476) | soil metagenome | isolation source: 120 cm saprolite under Douglas fir tree site 2 hole 2 replicate 2 | place: USA:California | collected 2015-04-18 | reverse complement strand
TCCACCGGTCTACAAGAATTCTAATCCCAGCCCTTCGGAAGAAGGGGGTGAAAGGGCTGGAGGATGATGATGTTTTGAAAGCTCAGGCAATGCCCTTCCCTAAGAGGGGACGCGGGCAGTGAGTAAAATCGACGCGACGCAAGAGCGGATTGACGCTGAGTTGCGCACCCTGGCGCAGCATCAGAAGGTCTTGCTGGAACTGGACCAGGTGCTCAGGCGCATTGGAACCGAACGCGGTTGGAGCAGGACCAGGCTAGCGGCGGAACTCATTGAGCTAGGGCAACGCATCAACGAGGTTGAACACCGGGTGCAAACGCTCCTCATCGAAGCAGCCAAGGATGATGATTTGTGATGCCCCGCGCGTCGTTTCTGGAGGTGCCGGCTCACGTTTTCGGCCTACGTCTGAAAATCCTACGATATTTCCGCTCAGGATGGCTCAGGGCGCGTTTCTCGAGTGCAGTGGCAGGGGCCCTAGCCCCCTACCCTGCCGTCTCGCCAGGCGCGGCATTTTTGGGTGCGGGGCGCTTCATCGCCATTTCCGGCGGCGGACGACTCAACAATCTTGCTCAGCTAGTTAGGCGAAGCCTTTTTCCGCCTTCCTAGGCGCCGCGGTATTTGGTTTTAAAGGTTCGCCCGTAGGGCGGTCCTTATGGGGTAAGCCGGGTTGGGTGGGTTTGAGCCGGCTAGGGGCGTAGCCCCTATTGAGGCGGGGGATTGGAGTTAAAGAGTTAATAAATTAGTTAAGATCGCGCGCGCGAGTTACGTTGGTCCGGATGAGGGGAAAGTGCCTGAGTTTGCTAGTTAATGTTGTAACGTTGGTCGTTAAAAACCCGATTCGTCGGTCGTTGAAATCCCGAATTATCAGTCGCTGAAAACCCGATATTTGGTCGCTGAAAACCCGATATTTGGTCGGTAAACCCCGATAGTGGGTCGCTGAAAACCCGAAAGACGATCAGCCTTCCCAGGTCGCTGAAAACCCGAACCTTATTCATTCATCGGTCGCTGAAGCCCATATGGAGCCTCGGTTTTTGCGAGACTTTCCGCGAGCTTCTTTGGGTTCTTCGTGTAAAAGGTCACATTGTCCGACTCAGGATCATGATGCATCCGATAATCAGGTAGGCTATCGGTTACAACCAATCGCTTAACTGCTGCTCTAAAACGCTTTAGAAGGTCGCCAGAACCGCTTTTCTTTTGAAGTAGTTCCATACTGATAGTCCACTTTGCCTGCTGCCCACAATGCTTTCGCGCAAGCTCATAGAGTCGCCGCTCAAGGCCTCCACCTAGTCGGAAATAGTCTCGGCTTAGCGTCAGAATTTCGCGGGCAATCACAGCGTTGTAGAGCCATCTGGATAGAGTAATTTCCACAGCGACCATTCGACCACTCGCTGGAGTTTTTTCGATAATCCGCCACTCGTCCAGCAAACCAAACCCGTGCCTGATACGCTCGCCGTTGGTGGCTATATTTGTCTCGATTCGCGTCCCCGACAAACGACCGAACGCACTTGCGAGCTGCTCGTAGTCACCTCCTCCAGTATGTCTGTTCGTACTCACTAGGAGGTCGTACGCCGTAATCCGCACTGTGCGATGGATCTCGCGCCCCTGGTTTAACCCCTCGACGAGCTGGCTTACCGCGTAGATAAGAATGTCTTTGTCCCAGATATTCGCCAGCCCATCAGAGCCCGGCTTTATGGTGACAGTGTTCCCGTTGTGCTCATAATGCCGAACGCGGTGATCAGGTTTCTTCGACAGGCTGAACATCGGATGTTCCATCGTGTGCCGATCATCTTTTAACGCCCAGTCGAGAAGATCCGCCACGAAAAAATCTCGATTCGGATGTCGGTCTGGCAATAGCCGTGTCTTTGGGGAAACGTCCTCTGAGTGGCTCACCTCTGGAACCCTTGAGCTGACGACCTTTCTTTCGAGTCGCGACAATATCTCATTTAGTTTTTCCACTACGCCCCTCCCCTACCCAGTCCGCTAACCCTGTGGCGTTTTTATGGTTCTGCGATCTGAGGCAACGCGCGAGCAGCAAAAAGCATATTCATTGCCTCTGCGAGCAGCGCCTGCACAGTCGCGTCCTCGCGAGCAGCGAGTTCCCGCAGTTGCCGACTAACGGCTTTGTCAAAATGGCCGCCAATCAGCCGCTTTCCGGCGCGCGCTGACAGCACCTTGGGGGTCGCTAGGTTTTGGTCGGCCTCGGTCTCACCCTTTGGCGATGGACCTCTAGTAACCGGTACAGCGGCAAGACGTGGCTGCCTAACGGCGGCCACGGTCTGCAGAGCTTCGGATAGACTACGCTTCTGCTGTTTCATGTCCTCTGTACTTCCCTGCATGTATACGCGTCCACTTGTATAGTTGTTCGATTTCCATAGCTGCCTTGCCTCCCGGTTCCCATTCCTGCGCGGTGAGGCCATCAACGAGGGCACGTACAAATGCAGTTCGGTTTCCAATCCGAATCGGGGCGATTGTCAGCCCATAGGCTCTGAGCGCATTTTCGGCTTCGTCAGGCAACGAACCTCGCGGCGGGCACGCATTTATGACAATTGCGGTCGCTTCGGCCTTATGCGCCAGCTGCACGATATCAGCTGAGGTAGAAATTGCGCGCAAGTCCAGCAACGCCGGCCTACAAGGAATCAGCACCATGTCGGCGGCACGCGCCGCTGCTAGAGCACTACCTTCAGAATGCGGCGCGGTGTCGATGATGACTAGTGATGCCCCAGCCTCCTCCGCCGTCTTCAGCGCCTGAGAAAGACGCGATGGCTGGATCGAGACGACTGGAGGATTCTCTGCTCGACGCAGGTCGCGCCAAGCCGATGCCGATGCTTGCGGGTCCAGATCGATGATAGCCGACTTCCTCCCCGCAGCAATAGCTAAGTGCAATGCTAGCGTAGTTTTGCCCGTACCGCCTTTTTGGCTGATAAGCGCTACAGTCCTCATCCGCCCCTCCACCACCCTGCCCTACGCGCAGCGGTGTATACACGTACAGCAGTATAGAGATTCCCAATGCGCGTTCCAAGCACCCGACGATTCCACGGACGCGAAGCCAAATATCGGATGCAATTGGAACAGGCGCCTATCCCTCGTTCGAGTGCGGCTCGCCTTCGTGAACTAATATTCGTATAGAATCGCTACGCCCCCTGCACGTATACGTGCTGTTATGTTGGGGCGTCGGCAGCGCTCCACGTATACAGACCTACATGTTTGGTCCGCGACGCGTCCGCTCAGATACGTGCATGCACCGCCACGCGTTGTCCTGATACTGTGTACACTCTGGGACGCGTATACAGGCCGAATGTCCCCGGGTTTGACGAGCGGGGCCGCCAGGCAGGATAGGTTCCCACGCATTGCAGCGCTTAAATACAGGCCCGACGGGATAGGGCACTTAGCCTTTTCGCCGGCGAGGTGGGCACCCCACGGCTGCTCCGTAATTGCATCCCCCCGCCCACGCTGCCGCGGTCTGCCCATGGACGGACAAGGGGTAGAGAGAGAGCAATTTTATGAAAAAGGCAAATAAGCGGGCAGGCGCCGCAAAACGAGCGCAAAAAAGGCCGGCGCAGAAAAAGCTGGCGACAACACCGGCTCGGCCCCAAAACGCCCAGCGCGCAGCCGGACTGGCTGAGGTTGTGGCGCAGTTGGCTGTAAGTGCGGAGAAGCTCGCTCAAGCGGCCGACCGGCTGGCCGAGGCGACCGCGCGGCTATTAGTAACTGCACAGGCGCTACATGAACCTCTCGAGATGCCGGGCCAGTCGACAACTGATTCGATAACGTGGCAGAAGGAGTCCGAGGCCGAAGCGACTGACGGTGAGTAGCGGTTCGGCCGAGCAGGTATACGCGGCAGGGTAGGGTAGGGCGCCTGAATCGACTCCTGGATCTGAAATGGGCAGCGGTCAGGCGATGGTTACGGTACTCGTGAGACAGCCCGAGCTTCGGCACAGGGTCCGCGTTCAAGATTTTGAACACTGGCTGAAGTCGCAGGGGCCGCACGCCTGCCGAAGTGAGTCTCAAAGGCCGGCTACCAGAACTTCTCGGACATGAAGTTGCACGAGCGGCGTGGGAGACGATAAAAAATCGGAACAGATAAACGGGCGAAAGGCAGGGCGCCTTAACCCAAATGCAACCGGCCGACTCAAACGGAGCTTCGCCCCCTTAATTGGGATCACACCGTTTTGCCCATTTCGCTCATTCTCGGCAAAGCGCGCCTTGCCAACACGCGGACCATCCATCGCAGAAAGGACAGCTGATGGCGTGTATACGTGGACTGACAGCCGGAACGGCATCATGCTCTCGATAAATCCTGCATGCGGCCATCGTGCGAGATGCGCTTGGCCGGGAATGATGTGCACCGCCGGTTGTTGTTGAGACGGGGGAGGCGCGCCTGGGTGCGGCTGTTCGAGCTTGGGTAGTATCGGCCAAACCACCCGTTGCCGGTGACTCGGCTGCGGAGTTGCACTGTGCGTCGCCTCCCCAACCAGCTGTTCTATTAACCCGTCTACCAGCAGCTGGCTTTATGCCAGCAGCTAGCACTTAAGTTTATATTCGTGCTACATTGACCGCATGAAAGCGAGAGCCAAATCCAAGCTGGCCAACGGCTTTCACTCCGTGACCCAGGACGAGATGCGCCAAATTATCGACGCCAATGCGCGCACGCTATTGCACATGAGCGGCGCTCAGGCCCTTCACGCTATCCGCACCCGCAAGCGCAGGGATCCCAGCGCCGGCTGGACGACCGTCAGAATGCTGGCGTCAATGCTCGACTAGCCGCCTAGGGGCCGCGCCCCTGTCGCTCTCAGCCAACAGCGCCCAAGAAGCCTTCCGAATATTCCAGGACCACCTCAATCGTCTTCTCAACCGCGTCCTTACGGATTTCAGGCTGGAGGTCATCCACACAACTGGAACAAATCGGGCTTTTCTGAGCTTTCTCGATGGAAATCGACAGGTGACGGCGGTCCGAGTTCGCAAAAAATCGCCCTGGTTCCTCTCCCTATTCCAACGGCTAAACGCCGTTCCGGACACCGCGGGATTCGTGCTCCGTACCATCGAGTACGCCTACCGCATCCAAAAAGCACCGTACGACGAGGCACTGGTCAGATTTGAGTACGTATCGCGCGACGCTGAACCCGAGTTCGACTATTGCCGCAACCACGTCCAGTTTCACGCCGATTTCCATGGAGTGATCCGCAATTTCTCGCCATCAAAACTGCACATTCCGACCGGCTGGGTAACAATCGAGAGTGTAATCCGGTTCTTGTTCACGGACCTGAAGGTCGAACCGCTGCGCCACAATTGGAAAAAAATCCTCGCTGACAGTGAGAGGCTGTTTCGTGAGTGGACTGGCCGCACCGTTCCTGACTCGGAAGCGTGATGTGGCCGCTTTTACGGCCCTCTAACGAATTCGCCGCTCAAATCCCATCCCCTCGCCTTAGCCGCCGAAAAGTCGCCCTGCCAAGCCAGTGTAGCGCCAATGAGCGGATTTGAGAGGCGCGCCTTTTGAGTTTGGGCAGAATGTATGGGTGGCGGGCGGTCAGCCCTTGTGGTGTCTTCATGCTGAGACCAGCTGTGCTCAGCCGTTTAACCGGCCTGTCCAATCAGCCGCTCTTACTTACGGTGCTTGGCTGTTAGATCACGAACGACGTTGAATAACGCGCCATAAGTAGTAATGGGCGGTGCCTCGATCGCACTGGACTCCTGTGCACTGACTAACGGCCGGAACGGCATCATGCTTTCGATGAAAGCATGCGGTCATCGCGCGAGATGTGCAGCGGGAGGTGTGCTGAGATGGGTGAGGTTCGCCTGGCGCGGTGCGGCTGTCGGCGTGTGGGCATCCGCCAACTGTTGCGATTACGTCACATCCCGGGTTGCGGCTATTCCGTTGCTCCTAAACACGCGCATTTGACTGACAGCGGCGCCCGCCCACATTTTGGTGGCGATCTACGAACCGTCGAACCGAGTATTGAATGGACACCTCGAATAAATAACCATGCCGCTCGTAGTCAATTACAAACAACGAACCGCACCTCCCCACTTGGATGACTCTACCTGTGAACGGAGCAGTCTTCTAAAGTAAATGGCGTGTTGTGCGAAAATAACGCATTAAGGTTTATACTCTTTCCAGTCTGAATCAGGTCCTGTGTATCCCGCAAGCGATGAGTGCTCCAACTGCAGCGGAGCCCACGTTATTAAGGTGAATGTTGTCCCGCAAAAAGGCCCACTGCGGATGCGAGCCAAGTTCACCCTCCAGATCGATGAGCTGAACAGCTTCATTAGCCGCAACCCTGCGAATTACAGCGTTGAAAAGTCTTTCGCCCTCGTAATCGACGCCCAGAGGCTGAGTCATTAGTACAGGGGTTTTGCCGAGAATTCTGACAACGCCGACGAAAATCTTAAGATTGTTTTCAAACTCTCTCAGATGCGCTCCCATGTCTGAGTCGTACAAATCCATAGTTTTGCTGTCGATAACAATGCTTTTGTTGCCGGTCCAGGGGTCCAACCTGACAACCGTCTCTCGTGCGACAAAAACAATATTGCTGCGGTATGAGATCCAGTCAAATATACTGGAGCAAAGGAGGCGGAAAGACATTTCGACAGCTTCAGTAGTCGGCGGAGCTACCGTTCCGAGTTGTACTGTATAGCCCAGGCCGGCAGCAAGGCGAGCACGATCGTTAATATTCTGCATAAGCACAATAATATCTGCGTTCCTAAAATCGCCCTGGTTCAGGAGAGCATTAATACTATCTTCACTGGTGTGTCCTCTAACTCCACCGTTTTCTACTCGGACGTTAGCTCCAGCAGCACGTAAAAGTGTTTCAACGACTGCAGGAAAGCGGAACTGTTCGTCAACCTCATTGCACTCAGTCGTCGATCCATCTAGAAAGAGAATTGTCTTTGAGGCTAACAACGGTCGAGTGTTAGCATCCGCTTCGCTTCGATTTTCATTCAGGGCGGCGCCCATCGCATCTGTCCTAAATGTTCGGGGGGCCCGCTCTGGTACTAGCCGCTCGTCACGGGGACGTTCCGCGTCAATGTAGGTGTGCTTAAGATTCGGGACTAAATTAAGAGTGTGAATCTGTAAGAGAGCTACTTCTTCTCGGAATAGCCGAGAGTGTTCGCGTGATTGATTCGTAGCATTCACAAATCCAAGCAGATAGTCCGCGCCATTGTTAGATGATTTAGTGACGGGCTTATGGTTGTGCGCAAAGAAAGCCCCGCGCTCGGCATGCGCGCCGGAAACGCGGGGCCGGAGCGCGTCCAGTGTGGCGCGGGACTGGTGAGAGCCTTGTTAAGTTCGAAGGCCTCGCGCGGGTTCTTTGGCCGCCTCCATCGCCGGATGAATCGCGCTCGCCTGGAAAGACCAAGTCCATGTTCGACGTGATTGCAACGAAGAGGGGGCATCACGGCAATTTTTCCTTCGCCGGCCTCGTCGATCTTAACGATGGCGACGCCGGGCTCGCCGTTGATCAGGCAACTCGCGAGCGTGATGTTGTCGTAAAGGGGAGAGCGCAAGGCTTGAAAGGCGCGGACGTGACCTGGGTGATGTAGTTCATGGATGTTGCCTCTTTCGTTTTTGAGTGACCCCCACCGCGGGGCGAAAGAGGGCACTTCAGCCGCCGCCATCGAGCGCGGCTGTCATAAGGATTTTGAGGTGACTGTCTCCGCCCCAGGGCTAAGCCTGCAAGACGGGGGAGGGGAGCCACAATCCGTCATTGGCAGCAAGCGGCGGCGGCTAAAGTGCCTTCGCCTTGCCGTCATCTGAAAGGGCAATCCATGAAGGCGGCGCACCTGGGACGGAGCACATGCGAGCCGTGCTTGTTGATGCAGAAATTGGAATGGTTCTAAAGGCCTGGCCGACTGCCAGCGACGCCGGCAGAATGAACAAATAATGCGTGAAGGATCATTGCCCGAGGGCGGAGATGCGAAGCGGCTCCGGGCGCTTGCGCCTAGAACCTGGCCCCGCGCGGGGGACAACGCCCAAGTCGGCGGCCTCCTGGCGTCCGCCTCGATCAGCGTTGCAATCGGCTTAGGCTTCGACGGAGAGAGCGGTGCTGGTCAAGGAACAGCACAATGTCGCCAGCAACGGCACGGACTACCCGCTGAGGCTGCGTGGATCATCCACGAGTATGTGGTCCTGTGGCAGAAGCAGCAGCCACGGTGGCGGCGCCGGGGAAAAGTTTCGCGCCAGCTCGCTCCGGGCTTGGTTTGTGACGCAGAAAAGGGTGAGTGCTTTGAACAGCGGTCGGTCGTCGACGCGGCGAGGGATTGGAGGATAAGAAATGGCCACGCGCGCTCGGCTCGACTCGCTTGAAATCAGAAATTACTTGGGCGCCGGCGACGAGCCCGTGACCTTGGAGTTCAACGGTGAGCACGCTGTCCTGTGCGGTCCGAACGGGAGCGGCAAGACGACGGTGCTTTCAGCCTTGGATCGCGTCAGGCGAATTAACTGGGTCTCTGTTCTCATGTCGTACAGCGTCGGTCACGTACCTTCGGAAGTGAGCGTGTGGGAGTGGGTGGATGGGCGGCCACATGTGACAGCGCAGTTGTTTCACAGCGGATCTCAGACCTTTTGCGTGAGAGCGGGTTTCATATTGCCTACCGGCCTTGAGGAACGCCGACGGATTCAATCATTGCTCGATCCTATCAAGGAACTCGCCGACGAGACCGTAGAGGCAACTGTTCCGAGCCAAGACTCGCTCCATATGAGTTTTACTATGGTCGCTCGCGCCGACCAGAAAGTTCAGCTCGAAAGCATCACCATCGAGGAGCAGGAGCTTTTCAGGATCGCGCGGGAAACGTCTGTATTTTCTTTTCTGCCATCACAACCTGGGGCTGGTGTACCAGGCGTGCATCGCTACAAGTTGTCACACGAAGACCCGCGCACGGTGTTCGAACCACTCGATTGCCTTTTAGGCCGAGCCGTTTATTTCCCTTCGCACCGTCAAGCTAGGCTGGGACCGGATACCAATGTCAGCGGCCTAGCGGGGGGTGAGGGACTCGTAAACTGGATAGAAGCCGCAACACGCCCGAATCCGAAGGATGCCGAATCCGCTCAGCGTCACCATGTGCTTCAGGAGTTCCAACAAGAATTTGCAGAATTCATCGGAGCGAAGAGCGTCGCTCTTTACGTCCAGGGATATGCACTGCCGCTACCGGACAATGAGCAGCCAGAGATAGCGGTGACCATCGATGGACGTGTGCGTCTTCTCTCACAGCTCGGTGCCGGAATCGGCGAGGCGCTAATCGTATTGTTTGTTTCGAAGCTTTCCCAAAAGTGGCGGCATCCGCCGGTCGATATCCTCTTGCTCGAGGAGCCCGAGCTTCATCTTCATCCGACGCTGCAAAGGAAACTGCTTGAGCAACTGGCGAGGTATGGAGTGCAGCTCATCGCGGCGACGCACAGCCCAGCAGTCATCAACTGGTTTGCCCGCAGCGGGGGTCGGGTATTCCGAACAGAATTTCAGAATTCCGAAAAACGGACGACCGCACGTCAGATAAGCGGATTAACCGAGCTGCGGAGCTTGATCGAGAGCATCGGGGCTTCTCCCGCCGATGTCGTCCTAGCCGATAAGGCTCTTTTGGTCGAGGGCAATAACGACGTGCCCGTGTTCAAGGCTTGGCTGGGGAAAGCGCCCTCGTATGCTGGCCAGAGTATTGCCGTACTCGCGCTTGGGGGGAGCGATGCCGCAAGCGGCAATTTCGATCCCGCGCAGTGGAGGAGCTTGCACCCCAAGATTCGCGCAATCCTTGACAGCGAGCGCAACTCTGCTGATCAAGACGCACATAAGGAGCGGCAAGAGATCAAGGCGAAGCTGGAAGGCATGGGTATCGGTTGCCACCTGACTGAGCGACGTTCGACGGAAAGCTACTTCACCCCGAGTGCAGTGAAGGTGGTGTATGGCGATTGCCCCAGCAGTTTGGACCCATTCGGCGATTCCAATCTCGCGAAGCAAGGGGTGAAGCAGTTCAAAAAGTCACGCAACGGAGAGGTCGCTCAGGCGATGGAATGGCGCGATATCGAAACGACCGACATCGGTAAGCAAATCGAAGATTTTCTGAGATCCTGAGGCATCAGACGGCAGCACGTCGAATTATGGCGTAAGCCGCCGACTTGGTGCTTGGGCGCCCGCCTTATCCCAACATCGTGGTTCTATAGCGACGAGGTCTGGGGTAGCGCGGGGCGCTTGGTGGTTGCTTCTAGCAGGGCGTCCTTGAATATCGTTTTGCATCCAGCCTTCTTCAGGGCGGCAAGTTGCAGGGCAGAGGTCTGGTCGTGCGTCGATACCCGCGCGTAGCCGTATTTCACTTTGCCCGCGCCTCCAACTCGGTCAGCGCACGTTGCACGGCAGAGGCAACGTCGACATGGCCTGCTTGTTTGGCGCACGCGAGAACAATCGCTAGTTCGTGTTCTACGGGACGCTTGTCGTTGGCGTTTTCGAGGTCTTTCGAGAGTTCAGATAATGCCCACATTTTGCAACTAATATTTGCAACATTCAAGACCCTGTATTTACGGGCCTTTCCGCAATGTTGCAAAACTTACCCTTTTTGAAACGTAGCGCTGGTGACGTTTAGCGGTGCGGCGTGAACGCGTTTCTCCAATAGGCGGCGGACGCCATGGTGGTGGTATGGCCGGGTCCAGACGGCCGATGCCCAATGTCCTAGCTCCTTCTTTTATCCGCTTAATGGATTGATCTTGCTCACACACTAGAGTATGAAGATAGCCTAATCCGCTCTGCAGGGTTGAGGGTTTATGTTGGCAGGAAACCGAGGTTGCTATCAGAGTTGGATTTTGCGCTGTACCGTCCAGCTAAACGGAACGGTTGCGATTCATACCTTCGGAGGGCGCGGCTCTCCCATCGTTTCAAGCGTTTGCCGCTTGAGTAACCATTAAACATCAGTTCGGGGGTTGCCTTTATTTCCGGCCTTTCCCAGGCTGGAGACGAACGCCAGGTGGGCGAAAAGCCTCCGGACGGCGGTCGTAGGTGGTTATCTAGCGGCCCTTGATCCTTAAATCTTGTGCTGTCGTCGTGCGATGATGGCGACAAATAGTATCGCTGTCGCCAGACCGTTCAATCTGCACGGGCTCGAACGATAAAAAATGCTGACCATTGGGATCGGTCATTCGAACGAACGGCCGCTTTACGCTCCGATGCCCATTCGGTGGCGGTTAGCCTTATTTCTGCTGACGAGGGCCTCGTATCGCAATTTGGTTACCTGAGCATTTGAGAGACTGGCGCTCCGATGTGGCGTTGACGACTGCTGGTGGCTGACTGTCTAGGGTTCGAGGGTTTCCACAATTGGATATGTTTCGGCGACTCGCCATTTGGCACGTTTGTTTGGATCGGCGGTCAAGCTATCGCTTCCCGCCTCTTGGCTGCACGGAGGTATTTTCTCGTGCATTCAATTCTGATCGTAGAGGATGATATCGCTCTGCGTGACGCCCTAAGTGATGTCCTGGAACTTGCCGGGTATCCAACAAGGTGTGCTCAGAACGGAAGAGAGGCGCTCGACCTTTTGCGCGCCCCGCCTTGGCCGACGATTATTCTGCTGGATCTTAACTTGCCGGTCATGAACGGGTGGCAATTCCTCGTCCAAAAGCGTAACGATCCGGCTTTGGTGAGAGTGCCTGTAGTTGTAATGAGTGGCACCAGCACAGAGCGGCCGCAGGGCGCTGCGGGGTTTCTGCGGAAGCCGATAAGCGCGCCCGCTTTGCTGAGGGTGATTAACAGCTATTGCTAGGACATGCGCCGGCCTGCTGCGAAAACGTTACCTCGAAACCGATACCTGTTGATACTGCACAATGTGCGCGTGCGGGATTTCGAAAATTGGCTG
>WNFD01026258.1_pt1 | contig 11821 bp, 10 predicted proteins | sample 5400491 | NCBI WGS metagenome assembly WNFD01 (sample SAMN13153343, study PRJNA577476) | soil metagenome | isolation source: 120 cm saprolite under Douglas fir tree site 2 hole 2 replicate 2 | place: USA:California | collected 2015-04-18 | reverse complement strand
ATTCGCCAAGGACGGAATCAGCATCCGCTGGGTGCAGACGCTCGGCTCCAACAAGGCGCTCGAATTCCTGAACGCCGGCTCGATCGATTTCGGTTCGAGCGCCGGCTCGGCCGCGCTCGTCGCCAAGATCAACGGCAATCCGATCAAGTCGATCTACGTGTATTCGCGCCCCGAATGGACCGCGCTCGTCACGCGCAAGGACACGACGATCGCCAAGATCGCCGACCTCAAGGGCAAGCGCGTCGCCGTCACCCGCGGCACCGATCCGCACATCTTTCTGGTGCGCGCGCTGCTCAGCGTCGGGCTCTCCGAAAAGGACATCACGCCGGTGCTGCTGCAGCATCCCGACGGCAAGACCGCGCTCATCCGCGGCGACGTCGACGCCTGGGCCGGCCTCGACCCCATGATGGCGCAGGCCGAGATCGATGATGGCGCGCGTCTCTTCTACCGCAACAAGGACGCCAACACCTGGGGCATCCTCAATGTGCGGGAGGAGTTTCTGAAGGACCATCCGGACCTCGTGCGCCGGGTGCTTGCGGTCTACGAGGAGGCACGAAAATTCTCGCTCGCGAACTACAACGAAGTGAAGAAGTCATTCATCGCCGTCACCAAGCTGCCCGACGCGGTGGTCGACAAGCAGCTCAAGGAGCGCACCGAGCTCACCCACAGCCGCATCGGCGCGCCGCAGCGCGACTCGATCCTGGCGGCGGGCATTGCGCTCCAGCAGGCGGGCGTGATCCCGGCGAATGTCGACGTGAAGAAGTCGGTCGATGACCTCATCGACGACCACGTCCCGCTGCCGGGGAATTGAGAACTTTCTTTTCTTCCCCTCCCCGACGCAAGCCGGGCTTGCCCGACTTGCGCACCAATAGTGCCGAAATCGGGTAAACCCGATTTCGGATGCGGGGAGAGAGAGCGCCAACGCCGAGCGCAATGGCACTGGTTGATTTGGTAGCGCGTCCCATGTCTTCTGTCGGCATGTCGGTTGAAGCCAAGCCCACGGCGGCGGAAGGAACCGCCGTCCGCGCGCCGTCCGTCGAGACGTCGGCGCGCATCCAGCGGATCGTGATCGGTCTCGCGCTGCCGGTCGGCTTGGCTGCGGCATGGGAGATCGCGGTGCGGGCCGGGCTCTCCGACGGGCGGCTGGTGCCGCCGCCTTCGCGCATCTATCTCGAATTCGAAGATCTCGCGCGCGCGGGCGAGCTGCACCGCCATGTGCTGGCGACGCTCGCCCGCGTCGCGGTCGGTTTCGGCCTCGGCACCGCTGCGGGCACCCTTCTGGGCGCCGTTGCCGGCTATTCGTCGCTTGCGCGCCGCCTGCTCGATCCCACGCTGCAGGGTCTGCGCGCGGTGCCCTCGATCGCGTGGATCCCGCTGTTCATCCTGTGGCTCGGCATCTTCGAGACCTCGAAGGTCGCGCTCATCTCGGTCGGAGTCTTCTTCCCGGTCTATCTCGGCGTGATGGCGGCGATCCTCTCGGTCGACCGCAAGATCGTCGAAGTCGGGCGCGTGTTTCGCCTGTCCGGTCTCGCCATGGTCCGCCGCATCCTGCTGCCCGCCGTGCTGCCGAGCTATGTGGTGTCGCTGCGCGCCGGCCTTGGGCTCGGCTGGATGTTCGTGATCGCGGCCGAGTTCATGGGCGCCTCGGAAGGGCTCGGCTATCTGCTCATCGACGGCCAGCAGCTCGGCAAGCCGGCCGAGATCGTCGCCGCCATCCTCGCCTTCGCGGTGCTCGGCAAGCTTTCCGACGCGCTCGTCGTTGGCGTCGCCGCGCCGTTCCTGCGCTGGGAAGACGTCTTTGTGCGCCACGGAGACAACTGATGCTCGCGCTCGCCAATGTGGGAAAAACCTATCCCAACGGCGTGCGCGCGCTCGATGGCGTCACGCTTGCCGTCACGCCCGGAGAGATCGTCGCGATCGTCGGCGGGTCGGGCTGCGGCAAGTCGACCTTGCTGCGTGTCGTCTCGGGTCTCGACCATCCGAGTCTCGGCGTGGTGACGCTCGACGGCGACACCATCATGGCGCCGCACGAGAAGATCGGCATGGTGTTTCAGGAGCCGCGGCTGCTGCCGTGGCTCAGCGTCGCCGACAATGTCGGGTTCGGCCTCGAGCACCTGCCGAAGGCAGAACGCAATGCCCGCGTGAAGGCGCAGCTCGAGCGCGTCGGCCTCGCCGACAAGGCGACGGTGTGGCCGCGCGAGCTCTCGGGCGGCCAGGCGCAGCGCGCCGCCATCGCGCGCGCCTTTGTGACGCGGCCCGAGGTGCTCCTGCTCGACGAGCCGTTCTCCGCGCTCGATGCCTTCACCCGGGTCGATCTGCAAGACCATTTGCTCGACGTGTGGGCCGATTCGAAGCCGACGCTCGTCATCGTCACCCACGACGTCGACGAAGCGATCGTGCTCGCCGACCGCGTGATCGTGATGCGCTCGCGCCCGGGACGTCTCTACGAGGAGATCGTCACCGACCTCGCGCGCCCGCGCGACCGCCAGTCGGCGGCCTTCGACTTCGCCAAGCGCCGCGTGCTCGCCGCGCTCGACCGCTCGCTCGATCGCACGATCGTGACCGACAGCGGCGAGACCAGGACCAGCGCCGGCGCCGCCTTGTGGTGGTAGAGCCATTCACTTTGCGCTGAGCCGTCATGCCCGGCCTTGTGCCGGGCATCCACGTCTTTATACGTACCCGCACGGCAAAGGAACGAACGGGAGTACGACATGGACGCCGCCGAGTTGCGCGCAATGCAGGCGCCGATCAAGGAGCGCTACAAGACCGATCCGAAGGCCGCCGTCATCACGCTCAAGGCCAAGGGCACGCTCGACGACAGCCACATCGCCTGCAAGGTCGAGACCGGCCGGGCGTTGGCGGTCGCCGGGCTGCATCCCGCGACCGGCGGCTCCGGGCTCGAGCTGTGCTCGGGCGACATGCTGCTGGAGGCGCTCGTCGCCTGCGCGGGCGTGACGCTGAAAGCGGTCGCGACCGCGCTCGCGATCCCCCTCAAGTCCGGCGCCGTCTCGGCCGAGGGCGATCTCGACTTCCGCGGCACGCTCGGCGTCGCGAAAGACGCGCCGGTCGGCTTCGCCCAGATCCGCCTGCGCTTCGACGTCGACACCGACGAGAGCCAAGAGAAGCTCGATCAGCTGCTCAAGCTCACCGAGCGCTATTGCGTGGTCTACCAGACGATCAAAAGCGGCCCGCCCGTCGAGGTGCGACTGAACCGCATGTGAGCCATGCGGTGGCCTTTTCGCCATGCCCGGCCTTGTGCCGGGCATCCGCGTCTTTAAAGGATATCTCGCGCGTCGAGACGTGGATGGCCCGGGCATAGGCGAGCGAAGCGACGCCGTTCTTCGAACGGCTATGCCCGGCCATGACGGCAACTTATGTCCCCCGACCTCCTCTTCCTGCTCTCGCTCGCCGTCAAGATGGCCGTCACCGCGCTGTTCGTGCTGGTGGCGACCTATGCGGCCGAGCGCGCCGGCGCATTGGTCGGCGCCATGATCGCGACGCTGCCGATCGCCGCCGGTCCCGCCTACATCTTCCTCGCGCTCGATCATGACGCGCGTTTCATTGCGGACAGCGCGCTCGCGAGCCTGGTCGTCAACGCGGTGACCGCCATCTTCGCGCTCGTCTACGCGGTGCTGGCGCAGAAGCGCGGCCTCGCGGCGAGCGTCCTGCCGGCGCTTGCGGTCTGGTTCGCGCTCGCGCTCGTGGTGCGCGCCATCCCCGGACCACGACAAGCGCCGTCGTCTTCAACGTCGCGGTGTTCGCGGTCTGCCTCATGCTCGGCAATCGCTTCCGTCACGCGCGCATGCCGCTCGCGCTGCGGCGCTGGTACGACATTCCGCTGCGCGCCGGCATGGTGGCGATCCTGATCGCGCTCGTGGTGGGCTTGAGCGCGCGCGTCGGCCCGACCATCACCGGCATCCTCGCGGTGTTTCCCATCGTGCTCACGAGCCTGATGCTGATCCTGCATCCGCGCATCGGCGGACCGGCGACCGCGGCGGTCGAGGCCAACAGCCTGCTCGGCCTCGTCGGCTTCGCCCTGACCTGCCTGACGGCGCGTCTCGCGGTCGAGCCGCTCGGCACGGCGGCAGGACTTTGGCTCGCGCTCGCGGTGTCGATCGGATGCAATCTGCTGTTCTGGCGGCTGCGGCGGGCCCGAGCATGATCCCAAAAAGTGGAAACCGGTTTTTGGAAAAGATCATGCTCCAGGAAAAGCGCCCGTCACTTCTTCTCCGCCGCCTTCAGCTTGAGCGCGTAGAGCGCCTCCAACGCGTCGCGCGGCGACATCTCGTCAGGATTGAGCGCCGCGAGCGCCGCGATGACGAGGTCGGCCGGCTCGTTTCGCGGCGCGGGGGCGGACGCGCGCGGCGCCGCCGCGAACAGCGGCAGGTCGTCGATGAGCTTGCGCGCGGGCGACGTGCGGTCCTCCGCCTCGAGCTCCGCCAGCACCAGCTTGGCGCGCTCGATCACCGCGGGCGGCAGGCCCGCGAGCTTCGCCACCTGGATGCCGTAGGAGCGGTCGGCCGCGCCCGCAATCACCTCGTGCAGGAAGACGACCTCGCCCTGCCATTCGCGCACCCGCACCGTGGCGTTGAACAGGCGCGGCAGCTTGCCGGCGAGCGCGGTCAGTTCATGAAAATGCGTCGCGAACAGCGCGCGGCAGCGATTGGTCTCGTGCAGATGCTCGATCGTCGCCCAGGCGATCGAGAGCCCGTCGAAGGTCGCGGTGCCGCGGCCGATCTCGTCGAGGATGACGAGCGAGCGCGGCGCCGCCTGATTGAGGATCGCCGCGGTCTCCACCATCTCGACCATGAAGGTGGAGCGTCCGCGCGCGAGATCGTCCGCCGCGCCGACGCGCGAGAAAAGCCGGTCGACGACGCCGATGCGAGCCTTGGTCGCCGGCACGAAGCTGCCCATCTGGGCGAGGATCGCGATCAGCGCGTTCTGCCGCAGATAGGTCGACTTGCCCGCCATGTTGGGGCCGGTGACCACGTAGATACGGCCGGCGCCGCCGTCGGGCGGCGAGAGATCGCAGTCGTTGGCGACGAACGGCCCGTCGAGCGCCTGCTCGACCACCGGATGCCGCCCGCCCGTGATCATGAAATCGATGCCCGCGTCGATCTCGGGCCGCACATAGTCGCGCTCGACGGCGAGCGCCGCGAGGGCGGTCGCGACGTCGATCACGGCGAGCGCCTGCGCAGCCGCCTTGATCTGCTCCGCGGCGGCGACGACCCGCTCGCTCAGCCGCTCGAAGATCGCCAGCTCGAGACCGAGCGCGCGGTCCGCCGCATTGGCGATCTTGGCCTCGAGGTCGGCGAGCTCGGTGGTGGTGAAGCGGACCTGGCCGGCGAGCGTCTGGCGATGGATGAAGGTCGCGTTGAACGGCGGCTTCATCAGCTTGTCGCCGTGCTGGGCGGTCACGTCGACGAAATAGCCGAGCACGTTGTTGTGGCAGCCCGCGCGCTTCGTCGAGCGCGCCGTCGTAGCCCGCGCGCACGAAGCCGCCGTCGCGCTTGAACGCCGGCAGCTCGTCGCCGAGCGCCGCCGCAAGCTCGGCCGCGACCGCGGCATCGGGCCGGCGCAGCGCGGCCGCGGCGTCGGCGATCTCGGCGGAGGCCGACGCGGACTGAGCGAGGCGCGAGGCGATTTCGGCCGCGGTAACGAGGCCGATCTGGATCGCCGCAAGGTCGCGCGGCCCGCCACGGCCGACCACCAGGCGGGCGAGCGCACGGGCGAGGTCGGGCGCCGCCGCAAGCCGTCCGCGCAGATCGCGCCCCAGCGCGAAATCGGCGATGAAGAAGGAGACGGCGTCGAGCCGCGCGCCGATCGCGGCCGGATCGGTCAGGGGCGCGGCGAGACGCTGCGCCAGCAGGCGCGAGCCGGCGGCGCTCACCGTCCGGTCGATCGCGGCGGCGAGCGAGCCGCTGCGCTCGCCCGCGAGCGTGCGCATCAGCTCGAGGTTGGCGCGGGTCGCGGCGTCGATCGCCATGGTGGCGCCCTGCGCCTCGCGCACCGGCGGGGAGAGCGGCGGACGCTTGCCGATCTGGGTGCGCTCCACATAGGTGATGCAGGCGGCGGCCGCGGTCAGCTCGAGCCGCGAGAACATGCCGAATGCCTCGGTCGTGGCGACCGCGAAATAGGACGCGAGCCGCCGCTCCGCGGTCGCCCCGTCGAACACGTCGCGGGTGAGCGGCGTCACCGCCGGCAGCGAGCGCAGCAGCGGCACCATGTCGGAATCGCCGTAGAGCGCGTCCGACACGATGATCTCGCTCGGCTCGAGCCGCGCGATCTCCGCCGCGAGGCCGACGCGGTCGCATTCGGTGAGCCGGAATTCGCCGGTCGAGATGTCGAGGAAGGCGAGGGCGAAGCGCACATCGTCGCCGGCCGACGAGGTGCGCGCCCGGACGAGCGCGACGAGGTAATTGTTGCGCCGCGCGTCGAGCAGCGAATCCTCGGTCAACGTGCCCGAGGTGACGAGACGCACCACGTCGCGCCGCACCACGCTCTTCGATCCGCGCTTCTTCGCCTCCGCCGGGTCCTCCATCTGCTCGCACACGGCGACGCGATGGCCGAGCGCAATGAGCCGGTGGAGATATTCGTCGGCGCGCTCGATCGGCACGCCGCACATCGGGATGTCCACTCCCAGATGCTTGCCGCGCTTGGTCAGCACGATGCCGAGCGCCCGGCTCGCGATCTCGGCGTCCTGGAAGAACATCTCGTAGAAATCGCCCATCCGGTAAAAGAGCAGGCAATCCGGATTGGCGGTCTTGATCTCGAGATATTGCTCCATCATGGGCGTGACGCGCTCGTCGTCCGCCTTGGGCGCGACGCGGTTGTTCGCGTCAGCGGGCGCGGCAAAGCCGGTGGAATCATGCTTGCGGGCGGCGTCCATCGGACCGCACGCTAGCAGATGCCTGCCGGGTTTTCATGATGCGGGAGGAGGAACCCACAAGCTATGAGCCGTAGCCCGCATGGAGCGAAGCGGAATGCGGGGAAAGCCCGTCCGCGGATGGTCTGGCCCCGGATTTCGCTTCGCTCCATCCGGGCTACAGGCCAAGCGTCGTCTCACTGCACCTCGTTGCTGCGCCGCAGCCCCGAAATCATGGACGTATCGAGCAGGTGCGCCCGCGCGCGCGCCGGATCCTTGGCGATGGCGATCAGCTCGCCGAGCCGCTCGCGCTGGACCTTCGGGTCGCGCTCCTCGAGGAGATGCTTGTTGCGGATCGACATCGCCTGCACCTGCTCGATCGCCGCCGAGCGCCGCTGGCGCACGTAGAGATCGAGCACAGCGCCGTTCGCTTCGCCGCGCCAGGTCCGGCCGAGCTTGTCGGCGAGGTTGATGGCGTCGTGGATGCCACTGTTGAGCCCGAACCCGCCGAGCGGATTGTTGAGATGCGCGGCATCGCCGGCGAGCAGCACGCGCCGGTCACGAAACGTCTGTGCGACGCGCTGGTGCACGCGGTAGACGCTCTTGTGGCGGATCTCGTAGGGCTCGCTACGCTTCACCAGCGACTGCATCACACGCTCGACATAAGTCGGATCGAGCAATTCCTCTTCGGACAGCGTCGCCTCCGCCGGAACGGCGGCCCGCCAGAGGCCGGGCGGACCCTGGTCGGGCACCTTGAACACGGCCGCCCACTCGACCGGATCGGAGATGTACGAGTTCCAGGCAAATCCGTGCTGGCCGAAGTCATAAGGCGTGCTCACGACGAGAAACTGCTCCGGCCAGGTGAAGCCTTCGAACTCGACGTCCAGAACCTTGCGGATGGTGCTGCGCCCGCCATCCGCCGCCACCAGCCAGGACGCCGCGATGGTATCGTGGCCGTCCTCGGTCTTGACCTCGACGCGCACGCGGTCGGCCGCCTGGCTAAATCCGGTCACCTGGTGTCCGAACCGCACCTCCGCGCCGGTGTCACGGCGCAGGATTTCGAGCTGGATCGGGGTGAGCCGGTGCTGCTCGAAATGCAGGCGAAACGGATAGGGCGTGACGTCGGCGAGCAGATCGAGATCGAACTCGGCGATGTCCTCGCCGCGCTTGTCGCGGATCTGCCAGTGCCGCACCCGGATGCCGGTCTCCAGCATGCGCGCTGACAGTCCGTACGGCGCCATCATCTCGAGCGTCGGCGGATGGAAGGTGGCGGCGCGCAGGTCGTGGGCGAGGCCGGGTCCGGCCTCCAGCACGATCACCGGAATGCCCTGCTTGCCGAGCGCGAGCGCGGTCATCAGTCCGGTGGGACCGGCGCCGGCGACGACGACGGGCGGGGCGGGCATTGCAGTCGCTTACTTGACCAGCTTCGCGCCGGTGAGGTTTTCCAGGTTCTTGAAGTAGATCTTCTCCTGCTTGTCCTTCGGCAGGTTGAGCGAATCGAGAATCCGCAGCGTCTCGCGGATGTAGCCCGTGCCTTTCTCCGGATCGAACGGGCAGTCGGAGGCGAACACGACCTGCTCGATCGGATAGAAGGCGAGCCCGAGGACCGTCGCCGCATCGGCGCCGAACACGGCGGTGTCGACATGGAAGTTCTGCTTGAAATAGTCGAGCGGCCGTTTCTTCAGGCTGCGCTTGAGCGCCTGGTAGTCCTCGTCCGAGGTGCGCGCGCCGATCTGGTCCCAACCCGGACCGATGCGGCCTTCGAGGATCGGCACGATGCCGCCGAAGTGATGCATGATGAGCTTGAGGTTGGGATGGCGGTCGAGCGTCTTCGAGAAGACGAGGCGCGCCATGGCGGCGGCGGTCTCGTAGGACCAGCCGAACGTCCACCAGATCTCGTAGAGCGATTTCTTCTCGTCGAGATAGTCGGGGAAATTCGCGCCGCGGGTGGGATGAATCCAGATCGGCTTGCCGAGCTTTTCCATGGTCTCGAAGAACGGCGCGAATTCCGGCCGGTCGAGCGGCTTGCCCTTGATGTTGGTGTAGATCTGCACGCCGAGCGCGCCGTTCTTGATGGCGCGCTGCGCCTCGCGCACGGCGCCTTCGGGTGACCCGAGCGAGGCCTGCGCGACCCAGCCGGGAAAGCGGTCCTTGTGTTTCGCGCAGATCTCGACGAAGCCGTCGTTGATCAGCTTGCACAGCTCTTCGGTCTGCGCGCCCTCCACCACGGTCTCGATCGGCGGCATCGCGTAGGAGAGGATCTGCGCATAGTCGGGAAACTTGTCGACGACGCGGAGCCGCTCGTCGAGATCGTGGATGCAGGGAATCTCGCGCATGCGCTTGCCGATGTCGGCGAAATTGCCGGCGATCTGCGCCATCCGGTCGGAGAACGGCTTGGGAATGAAATGCGTATATGCGTCGACCCGCATCATGGGTGATCCTCACTCCGTTGCTGGTGCGGCGCCGGGATGCGAGCGAGAGGCGCAGCGTCAGAGAATCTTTGAAGCTTCAATCTTTTCTCATCGCAAGGGCCATGGCGGCCGCGCGATTGTCAAGGCCGCGCGCCCGCGGCGGATCAGCCATGCACGACCCGCTGGCCGACGCTCATCGTGCCATCCCGTGCAACTTGTGCGGCCTTACGGCGCTGCGACCTAAGCGAGCATGCTCAACCTGCGTGGTCAGGCTCGCGCCCCCTTGCGGACCCAGCGTCTTGAGACGGCGCGTATCGTCGGCCGCCTGCGCGAGCAGCCAGTCGCGCGCCCGCTTGATCTTCGGCAGCATCGCGGTCGCCTTCGGGCACACGATCCAGTAGGTCTTGGACAGGCGCAAATTCACGGCGAACGGCCTGACCAGGCGCCCGCTGATGAGGTCTCCGGCCGCCAGCGTGGTGCGTGCAAGCGCGATCCCGTGGCCGTCGACGGCGGCGTCGATCAGCATGCTCGCGCGGTTGAGCACCGGGCCGGCGGGCGGCTCATCGACGACGCCCGCCGCTTCGAGCCAGTTCGACCAATCCTTTTTCCCCGCATCGAGATGAAGCAGCGGAAACTTGAGCACGTCCCCCGGCCGGCTCAGGCGACGGCGGCCGTCGATCAGCTTCGGGCTGCACACCGGAAAGAGCTGCTCGGGCGACAGGCGCTGCAAGTGCATGTCGGTCCACGTGCCCTCGCCGTGACGGACCGCGAGATCGACTTCCTCGCGCGCGAAGTCGACGTGATGCATGGTGGCGGAGACGCGCAGATCGATGTCGGGATGCGTCTCGGCGAATCTTCCGAGCCGGTGCACCAGCCATTTGGCGGCGAAATCCGGCGAGGTGCTGATCGTCAGCGCGCCGGCGCTCTGGCGCTGCATGAGGCGCTCGGTGCCGAGCGCGATGCGATCGAGCGCGTCGCGCACGACGCCGAGATATTCGCGCCCCGATTCCGTGATCACCAGCCGCTGGCGCTCGCGGTTGAAGAGCTTGATGCCGAGCTCCTGCTCCAGCGCTTTCACCTGATGGCTGACCGCGCCCTGCGTGACGCAGAGTTCCTCGGCCGCGCGCGTAAAACTTTCGTGGCGGGCTGCGGCCTCGAAGGACTTGAGCGCATTGAGCGCTGGCAGGCGGCGAAGCATGGCCGATCCGTCATGAGAAATGTTCAGGCAGGGTAGAGAAAGCATGCTTTGAGGGCAAGTGGCCCGGGCGATATTGATCCGTCTGCGCCGGCTGAGCTGCGTCCTCGGCCGAACGACGACCGGAGCCTCCAAGATGGCGAAGCTGCATGCCGGACCGTTTCGTCCCCCGGCTGCGCGTGCCGGGTCATCATGTTGCCGGCCAACGTTTTTCGCCTGGATTTACGGGCTTTCAACCATTCTCGGGACGTGGACTGCGCGCAGCCGGCAGCGTCGCGAGCTACGGGACCTTGCGCGCCGTGACGACGACCTCTTGGCCGATATTGGCCTGACCCGGCACCGGGCATTTCGCGAGGCGGCGAAATGGTTTTGGCAACCATGAATGCTGTGCGAAGCCATATCATGAGAAATTCTATGGCTGGCCAGATAAATGATGCTTTGCGGCCAAGCGTGAAATCCGGCTATCTCGCGCCCGGTCGGGCACCCATGCAGCCGCCCGGCTTCTGAAACAAGACGCTTCTCGTCCAAGCGCTGCTCCGATCCCTGCGGGGGAAGGAGCGCCTTGTGACCGACCGAACCGCCTCAATCTCCGCTCCATTGCTGGCTCCTGCGACCACCGCCCGTCCGGCGGCTGCGGCGCGCACCAAGCTGCTGCTCGAAGGGCCGATCTTCCCCACGCTGCTGCGCCTCTCGGCGCCGAACGTCATGAACCTGCTGGCGTTCGCGGGCGTGATCACGTTCGACGGATTCTTTCTCGGCCGCATCGGAACCGATGCGCTTGCGGGCGCCTCGCTGGCGTTTCCCTGGGTCATGTTGGTCCTGCAGACGACCAACAGCGGCATGGGCAGCGGGGTCTCGTCCGCAGTCGCGCGCGCCCTCGGCGCGGGGCGCCGCGACCGCGCAGACGCGCTCGTCTTCCACGCCTTCCTGCTGGCGCTCGCGCTCGGTGCGATCTTCTCCACCGTGATGCTGCTCGGCGCGCCCGTCGTGTTCCGCCTGATGGGCGGACGGGGCGACATGCTGTCGGACGCACTCTCCTACGCGAACGTGGCGTTGGGCGGCGCGGTCTGCATCTGCGTGCTCAATTTTCTCGGCAACGCGGTGCGCGGAACCGGCAACATGAGCCTGCACGCCTCCGTGCTCATCGGCTGCGTGCTGGCACATATCGTCATCTCGCCCCCGCTGATTTTCGGCCTGGGACCGTTGCCGGCGCTCGGTCCGGCCGGCGCCGGCTGGGGACTGGTGATTCCGTTCGCCGTCGGCAGCCTCGTGCTCGTCTGCTATCTCCGTTCGCCGCGCGCGCTCGTGCGCTTGAACTTCCGCGGCGTGGCGCCACGCTGGGAGCTCTTT
>WNFD01023720.1_pt1 | contig 11822 bp, 10 predicted proteins | sample 5400491 | NCBI WGS metagenome assembly WNFD01 (sample SAMN13153343, study PRJNA577476) | soil metagenome | isolation source: 120 cm saprolite under Douglas fir tree site 2 hole 2 replicate 2 | place: USA:California | collected 2015-04-18 | reverse complement strand
CGGAGGTCCATTAAGGCTTCCACCGCGGTGCGGCGTACTTCGGGAGCAGAATCGTCGAGCGCCGCGATCAGATGCGGCGTGGCTTCGCGATCGTGAACAAAGCTAAGCCGGCGCGCGGCGGCGGCGCGTTCGACCGGCGCATCGGCAATGCGCAAGTCGCGCGTCGCATCGTCAAAGTAACCGTGGTTCATAAAGGCGGCGCGCGCCCGATCGCGTCGCTGAAGGTTTCGGCCAACCAGCGCTGACAGTAATTCAGCGCCGACAAGCTTGCGGGTCTCAGGATCATCGGACCCAATCAGACTCGAATCATACTCTTCGCCGGCCATTACGTGCTTCACTTGTTCGGCAACGGTCGCACCTCGCGCCTGGCGTGCACTGTCCGGAGCGATCGGCGAGGCCTGAATCACGGGTTCAGCTTCTTCAACCGGTCGTACCGGAGTCGTGGTGGCGGCGACGGCCACGCCGGCGGGAGCGGCCACCTCGGCTATTGCCGCTGCTCTTGATTCGCTCGCCTGGACACTCTTGGCGTCGGCAATGGTCTTCGCCTTCTTTAGTTCGCTGCGACGGCTGCGCCCGCGACGCGTCCCTTTGAGCCGACGACGCTGAAACAGAAACAGCACAAACAAAGCCAGAATGACGGCTCCGATTACCACCGGAATCGGATTGAGTTGGGCGAGCAGAATCCAGTAGCGAGCGCGCTCGGTTGCAGGGCCGGCGATGCGGTCGGCTTCGCGGCAGCCTTTGGCGACGGCGTCGCTTTCGGACTGGCAGCCGGAGCCGGGGTCGGCGTGGCAACGGAGGCGATGATGATCCTCGGCGGAGGGCTTGCCGCACCGAGTTTCGATCCTGATCTTTCTGAGCCCTGCGGGAGCGTCGTGTTCGCCGCCGCGTTTCGCGCCGCCGGCGATGGACTGCTCACCGGCCGGGCTGGCGTCCTGGCGGAATTCGATGCCGGATTTGTTCGCGCGACTTCCCGACTGCCGGCATTCGATCCCGCTGAGGGAACTCGCGTCGTGCCGGGGGTGCTGAAAACTACGTCGAGTTTGTTTGAGTGTTGCTCGATATGCGCGGTCGCGCCCGGCTGGAGCCGAAACGAGATGACCGTGCTGTCTGAGCCGCGCTGAACTTTGACATCCGCAAAACCGCGACCACGCGTTGCTTCAGCGCGTGGCACGTCAGCGGCTGGGAGCTTTATATAAAAACGATCGCCGCGACGATAGGCCTCATAGTCGCTCAAGGACTGGTCAGAGTTAATTGCGACGCGCGATCCTTCCGGCGAATCGCTGGAGCGCAGCGTAGTTACGTGTTGGCGCTTTCCCGATTTGTTTGAATTGCTCTGCGTTGGCCTGCTTTGCGCCGTGATCAGCGCCGCGCCAAACAGCAAAGCCGCGCCGCACCTGAAGGCGAGCGAGGCTTGCGCGCGGAAAGACGAATGGTGAGTCGCGTTCATCATTGGGGCAACGTTAATGAAAAACCGATCGGAACACTCGACAGAATTATGCAACGTCAAAGCGTGGTTGTCACTTGCGTCTCAGTTGCAGGTAGTTCCTGGTCGAGCTTGGACAAGACTTCCATTACGGCCGTGCGCACGTTTTCCGGCATGCCTTCGCTGGCGATCATCTTGCGCAGTCTCGGCGCCACCTCGGGCCTCGCGGCGACGTTCAGTACGCGCACCGCACAAAGGCGCACTTCGTCGTCCCTGTGATTTTCGATCGTATCGATGATCGGATCGGTTTCGTTGGCGCGAGCCAGCAGCGTGAACAGCGAGAAGGCTTCATAGGCCTGGTGGCGGTCCTCGCTGGCGAGGCGATCGACGGCCTGCGCTATGATGCCGGTCGAAATACAAGCGCGCGCAACCCGTCGCAGCGTGTCGGGGTCGGCAGTTTCCGTGACGCGCACATAAGCGTCCGCGCGGTCAAAGTGAAGACTGGTCAGAGTGCGCGCGGCTGCGGCCCGAACGATGCGCGATTCGTCGGCGAGCGCGATCAGCACCGGCGCGAGAACCGATTCGTGATCGATCGAACCGAGACTGGTTACGGCTACGGAACGCACCGCCGGATCTAAATCGTTGAGGGCCATCGCGGCCAGCGCGGACACTGAGCGCTGTGCATGATGCGCACCGAGTTGCTGCACAATCCGGGCTCGTCCGCTTTCGTCAGCTGTTTCAAGCTGGCCGAGAACATTGGTCAGCTCCACGTCTGCGTCGCCCGCCGGCAGGTCCTCAAAGGTTAAGAACGGTTCCAACCCGAGAAGTTCTGCGCCGGGTGCGCCGTCGCCCAACACGGAAGGTTGGGTCGAAGACGAATCCAGATAGCCGAAGCTCTCAACAGAGCAGGCACTCAACGTTTCGCTGAGAAGGGAAGCCGGAATATCCGGATGACGGCGCGCGATGTCCAGCAATGCGCCGATCGCCGCGGGCATTTTCAGGGCGCCCAGGCTTGAGACCGCCTGGTTCCGCACGACTGAATCGGGATCATGCAGCGCTTCAATCAGAAATGTCAGCGATGATTGCGATCCAATTTGTCCCAGAGTCCGGGCTGCCGAGGAACGCTCCCACGCATCTCGGCCCAACAACATCAACGCGCTTTGTCGCGCGACGAAACCGTATTCCTCCAGCGCTTCGCGCGCTCGTCGCCGGCCATCTTCATCAGAGTCATGAGAGTCCAGCGCCTTCACCAGCGACGCTTCGATCGCGCGCCGATCGTCAGCGACCCGAGATGCCATTACGTCCATGCGATGCGGTTTGCCGAGGACCAGCTTGCCCACTTCCTGATCGACGCGATACGCGCCATAGGCAGACGCCTCAGATTCGATCGGCTGTGGCTTGTCTAGCTTTTCCCATAGCTGGGGTGCCTCCGGTAATTGGACCAGACTTTCGTTCGAGAGTGTATCCTGTGGCCGCTCAGAAGGAGTAACGGACGCATTTTGCGAACGAGACGTCTTTCTGATTGGCCTGGCAGTCTCGATCTCGCGCGCTTTTTGCTCGGCGCGGACTTTCTTGAAGACCAACAGCCCAGTCAACAGCAACACCAGGAAGATGGTGACACCGTAGGTCGAGAAGATCGAAGAACCCCAGTTGTCCGAGGACGAATCCGCACTCTGCGCGCACGCAGTGCCGGCTGCGCACAAAATTGCAAGCAGGCAAATGATACCAGCGAACAGCGCTCGCGCTGCCCTTTGCAGCCCGAAGACTGAATTCTGATTTGGCATGACTCTCACCATGTGTTCGAAGATGTGAATGCCAGTAGGTTGGTCGGATAGGCCGAGTCAGCTTCGCAAGAAGCCACGCGGAGCTAGCTTCCGTCCCGGTCTTGGTTATCTGGCATTACCCCTTTCTTCTCGAGGAGAGAAAGGGGCGGGTTCGGTGTGTCGCGCGCTGCGAAGCAATGCGCGGTCACCTAGGACTATAGCAGGGCGAAAGGAGTCAACTCAAGCCTAAAGTTAGCAAAATGAGGGGGATTGGCGAGCTTCGGACCCAGCTGGCGAGCCGAACCGCAGCCGGCGAGTTCCGGCGGTTTTCCGCAAAACTCGGTGCGATTCGGGCACAAAACGAGGTGGAGGCAGTTGGCCTCTACGGTTTGGTCGGGCTGGGGGTCAACTTGGCGCGGAGCCGGGCTTCGTATCCCGGCAGGGTTGCCGCGAACTGTGGCGACGTTCCGGGCTTCTTGCTCAATTCCCGAAAGAAGGCCAGCCCGCGCTCGTCACCAAGCGCCACCAGAGCCTCGGCCAGGACCGAGGGATTAAAGTTCCGACGCTCGATGCTCTCTGTCAGCGCACCGCTGATCAATGGGAATGTGCGCGGATCATCCTTTCCGGTCGCGCCTAACAAACCGACCGCGGCGGCACGAACGCCGGTGGGATTCTCAGAAGCAAAATACTTGAAGCCGAGATCCAGGGCACGCTTGTCACCGAGAGCGGCCAGCCCGCTCAAAGCGGAGGCGCGAATCGTGTCGCGCCACGAAGGCGCGGCGATTAATTTCATCAAGGAATCGTAAGCCGTTGGGCTCTTCGTTTGACCCAACGCTGCGGCCGCAGCTCGGATCACGGCATAGCTCTGATCGTGGAGCAGTTGCTGATACGTATCCGCAAGGGTCGCATCCTTCGTTGTGGCCAGCGACTTGACTGCCTGCGCGCGCACTCGCGCGTTCGCATCTTTGGTCGCCGTCAGCAAAGCATCTTTCGCGTCCTTCGAACCATTCAGTGCGGTCGCTGCGTCGAGTCGCGCGCCCCAAAAGTGATCCTTTGTTGCCGCATTCCTGATTGCGTTCGTGATCGACTGGCGGTCAGCAGTCGTGGTCTTGTCGTCTCTCATTCGCGTCGACAACTGTTGCAGGGCCCAGATGCGTCCCAGCACATCCTGGTCGTTCGCGAGTTGATACATCAATTGCCCATCCGTTTTGCTGAACAGCAGTTCCTTGATCAGCGCATCCTGGTAATCAAAGTTAACCAGCAAAGGCTCCGCGTCGACCGCAAACTTAAATGTCTGTTCTTCCTTCGCTTCGATGCGCACGCGTTCGATGCGCGTGCTGTTGGCGGTGCCGATCTCGATGTCCACGGGAGTTTGAAAGAGGGCGACCTGCGGATACTGAGATTCAGGGTCGGGACGCTGTTCCTGCCGCACCTTCAAGGTCAGTGACTTGTTCGCCGCGTCATAGTCCTGCGTGACGCGAAAGACGGGGTGGCCCATTTTGTAAAGCCACTCTTCAAAGAACCAATCCATCGGCTGGCCGGTTGTTTCTTCGATCGCAATCCGAAACTGTTCGGTCTCGACCGGTTGGTGCGCATACTTCGTCAGGTAATGATTGATCGAGCGCCACCAGTTGTCCTCACCCAGAAACGTGCGCAGCATGTGCAACACGGCGCCGCCGCGCGGATACGCGTACGTGTCGAATACCGCATCGGGATTGGCGTAGTTTTTGGTTACGATAGGCCGTCGCTGTTCGCGGCTCCAGGCCTGATAGTACTGGTCCTGATTTCCTTTCACGTCGAGATAAAGAAAGTCGTCGTGGCCCAGGCGATGTTCATCCCACATCGCTTGAAAATACGTCGCGAAACTTTCATTGAGCCAGATGTCCGACCAACTGCGACAGGTCAGGTAATCGCCGAACCACTGGTGGGCCAGTTCGTGTGATTGCAAGCCGTCGGTGTCGGAATCAAGTTCTGTACGCGCGTCGTGAATCATGTTGTCGGTCTGGGTGGTGGCGCTGATGTTCTCCATCCCGCCGCCGAAATCGCGCACCGTGGTTTGCGCGTATTTTGCGTACGGATACTTCACACCGGTTTTTTCAGAAAAGAACTTAACCATCTCCGGCAGGCGCGCGGCGGTAACTTTTCCTTCTTCAACTTCATTTCGATACACGTTGGTCATGATCGGAATGCCGGCGTAGTCACCGGTGACCGGCACAAACTCGCCGACGATGATTGACGTGAGATAGGTCGCGTGTGGGTCGTCGATCTTCCAATCGTAAGTACGGGTGCCGTCCTGGTTCTCTTTCACTGAAATCAGCTTGCCGTTCGAAATCACGCTGAGTGGTTTCTCGACGGTCGCGATGATCTCCGAAGTAAGGAAGTCGTTGGGATGATCGAAACAGGGAAACCACTGGTGATTCGTCTCGGCTTCTCCCTGCGACCAGACCTGACGCGGCCGCGTCGGATCGCCGGCGCGCGGTTTGATGAAATTCAAACCACCCCCGCCCAGGCCGGCACTTCCCGCCGGCGGTTTGTTCGTGTGATAGGAAATCACCAGCTTCAGTTCTTCTTTGGGCTGGTAAGCGCGATCCAGGAACACCGAGAGTTTTTCACCCTGAGCGTTGTATTCAAACTTGAGCGGCGTGCCCGCTGCCAGCGCCGCGCCCGACACGGTCATGAACGCAGCGTCAAGATCCACCCGGCGCAAATCCTTCACGGTCGGCGCCAGAGTGATCGTCGCGGTGCCGATGGCTTGTTCTTTCTCCCAATCGAAACGCAAATCGAGCTTGAGGTTGCGTTGATCATAGTCGTGCGCTGGGATGTATTGCGGCGGCGGAAAAGGACGTTGCGCGCGCCGTGCCTGCGGCGTCGGTGAAGCCGCCGGCTGCGCTTGTCCAAATGCCGCGGTGGCGGCAAGGCTCGACAACGCGACCGCGAGAAAACACTTCTTCGCGGCTCGCGTGAATTCGAAACGTGCTTGCATGGCAGTCTCCAGGATTTATTTTGCGTTCGACGAAAAGCGGATCAGGGATTCTGGCACCACGCTTAGCCAAAGACAAGCGCGGCGGATCGATTCACCAATAGGCTGGGACGGAAGAGCGATCACCTGGTCGGGCCGGCCGGCATGCCGCCGTCCGACACTTCATCACATATCTGCTGCAACTTCTTGCTTTGACGATCACGATCGAGTTTGCCCCATTCCGAAAAGTTCAGAAGCGGCCGCGCTTCGTTAACGTGGTTGACGATAAACCAGGACACGGGCGCAACATTCGTGTACCAGGGCCACACGGTCTTGTTTGAATGACAATCGCGGCAGGAACGGTCGAGAATTGCTGCGACCGGCGGCGTCATCTGCGTGCGCGCAAAAATTGTCTGCGATTCATCGACGGCGGGATTCGTTCGGGCCGGCCGCACGAATTGAATCGCCAGAAACAAAACAACCAGGGTGATAACCAACCACTTCGCGATTCGCTTCAACATCATCGTCGCCCTGACTCCCGATTCAGATCACTCACTTGCTGAGAATGATCATCACGTCGTTATCTTCCAGATTCGCGACCACGATATCGGCTTTGCCGTCACCGTTTAAATCGCCCAGCGCCACGCATTCAGGATGATGACCAACGGCGAAAGGCGATCCCGGCGCGGGCCGCAACCCGTCTTTTCCGCCGAGCAGCAGCGTGATGTTGTTGCCGCCCATGTTCGCGCTGGCCACGTCTGAGAAGCCGTCGCCGTTCGTGTCCCCGACGGCGACGCCAACTGGTAGTTTTCCAGACTTAAAGGGAGAGCCGGGCGCTTGCTTGAAGGTTCCATCACCATTGCCAAGCAGAATTGTGATCGCATCGTCGCTTGGGTCCGTGCCCTGACCAGAGAAGTTAACGACCGCCAGGTCGGGTTTCCCATCACCATTTACATCGCCAATCGCGACGCCGAACGGGTGACGATTCGCTTTGAAGGGAGATCCCGGCGGTTGTGAAAAGCCACCTTTGCCATCGCCAAGCAGTACGGTCACATCGCCACTTTCAAAGTTCGTGGTGATAACGTCCGCGAATCCATCTTTATTAACATCGGCCGCGCGCACCCTCTGATAAGGCATCTGGCCGACGGCAAACGAAACTCCGGGAGACGCAAAGTTTCCTTTCCCGTCGCCAAACACGACGGTCACTCGATTGTTTCCCCAATCGTCAATCACAAAATCCAGATTGTGGTCACCGTTGAAATCCCCGAAGGCAATGCCGTGCGGATGAGGGCGGCTGTTGACAGTGAATGGAGACTTCGGTGCTGGCGCAAACCCACCGCGGCCGTCGCCGAGCAGCACGGTGATGTAATGCGTATCGTGATTCGCGAACGCGAGGTCGAGCTTGCCATCACCGTTCACGTCGCCGACCGCGATGTCGTTCGGATGATCTCCCGCGGGAAAAGGTGAGCCCGTCGCCTGAGTGAGCCCGCCTTTGCCGTCGCCCAAAAGAATCGTGACGTTCCTGCTTTCTGAATTAGCGACCGCGACGTCGAGTTTGCCGTCGCCATTAAAGTCGGCGAGGGCCAGGCTGGCGGGAGCAGCGCCTACGGCAAACCGCTTGGCGTCAGGATTAGCCGCGGCCGAGCGCGGCGGCCGCACGTTACAGCCGAGCCCCACCGCCGCAATAAACGAAAACAGGATTAGCTGAGTCTTCAAAGCTCGGGCTTAGCGCGTCACGTGCACCAGCATCTCGGTTCCCGATTCCAGCTTCAGCTCTTTGCTGCCCTTAATCGCCAAAGAGCCCGCGCCGCCCGCGCCGCCGAGAATCAGACCGATCGCCGCGCCTTTGCCGCCGCCGGCAATCCCGCCAATGATCGCACCCGCGGCTGCGCCGATGCCGCTGCGCTTGAGAGTCTGATTGCCGCGACCCGAAGACTGCACGCCGCCTTCCTGGTCCGTGGTGCCATTCGATCCATAAACTTTCGTCACGTAACCGTGCACCACCCCGTGCCGGTTGTCGGTCAGGTCGATCGAGTCGAACGCGAGATTCATCGTCGTGCGACCCGTGACTTTACCGGACTTAAGGATCGAACGGATATGACCATGAACCGTCGCTTCGTTGAAGCGAACCGGATCGAGCACGGCGGCGGTGAACTTGTCGCCCGCGCGCGATTCTTTGCTCGACAAGGTCTCATTCAGCCGAACTTTCAAATTAGTGCCGACCGGAACGAGCACCGGCGCGACCACACGTGGCGCGGGCCGCCGCAGACGCGGCTTCCTGTTTTGCGCGCTAATCACAATTGGCAGCGCGAGCAAAACCAAAACCACGATTAGCGAATTCCTTGCGTGATTGAGTTTCATCTTGAGTCCTCCCAAATGCAATTCCTGGCTGCGAATTAAAGAATTTAGTTTACGCATATCATAGCTGGGTCGTCGGCGGAGTAGCTAATGGCGGCGCAGACGCTTCGCTCTCGGGGGTTGAAAAAAGGCTGGGGTCTGGTGGCGGTGGCAACATCCCCGGCGCCACTCCTTTAACGAGCGCCATGTGCCGGCGTAGCTTTGCTGATATATAAAGGCCCACGCCGAACGTCATCGCTAAGCCGAACGCCCCGTCCAAATAGCGTAACAGAAGGGAAAGCAGTAGCAGAAAGCCAATCACTGCTCCGGGGAGCATCCGCACGTGTCCGCGGCTGTTGATGTGTTTGGAAAGAGTTGAAGGCCACGCAAAGAGCCAATAGAGGTTGTAAAAAGGGATGAAGTGTTTGCCGACCGCTTCGCCCGGCGAGATCGGATAACGGTTAAAAGTCATCTCGCCCAGAATCTTGTGGAATCTGTGCACGCAGAAAAGCCAGTAAATCCAACCCGCCAGGATGATCAAGATAAACAGAAGTTGAAAGCTCTGGTGATCGAGTTCCAATCCGACTTCGAGGAACTCGGCCACCAAAAAGGCGAGAGCAAAGAGAAATCCGAACCAAACCCAGGGCGGTGAACTCTTTGCCGGATGATCTTTGATCTCGATGTCTGAATTGAGAAGGCTATGCATCTGTTAACCCGCCGGAGAGAAGTCGGGAAACGGACATTGCTTAGGCTGCCGCTTCAGCATTGTCGGGACGCGGCGATTGAATCTTCGGCGGTTCGTCACTGTCGAAAGATCTCTGCCGGTGCACGGTGCCGTCTGATTCGAAAATGTAAGCTGACGGCGCTTCGCGCATGATGATGTCCTGCAAACGCATCAGGCCATAAAGCAGAGCTTCGGGTCGCGGCGGACAGCCGGGAATGTAAACGTCCACCGGGATCGTGCGATCCACGCCCTGCATGGTCGAGTAAGAATCAAATGGTCCGCCCGTCGAGGCGCACGCGCCCATCGCGATCGCCCACTTTGGTTCCGGCATTTGATCGAAAACGCGGCGCACGACCGGGCCCATCTTCAACGTGACGGTCCCGGCGATGATGATCAGATCGCTCTGGCGCGGACTGGGCCGGAACACACCGGCGCCGAAACGATCGATGTCGAATCTCCCCGCGCCCGTGGCCATCATCTCGATCGCGCAGCACGCCAGGCCGAACGTCATCGGCCACAACGCCGACTTGCGCGCCCAGTTGACTACGGGCGAAGCCATGTCGATCGCCTTTGCGGCCACTGTGCGGCGCACGAAATTCGTGATCGAATCGACTGTTGTTAGGACAAAGCCCTCGTTGTGTTCAGCCATTGATGATTTCCGATTGCCAATTGCCGATTAGAATCCTCTCCTTCAATCCGCGCTGATCCGGTCGAGGGGGCTTACGGAGAAAACTCGATCACTGGAAACGCGCCAATCGGCAATCGCCAATTGCAAATTGGCAATGCGCTAGACCCATTCAAGCGCGCCTTTGCGCCAGGCATAGTAATAACCGACCACCAGAATTCCGATAAAGACGAACATCTCGACGAGTGCGAACTTGGTGAACGAGAAATCGTCGCCCATGAAGATGATCGCCCACGGCAACAGAAAGATTGTCTCGACATCGAAGATCAGAAACAGCATCGCGACGATGTAATAGCGAACTGTGAACCGATCGTGGGCGCCGGTTTCCGGGTCGATGCCGCATTCGTACGGCCGCATCTTGTTCTTTTCATACTTCCACGGACGCAGAAAGCGGCCCAGCACCAGCGGCAGAACCGGAAACGCGATCGCGAAAACAAAAAAGACCATCACCGGCAAATACGCCGTCCCTGGTCCCCCGACCGAGTGTGCAGTCGTTGTTGCTTGCAGCAGCAGCATTACGTCTCCGAAAAGCGCTCGCGAATAACGGTTAACGCGAAAATATTAAGTTGCGCGTGAGATCAATGTCAATGAGGAGTTGTGTCGACAGAGCGTGGCAAAAAAGTTCGGGGCGGTAGCCCGACCGTGAGGGAGGGCGCTAATGAACGTAGTGACGCCCTCCCTCACGGTCGGGCTACTGCCCCGATCCCACGACATAGCTTCGCCGCGCAACAATATTCAGTCCCACGCGGCGCGAAACTATCTCGATCCGTCTGACTTCGTCCTTCGCAGATGAAGCGAAGGCCCGGCTGGGCCGGTATGTGACCAGGTATTCGGCGTCGATGAGGTGAGCTACTCTTGCGCCATCGGCGATCATTTGATCGAGAGTTTCGGGGAGCCAAATGTTCCCGCCAGCCTCTTTTGTCAGAGAGGTAAGCAGGAACTCGCCCTCAATCATCGCCTCTTCGTACTGCTTAATCCGGCGTCGTCGCTCCGGATCCAAATCGATAGTTTTCCCGCCAGGTTTGTGAAGTTGTCTGAGGTAAAAAGATCCGAGGCCGAGCCTTTTCGGTCCGCGATCATCCGGCGGCAGGCTGTTGACTACGTCGTCCGGCGTGGTGCTCTTGTTCCGGTTTCTCACCGTGCGGAGGGCTTCTTTAGTCGATGCCTGCGAAACCACCGCATAGCTAAGGACGTGGACCACCGCATTGCTCGCCATCAAACGCTTAATGGCCTCGGTTCTGCCGGGTTTGCTGCCGGCGGTTTCCACTCCGTCGGTAATCAGCACCAGGTGGCGGCAGCCGATGGGTTGAGTGCGAAACTGATCGACCGCCGCGGCGATCGCCGGAGAGAGCGCCGCGCCCTTTCCGGATAACAACTTCGTCTCAAGCACGTGGGTTACCCGACTCTTGTCGGTGGTCCAATCCTGCAAGAGTTCCACTTTGCCATTGAACTGTATGACCGAGATTTGATCCTGCGACGCCAGAGATGCGACCAGATTCCTGGCAATCTCCGCTGTCGCCCGTATGTTCTTTGCCGAATTAATCTCGCCGCCGGTATCGAGTAACAGCAGCACGCTCGACGGAACGCGCCGCACGCTGCGGCCTTCCTGTCTCACGCCATTTTCGAGAATAAGTAAGTCGCTCAGAACTACCGTAGGATCGAGACGGCCATACGCATCGAAAGCAGCTATGGGGATCTGAACTTCCTCGACGTTGACCCTGATCGGTTCCTGCTGATCCTCGCGCGCGGGTTTTCCAGTTAGTTGTGAATCGGCCGGTTTGGAATTAGGAGGCGTCGCGCTCGGTTGTTGACCGAAAGTGGGGATTGCAAAACTGAAAGCGAAGGCCAGAAGCAGAGCAGAGATTGTGATTCGGTGGATCATGGCTTATTCCTGAAAAAGTCCGTTCAGAGTTCAAGCTTCAGCTTGC
>WNFD01016991.1_pt1 | contig 11822 bp, 5 predicted proteins | sample 5400491 | NCBI WGS metagenome assembly WNFD01 (sample SAMN13153343, study PRJNA577476) | soil metagenome | isolation source: 120 cm saprolite under Douglas fir tree site 2 hole 2 replicate 2 | place: USA:California | collected 2015-04-18 | reverse complement strand
ATGCGAAAAGTTTGCGTCCAGTAGCTCGCGCGTGCGATCCGTGGAGCCATCATTGACAACGATGATGCGCAAGTCCTTGAAATCGGAAAGAAGGACCGAGGTGACGGTCTGCACGATCACACTCTCTTCGTTGTGTGCCGGAATCAGAACGGTCACGCTCGGCGGAGGCTCGGGCATCACGGCATGGTCCGGGCGCAGCTTCTCAATCAGCGCGAGCAGGCCGATGATCGCGGCGCGTCCGCTGACCAGCACGATGCCCAGAATGAAAATGATGCCAATCAATAAGCGGAACCATTCGTACAGCAAAAAAATGAAACCGTCCGCGCGGGCTTCCAGACGCTCTTCGGCCGAAAGGGGAAACATCACTTGCGCGCGCGTTTTTCCGATCAGCTCCGACACGGAAACAAACTGGTAGCCTTGCGCGCGCAAGCGATCGATGACCTGCGGCAACGCGGCCACCGTCTGGCTGCGGTCTCCGCCGCCATCGTGGAGAAGCACGATGTTGCCCCTGTTTGCTTGCGCGAGCACGCCATCCACGATTTCTTTTGCCGGGATGGGGTTGCCGTCACGGAGACGCCAATCGTCGGGATCGATGCGCTGGCCGATGATCAAGTACCCCAACTCTTGCGGATAAGGAAGCTGCGCGACTTCCTCCGCATATTCCGGCTGATGATCGATGCCGTAGGGCGGCCGAAATAGAATCGATTTCACACCGAGCGTGCTTTCGATCAGCCGCTGCGTCAGGTTCAATTCCCAGCGAACCTGGGTGCGCGAGATCTCGTCAAATTTGGGATGCGTAAAAGTGTGGTTGCCGATTTCGTGGCCTTCGGCGTACTCGCGCTTGAGCAGTTCCGGCCGCTGGTTGGCCATGTTACCGATCACAAAAAACACGCCGGGAACATTTTTTTGCTTCAGAATGTCCAGAATCTTCGGCGTCCATTGCGGATCAGGACCATCGTCGAAAGAGAGCGCAATTTTTTTGCGCGCAGCGCCGAGCTGGTCGATATTGAACGAGAGCGGGATGGTTTCGTAGGTTTCGTCAGTGAAGAGGCCGCTCTTGGCGTCGAATTCGAAGGACCGCTTCCCGTGTTTGGGCGTATCGGTAATGTGCCAGATGTCCCCGTCGCCTTCGAGGATCAGGTCGGGGCCAGGAGTCAGATCGGTGAGCTTCTGCCGGACCGCGTCGTCAGGCCGCGTAGCGTCCCAGATGGGCCAAATTGAGGTATCCGCGGAGCCTAGCCGCCAGAGCGCGGTGCCTTGTACTCCCAATTGTTCGCTGGCGCGCAACTGGTTGTAAGCGCTGATGGCGTCCAACATCCACACCTGGTGGACGTGATTGTGTTCATCAAAATAGGAATAATGAGGGTTGAGCGAATCGCCATCAAACTCGACGTCCGCGTCTGATTCCTCGGCGTGCAGAAGTGCTTCTTGAATGCTGTACTCCGCGCCCGTGTCGTATTCCTTTTTGGAAGCCTGGGGCCAGTCGTAAGCATAGTTGGCGATCCCCACGACGATCTTTTGCGGGGGAACTACGTCGAACACCTGGCGCAGGTTCTCGACAAACCAATCCTGGGACGCAATGGGGCCCGGCTGAGAAGTCAGCCAGTGCTGGTCGTAATTCATCAGCACGATGGCGTCGCATTGCTTGCCGAAGAATTCGTAATCGTAGGCGTCGTCGCGCGCGGGCAGAGCGATCATTAGTTTCAGCCCCACGGAATGGAGCGCGGGCGCTAGCTCGCCGATGAAAGCGCGGAAGTGCACCTGGCTTGCGTCGGGGACTTCCTCAAAGTCGACAACGATGCCCGCTTCGTGCGATTCGACAGCGTATTGGACGATGTCTTGCTCTAGATTCCGGCGGGCGGGGGGGCTCGCAAGCATCTGAGCCATTTCCTTAATGCGCCAATCCACGCCGTCGTAGTTGTTCACCAGACCCATCATCGGCAGTTCGATGGGAGGGGTGAACGACTTCATCCATTGGTGCAGCTTGTCGTCCTTCAACACCGCGATGGCTTCGGCGGGCGAGGCTTTGACAGTATTCTGCCCGTGTTCGTAATCCACGACCGTAAGCGCGCCGTCCGCCGTGACCGCATGCAATTGTTCCGGAATCAGGAGGTCAATATCTTTGTAGTGCTTTTTCAGGGAGGCGAGGCTATTGGGATCCCAGCTCACAAAAAAAGCCGCGCGCAGGGGGTCGTAGCTCGCCGGCAAGGTCCCGATATTCGCCACGCGGCGATGGCGTCCCTCTCGCGAAGGAACGGGCTTTTTTTTCAATTTCAAGGAATGGTAACCCGGCTTGGTCTCCGGGAGCAGCCCGGCGGGCAGCTCGACGCAGAGCGTCAGAAGGGAGCCGGTGATTTCCATCACCCGCCGCGTACGGCGCCAGCGCACACGCTGGGCGTCATAAAAGATTGGACCGCGTTCCTTCATTTATTCTTTCAACCCGGCGGCGCGGCAAGCGGGGGTACAGCAGGCTGGGCTGAGTCCGTCTGCGCGATTCCGTCTGCTCTATTGTAAGATGCGGGGCATTGATGAAGCGAGTTTTATCGAGCCCACTTGCCGCGTTAAGCGCGGGCCTCTGCCTGCGCCTCTATTTCGTGCTCAAATTCCCCGCCGCATCCGATGACACGGTTCTGTACGAACAGATTGCCGCAAATTGGCTGAAGCACCACGCCTACGCGGTGACGGTTGGTGGCGAGATGATGCCCGTTGATGTGCGCATGCCAGGTTATCCCGCGTTTCTTGCCATCGTCTACGCGCTCACCGGACGCATGGGGGAGGGCGCCCGCCTCGGGATCATGCTCGTGCAAATCGCGGCAGACTTGGCCACCTGCCTGGTAACCGCGGGTCTGGCTACGATGCTCCTGTTAATGGTAAATGAGCGCGCGCGTCCCCAGAGAGTTTTCGCTGTTGCTTTGTGGCTATCGGCGCTATGCCCCTTCACGGCGAACTACACCGCCATCCCGCTCACGGAAGTGTTCGCTGTGTTTTTCACAGCGGCGGCGCTCTTTTCTTTTTCCATGCTCGCTGACCGTTCCCGCGGCGACAGCTTTCCAATCGTCAAAGAACATTGGGTTCTGGGTAACGACTATTGGTATTGGGCCAGCTTGGGCGCTGTCACGGTGGGCCTCGCGACGCTATTCCGTCCGGAATCGCCCATGCTTTTAGTCGTGGCCTGGATTGTGCTTTTCGTGGTTCTGCTGCGCCAAGGTGAAGTCAGGCGCACCGTCGAGACGGTTGTGGTGACAGGTTTTCTTTGTTTACTCCCGCTCGCGCCGTGGGCCATTCGAAATGCCATCACGCTGCATGAAGCACAGTTTCTTGCGCCGAAGAATATGAACCTGCCAAGCGAGTTGGTTCCGTACGGCTTCATGGCCTGGGAAAGGACCTGGCTCTACCGCGTGCGTGATTGCTACCTGGTTCCCTGGAAGTTGAATGCGGAAACCATCTTTGTGGATGACATTCCAAAGCGCGCCTTTGATACGCCGGAAGAAAAGCAGCGCGTCTCGGCCGTCCTCGAACAGTACAACAATGAACTGACGCTGACACCGGAGGAAGATGCGGAGTTTGCACAGATAGCAAAGGAGCGCACCGCGCGGCATCCTTTGCGGACGTATCTTTGGGTGCCTGCCACGCGCGCTCTCACAATTTGGTTCACGCCCCGCGTTGAGTTGCTGCCTGTTTCAGGGAACGTTTTTCCTCTAAGGCAAATGCGTGAAGACGACCCTGTCGATCAGGAAGTTTCCATACTCTTTTTTATGATAAATCTATTTTATGTGGTGCTGGGCGTTTGTGGCGCGGCGCGGCTCTGGCGTGCGAATCCGGCGGCACGCCCTGCGCTCGCTTTCCTGGCGTTATTCATCGTCCTCCGCACCGCCTTCCTGACCACGCTGGAAACGCCCGAGCCGCGCTATGTTCTCGTCTGTTTTCCTGCAATGATCGCCCTGGGCGCGCATGTTTTCGCCCGCTACTCCGAAGGACCGTAGCGCCGACCTCCGTCGCCGCCTCTTCCGCCGCAAAACCGCACAGGATAAATCCTGTGCCACTACTTTCCTTCGAACGGTTCCGGATGGATCGTTACACGGTTGATCTGAGGAAATTTTTCCTTCACGCGGTCTTCGAGCGCCGCGGTCACGTCGTGGATTTGCGTGATGGGCAGCTCACTCTTCATGGTGCAGTGACACGAAACAAGGATGTGGTGCTCCACCTGCCGCGCCCGCACGTCGTGGCAGTTCACCAGCTCGTCGAATTCCAGCGGCAGCCTGTTCAGAAACTCCTCGATGGCCCGCGAGAGCTGCTTCATTTCGCCAATGCCCGCGTCGGGCGTCGCGATGTGCCTTCCCAATGGCTCGATGTGAATATTTACTTCCACCTCCGCGTGGCGAAGTTCGCGAATTTTCTCCTCCAGCTCCGTGGCCTGGCGATGTGCCTCGCGCAGGCTCAAGTTTTCATCCACCTCAAGGTGCAGCTCGATAAAAAGTTGTCCATCTTGCTGCACGGCGGTCAAGTCATGAACGGCGAGGCCCAGGCTTTGCGCCGCCGCACGAATGGCTTCAAATAGGTGTTCGCCCTGGGGCGCGCGAGGCTCCGCATGCACCATCACATCCGCGGGGACGATCTCGCCGATGCGTTTCTCGATGGCGTCGCTCAGCGCGTGCACCTGCTCGAGGTTTGCCGTCCTCGCCACGCTCACCGTGGCGTCGACAAAGTGCCGATTGCCGGCGCGCCGCACGCGTACGCGATCGACATCCAATACGCCATCGATCCGCGCCACGGCCTTGGCGATTTCCTGCTGCAAGCCTTGCGGCGCCGCGTCCAGCAAGGCGTCCAGCGTGCGTCTGCCGAGCTGTGCGCCGACCCACAGGATGACGGCTGCAACCGTCAAGCCCGCCAGGGCGTCCGCGTACACGAGCCACGGCAAATTCCACGTTTCACCGGCCCACACCAGCGCGATGCCGGCGATCACGACGATGGTGCTCCACACATCGGTTGAAAAATGCAGTGCGTCGGCTTCCAGTGCGTCGCTCGTATATTTTCGGGCCACGCGTCCCAAGGCCCGCGCCCTCGTCAGATCGATGGACAAAGCGACCAGCAGCACCAGGATCGCGGTGACGCTCGGCTGGATGTGCACGCTTCGGAAGAAAAGGCGGTCAAACGCCTCGTATACGATGTAGAGAGCGGTCAGCGCCAGAAGCCCGGTCTCGACGAATGCCGAGAAGTTTTCGAATTTGCCGTGCCCGTAAGGGTGCCGCTCATCCGCCGGCTGGTCGGACATGCGCACGGAAAGAAATGTGATGATCGCGGCAAGCAGGTCGAGGCCGGAATGCAGCGCCTCCGAGAGGACGCCTAAGCTCCCTGTCCTGACGACCAAAAACGTCTTGAGAGAGACCAGCAAGAGGGCCGAGCCTACGCTCAGGAGGGCAGCCCGCTTCTTCTCCCGTCCTTCCTCAATTGGATATGTCGGGACCATGGCCCGCCTAGACTACCTCATCTTCCCGCATTCTCCTGAACGCATTGCTGCTTGGCGCGGCTCCATTCTGAGCCTGCAAAGATCAGAGAGATGATTACAGAATGTTCATTGCTCGGTACTTGCCTGGGAAGCTAAGAAGATGTACCTTCTCGCCGGAGACCAGGAGAGATTCTTATGATTAGCCGCGTCTTCCTCTCGGCAGTTCTTACTGTGCTCGTTGCGACTTGCGCCTACGCGCAAGCTACTGCCCCGTCGCCGGCGGCCAGCGTATGGAATGCTCTCTCCGCTCCGGCGATGGATCCCGCAAAGTCTGCGCACACGGAAAACGTCGAGATCGTCCGCGATCGCGTGCACATCACGCTTACCGAGGGCAAGATTCAATTCGCCCAGCCCGTGAACGGTGTGACCTTCGGAGCCACATTTCATGGAAAAGGGAGAGTGCAAGTAGAGCCGCCGAATCCGATTGAGGCCCAGCAACTGAGGCTGTTCGCCAAGCAAGACAAGCTGGATATGTCGTTCAGCGAAGCCACCTTCAGCTTCACGGATGGCTTATTCGACGAAGTTGCAAAACAAGTCAAATGGGAGGCGTCCGGTGCGGCGAACGAGGACCTGTATGCAAATCGTCAGAAGACCCGCGAAGACCTGGGCGAAGCCGCTGTTCCAAGACTTTTACAAGGAATTCTATCCGCGGACCGCGCGCGGACTGCCTACTTCCTTGCGGATTTGAAGATCGCCGGAAAAGACTGGGTGGAATTTCATTACGACGCGCTCGATCCGGAAGAGATCAGGGTGAGCCGGTGGACAGACGTAGGTCCGGTTAAGCTCGACGACACCTGGCTTCATTTTCCGACACATAACCTGAGCTCCGCGGATGCCTGGAAAGACCCCATGGCGAAACAGGATTTCGCGATACGCGCCTACAACATCAACGCCAGCGTCACTTCGGGAGCGGAGTTAAGCGCAACCACGAGAATGACGATTGAGCCACGTTTACCGGGGCAAACCGTGCTGGTTTTTGATTTCGACTCCAATCTTCGAATCGAGACGATCAAGGACGCTCAAGGAACGGCGTTGAGTTTTTATCAAGCCCGGGAAACGAAGGACCGCTATCAGTCTTACGGAGATTATGTGGCGGTAATTCTGCCGCAATCTCTGTCGCCGGGCACGCCACAGACACTGGAGTTCCGCTACGCCGGGAAGCGCGCGATCCGCAAGGCGGGGAATGGGAATTACTTCTGTGAGAGTTCCGGGTGGTATCCGGAGCTCCCGAACAGTTTCGCCACGCGAGCGGATTTCGAAATGACTTTCCGAAGCCCCAAGAATTCAGTGTTGGTGGCGACCGGCGTCAAGATGGGCGATACCGTTGACGGAGGTACGCGTATCACAACCTGGAAGAGTGATATCCCGATTGCGGTCGCGGGATTTGCTTATGGAGATTACAAGTCCTATAACGAAAAAGCCGGCGAAGTGACAGTGGACGTGTACGCCAATCGCGAAGGCGACGACATCATGAATATGATCCAACGCGCTTTCGAATCCGGCGCAGCTCAAGGCGCGGTCGGCAGCCTGACTCCCGCGGCCATGGCGAAGACCATGGGCGGAGAAATGGCCAACACGGTGCGTTTGTTCTCATCCTATTTTGGCCCGTATCCTTACAAGAGCCTCTCCGTCGCCAGCATTCCCATGAGCTACAGCCATGGCCAGGGCTGGCCGGGGCTGATCTATTTGTGGTCGGCTTCTTTTCTCGATGCCACGCAACGCCATGAAATTGGACTCAAAGACGGGCCCGAGCTGACGGATTTCTTTCGTGCGCACGAGAGCTCCCATCAATGGTGGGGTCAGCGGGTCGGATGGAAAAGCTATCATGATCAATGGCTCTCGGAGGGTTTCGCGGACTTTTCGGGAATTCTCTATGTCCAATACCGCGAGAATTTGAAAGAGGCTGTGAACCAGTGGCGACAGGAAAAGGAGAAGCTTCGCAGGAAGGATCAGCTTGGGCACGCGCGCACGGCCCTCGGGCCGATCTGGATGGGAAGGAGGATTCGATCATCGCAATCCGATGGCGGCGCTTACCAGGATTTGATCTATTCCAAGGGCGCGTTCGTGCTGTACATGCTGCGAATGCAATTGTGGGACGGACGAAGCGCCGACCCCGATCACAACTTCAAAGAAATGATGCAGGATTATTGCAAGACGTTCGACAATAAAGCCGCGTCCACCGAGGACTTCAAGGCCATCGTGGAGAAGCATATGTCGCGCTCCATGGATGCCGATGGAAACCACAAAATGGACTGGTTCTTCAACCAATATGTTTATGGAATGGGCGAGCCGCAGTATAACTTTCATGCAGCGCTGGACTACACCGCGGACGGCAAGACACATTTCAAGGCCGAACTAACTCGCAGCGGCGTGCCAGACACGTGGAAAGATTCGGTATCGCTCTATGCCCATATAGGCGACAAAACCGTCAAAATGGGAAATATCTTGTCGACGCATCCAACGGAGACCATCGAGTCAACCATTCAAGGGAAGATTGACCGCATTTCGATCAATGATTATGCGGAAATCCTGGGAGACGTGAAGCAGTAAACCGCTTCGGACTTGGCAGCGGTCCCATTGGCTGGCACTTTCTGGAACACGTCAGGCCTGGTCACTGACCCTTGCCGCGCGTGAAAGGAATCTCAAGGCAGCCGAATTCATGCAGTAGCGCAACCCCGTTGGTTCGGGACCGTCGGTGAACACGTGACCCAGGTGCGCGTCGCACAGCGTGCACTTCACTTCCGTTCGCAGCACTCCCGCGTTGAAATCCTTTTTCTCGCGCACATTTTCCGCGGCGATGGGTTCCAAAAAGCTCGGCCAGCCGGTGCCGGAGTCGAATTTCGCTTTTGAATCGAAGAGCGCGCTGCCGCAATCGATGCAACGGTACAGCCCTGCTGCGTGCTGATCGTGGAGCGCGCCGGAAAAAGCAAATTCGGTCGCGGCGCGCCGCGTTACATCGAATTGCAGCGCCGTGAGCTGCTTCTTCCATTCGGATTGGGTCTTGCGCACCTTGGCCAGCGTATAAATCCCCAGCCTCGCGCCATCATCCCTGAATTTCACGATCCTGACCGGGCCGGGGCCGTCCTCGGGCTCGCTTTCATCGTCGAAAGCTGCAAGGCAAACGCGTTCCACACCGACGAGTAGACCGTATGCCGCGGCCGTGGCCGCGCCAAAGATTAGTCCGCGTCGCGTGACTTCATTCATGGCGGCAATTCGTAAAAAAAACTATTTCTTCGCGCTCATCGGTGGCGGAGGCAAAAGCGGCAGCCGCTTTGCTTCCCCGCGCGCGCCGCGCATTTCCAGCTCCTCGAAGAGTAGCGACGGCGCAACCACCGAAGCCGGCAAGCCGCCGCGCGCGGCGGAGCCGAACGCTCCAAGCGCCGTGCCGGCAAATCCGTTGTCCTGGCTCTGCATGTAGTTGTACACAAAACTGTCGTTACCAACTGCGGCGAGGTTCCGCAACGCGCGCGAGTTCAATCCGATGATGCGCGAGCCGCGCATCATTTCCTCCCGTCCGGTTTCTGGATACACGCGGTAAACGACCAGCGGCAACTTCTTCTTCAACTCCGCCGCGGGAAGTGTCTCCGCCGACGAAAAGAAGAGGTTGCTCATCGTAGGCTTGGCATCGTTCAAAAAGGCTGCGCGTCCGTGTCCGTTGGACTGAGCGGAGTCCGGCCCGGGCCGGCGGGACATCAGCTCGCCTTTCAAGTTGCCGTTCTCCACCAGGGTGACCTTCTGAGCGCGAACGCCCTCGTTGTCGACGGCATAGCCTCCGATCAGCGGGGTGCCTTTGAATTCCTTCGCGCCCGGATCATCCACCACGGACACACTCGCGGGCAATACGCGCGCACCAAGCCGCGTTACCCAATCGCTCTTTCCCCCCAACCCGCTGAGGAGCTGCTCCATCACCGGGCTGAACGAAATGGGAGGCCGTGAACCGTTCACGGCGGGCCCCAGCACTTGTGCCAAAACGGGGGCGGCCGCGCGCGCCTCGAAGAGTACGGGGCCCGTATAGTCCTGCGCGGGAGGCGCGGCGCGCAGAGCCATCAGTTCGGTACCGGCGACGTTCAGCCCTTTGCGGACGGTCTCCACGTCCGGCAATCCAGCCGGGCGGGCTGCGTACGCCGCATAAAAATGATTCAGCGGCACGCCGTCATCGGCGAGGGCGCTCATTCCCGCCTCGATCGCCGCAAATCTGCGATTCTGGCGGATTTCCGTTCCTTCGCTGGTTAGAAGATATTCCGTTGCGTAAACCAGATAGTAGGTCACGCGCGATTCGTGAATTTCGGAAAACGCGCGCAGCGCCGCCGAAGTGTCGCGCGCCTCCTGGTCCCAGTTGCGGCTGGTCCAATCCGGAGTTTCCAGCGGTTCGATGAGTTGCACCGGCTCCGCTTTCGAAAAATCGTCGATGTCCGATTGCCGCGCCAGGCTGCTGAGATAAGCTTGCTTCCGTGAATAAGTCTCTACTGCCTCTTTAAAGGCCTGATCCGTCGCGATCCACAAATCCTGCCGCAGCGAATCGTAATCGCGGTCGATACCCACCGAGCCAGTCGGCCCGATGAAGCCGCGAAAGCCCTCGTCGCTCACGAAATTCGAGCTATCCAGCTTGTAGCTGCCGACGCGCGCCTCCACATCCATAAAGCGGTTTCGTACGTGCGTGCTGGTGAACAATGTCCCGAACTCCGCGACAACTTCCTTCACCTCGAGGTCCAGCAACCGGTATTCGAGGTAGTACGGCCGCACGGGCTTGTCGATATTCGGAATTTTCAGTTCCAGGCGAGTTTTGGCGCGTGCCATCTCATCGCGCATCGCTTGCAGCGTGTGGTCGTTGTCCTGCGGGGCCTGTGCCCCCGCGGCTGCGCCGGACCCCATCAACATCAAGAGTAGTATCACTCCCGCCATTATCTCTGCGCGGTTCACTGCGGGCCTCCCGTCTTGATTTCATCGTGCGCTGGCGGCGGCAGGATTGGCGGCCGGTCCGTGGAACTCTCTTTTTTCTGCACTTCCAATTCGGAAGTCAGAATCGCGGGCGATGCGGCGGCCACGGGAACAGAACCCGATTCCGCGCCGCAGTAGCCGTTAAAAACTTCCGGTGTATCGCCCGTCGCGACAATCTTCGTCAATGCCGCCAGCGGCGTGCCTACGATATCCACTCCCCGCACCAATTCGTCGGGCCGCCCGTCGGGGAAAACTTTGTAGACCACCAGCGGCAGCACCTGGAACGCCTGCGGCTGCCCGCGCCCCGTAAACGTGAATCCGCCCGCGATATCGTCGATCAACAACCCGAATGGCTTGCCCTGCGCTTTGATCAGTTCAATAAGTTTGGCGCGGAGCTCGGCATTGGTCACCGTCTTGTTGCTTTGCACGATCAAGTTCCCTTGCCGAGAAACTGGTGTTGCGCCAAGCTGCCGTCTGCCATGGCCGTTCGAACGCGGGAAACCAACTAGCGGCGACCGCGACATCTCGAAATTCCTCAATACGCCGTGTTCCACCAGCGCCACGCGCTGCGCCGGAACGCCTTCATCATCGAACTGGTAGTAGCCCAGCAGGTCCTGCTTCCCCAATTTTTTCATCGTGGTGTCGTCGGTGATGCTCAGAAAAGGCGGCAGGATCTGCTCGCCTACTTTTTTCGAAAATGTTTGTCCTTCCGACGCGTCTTTTTGCCGGTGACCTTCCGCGCGATGGCCAAAGACTTCGTGGAAGAACACTGCCGCGGCGCGTCCCGTCAGCAAAGCTGGTCCCACGATCGGATCGTTAATGGGTGCGGCGACCAGCCCTTCCAATTCCTTTCGCATCGTCGTTTCCGCGGCATACACCGCTTTGTCGTCCGGCTCGTCCTTGGGCTCCACCCAATCGAAATTGTAGTAACGGTCGATGTCCATTCCATCGGGCGCTTTGCCCTGAATGAAAAGCTCCAGCCGGTAGCGAATCTGCCCGAACTGCAATTGCGTTCCTTCGCTGGTCACCTGGTAGACGTTCTGCGCCTGCGCCGAGAACGTCACGATCGAATTGATGATCGCTTTCGATTCCCGGAACGCCTTGGTATAGGCGCGAACTTTCTCCTCCCACGGCTTGCGGTCCACGGAAAGGGCCACTTGCGGCCCGACAAAAGTGTGAGGCTCTTCGTGCGAAAAATCCGGCGCGCGCCCTTCCGCCGTTTCTACTTTTACTTCTTTGCCCGTCCTGACCTTGATCAGCGCTTCGGATGCGGCCCGGTACTGTTTGTCGGTTTCCAGCCAAATGGCCCGGCGCAGAACTTCGGGGTCATCATCAATGGGCACTGGCGCGCCCGGCCCGCCACTGGCCGTCTGCCGCT
>WNFD01011516.1_pt1 | contig 11822 bp, 10 predicted proteins | sample 5400491 | NCBI WGS metagenome assembly WNFD01 (sample SAMN13153343, study PRJNA577476) | soil metagenome | isolation source: 120 cm saprolite under Douglas fir tree site 2 hole 2 replicate 2 | place: USA:California | collected 2015-04-18 | reverse complement strand
AATATTGCCGCGTGAGCGCGTTGCGCGGCTCGGTGAGGATGCGCACCAGGTCGGCCTGGGAGAGCGGCTCCAGCTCGACGCGGATGGGGAACCGGCCCTGCAGCTCGGGCAACAGATCGCTCACCTTGGCGAGGTGGAACGCCCCCGCCGCGATGAAGAGCACGTGGTCGGTCTTCACCGGGCCGTACTTGGTCGGGACCGTCGAGCCCTCGACCAGCGGCAGCAGATCGCGCTGCACGCCGCCGCGCGAGACGTCGGGGCCGTGTTGCGCCGCGCCGGAGGAGGAGGCAACCTTGTCGATCTCGTCGATGAAAACGATCCCGTTCGATTGCACCCGCTCCAGCGCTTCGCGGACGACGGTATCGCGATCGACCAGCTTGTCGGCCTCTTCTTGCGCGAGCACCCGCCGCGCCTCCAGCACGCCCATCTTTCGCTTCCTCGCCTTCTTTCCAAAGGGAAGGTTGCCGAGCATTTCTTGAAGGTTGAGCCCCATCTCCTCCATCCCCTGCCCGCCGAAGATCTGCATGGTGGGGGCGGCGCGCTCGGCCACCTCCAGCTCGACGGTGCGGTCGTCGAGGCCGCCCGCGCGCAGCATCCCGCGCAATTTCTCCCGGGTAGAATCGCGCGATCCGGGCAGGAGCACGTCGAGCAATCTCTCCTCGGCCAGCTCGTCGGCGCGGCCCTGCACTTCCTTCTGCTTCTCCTCGCGCACCAGCTGAACGCCCTCTTCCATCAGGTCGCGGATCATCGAATCCACGTCGCGCCCGACGTAGCCCACTTCGGTGAATTTCGAAGCTTCGACCTTGACGAAAGGCGCGCCGGCAAGCCGGGCCAGCCGGCGCGCGATCTCCGTCTTGCCCACGCCGGTAGGCCCCACCAGGATGATGTTCTTGGGCATCACCTCGTCGCGCAGGTCGGGGGCGAGGCGGAAGCGGCGCCAGCGGTTGCGCAGCGCGATGGCCACCGCCCGCTTGGCCGCGTCCTGTCCGACGATGTAGCGGTCCAGCTCGGCGACGGTTTCACGCGGAGTCAGGTCTTTCATAGCTCCTCGATGGTGATCTGGTCGTTGGTGTAGATGCAGATGCGGGCGGCGATGCGCAGCGACTCCTCGCTGATCTGCCGTGCCGTGAGCTGTGAATGCTTGAGCAGCGCGCTGGCCGCGGCCTGCGCGTACGGCCCGCCCGAGCCGATGGCCGCCACGCCCTCGTCGGGCTCGACCACGTCGCCGGTGCCGGAGAGGATGAGCGTGCGCTCCGCGTCGGCCACGACCAGCAGCGCCTCCAGCCGGCGCAGGAAGCGATCGGTGCGCCAGTCCTTGGCCAGCTCGACCGCGGCGCGCTGCAGGTTCTTGCCGAAGTCCTTCAGCTTGCTCTCGAAGCGTTCGAAGAGGGTGAACGCGTCGGCCGTCGCGCCGGCGAATCCCGCCAGCACCGCCCCGTCGCCGAGGCGCCGCAGCTTGCGCGCGCCGTGCTTGAGGACGGTCTTGTCGAGCGTCACCTGGCCGTCGGCGGCCATGGCCACCTTGCCGTCGCGCCGCACGCAGACCACCGTGGTCGATCGGATGTTCATTTCGCGGATGCTAACGCTGCGCTGCGCCGCCCGCGATGTTAGGTTCGAGAGCTCATGTCCGGTTCCGACGTCACCATCCTCCTGGGCGGGTCTTCCAACGAGCGCCGGGTCTCGGTCGCCTCCGGCCAGCACGCGTCGGCGGTGCTCGACGCGGCCGAGCCGTGGTTCCTCGCTCCGTCGGGCGCGGTGTTCCGCGTCTCGCGCGAAGAGCTGGCGCGCTTCGAGCGGCCCTTCGAGCGCGACTTCGTCCCGCCGGGTCCGGCGGCCTTCTCCACGCTGCTGGAGGGGGTCGAGAGCGCGCCGCAGCGCGTGTACCTGCTCGCGCTCCACGGCGGCGTGGGAGAGGACGGGACCCTCCAGCGCATGCTGGAGGTGCGGCGCATCGCCTTCACCGGGCCGGGGGCGGTCGCCTCCGCGCGCGCCTTCGACAAGGAGGTGGCCAAGCAGGTGGCCGCGGCGGCCGGCGTGCGCATCGCGCAGTCGCTGCACCTCTCGGCCGACCCGCGCGTGCTGCGCGGGGAGCTGCGCGAGATGCTCGCGCTGCACGGCCGCCTGGTGGCCAAGCCGGTGGCGGGCGGCAGCAGCGTCGGCCTCTATCACCTGCGCGGGGAGCCGGACGTCGAGCCGGCCGCGGAAGGCATCGAATCGTCTGGCGAGGCGTACCTCATCGAGCAGTTCATCGAGGGCACCGAGCTGACCGTCGGCATCGTCGACGGTCACAAGGGACCGCGCGCGCTGCCTTGCAGCGAGGTGCGCACCGATCCGGGGCGCGCCTTCGACTACGAGGGAAAGTACCTGGGCAAGGGAACGAAGGAGATCACGCCGGCCGAAGTGCCGCCCGAGGTATCGCGCGCGGCGCAGGACCTGGCGCTGCGGGCGCACGCGGCGCTCGAGTGCGAGGGCTATTCGCGCACCGACATCATCGTGGGGAGGCGGGGACCGGTCTTTCTCGAGCTCAACACGCTGCCCGGCCTGACCCGGATGTCATTCATCCCGCAGCAGCTCGCCGCCGAGGGAACGACGATGCTGCAGTTCCTCGAGGGGCAGATCGACCTGGCCCGGCGTCGGCGCGATCGTTGAGGTTGACGGCGACGCGGCCGAGAACGCGCCTCAACCCTTCTTGGCGCGCGGATGCGCGTCTTCGTACGTCTGCAGCAGCCGCTCCGCCGAGACGTGCGTGTAGCGCTGCGTGGTCGAGAGCGACGCGTGGCCGAGCAGCTCCTGGATGCCGCGCAGGTCGGCGCCCATGTCGAGCAGATGCGTCGCGAACGAGTGGCGCAGCGCGTGCGGGTGCACGTGCCGGCGCGCCCCCGCGATGACCGCGTAGCGCGCGAGGTGCCGCGCCACGCTGCGCGCCGTCAGCCGTCCGCCACGGCGGTTGAGGAGGAGCGCGCCGCCGCGGGGACGCAGCTCGGCGCGGCGCTCGAGATAACCGAGCAGCGCCGCGCGCGCCTTGGACACCAGCGGGACCAGGCGCTCCTTGCCTCCCTTGCCGCGCACGCGCAGGACATCGTCCTGGATGTCCGCCAGATCGAGTCCGATCAGCTCGGACACGCGCAGCCCCGCCCCGTAGAGCAACTCCAGCGCGCAGCGGTCGCGCAGGCCGGCCGGGGTGCGCGCGCTGGGCGCCTCGAGCAAGGCGAAGCAGTCGTCGACCGAGACGACGTTGGGCAGCGAGGCGCGCTGCTGGGGAAAGACGAGCCTCCGCGCGGGGCTGTCGGCGATATGACCCATGCGCACGCGATGCTGATAGAACGCGCGCAGGCTGGCCTGCTTCCGCGCCAGGGTGGCGGATGAGTTGGCGCCGAAGCGCGCCGCGAGAAACGCCCGCAGATCGTCGCGCGTCGCCGCGTCCAGCGTGAGGCCGCGCCCCTCGAGGAATGCCGCCAGCTGCCGAAGGTCGGAAAGGTACGCGCGCTGCGTGTGCGCCGAGGCGCGCTCCATCCCCGCCAGGTGCGCGGCAAATTCGTCCAGCTCGCGAGACATGCCCTACATGGTGCAGGGGCGGCCGTCGCGGTCAAGAAATCTGAGCAGCCGAACTGCCGGGCGCGGGACCGCGTGCGTGTACGTTCACGGGGAGGGGGACGGGTACGGTTACACGTTCCACGGACCGTGGTACGTGAACCGTACCCGCATCCGTGCCCGTCAACGTACACGAATCCGTCCCGCGCCCGGTTCTTGGACTTCACCGAGTCGGGTTCTCATTCAGCGAACCTCGACGACGTAAACTCCGGCCTTGCCGGCAGCGAGTGTCGCGAAGAGCAGGCGCTTCCCCTGGGCGTCGGCGAAGCGGGAGCCTGGGTCGGCCTCTTCGACGAGAACTTTGAGGCGCTCGGGCGGCACGCCCGTGGCAGGGATCACCGCCAGATCGACTGCGCGCGTGGACCCGCGGTGCGGCTGCTGCACGAGGATGCGCGAGCCGTCCGCGGAGAGATCGAACCCGGCCAGGTAGGCGGCGAGGAAGGTGGGCGGGCCGGCCTCGAGGAGCGGCTGGCGCAAGAGCGAACAGCTGCGCGGCCCTCCCGCGCAGCGCGCCTTGTAGTAGAGCGTCGCGCCGTCGCGGGAAACCTGCCAGCCATACACGCCCTCGTCGATCTTCCGCGGCGGCGTGGCCGACTCCAGCTCCGCGGCCCAGAGCTCGATCTTGAAATCGCCCTTCTGCGGCGCCTGCACGAGGTAGAGCACACGCGGCCCCTGCGCCATGAAGCCCTGCACCTTGGAGGCGATCTCGCGCGCCGCTCCCTCCGGCGGCGCCACCGTCAAGACGCCGGCGCGCGCGCGCAGGTCGTAGCGGGCGAGAAAGAGCAGATCGCCCGAGGCGTCGAAGCGCCAGTCGCTCACTTTCTGCCCGACCAGCCGCGGCTCGCCGCCGCGGCGCAATCGATACAGCTCGCCGGTGGCCTCGCCGGGTTGCCTCGCCGTCGAGAGCAGCGCGAGGTCGCGGCCGTCGGGCGAGAAGGCGAAGGCAGTGGCGCGGGCGACGTCTTTTCCCTCGAGGAGCAGCGGCCGATCCCCGCCCTTGGGCGCGGGCGGCCCCAGTGCGGCCAGCGCGCCGTCGGGAGCGAAGGCAAAGTCGGAGGTGCCGGGCGCCACTTCTCGCTTGGCGCCCGAAGCGGCGTCGATGAGCCACAGCTTTCCGCCGGCCGCGGCCGACGCGCGCGCCGCGACGAGCTTTCCATCGGGCGACCAGCCGATGGCCTGCAGCCCCTCGATGGGGACCGAGAGGCTCTCGCGGCCGCGCCTCAGCCCGAGCCGTCCCGGGGCGGCGAACGCCAATGCCGGCTCCACCGGCGACCACGCGAACGCGCTGGCGGCCGGTGCAATCTGCACGGGCCCGGCGCCCGCGCTCGCCGTCCACAGCTCGCCCTCGCCGGCGCGAAAACGCCAGGCCGCGAGGAAGGCGATCTCGTCGCCCTTGGGCGCGAAGGCGAACGAGCCGGTCTGCGTCGACACGCCCGCGCCGATCTTTCGCGCCGGTCCGTCGAGGGGCGCGGCCCATAAGTCGCCGCTGAGCAGATCGTCGGGGACGCCGCGGTCGTCGGGATGCGCGGCGTCGACGATGAACGCGACGGCGCCCGCGCCGGCGGTGAGGACCCGCGCCATGCCGGAGGCAAGCTTGCGCCCGGGCGGCTTCTCCTCGCAGGCGAGGGCGAGGAGCAGCGGCGCTAGCAGAGCGAGGCGGCCTGGCATGTCGGTCGGGGCTCGGGCGCGAGCGAGATCCGCTGCTCCAGCGCCCAGCGAGCGAGATCGCGCCGGGCCCGCAAAAGCATCCCCGCCTTGCGCTCCGTCTTGCGCACGCGCCCCTCCAGCGGCGGAAAGAGCGCGTAGACGACGTTGGTGGGCTGGTAGTCGTAGTCGGGCGGATGCGCCTCGCCGCTCACGTGCCGCAGCAGCGCCCCCAGCGCCGTCGTGCCGGGCGGCGGGATGAATTCCTCGCCGCGCAGCCGCGCCAGGAGGCGCCGCGCCGTCAGGTGACCCGAAGCGGAACTCTCGACGTAGCCCTCGACTCCCGTGATCTGCCCCGCGCAGAAGACGTGCGGGCGCGCCAGCAGCGATCCGTCCGCGGCGAGGACCGCGGGCGCGTCGAGGAAGGTGTTGCGATGCACCTGGCCCAGACGCACCCATTCAGCGTTCTTCAGGCCTGGGAGGCAGCTCGAGAAGATGCGCTTCTGCTCGGGCCAGGTGAGCCGCGTCTGGAAACCGACCAGGTTCCAGGCAGTGCCGGCGTTGTCCTCGCGGCGCAACTGCACCACGGCGTGGGGTCGCGCGCCGGTGCGCGGATCGGAGAGCCCGACGGGCTTCATCGGGCCGTACGCGAGCGTGTCGCGGCCGCGCTCCGCCATCACCTCGATGGGCAGGCAGCCCTCGAAGTAGCGCGCCTCCTCGAACGCGTGCGGCACGACCTTCACCCCTTTGAGCAGCTCGTCGACGAAGCGCTGGTACTCGTCGCGCGTGAGCGGCAGGTTGAGGTAGTCGGCGCCGCCGCCCTTGCCGTAGCGCGACTGCTCGAACGCGACGGAGCGATCGATCGAGTCGCCCGACACGATGGGCGCGATGGCGTCGTAGAAAGCGAGCTGTGCCGCGCCCACCGCCTCTGCCAGCGAGCGCGCCAGCGACTCTCCCGTGAGCGGCCCGGTGGCGATGATGCACGGGTCGGGACCCGGCGGCAGCTCGCGCACTTCTTCGCCGACGACGGAGATGTTCGGGTGCGCGCGCACGCGCGCCGTCAAACCGCCGCTGAAGGCGACGCGATCCACCGCCAGCGCATCTCCGGCCGGCACGCGCGCGCGGTCGGCCTGCTCCAGCACGGGAGACCCGAGCCGCCGCAGCTCTTCGTGCAAGAGCCCGATGGCATTCTCGGGATTGTCGGAGCGGAGCGAGTTCGAGCAGACCAGCTCGGCCAGCCCGTCCTCCTTGTGGGCGGGCGAGCGCCTGGCCGGCTTCTGCTCGTGCAGCACCACGCCGACGCCCGCGTCCGCGAGCAGCAGCGCGGCCTCGGTCCCCGCTAGGCCGCCTCCGACGATGTGAACGTGCCGCGGCATGGGACCCGAGTTGCTACACGCGCCGCGCCGCGCTTGCAAGCGCGCGCAGGCGAGCGAGCGGCCGGCGGTTGCGCCGGTCAGCTCCGTCGTTAAGTTCTCGTCGTTCCGCAGCCGAGCCGGTCGCTCGCGGCGGGGATTCGTTCCCCGCGGTGACGGTGGGCTAGGTTGGGCGGGTCGTGGGCATCATGCCGGCCGGACTGCGGGGCGTTCTTCACTTGCCGGCGATACCGGCTCGGCGCCCGGCTCGGGCATCTCGCGGCGGTACCCGCACTCCTTGTCGGGGCAGGCGATGAACGCGCCGTCGCGCTTCGTGTACTTCTGCAAGAGGTATGGCTTGCCGCACTTCGGGCACGGCCCGGGGATGGGCCGGTCCCAGGCGGCGAACTTGCAATTCGGGTAGTTCACGCAGCCGAAGAACGACTTGCCGAAGCGCGACTTGCGCTCGGCCAGGCCGCCGCCGTCCTCGGGGCACACCACGCCCTTCAACGTGATGGGTCGCGTCGTCTTGCACGCCGGATAGTCACTGCACGCAAGGAAGCGCCCGAAGCGGCCGCGCTTGTTGATCATCGGCTTCCCGCACGTCGGGCAGACCTCGTCGGTGGGGATGTCCTCGACGACGCGGATCTTCCCGTCCTCCTCGACGAAGTCCTTGGTGTTCTTGCAGTCGGGATATCCGGAGCAGGCGAGGAACCGACCCATGCGGCCCCACTTGATCACCATCGGGCTGCCGCACTTCTCGCAGACAAGGTCGGTGGGCTTCTCCTCGCGCTTCACGTCGCGCATCTGCGCTTCGGCGGCGACGAGGCTCTTCTTGAACGGCGCGTAGAACTCGTCGAGCACGCTCACCCAGCCGATCTTTCCTTCTTCGACCTCGTCCAGCTCCTCTTCCATGCGCGCGGTGAACTGCACGTCCATCACGCGCGGGAAGGCGGCGAGCAGCAGCTCGGTAACGATCTTCCCCAGGTCGGTGGGGAAGAAGCGCCCCTCTTTCTTCTCTACGTATTCCTTGTCCTGGATGGTGGAGAGGATCGCCGCGTACGTCGAGGGCCGGCCGATGCCCTTCTCCTCCAGCTCCTTCACCAGCGACGCTTCGGTGAAGCGCGGCGGCGGCTGCGTGAAGTGCTGCTCGGGAAGGAGCTGCACAAGCTCCAGCTTGTCTCCCGCGCTGAGCGGGGGGAGCTGGCGCGAGACGTCGCCCTTCTCCTCGTCCTCGCCCTCCATCTTTTCCGCGCCGGCCTCCTCGGGCGGCGAGATGACGTCGGCCTCCTGGCCGTAGACCGCGAGGTACCCGGGGAATTTGAGGATCTGCCCGGTGGCGCGGAACGTCGCCCGCCCCGCCGAGATGTCCACCGTGGTCTGGTCGAAGACTGCCGGCATCATCTGGCAGGCGATGAATCGATTCCAGATCAGCTCGTAGAGCCGATACATGTCCTTCTCGAGGAAGGGCTTCACCCTCTCCGGCGGGTGCTCCAAAGACGTCGGCCGGATCGCCTCGTGCGCGTCCTGCGCGCTCTTCTTGGTCTTGAACTGCACCGGTTCGGCCGGCAGGTATTCCTTGCCCCAGCGCCCGGCGATGTATTCGCGCGCGCCGTTGATGGCGTCGGGCGAGAGCCGCACCGAGTCGGTCCGCATGTACGTGATGAGCGCGGTCTGGCCTTCGTCGCCCAGCTCCACTCCTTCATAGAGCCGCTGCGCCAGCGTCATGATCTTCTTGGCGGTGAAACCCAGCCGGTTGGCCGCGTCCTGCTGCAGCTTGGAGGTGATGAACGGCGGGGGCGCGTTGCGGCGGCGCTCCTTGCGCGTCACCTTCGACGGGGACGAAGCGCCCGATCTCCTCCTCGCGCTCCACCACCAGTCGCACCGCCACCGACTGGACGCGCCCCGCCGAAAGCCCGCGCCGCACCTTCTTCCAGAGGATGGGGGAAATCTGGTACCCGACCAGCCGGTCCAGCACGCGGCGCGCCTGCTGCGCGTCGTACATGTCCTTGTTCAGGGCCTGCGGGTGGAGGATGGCTTCCTGGATGGCCTTCTTGGTGATCTCGTTGAAGAGCACCCGCTGGGTGGGGACCTTGCTCCTGCGGATCTGCTCGAAGACGTGCCAGGCGATGGCCTCGCCCTCGCGGTCAGGGTCGGTCGCGAGCAGCACGCGGACGGCCAGCTTGGCGGCGGACTTGATCTCCGCCACCACCTTCTTCTTCGCCTCGATGACCTCGTACTCCGGCTCGAACCCGTTCTCGATGTCCACGCCCATCTTCGACTTGGGCAGGTCCATCACGTGGCCCACCGAAGCTTTCACCGTGTAGCCCGAGCCCAGGTACTTCTTGATGGTCTTGGCCTTGGCGGGCGACTCCACAACGACCAGGGTGATGCCCTTCTCGGCCTTGGCCGCCTTGGGGGGCGGTTTGCGAGGCTTCGTCGACTTGTCTGCTGCGACTTTCGTGGTTGCCATGTCTTCCTCGGGGCGGCGATAGATGCCGGCGCTCCCAAATGGATGCAACTGCTCAGCGGCGCAGGAAGAACTTCCCAGGCCGTTGCAGGCACATACCCTTTAACTCCAACTCGGCCAGTTTGCGCAGCGCTTCCTGCGCCGAGACCTGCGCCCGCAGCGCCAGGTCGTCTACATGAGCCGGGGTGCGCTCGTCCAGAAGTCGCCACAGCCGAAGAGAGGCTTCGTCGATGACCTCGTGATCGGGCCTGGGCGGCTCGGTGGGGGCGGTGAGCCCCGCGAACCCCGCATCGAGGTTGCGTTTGGACTCGTCGGGCGGCGGCTCGGTCAACTCCGGGGGGATCGGCCACTCGAGCCCCTGCAGCACGTCCAGCGCGCTGGTCGCCGGCTTGGCTGCCCCCCGGCGCAACAACGCATTGGTCCCGGTGGAAAGAGTGTTCGAGACGTCGCCCGGCACGGCGAAGATTGCCCGCTTCTGCATGGCGGCGTGATCCGCGGTGACCAGCGCGCCCGAGCGGACCGCCGCGCGCACCACCACCACCGCGGACGAAAGACCGCTGATGGTGCGGTTGCGGCGCGGGAAGTTGTGCGTGGTGGGTGGCGTGCCGGGGGGAAATTCGCTCACCACGGCGCCGGCGCCTCTCGAAAGGCGGTCGAAGAGCTCGCCGTGCTCGGGAGGATAGGTCACGTCGATCCCGCAGCCCAGCACCGCCACGGTGCTGCCCAGACCCCACAGGGCGCCGTCATGGGCGGCCCGGTCGATGCCGCGCGCTCCCCCCGAGATCACCTGCACTCCGGCGCGCGCGAACCCGTCGCCGAACTTGCGCGCCAGCCCGATGCCCTGCTCGTCCACCTCGCGCGACCCGACCACCGCGATGCGCGGCAAGTCCGTCTGGAGGCGTAGAGGAGGGGCGGCGGGTTCTCGATCTGGCGCAAAAGTGTCGGGTAGCACTCGTCGCCCAACAGGATCACGCGCGCGCCCGCCGCCTTGGCCGCGGCCACCGCCCACAGGCCCAGCTCCTCCAGGTCGGGTTCGCGGCGAAGAAAGTCGATGGCGGGCTGGCGCAGCTCCAACTCTTCGGCGAGCGAGAGGAGCTTCTCTGGCCCCGCCTTCATCGCTTTGGTGAGCGAGTCCTCGAACCTTTTCGCCATGCGCGCCAGCGCCGTCGCGCCAAGGCCAGGCACCGCCGAGAGCGCGCAGGCCGCGACCACTTCGGCCCAGCCGGCATCGGCCGCGGTCTGCTTCCTCTCGCTCAAGTGCCATCTCCCGCTGCGCAGGGCGGGGTCACTTCGCAGAAAGGACGCCGCCGGTCAAGTCGGGCTACTTCTCGCCCCCGCCCGAGCCGCTGGCCCACATTTCGACGTGATCGCCTGGAGCCAACTCGCGCACGCTCTTGATGACGAGGGCCGAGCTGATGTGCTCCTTGGTGTCCGTTACCAGCAGCAGGCCGACGTTCTCGTCGGGCATCTCGGTGCGGGATGCTTTCTCCCCGATCGGGCCCGCTGTGTACGAGCCAACGACCATCGAATTCGAGAGCCCGTCGCCCCGCCGGACCACCGCGAAGGTGTTGCCTTCCTGCACGCCGTCGGCCGACCCCTTGTCGATGAAGACCTCGTGCGCTTCGCCGTAGGTCGTCAAGCCCGTCGTCAGGGAGCTGATGATGACGCCCTGGACGTCGGCGGTGTTGGCGCGCGGGGTGAGGCGCTTGTCCTGCGCCGTGTAGAGTTTCACGAGATCGCCACGCTCGATCTCTTCGAACACGCGCTCCAACTGGACGGTGGCCTGGTTCCCGGTGACGCTGAGCACGTTGACGATGCCCAGCGTGCGCGTCTTGTCGGCCAGCTTCCGGTTCGTGAAGGGGTGGCGGATTTCGCCGTCGGGCCGGAAGATCACCAGCTTGTCGCCCGGCTTGGCCGGCACCTCGCCGCGGAAGCGCACGTAGGCCGTGTCGTAGGTGGCGAGCATCTGCTTCTCCTCGAAGCTGGCGTCGATGCGCCCGGCGTGCCTCACCTCGTCGGGCGAGACCAGACCGCTCGTGCGCACGGTCACCACGGGCGGCGGCGTGAAGGCCAGCTTGCCGCTCACGCTGACGGTGTTGTTCGACGTTAGCCGGCCGCCCTTTTTCACCACCTCGAAATCGGGCGAGACCGGCGTCACGCCCGGCTCGACGGCCTCGGGCTGCGGCTCGGCGCTCGCCGCCTCGGCGCCCTCCTCCACCTGCGCGGGGGCCTGCACGCCGCCCTCGCCGGGGACGATGCGCAGCCTGTTGCCCGGGTAGATCCAGTGCGGGTTCTCGATGCTGGGGTTGAGGCTCCAGATCTTGGGCCAGTACCACGGGTTGTTGAGGAACTTCTGCGACAGGTCCCAGAGCGTGTCGCCCTTGACGATGACGTATTCCTCGGGCGTGCCGGGCACCGGCTTGATGTTCAGGTCGGGCGGCGGCCGCGGGCTTTGCTCGGTGATGACCGGCGCGTTCTCGCCCCTCTGGGGCTTCTGGGGTGGCTGGGCCGGCTGCTCCAGCGAGTCCGGCTTCGGCCCGGGGCCCTCCATTTCCTCGGGCTTCGGCGCCGGCTGCTCCTGCGCCACCGCCGGCAGCGCCAGCGTCGTTGCCAGCGCGCCCGCCAGAGCTGCCCTGCGCCACCGCGCGATCGTCTTCGTCCGCATCAAGCCTCCACGAGGACTACAAGCCTATCAGGAGCTGCCGCCCGGCCGCCGCCTCAGGCGCGTCGGGGTGCTCCCGTTCGAGCTGGAAGAGAATCTTTTT
>WNFD01006361.1_pt1 | contig 11822 bp, 13 predicted proteins | sample 5400491 | NCBI WGS metagenome assembly WNFD01 (sample SAMN13153343, study PRJNA577476) | soil metagenome | isolation source: 120 cm saprolite under Douglas fir tree site 2 hole 2 replicate 2 | place: USA:California | collected 2015-04-18 | reverse complement strand
TCCAAAATTTGGCGACAGAAGCCAGGGGAAGGCATTGTACTGAAACGTGAAGAGTTATTCCTCGTCAGGCAATTGTATTGCTTCGACCAAGGCAACCTCAACGTCCTTCCGAAGGCTCCGCCATTTTGACACCTGACCACATGCCGACACCTGCGGCGCCAAAGTTTTCTTGTCGATGCACGCCGTTGCGCTGTCGGTTGTCACGTAAATAATTGATTTTACGGTGCCTGCTATCAGCCTGCGAGTTGCTTCCATCCTGGACCTTTAAGTGCTTTTCTCAACTTGAAAGTAATCGTGACGGTGGTGGCTTGTGGACATGCTTAAGTGGATGCTTGGAACGGATGGAGATTGGGTAATCACAATGGTGCGGATTGTCTTGGGAGTTGTCTTTTTCGCTCACGGAGCACAGAAGGCGTTGGGTTGGTTTGGCGGGGCAGGACTGCAAACCACAGTGCGAGTATTCCGAGAGCACTTGCGAATCCCGGCGCCATTAGCGCTGTTGTCCGTCGCGGCGGAGTTCCTGGGCGGTTTGGGCCTGATTGTTGGACTTCTAAGCCGCATCGCAGCTCTGGGCATCGCCGTGGTCATGATTGTCGCGCTTCTTGCAGTTCACCGGAAGTTCGGGTTCTTCATGAACTGGTACGGAGAAAAGCAAGGCCATGGGATTGAATACCATGTCCTGGTTCTTGCTCTCGCGCTGGCAGTGATGATCAAGGGAGGAGGAGCCTTCTCCTTGGATCAAGTTCTGTATCAGCATGTCTCCGATCAAAATGGCGTCGCTCTTGGAGAGGGGACGGGGAGAGGACAATGACCTCAATCACTCAAGATCATAGCAAACTGGGGTTTATCGGCATTGGTGCCATGGGCCTTCGCATTGCCGGCCGACTGCTCAAACGGGGCTTTACGTTGGCCGCCTTTGACCGACACGCTGGCAAGGCGAACGCGTTGGTCGAATCCGGCGGGACCGTGGCGCGCTCGATTGCCGAGTTGGCATCCGGCGCGGATGTCGTTTTGTCAAGCCTACCGAATGATGAGGCAGTACGTAGCGTCTACACCGGACCGCAAGGTGTCCTGGAACACATTCGCCGTGGTTCGATGATTATTGAAATGAGTACCGTGAGCCCTGAGACTTCGCGTGAACTTTACGGATTGGGTGCTGCCCGTGGCGTGAGCGTGCTGGATGTCCCGGTTTCCGGCAGTACTCCGGCCGCCGAACAGGGCTTGCTGACTTTACTCGGCGGCGGCGACGAAGACTCCTTCAATGCCGCACAAGCCATCTTTTCCGCGATTGGCCGGCAGCATTTCTATCTGGGACCAAGCGGATCGGGAAACACTATGAAATTGGTGGTGAACACTTTACTCGGAGTCGGCATGCAAGCCATCGCAGAGGCTGTTGTCCTCGGCGAGAAGGCTGGACTTGATCGCCAGCGTTTGTTTGATGTTCTGTCAAAAACAGCCGTAATCGCACCCGCGCACGTAGGAAAGCTCACAAAAGCCCTGGAATACGACTACCGGCCCGAATTTGCAGTCGGCCTAATGAATAAGGATTTTCGCCTGATTTTGGAGACCGCTGCGGCCGTTCGCGCCCCAATGCCCACCGCGGCAGCCGCCTTTCCGATTAACAACGCCGAGTTTGCCGATCACCCGGACTACGATTTTTGCGCTGTGATTGATCGAATGGAGGATTTGGCAAACGTCAATTCTGCCAGGCAGGGCTCCCAGCGAGAAACCATATCGCCCACAAAATAAGACAGGAGTTTTATCAACCCTAAATGAAAAACCTTACGCATGAACATGAACGGGCAAGAGTTGCGGGGCCGGTCTTCGGTATCTTGTTACTACTGGTCGCGGTGTTTCTTGCCACGAGCCTATGCTCGGGGGCGACCGGGCCAGCAATTCCCAGCATTTTCAAACCGGAGTCGACGCCTGCTGATTCCATCTATCACCTTTCGATTTTCGTGCTGGCCATTACCGGTGTCATTTTTGCAATTGTTTTCAGCTTGATCGCGTATGCGGTCACGAAGTTCCGCAGGCGTTCCGACGATGGCCTTGAGCCTCCGCAGGTGTACGGTAGCAATCAGATCGAGCTCGCCTGGACAGTGATCCCGGTGCTCATTGTGCTGGTGCTCTTCATGGCTACGGCCCGCGTGATCCATGCCATAGAGGATGCCCGCATGCCCAAGGGGGCGATCGAGGTCACCGTCATCGGCCATCAATTCTGGTGGGAATTTCGGTACCCGGCGCTAGGCATCGTAACTGCAAATGAGCTACATGTTCCGGTCAGCGATCCCTCGCATCCTACGCCCACTTTTTTGAAATTGCTTTCCGCCGACACGGACCACAGCTTTTGGGTTCCGCGTCTTGCTGGAAAGACGGATTTGATTCCGAATCGCATTAACAAGATGTGGATCGATCCACAGGAAGTTGGAGTGTATGTTGGTCAGTGCGCCCAGTATTGCGGAATGCAGCACGCCAAGATGCTCCTGCGAGTTTACGTCGATTCAAAGGAGCAGTTTGACCAATGGGTTCAGGAAGAAAGAAAGCCGGCTGTGGCGAATGCTGTAGCGGACGAAGGGCGCCGGATCTTTGAGACAACTGCGTGCATCAACTGCCATACCATTTCTGGAACCGTAGCGGATGGTCGTTTCGGTCCTGATCTGACTCATTTGATGAGCCGCGACACGATCGCCTCAGGGGCCGCGCCCAATACTCCCGAAAATCTCAAAACTTGGATTCAAGAACCGGACTCCATTAAACCAGGCTCGTTGATGCCGGCAATGAAATTAAACGATCACAATTTGGACGCGCTTACGGCGTATCTTGAGACGCTTCGATAAGAGGGCATAGGTATGGCCTCAGATACGATCGCGCTCAACGTAGTTAACCAAGGCACACGGCCGATCGGCGATAGGCTACACGACTGGGTTGTCACCGTGGATCACAAGAGGCTGGGGATTCTCTACATCATCTACGGGCTTGTGTTTCTCATCATTGGCGGTATTGAAGCGACGATTATGCGGATACAACTCGTCGTTCCGCACAACCATTTCGTTTCGCCCCAAGTTTTCAACCGCATGTTTACGATGCACGGCACAACGATGATCTTTTTCGTTTTCATGCCGATCTTGTTTGGCTTCGGCACCTATTTGGTTCCCTTGATGATCGGTGCCCGAGATATGGCTTTCCCGCGACTTAACGCCTTCAGTTTTTGGATGACCGCTTTCGGAGGTCTGCTTCTTTACTTCAGTTTCATCGGCGGGAACGGGCTTTACGGCGCCGGGAACGCGCCCGACGTGGGTTGGTTCGCTTATGCGCCACTTACATCTCGCGCATTCTCACTCGGGCACAGCACGGATTTCTGGACTCTTGCCCTGCTCGTCTCCGGTGTTGGCAGCATTGGCATTGCGGTCAATTTCATAACAACTATTTTGTGCATGCGCTGCCCTGGGATGGCTCTGGAGAAAATGCCTCTACTGGCATGGCTAAACCTCGTCATGGCTGGGATGGTCATCCTGGCCGTATCGCCGCTCACGGCGGCCCAGATCATGCTCTCCATAGATCGGTATCTCGGCGGACACTTCTTTGACACCCAGGCTGGAGGTTCGGCGGTCCTTTGGATGCACTTTTTCTGGATTTTCGGCCACCCGGAAGTCTACATCCTGGTAATCCCGGCCTTCGCTTTCGCTTCCGAAATCATCCCGGTCTTCTCACGCAAACCGATCTTTGGTTATCCGGTGATGGTAGCGGCGACGGTCTGCATTGGGTTCGTCAGCTTTAGCGTCTGGGCTCACCATATGTTTACAGTCGGGATGACGTCCTATGCCAACAGCTTCTTCACGATCACCACGATGGTCGTGGGAGTTCCCACCGGGATCAAGATCTTCAATTGGATCGCGACGATGTGGGGCGGGAAGATTCAGTTCCGGGCTCCGATGCTCTTCTGCATCGCTTTCTTGTTCCAATTCCTGATCGCGGGCCTGACGGGAATCATGCTGGCCGCATCACCGTTCAACTGGCAGCTGGGAAACTCCTACTTTGTGATTGCGCATTTTCACTACATGCTCGTCGGGGCGATCCTTTTTGCAATCTTTGCGGGCTTCTACTACTGGTTCCCAAAAATGAGCGGGCGGATGTACAACGAGACTCTTGCCAAATGGCACTTCTGGCTATTCTTAATTGGCTTCCATCTGACTTTCGATTTCATGCACATCCCGGGGATTTTGGGAATGCCGCGCCGGATCTACACCTACGAGCCGGGACGCGGATGGGAAATCTGGAACTTGATCGTCACGATTGGCGTGCTATTTCAGATCCTTGGCGTGCTCGCGTTTGTGTTCAATTTGCTGAGGTCGCTGGTCAAAGGCGAAGCCGCAGGAAACGATCCCTGGGACGCGTGGACGCTTGAGTGGTCCACGAGTTCACCTCCGCCCGAATACAACTTTGCCAGGATTCCGGTTGTCAAGAGCCGGCGCCCGCTTTGGGACATCAAGCATCCGGAAGATCCGGATTGGAAGTATGAGTAGACAGGAGAACTCGATTGAGCAGCGCAGCAATTACACGACCATCGATTGAACCGGAGTGGGTTCTTCCCTCGCGCGGGCGTGTGGGCATGTTCTCGCTGATTGCCGCTGAGGCTGCCATCTTCACTATTTTTGTGGTCGCCTACATTTTTTATATTGGCAAAAGCCTATCGGGTCCTATGCCGAAGGATGTGCTCGAGCTTCCGATCTTTGGTACTGTCTGCCTGCTCTCGAGCAGTCTGACGATTCACATGGCTGTTGGGGCTTTGCGAAACGCGAAGGTCGGCGCGTTTGGCTTGTGGTGGTTTGTAACGATCGCGCTGGGTGCCACTTTTCTGGTGGGTACAGGCCGTGAGTGGCAACGCATGATTTTCGAAAAAGGTCTGACCGTCAGCACGAATCTTTTTGGTACGACCTATTACTCGCTTGTCGGTCTCCATGCGTTTCACGTCACCGTGGGCCTGATCGTTCTCGCCATCGGCATGATTTCCACTCTTTTTGGCAAAGTGAAACCGGCGCACAGCGAGAGGGCGGACATCTTTTCGTTGTATTGGCATTTCGTGGATGTGGTCTGGGTCATTGTGTTCACCGTTGTCTACGTCATCGGTCGCTAAGGAAAGCTGAGTCACAAATGGTTCCAACTGATCTACGAGCGGAAGCAACCGAGGCCACGCCAGGCACGGTCAATTTGCCTGCGCCGACAGCGTGGCCCATCATTCTTGCATTCGGCATCACGTTGCTCTTCGCCGGGCTGCTCACAAGCGCTTCGGTCAGTATCCTCGGAGCGATCCTCTTCGTGACCGGCTGTGTCGGCTGGTTCCGGGATGTCCTCCCGCGGGAGAACGAAGAGACGGTTCAAGTCCGAGAGGAAGTGCCTGTCGTCTCTACTCTCCGGCGCGAAGTCGAAAGGCTGCCAATAGCGCCAGAACTCTCCCGACCTCTGCTTCCACTCGAAACCTATCCGGTGTCTGCAGGGATTAGAGGTGGGCTGGCGGGCAGCGTTGCCATGGCAGTGCTCGCATGCCTTTACGGTCTTCTCAAGCAAGAGAGCATTTGGTATCCGATCAACTTGCTCGCAGCGACGGGCTATGCTCAATCTCTCCAATTCGGAACGACATCACTCCATGCGTTCCATTTGGGCAGCTTCTCCCTGGCAGTCGTCATTCATCTGCTCACGTCCCTTTTGGTGGGACTTCTGTACGGAGCCATGCTGCCGATGTTTCCACGCCGGCCAATTTTTCTGGGAGGCGTCATAGCGCCGATTCTCTGGACAGGATTACTCCGCAGCATCTTGGGGCTTATTAACCCGCTGCTCGACGCGCACATTGATTGGCCGTGGTTCATCGCTTCACAGTTTGCTTTCGGAATCGTTGCGGGATTGGTTGTCGCGCGTCAGGAGCGTGTGAGCACGCGCCAGTTCGCGCCGTTTCTAGTGCGCGCCGGTATTGAGGCTCCGGGATTGACGGACGAAAAACCAAATAGGGATGGATTGCGATGAGATTCCGCATGCTCATCCTCGGAGCCGTGGGCTTTTCCGCACTTGGTTTATGCGGATGTACGAACTCTCCCGGACGGCCGGGTCCGGGTGAGATGCCAGTCGTCCCGAGCGAAATTTCAGATTTCAATACCCTGTACGAACAGAACTGCGCGGGTTGCCACGGCCCAGCGGGAAGAGGTGGAGCAGCAATCGCTCTCGCCAATCCTGTGTACCTCGCGATAGCAGACGATGCGACCTTGCGTCACGCGACGGCTAGTGGAGTTCACGGGACGTCCATGCCCGCTTTTGCGCAGAGCGCCGGCGGCATGCTCACTGATAAACAGATTGATGTGATCGTCAGCGGGATTCGCGAGCGTTGGTCAATGCCGAATATCCTTGGCGGCGCTGACCCGCCACCGTACTCCTCCTCTGTGCCCGGCGATATCTCCCGCGGATCGGAAGTTTATTCCGCGTTTTGTTCTTCCTGCCATAGCGATGGGGGCCGAGGAGGGCCAAAGGCAAGCTCGATCGTCGAGGGGTCCTTCCTCGCATTGGTCAGTGATCAAGGACTCCGGACGATTGTAATCACGGGACGCCCTGAACTTGGCGCTCCCGATTGGCGTGGCGACGTCCCGGGCAGGCCGATGACTGCGCAGGATGTCTCCGATATCGTGGCTTGGCTCGCCTCCCAGCGACCGAAATTCCCCGGCCAGCCCTTTCCAACAACTACGAAATCGATGGGAGAAATTCGATGACTTTGCCGCGCGCAATCACCCGACGTGATCTTTTTGTGAAGCTGGGAATCTTCGTCAACGGCATCGTCGGCGTGATTCTATCTGTCCCAATCGTCCGCTATCTTCTATCTCCGGTTTCCCGCGAGCGGAAAGCAGGCTACGAGTCGTGGATTCCTCTCGGCAGCCTCGAACAATTTCCTTCCGGCGAGACTCGCCTGGCCACGTATCGAAATCCTGTTGTGGATCCGTGGGACGGAGTTACCGCAGACATCGCCTGCTGGGTTCGCAATGTGGACGGGCAAACGTTTCAGGTCTTTGCAATTAATTGTGCGCACCTCGGGTGCCCTGTTCGCTGGTTCCCGCAATCCAGCCTGTTCATGTGTCCCTGCCATGGCGGCGCGTATTATCAGGATGGCTCCCGCGCCTCCGGTCCTCCCGAACGTGGACTGTTCGAATACCACTACAGAATTGAGAACGGAAAGCTGTTGATCAAAGCCGGCCAGATGCCCACGCCCGGCCAGGCTTCCAATATCGTTCGAGAGATAGGAACATGCGTCTGATCAAATCCATCGGCGAGTGGCTGGACGCGCGTATCCAGCTTGGCTCATCGATCCGCGAGACCGCGGAGCATCCCGTTCCGCGCGAAACCGCGAGCTGGTTTTATGTTTTCGGCAGCGCCGCTTTCGTCGTGTTCATGCTGCAAATCGTTACCGGCATCATGCTGGCGCTGATTTACGTGCCCTCCGCCGGTGAAGCTTGGAACAGTCTCCAGACCCTCAATCACAATGTCGCGCTTGGTTGGTTCATTCGCGGCCTGCATGGTTGGGGCTCAAATTTTATGGTCGCGATCGTTCTGATCCATATGGTCCAAGTCTTCTTGTTTGGCGCGTACAAGTACCCGCGTGAACTGACCTGGATTGTGGGCGTGCTTCTCTTGCTCGTGACGCTTGGCATGGCCTTCACGGGCCAGGTCTTGAGATTCGACCAGGACGCCTATTGGGGCCTCGGAATTGGAGCATCAATCGCGAGCCGCGTCCCGTTGATGGGACATTCGATCGTCAACTTGATGCTGGGAGGCCCGATCATTGCGGGAGCAACTCTGTCACGATTTTTCGCTCTCCACGTGTTCGTCATTCCCGGACTTCTCATCGCCTTCGTGGCCGTTCACCTCCTGATGGTTCTGAAACTGGGAATTAACGAGTGGCCCATGCCAGGGCGCGTGGTCCGCAAGGCCACATATATTAAGGACTACCACGAACTAACAAAGAAGGACGGCATACCCTTTGTCCCCGGCGCGATTTGGAAGGACCTCTTTTTTGCAGCCTTCATCTTGCTTTCGATCGCTGCCTGCGCCGCCTACTTCGGTCCTTTTGGCCCATCGGGTCCGCCGGATCCCACGATCATTCAAACAGCGCCGCGCCCGGATTTCTTCTTCTTGTGGCTTTATGCGGTGCTCTCGCTCTTGCCGCCCTCCATGGAGACTCCCGCTCTGCTCATCGGGCCAGTGGTTGTAATTATCGCGCTTCTGCTCTTGCCCTTTTTTTTTGGCGAAGGAGAAAAAAGCTGGCGGCGCAGGCCCATCGCTGTACTCACGATTCTGCTCGTGGCAGTTGCGCTCGGAACGTTTACGCGCCTAGCTGGAAACGCGCCGTGGAGCCCGGTGATGGACGCGTGGAGCGGCGTTCCCATTCCGTCCGAGTTTCTGCACAACCGCTCGGCACTGGAACGGCAAGGCGCTCTGGTTTTCCAAGTGAAGCAATGTCACAACTGCCACTCTCTAGGCGATCAAGGCGGAAAGCGTGGCCCGGCTCTGGACGCCGTGGCCGTGCGGTTGACACAGGATCAACTGATTCGTCAGGTCATCCAGGGTGGCGGCAACATGCCCGCGTACGGCAGGAATCTGAGCCCTGCGGAGACAACGGCTCTTGTCGCGTTCCTCGAGACGTTGCATCCCGCGGGACAATCGCCGGCACGCGACGCTTCGCGCGCTGCTGCGCTCGGAACCGAGGCGGGAGGGCCGCCGTCAACTGATCAATAGAATTGCACATTCCCAATGACACCGGACACTCAAGCCATCCTCGAATCGTGGTCCGCTCCCATCGGAGTGAACGTGTCGCTGTGTCTAGCAGCTTTGGTCTATACGATAGGCTGGCTTCGCCTCCACATTGTTTTCCCCAGCTTGATTTCAGCTTGGCGGTTCACAGCATTTTTGGCAGGAATCGTTTCACTGTGGATCGCAATTGGGTCTCCACTGGAAGCATTTGACGATGTGTCGCTCTCCGTTCACATGGTGCAGCATCTGTTGCTCATGGCCGTCGCTCCTCCCTTAATTCTCCTGGGTGCTCCGGCGCTACCACTCCTTCACGGGCTTCCTCGACGGATCACCCGCGGCACCGTGAGACAGCTCCTCAGTTGGCCTCCCGCGAAATGGCTCGGCCACGTTCTCACTAATCCCGTCGTTTGCTGGATCGCCGCCACAGTGGCCCTAATCGCATGGCATATTCCTGCCGCATTTGAACTGGCCCTGCGCTCGGACTATTGGCATGAATTCGAGCATGCCTGCTTTTTCGCAACCTCACTCTTGTTCTGGTGGCCTGTAATCCAGCCGTTTCCAAGTGTTGCGAGATGGCCTGGGTGGTCCATTCCCCTTTATTTGTTTCTTGGGACGCTGCCCGGCGGCGCGTTGGGAGCGTTCCTCACGTTCTGTGACCGTGTCCTCTACCCATCGTACGCGGCTGCTCCCGTGATTTTTAATGTGTCGCTACTAGAAGACCAGGTGTTCGCTGGCGCTCTCATGTGGGTCTTCGGAACGTTCGTTTACACGGTCCCAGCAGTCATTCTCACAGTCCGGTTCCTTTCGGGTAACACTTCACCAAGTCGCAATGAAAAGACGGTCCATCTGCGCAAACCCACCGATCACGCCTACGAACACTCGCGTGCGGAGGTTGTATAAAAATGGCAACCCAGCACAGCGTCGGAGCGCTGGATTTGGCGGTCCAACACGCGTCACCACGTATTCGAGGTGGAGCTCTCCGCGTATTGGGAGATTATTGGGCGTTGACCAAACCGGAAGTGAATTTTCTAATTCTCGTCACAACCTTTGCAGGTTTCTATTTGGCTCCCGCAACAGGACCTGGCGGATTCAAAATTCTACCCATTTTTCACACGCTATTGGGCACATTGCTGGTAGCTAGTGGGACTGGCACGTTGAATCAATACGTGGAGCGCGTCTTCGACTCGCAGATGCGTAGGACAGCGCGACGGCCTGTGGCGTCGGGAAGAATCGAATCTTCTCACGCGCTGTGGTTCGGGATTTCATTGTCGCTGGCTGGCACTGTATATCTGGCTTTGGCTGTAAGTGTGTTGGCATCTTTGCTGGCTCTCGCCACACTCCTGAGCTATCTATTCCTGTACACCCCACTCAAACGAAAAACGCCCCTGTGTACTTTGATCGGAGCTTTTCCGGGTGCCGTGCCCCCGCTAATTGGTTGGGCTGCGGCGCGCGGGCGGCTGGACCCGGAAGCGTGGGTGCTCTACGCCATGGTCTTCCTCTGGCAATTTCCACACTTCATGGCCATTGCCTGGATGTATCGCGAAGACTACGCCCGCGCGGGGTACCTGGTTCTGCCTCTGGGCGAGCGGGGCGACCGCTTTGTGATTTGGCAGAGTGCGGCTGTTTCGCTGGCGCTTATCCCGCTCAGCTTGATTCCGGCGATCACCGGCGAATCGGGACTCGTCTATTCGGTTGGGGCCCTCATACTCGGTTCGATCTTTTTTTACTATAGCGAACGCTTTGCTTTTCACAAATCGAACGTCGCGGCGCGACAACTGCTTGCCGCCTCGATCGCGTATCTTCCCGCGGCTTTTATTCTGATGATGCTCGATAAGAAATGACTCTCTTGAGAAGTGTCTCGTAAACTTGAACCCGGCCCCGTTCGCGTGGATCCTACACGGCAGATGGGATACTGTTTTCCGACTTCTCCCCTGGGGCTGGTTGGATTAGCGATGGAGGAGAAATGTCCGTTTGGCAACAATGGATGCAACACCCCGAGAGAGTGTGGTTGCGCAAGTGCCTCTTCTACGTCCACTTGTGGGTGGGAGTGGGAGTCGGCCTGTATATCGTTTTAATGAGCATTACGGGCAGCTTGATTGTTTACCGTAACGAGCTGGAGAGGGCGCCCTCCCTTGTTTCCTCCGTCGAGTGGATCGTCGACCTTCACGAGAACCTATTGTTCGGAACGAAGGGCCGTTTCGTGAACGGCGTTGGCGCGACTTGTGTGATTTTGTTGTGTTTGACTGGAGCCGTTATATGGTGGCCTGGAGTCAGCAATTGGCGTCGCGCCTTGACTGTGAACTGGAGATCCTTTTTTGCGCGGTTCACTTGGGACCTGCACAGTGCACTGGGGTTCTGGAGCTTTCTCTTTGTGCTGATGTGGGGAATCTCGGGTTTCTATTTTTGTTTTCCACAAACCGTCAACCTTCTCTCCGGATTTGTTGATCCGAACGACAAATATGCCGACCGAATCTTCGGTTGGCTCAGCATGGCCCATTTTGGCAGGTTCGACTGGTTTGCCGAGGCGCTTTGGGCCTTGTTAGGACTGGTGCCTGCGCTCCTATCAGTTACCGGCGTGTTCCTGTGCTGCCGCCGGATGATCTACAAGGTTCCTCCAGCCAGACCGTAGTACTCGATGCTCTGCCCCGATACATTTTTAAAGTTAGAAAAAGAGGGATGCGCTTACAGGTTTCAAACAGACATTGACCTGAAAATAGGAATGCCGATTTTGAGAAGAATATCAGGGTCGCCAGCTCCAATTCAGTGACCTTGTACAATGCCCCTGCTGCACCCTACCCGGCGAGGATGTTGCTGGATTAGGACCGCTATGTGAAATTCACCGTGCAGGACGGTGAACACAAATGCCTTTTCGCGGTTAATTCCGTGGTCGGCCTCCTCCCAGTTAACGGCTTTGCTCGCCGAACCCCAGGGCTCGCTTGAAACGCCATTTCCACTTCCGCCATAAGCGTGATATTTGGCGAGTTGAAAGCAGCGGTAGCGGAGGATTTGTCGGGCTTTGTTCTGGTGTCCCGGCAAGC
>WNFD01017598.1_pt1 | contig 11825 bp, 8 predicted proteins | sample 5400491 | NCBI WGS metagenome assembly WNFD01 (sample SAMN13153343, study PRJNA577476) | soil metagenome | isolation source: 120 cm saprolite under Douglas fir tree site 2 hole 2 replicate 2 | place: USA:California | collected 2015-04-18 | reverse complement strand
CGTGGCCCTTATGGGATGGCTGGTCATACTTACTTCAGCGAGTTTATTCATAGGATGATTTTTTCCAGATGTCCCGCTGATGCATCAGGGCGATCTGCTTTTCGATTATTTCTTTGCGGTATTCCTGATGCTTCATCGGTGCGCGATCGAGGTAGAGGTTTTTGGGGTAGATCGGCTCTTTGTACAATATCTGGTAGAGCTCGGTACGCAGATCCTTCATCCAGTTGTCCCACTGTGCGTTGCCCCGATGATAGCGCAGTGATTCGATATCAATTACTCCGGCCACATATGTGGACGTTCCGCCATACTCCTGTTTGCCAACGACTTGCCCACGATGATTAATGACGAACGAACGGCCGCCGAAAGTGTCTATCGGCAGGTCGCTATCCGAATATAGGTAGTACGAACCGAGGTTAGGCGCGACAATATACATATTGTTGTCGAGCGCGCGCGCCCGGCTCTGGATCTCGAATAGCTCGTTGCCGGTTGCCGGATGCGGATACGATCCGCGATACACCACCTCGGCACCGTTCATCGCGAGCGCACGGGCATTTTCGGGGTATGACCCCTCGTTCGCCATCATGATCCCGAGCCGTCCGATTTCCGTATCGACCACCGGCCAGAATGCCTCCAGCGTCCGGCCGTACTTTTCCACCCACCAGTCGTAAATGTCGTGCGGGCAGACCGAATGCTCGACCGGAAACAGCGGCGACACCTTGTAGTGGCGCAGGATGATCTCGCCCCTGGGATCGAGAATGAAGCCGACGTTGAAGAAGCGATCCTTCCAGTCGGGATGGTGCGCCTTGGCCTGGGCCATGATGAAGGCGTTGTACTGGCGGGCGAGCGCGCCGAGCGCTTCGGTCTCTGGGCCGGGGAGGTCAATTGCGCACTCGCGCGCGTACTGCACGTGGTCGAGGTCGAGTACCTCGTCGTTGAAGGCCTGCAATGCGCCCTCGGGCAGCGCGATCAGGCGCACCGGCAGATCGAGGCTGGAGAGCCAGGCCGCGGCCTTGCACATGTGGGCCATGTGCTCGAGGTTCAACTGGATATCTTCGCGCTTGCGTATTCCGCGCACCGTCGGAATCAACCCGACGGCGGTGTAGGGTTTAACCATCATGCCGCGCTCCTTTGCGGAGGCCTGTCTCGGCACGCGGGCCGCCAGAGCCACCAGCAGCCTCCGCGCGTCTCGATCTCAAGATGCGAGACTCATGACTGATAGGCGACTTTGGGAAGTTCCGCCAGGGCCATTTTTATCGCTTCGTCGGGATACGGGCTGTCTTCGAGTTGGCCGCTCAGATAGCGGTCGTAGGCCGCCATGTCGAAGTGGCCGTGGCCGGAGAGCGTGAAAAAGATCGTCTTGGGCTCACCGGTCCGCTTGCAAGCCAGGGCCTCGTCGATTGCCACGCGGATAGCGTGATTGGTTTCCGGCGCAGGGATGATTCCCTCGGCGCGCGCGAAGATGATCCCGGCCTCGAAAGTCGCGCGTTGCGGCACGGCGATGGCTTCAACCAGCCCCTCGTGATGAAGCTGCGAGACCAGCGGCGAGTCGCCGTGGTAGCGCAGTCCGCCCGCGTGGATTCGCGGCGGGACAAAACTGCGCCCCAGCGTGTACATCAGCATCAGCGGCGTCAGGCCGGCGGAGTCGCCGGAGTCGTAGGCATAGTGGCCGCGGGTGAGGGTGGGGCATGATTCGGGTTCGACCGCGAGCAGGCGGACCTGGCGCCCGGCGGCCTTGTCGGCGAAGAACGGGAACGCGGTGCCGCCGAAATTCGATCCTCCGCCGCAGCATGCGATTACCACGTCGGGATAGTCACCGGCCTTGGCGAATTGTTTCTTCGCTTCCAGCCCGATCACCGTCTGATGCAGCAGCACATGATTGAGTACCGATCCGAGCGCGTAGTTGGTATCCTTGCGGCCGGCCGCCTCCTCGACGGCTTCGGAAATAGCTATGCCGAGCGAGCCGGGAGAGTCGGCGTCGCGCGCGAGCACTTCACGGCCCGAGTTGGTATTGGTGCTCGGGCTCGCGATCACTTCGGCATTCCAGGTCTCCATCATCGAGCGCCGAAAGGGCTTCTGCTCATAGCTCACGCGCACCATATAGACTCGGACTTCGATACCGAACATCCGCCCGGCCATCGCGAGCGCGGAGCCCCATTGACCCGCGCCGGTCTCGGTCGAGAGGCGATGAACACCGGCTACGTGATTGTAGTAGGCTTGCGGAACGGAAGTGTTGGGCTTGTGCGAACCCGCGGGGCTGACGCCCTCGTACTTATAGTAGATGCGCGCTGGAGTGCCGAGCGCCTGTTCCAGGCGCAGCGCCCGGTACATCGGCGACGGACGCCATTGGCGGTAGATCTCCCGCACCGGCTCGGGGACGGGAATCCAACGTTCGCGTGAGACTTCCTGCTCGATGATCGCGCCCGGAAAGATCGCCGCCAGCGCTTCGGGACCGATCGGCTTGCCGTCCGGACCAAGCGGCGGCGCCGGGGGATTCGGCATGTCCGCCACGACGTTGTACCAGTTGTCCGGGATGTCGGACTCGTCGAGAAGAATTTTCACCTGCTGCATGATGCACCCGTGAATACGCGAATAGTCGTGAATACGTATGCCGCTCCTTTACACTCATCCGCGCAGGCGGTAAACCAGCCTCCATCAGGGCTTCGGCTGCGCCCGCCGTGTGCGCTCGCCATGAATTGAGGGCGCTTAGATTATACCGCTTTGGAGGTGAGGTGCGATGTTGAACGCGACACGCGACAAGAAACTGGCGACCGCGATGGTCGGTTCGTTCCCGAAGCCCGCCTGGTTCACGGAGAGCCTCCGCGGGCGGCCGTTCAAAATCGCGATGGGCGACTCGCTCTATCGCGAGCAATATGTTGACGCGGTCGCCTGCTACGTGAACGAGCAGGAACGCGCCGGACTCGACATCCTGACCGACGGCGACACCCGCTTCGACCTCGAGGTGGGCGGGCGCTCGTGGTTCTTTTACGTGATCGAGCGCCTCGGCGGAATCTCGGGTTATCGTGACACCTCGCATTTCCTGGAGTACGCCGACATCAAGCCGGGCCACATCCTGTACGAGGTCCAGGAGGCGTACCATCCCCCGGCCGTGACCGGAAAAATCACCCGTGGCCCGCTCCATTACAGCGCGCTTTGGAAGACCGCGCAGCGGATGACCAGTAAGCCGGTGAAGTTCGGCGCAATCAGCGCGACCTGCCTGCCGATGATGCTGTGGAACGAGCACTACAGGAACGACCAGGAATTGACGATGGACCTCGCGGCGGCGCTCAACGAGGAGCTGCGTGAGCTGGCCGCGGCGGGATGCCCGGTGATCCAGGTCGAGGAGCCGCCGCATCACTTCGCCTGCTGCACGACTCCGCCGGCTACGGAAAAGGACCTCGACTTTTTCACGCGGGCCTTCAATCGCGAAGTCGAGGGCGTGAACACGGAAATCTGGGCGCACACCTGCTGGGGCAATCCGAATCAGCAGAGCTTCTACTGGGAGCGGCCGAGCTACGAGCGCTCGCTGCCTTACCTGATGGCGCTCAATGCCGACGTGGTGGGACTGGAATGCGCGAGTAGCAATGGGCGCGACCTGCCGCTGCTCAAGCATCACAAGACCTCCAAGAAGATCGCGATCGGCGTGATCAATCACACCGCCACCACCGTCGAGCCGCCCGAACTCGTCGCCAACCTGATCCGCAAGGCGCTCGAATACGTCCCGCCCGAGCGCTTGATCATCAGTGCGGACTGCGGCTTCGGGCGCGAGGGGCTCTCGCGCCGAATCGCCTTCTACAAATGCGTGTCACTGGTTCTGGGAACGAATATCGTGCGCAAGGAGCTGGGGCTACCCGAGGCCGAGGTCCGCGCCGCCGACCCGCGCTTCGCATTCAGGGAGGCGTAGACTCTGCCGCGGTGGGTAAAGCAGCCGACGAGAATCCTGTGCGGCATCGCGAACGCGGATGCTCAAACGCTGCCAAGGTGCTATAACGCGATTTGCATCCCATCTGCGTGAGAGGAGCCATGAGCCCGGCTACGCAAACGGTCGGCGGTCCGTTCTTCGACGACCTTCACGTTGGACTCGTCGCCGATAGCGCCCCGTCCTTGACCCTGACCGAGGGAGTCGCGGCCGCGCACGGCGCAATTGTCGGCGACCGGATGCGGCTTGCGCTCGACGCGGAGTTGAGCCGCCGCGTGTGCGGCTCCGCGCTGGCCCATCCGGCGCTCGTGTGGGACGTGGCGAACGGACAATCGACGCTATTCACCCAGCGCGTGATCGCGAACCTTTTTTATCGCGGCTTCATGTTTCGTCGCGCGCCCTCGATCGGCGACACGCTCTATACGAAGACCGAAGTCGTGGCGCTCAGGCAGAACCGAGCGCGCCCGGGACGCGCCGCGACCGGCCTCGCCGCCTTGAGCGTGCGCACGACCGATCAGAAGGGCCGCGCCGTGCTCGACTATACGCGCTGCGCGATGCTGCCGCTGCGCAGTCCCGAGGGCCAGACGGGGCACGACGCCGATCTCGAAACGATCAGTGCGGAGCTCGATCCGCATGCGTTGCGCGCACCGATCGAAGGTTGGGACTTGACCGCGTTTCGCGACGCCGTGCCGGGCTTGCACTTTGCCGACCTTGTCGCGGGAACGATATGGGAGGTTACGGGCGGCGACGTCGTATCGGCGGCTCCGGAACTCGCGCGGCTGACGCTGAATATCGCGATGGCGCATCACGACGCCGCCTCGAGCTCGGCGGGGCGGCTAGTTTACGGCGGTCACACGATAGGCTTGGCGGCGGCGCAGGCGACGCGCGCGCTGCCGAACCTGGTCACGATTGTCGCCTGGCACGGATGCGATCATCTCGCGCCGGTCCGCGAGGGCGATACGTTGCGCAGCACGCTCGAACTCGAACGTACCGAGCCGTTTGCGAGCGGCGGCGGACTGGTGCATCTGCGCTCGCGCGTGCGCGCCGCCGCTCGGCGGGATGACGCTCGCGCAACTCGGCGCCGACGTTATCCGCTTCGACCAGATTGGCGGCGGGCTCGACTACCATCGATGGCCGCTGGCAGCCGACGGCCAGAGTCTTTTTTGGGCCGGGTTGAACAAGGGCAAGCGCTCGATTCAGATCGACGTGCGCACGCCCGAGGGTCGCGAACTGGTGGCGGCGCTCCTCGCCGCGCCGGGCGAACAGGGCGGCATCTTTCTGACGAATTTTCCCGCCCGCGGCTGGCTCGAATACGACGCGTTGCGCAAGCGCCGCGCCGACCTGGTGATGGTCGCGCTCACCGGCAATCCCGACGGCACCAGCGAAGTCGATTACACCGTCAACCCGGCGACCGGCTTTCCGTGGGCGACCGGGCCGCGCAATCTCGCCGAGCCGCTCAACAGCATCCTGCCCGCGTGGGACATCGCGCTCGGCACGCTTGCGACCGTCGGACTGCTGGCCGCTGAACGCCATCGCCGCCTGACCGGCGAGGGGCAACTGGTGAATCTTTCGCTCTCGGACGTGGCCTTTGCGATGGTCGGGAATCTCGGCCGTATCGCGGAGGCGGAACTCGGTGGCCGCGATCAGCAGAAGGACGGCAACTACTTGTATGGCGCGTTCGGCCACGATTTCGAGACGCGCGACGGCCGGCGTGTGATGGTCGTTGCGCTCACCGCGCGCCAGTGGACCGCGTTGAAGGACGCGACGGGAATCGGCGATGCGTGCTCGAGCGTCGAACACGCGACCGGCCACGATCTCGACACCGAGACCGGGCGCTTCCAGGCGCGCGACCTGATCGCCGCGCTGCTGCGTCCGTGGTTTGCCTCGCGCGACCTCGCCACTATCCGCGAGACTTTCGCCGGCACCAACGTCTCATGGGGCCCTTATCAGACCTTCCGCCAGTTGGTGAAGGAGGACCCGCGCTGCTCGACCGCGAATCCGATCTTTGCCGAGGTGGAACATCCGGGCGTCGGCACCTACCTGATGCCCGGTTCGCCGCTGGACTTCTCCGCAGTGTCACGCGTGCCGGTACGGCGCGCGCCGCTGCTCGGCGAGAACACCGATGAAGTACTTGCCGACGTACTGGGGATGAGTTCGCGCGAGATCGCCGCACTACACGACAAAGGCGTAGTGGCGGGAGCGAAAATCAAACGCTAACCTTTTCGACCTCTTTAGATTATCCTCCGGGGAAGCCATCCACGGACAATGGTCGAGCGCTTCTGACTTCCTCCCCCGTGTCTTGGGGGAGGAGTGAGGTGGGGGTCTATAGGCGGTTCTGAATGTCTGTGAGAACCGCCTCTTGTCTGCATCTGACGAAGGCATCGCGCAAAAAAATAGGACGAGGAAGCGCCGCAAAAAAAGCATCCGGCGCTTCCTCACTCGACCCCCCACCCTAACCCTCCCCCAAGACACGGGGGAGGGAATAATACGTTCTGATTCAAAACTCTGACTACTCAGTCCACTACTCAAACGATACCGGCTTTGCGCAGCCGCGCGATCTCCTCGGGCGGGACGCCGATCATCTCGCGCAGGATTTCGTCCGTGTCCGCACCGAGCATCGGGGGCGCCGAGCGATAGGAGATCGGCGTCGCCGAGTACTTGATCGGATTTGCGACGGAAGGGACCGAGCCAATCGACGGATGCGGCAGGTCCAACTTTAAACCGCGTGCCTGCACCTGCGGATCGGCAAACACGTCGGCAACCGTGTTAATTGGCCCGCATGGAACGCCCGCGCGCTCGAGCGACTCGAGCCAATCGCGCATCGTTCGCGCTGCGAAGATCCCCTGCAGGATCGCGATTAGTTCGTCGCGATTATTCACCCGCGAGGCGTTGGTCGCGAAGCGCGCGTCGCTCGCAAGCTCGGAACGCCCGATCACTTCGCACATCCGCGCGAACTGGTTCTCGTTGCCCACGGCCACAATTATATGGCCGTCGCTCGCGACGAAAACCTGGTAGGGCACGATGTTGGGATGAGCGTTACCGAGGCGCTGCGGCGCGACTCCGGTCACGAGATAGTTCATCGCCTGGTTCGCGAGGACCGCTACCTGCGTGTCGAGCAGTGCGAGGTCGATGTACTGTCCCCCACCGGTGCGGTCGCGATGGGCCAGTGCGCCGAGAATCGCGATCGCAGCGTAAAGGCCGGTGAAAATATCGGCCACCGCAACTCCGACTTTCATGGGACCGCCCCCGGGGCGTTGGTCGGGCTCGCCGGTGATGCTCATCAGGCCGCCGATGCCCTGGATCATGAAATCGTAGCCGGGCTTGTGCCGATAGGGCCCGGTCTGACCGAAGCCGGTGATCGAACAATAGATAAGGCCTGGGTTGAGCGGCTGCAGTGAGGGATAGTCGAGGCCATATTTCGCGAGTCCGTCGACTTTGAAATTTTCGATCACGACATCGCTCTTGGCCGCGAGCGCTTGTACCAGTTTCTGACCTTCGGGATGGATGAAATCGATCGTCACCGAGCGCTTGCCGCGGTTGGTCGAGAGAAAATATGCCGATTCGCTGCTCTGGCTTCCATCGCGATTGGCCGCGTATGGCGGAGCGTAGGAGCGGGTGTCGTCGCCGGCGCCAGGCTTTTCCACCTTGATGACGCTCGCGCCAAGGTCGGCGAGTGTCTGCGCCGCCCACGGTCCGGCGAGCACGCGGGAGAGTTCCAGAACCCGGACATGGCCCAACGGACCGCCCATCAGCTACTTCCTCTCGTTGTTCAAGTGACTATTTGGCGCAACTGACTATTTCGCCTTGGCTCTGGACGCCAGCGACGTCTCCCTGATCTTGCTCAGCGTCGTCCGCGTCGAGATCGCCTCGGGATCGAGACGCAACTCGATTAGCGCCGCGCGTCCGGACTTGCGCGCGCGCTCGAACGCGGATGCGAAATCCGCCGTGCGCTCGCAAGTCTCGCCGTGCAATCCGTAGGCGTGTGCGAGCGCCGCGAAATCAGGATTGGTGAGCGCGGTGCCGCTGACTCGTCCCGGGTATTCGCGCTCCTGATGCATGCGAATAGTGCCATACATGCCGTTGTTGACCACGAAGAAGATTGGCGCGGCGCCGTACTGGACCGCGGTCGCGATCTCCTGGCCATTCATCAGGAAGCAGCCGTCGCCCGAGAACGAGAGCACCGTGCGCTCTGGATGCGCGAGCGCGGCGGCCACGCCGGCCGGAACCCCGTAGCCCATTGAGCCGCTGGTCGGCCCCAGTTGCGTGCCGAAGTCGCGATAGCGCCAGAAGCGATGCACCCAGCCGGCAAAGTTGCCTCCGCCGTTGGCGACGATCGTATCGCGCGGCAACTGATCGCGCAGGCTAGAGACGATCTCCGCTAGTTGCAGCGCGCCTGGGTTGGACACCGGCAAGCTGTATTCGAGATACTCACTGTGCGCGGCTTCGGTCGACGCGCCCCACGCCGAGGAATCGACCGGCTTAAGCGCTCGGGCCGCAGCCGCGAAATTCACCATGCCAGCGTTGATTGGCAACTCCGCCTGGTATACGCGACCGAGTTCCTCGACTCCCATGTGCACGTGCACGAGGCTCTGCCTGGGACGCGGCACGTCGAAAAGCGTGTAGCTGGAGCTCACTATCTCGCTGAGGCGCGAGCCGACGGCGATGATAAGGTCGGCCTCGCGAACGCGCTCCGCGAGCTTCGGACTCGGGCCGATAGCGAGGTCGCCCGCGTAGCAGGGATGGAGGTTGTCGATGCGGTCCTGGCGGCGAAACGTGCTGGCGGTGGCGAGCCGGTTGGCCTCCGCAAACGCGGTGATGTCGCCGGCCGCTTGTGCGGTCCAGGTGGTGCCGCCGAGCAGCATCATCGGCCGCTCCGCAGCCGCCAGCATCTCGCGCAGCCGCGCCATCTCGGCCGCACCCGGACTCGCCTGCACAGTCTTGTAAGGCGCCGCATCGACGGCCGCCGCCTCCTCACGCAGCATGTCCTCAGGCAGCGCGATCACCACCGGGCCGGGCCGTCCGGAAGTCGCGAGCGTAAACGCGCGGGCCAGCAATTCGGGGATGCGGCCCGGGTCGTCGATCCGCACCACCCACTTGGCCATCTGACCGTACATCCGTTCGAAGTCCAATTCCTGGAACGCCCCGCGCTCGAGGAAGGGACGCGCGACCTGGCCGATGAAGAGAATCATCGGCGTCGAGTCCTGGTAAGCGGTGTGCACGCCCACGCTCGCATTGGTCGCGCCCGGGCCGCGTGTCACGAAGCAGATACCCGGGCGGCCGGTGAGTTTGCCATAAGCGTCGGCCATGTAGGCGGCGCCGCCCTCCTGCCGGCATACGATGAGACGGATTTGCTCGCGCGTGTCATAAAGCGCGTCGAGCACGGCGAGATAGCTCTCGCCTGGCACGCAGTAAGCTGTTTCGACGCCGTGGATGAGGAGCTGATCGACCAGGATTTGCGCGCCGGTGCGCGGCCGCGTCGTGCGCCTGTCCGCGAGAATCGATGCAGGTCTATTGCTAGTCTTATTGTCAGCCATGTCGTGACCTTCCGGTTACGTTCTCGTTACCCTTACTATTGACCGCAGCGTTGCGGTTCAGTGCGCGCCGGTCGAGTGCCGTGGGGAACTATACCTATCCCTTCGACTTGCCCGCCATGCTATCTTCAGATCTGTTGGCTTTGAACAGAATGGCATCGTATGCGGGCTGAGCCGTCAGCGCTCCGCTCCTCACAGCTTTCCTTCGGCCGCGCTTCAGGTGACACCCTGGTACTGGCGCTGGCCGGCGATTGGCACCTCAAACGAGGGTTTACCTCGGGCGCGGCGGTCGAGCTCGAGCTGGCACGGCGGCCGATTCCACGGCGGATCGCGTTCGACGCGGTGGGCCTGGGCGAGTGGGATAGCAGCCTTGTCGCCTTCGTCACGGAAGTGCTCGAACTCTGTCACGCGCACGACGTGGTGGTCGATCCCGCGGGTCTTCCCAGCGGACTCAGGCGGTTGGTCGAACTAGCCGAGTCGGTTCCCGAAACCAGGGACAGCCGTCCCGCTGCGGCCCCCGCGCCGCTGGTCGAGCGCGTAGGCGCCGCGACCATCGCCTACGCCGAGTCGATTCGCGGCTTCGTCGCGTTCCTCGGAGCAGTGACGATCGCGCTTGGCCATTTTATGGTCGGCCGCGCGCGTTACCGGCGCGTCGAGCTGATGGCCGCGATTCAGGATTGCGGCGCAAATGCTTTCGGGATCGTCACGCTGATCAGTTTCCTGGTCGGCACCATCCTCGCCTTCATGGGCGCCGTGCAGCTCGAGCAATTCGGCGCGTCCATCTTCGTCGCCGACCTGGTCGGCATCGGCATGGCGCGCGACATGGGCGCGATGATGACCGCGATTATCATGGCGGGCCGCACCGGGGCCGCGTTCGCCGCGCAGCTTGGCACGATGAAGGTGACGCAGGAGATCGACGCGCTCGCCACGATGGGCATTTCACCGATGGAATTCCTGGTGCTGCCGCGGGTGCTCGCGCTCATCCTGATGATGCCGTTGCTTTGCTTTTACTCGGACCTGATGGGTGTGCTGGGTGGCGCGGCGGTCGGCTCGGGGGTCCTGGGACTCTCGTTTACGACCTACTTCAGGGAGACTTTTCACGCGGTCACGCTGGGCGACGTGCTCGGCGGTGTGTTCAAGAGTTCCGTCTACGGGGTGATCATCGCGATCTCGGGATGCCTGCGCGGCTTCCAGTGCGGCAACAACTCGTCGGCAGTCGGCGACGCGGCGACCTCGGCAGTCGTGACCGGAATCGTCTTTATCGTTGTCGCGTGCGGAGCCTTCGCGCTGGTTTTCAACATCCTGGGACTTTGAGCCGATGGATGAATCTACGGCAGCAGCGGGCACAACTTTGGCGGCCGAACGGCCGGTGTGCATCAGCGTGCGCAACCTGACGATGGCCTTTGGCAGCTTCGTCGTGATGCGCGATATGAATTTCACGGTTCGCCGCGGCGACGTCTTTATCATCATGGGCGGCAGCGGCTGCGGCAAGAGTACGCTGCTGCGCCACATGATCGGGTTGCTCGAACCCGCGGCCGGCGAGATTTGCTACGGCAACTTCAACTTCACCAAGGCGGAGCCCAAGGAGCGCGAGCGGATGCTGCGCCGGTTCGGCGTGCTCTACCAGGCGGGCGCGCTGTGGGGTGGAATGACGCTGGCGCAAAACGTCGGGCTGCCGCTGGAGGAATTCACCGACCTGTCGCCGAAGGAAATCCGCCAGATCGCGGCGCTCAAGCTTGCGCTGGTCGGACTCAAGGGCTTCGAGGATTTCTATCCGAGCCAGATAAGCGGCGGGATGCAGAAGCGGGCCGGCCTGGCGCGCGCGATGGCGCTGGACCCGGAGATTCTGTTTTGCGACGAGCCGTCGTCGGGATTGGATCCGCTGAGCTCGCGCCTGCTCGACAACCTGATTCTCGACCTGCGCGACAATCTCGGCGCGACGGTCGTGGTGGTCTCGCACGAGCTGGCGAGCATTTTCGCGATCGGCAACAACAGCATCTTCCTGGACGCGGAGTCGCGGACCATGATCGCGAGCGGAGACCCCAAAGAGCTGCTGGCTCATTGCTCCGATCCGCGCGTGCATCGTTTCCTGACCCGCGACGAGGACGAGCGCCGGACGGCGTAACGGCTATGGGAAAAAGAATCAGCCCGACACTGGTTGGAGCATTTGTGCTGGGCGGCATCGCGCTTGCGGTCGCAGCCGTCGTAATCCTCGGCTCGAGCCGGCTTTTCACGCCCCAGCATCTGTTCGTGCTCTATTTCAGCAGCGACGTGAACGGCCTGAAGGTGGGCGCGCCGGTCAAGTTCCGCGGAGTGACGATCGGTTCAGTGACCGCCATACTGTTGAGCGTGGGCACGCCGAAGCAAAACAAGAATGC
>WNFD01006359.1_pt1 | contig 11825 bp, 11 predicted proteins | sample 5400491 | NCBI WGS metagenome assembly WNFD01 (sample SAMN13153343, study PRJNA577476) | soil metagenome | isolation source: 120 cm saprolite under Douglas fir tree site 2 hole 2 replicate 2 | place: USA:California | collected 2015-04-18 | reverse complement strand
CCCCTGCTCGGCTACGGCCTCTACCCGACCGTGGACGACATCGCGAAGCTGACCACGCTGCTGCAGAACGGGGGCCGGCACGAGGGCGTCCAGCTGCTGAGCGCGACGAAGCTGGCCGAGGCGCTGTACCGGACCGACCCGCCGAGCGGACTCCCGTCGGGCCTGCGAAATCGATTCGGCGCCGGGCGCTATCACCTGTCGTTCTGGTCCGTGCCCTATAAAACCAGCACCGGCTGCTTCTTCCAGATCCCTGAGATGATCGGATACGGCGGCAACCTCGTCGCCCTGCTGCCGAATCACGTCTCCGTCTTCCGGTTCGCCGACGGCTTCGATTTCGACGTCGAGGCCATGATCCAGGCCGGCGAGTCCCTCGGGCCCTTCTGCGCTCCCGTGGCCGCGCCGGAGCCCGCGCCCCCGCGCGTGGTCTTGACCGAGAGCGAGCTGGCCACCGAGATCGGCGGGCACGTCCTCGCGGTCGGGCCCCTGCGCCTCTTCTTCGCCGCGGGAGGCCGGCTCTACGGCGCGTCGGGAAAGGAGGTGGACGTGGGGACCTGGGAGATCTCGTCGGAGGGCCGGCTCTGCCGCCGCTGGCACGTCTGGGACCACGGCCGCGCGCGCTGCTACGTCGTGTATCGCAAGGACGATGGCTTCGAGCTCGAGGTGCCGGAGCGGTTCACCCGGGTCGTCGCGCGGCCCCATCCGGGCGGCTTCGACGAGTGAGCGGGCCGGACGGCCGGGCCGCCGTCTCCGTCAGCGCGCGGTGTGCCCGCCGTCGACGTAGAGCGAGGCGCCAGTGACGTAGGAGGCGTCGTCCGAGGCGAGGAAAAGGATGCAGGCCGCGACCTCGGCCGGCGTGCCCGCCCGCCCGAGCATGGTGCCGCGCCCGAACTCGGTCCGGAAGTCCTCCGCGGTCCGCCCCGCCGCGGCGGCCCGGCGCTCGTGGAAGCGGGTGAAGATCGGCCCGGGGCAGACCGCGTTGACCCGGATGCCCTCGGCCGCGTGGTCCTGCGCCATCGCGCGGGTGAGGCCGGCCACCGCGGCCTTGGTGGTGTCGTACTGCACCATGTGGCCCCCGGCCACGATCGAGCGAATCGACGCGACGTTCACGATGCTCCCGCCCCCGCCCTCGCGCATCAGGGGGATGGCCGCCTTCGCGCAGAACGCGTAGCCCTTGACGTTGACCGCGAGGATCGCGTCCCAGCTCTCCTCGCTCGCCTCCACAACCGTCTGGTAGAGCCGCATGCCCGCGTTGTTCACCAGCACGTCGAGTCGCCCGAATTCATCGCGCGCGGTCCGCACGAAGCGGGCCGCGTCGGCCTCGCGGCCGGCGTGGGTCTCGACGAACACCGCGCGGCCGCCCGCGGCCCGGATCTCCCCCGCCACCTGGCGGCCCCGCTCCGCGTCGATGTCGCCCAGCGCGACCGCCGCGCCTTCCGCCACGAAGCGGCGGGCGGTGGCCTCGCCGATCCCGGACGCCCCACCGGTCACCGCCGCCACCTTGCCGTCGAGACGCCCCATCGCGGACGCGCCGGTCAGCGCCCGAGCGCGGTGCGCATCACGGCCAGCCCCACCCGCAGGCCGACCGGCAGCCCGGCCTCGTTCATCTCGAACTCGGGCGCGTGGTGCGGGCGGGCCGCGCCGCTCGCCGACCCGATGCCGACCCGGAAGTAGCAGCCCGGTCGCTCGCGCAGGAAGAGGCTCATGTCGTCGCTCGCCATGACCACGCGCCCCTCGGTGACCGCCTCGTCGCCCAGCTCGCGGCTCGCGCACTCCCGCACGAACGCGCTCTCGGGCGCGGGGTTGACCACCGCCGGGCAGGAGCCGCCGTCCAGGCGCATCTCCGCCTCGGCCCGGTACGCCTGCGCGACGTGGGAGACGAACGCCCCGAGCCGCGTGATCAGGTGATCGCGCACCCCCGCGTCGAACGCGCGGATGGTCCCGCGCATGACGGCCCGGTCCGGCAGGATATTGCCCTTGGTGCCGGCGACGATCTGGCCCACCGTGAGCACCGCGGTCTCCTGGGCCGGGATCTCGCGGGACACGAGGCTCTGCATGCCGAGCAGGATGTTGGCCGCGGCGGTGATCGGATCGATCGAGAGGTGCGGCATCGCGCCGTGCCCGCCGGTGCCGCGCACCTCCACCGTGAAGGCATCCGCGGAGGCCATCGACGGCCCGGGACGCACCTGAACCTGCCCGACCCGCTGCTGGGTCGTGAAGTGCAGTCCGTAGATCTCCTCGACGCGCGGGTTCTCGAGCGCGCCGGCCTCGATCATCGGCCGGGCGCCGCCCAGCACCTCCTCCGCGGGCTGGAACAGGAAGACCGCGGTGCCGGGCAGCTCCGTGCGCCGCGCGGCCAGGATCTCGGCCAGGGTGATCCCCACCGCGGTGTGGCCGTCGTGCCCGCAGGCGTGCATCACCCCCGGCGTGCCGGAGGCGAAGGGCGCCTCGAGCAGCTCGGTGAGCGGGAGCGCGTCGATGTCCGCGCGCCAGGCCACGGTACGCCCGGGCCGGTCTCCGTGCAGCACGCCCACCACGCCGGTGCCGCCCACCCCGGTGCGGACCTCGAGTTTCGCCGCGTGCAGGCGCTCCGCGATGATCTCCGCGGTGCGCCGCTCCTGGTGGCTCAGCTCGGGATGACGGTGGAAGTCGCGGCGAAGCGCGAGCAGGTCGTCGGCGTGACGGATGGCCTCTTCACTCCACTCGGGGCGTGTCTTGCTCATCGGGCGGTCTCCCTTGCCGGACGGAAATTTCTGCGCGGCCCCTGATGCTGCCCCGAGCCGTGCGCGCTGTCAATCGTCCCTTTCGTTACCCACAATGCACCCCGCGGTCGCCATCCTGGGAAGGTCGCCGATGCGTACCCTCGATCGTAACTGGCCGTTTCCTCTCGTATTTCCCGATGGCCCGGCCCTTGCTCTCCCTGTACCGCCATGGATACCCAACAGCAGCAGCGCAGCCGCCGCGTTCACTCTCGTGCGGGCGTATCGTGGACCGCCTGGGTCACGTCCGGAAGCCGCCGAGTCCGTTGCCACACGGTCGATCTCAGCGTCAACGGGGCCAAGCTCAGGCCACGCGGCGAGATGCAGCCCGGCATGCCGGTGAACGTGCAGCTTTATCCGCCGGAAGGCAAGCCGGTCCACGTCGCAGCAGTCGTCTGGCGCGTGGACTCGGACGCGATGGCGCTGCTCTTCCTCAAGAGCATCCCGGTGCAGGCGACCGGCAGCAAGTCGTGGCAGGAGAACGGCCGCCGGGGCTGGAGGTAAGCTCCGCCGCGGCCTGGGCCCGGCGCCTCAGCTCACCCGGCGGTCGCGGCCCGCCCAGAAGGGCTCGCGCAGCTTGTACTTCTGCAGCTTGCCGGTCGCGGTCCGCAGCAGCGCCTCGCGAAACTCGATCGCGGTCGGGCACTTGAAGTGCGCCATGCGCCCCCGCGCGAAGTCGATCAGGTCGCGCTCGGTGGCCTGCTGCCCGGGACGCAGGACCACCAGGGCCTTGATGGTCTCGCCCCACTTCTCGTCGGGCACCCCGATCACCGCCACCTCCGCCACCGCGGGGTGCTGGTAGAGACAGTCCTCCACCTCGATCGACGAGACGTTCTCGCCGCCGGTGATGATGACGTCCTTCTTCCGGTCGGCGATGACCGTATATGCTCCCTCCGCGTGCCCGCCGTCGCCGGTGTGGAACCATCCGTCCGCGAGGGCCTTGGCGGATTCCTCGGGCTGATTCCAGTAGCCCTCGAAGACGTGGTTCGACCGGGCGAGGATCTCGCCGCTCGGGTCCACGTCCATGCGCACCCCGACCGCGGGGACCCCGGCCCGCGAGAGCCGCTTCGCGCGCTCGGCCGGGTCGAGCTGGTCCCACTCCTGGGGCGCGCGGTTGATCGTGAGCAGCGGCGACGTCTCGGTGAGCCCGTAGATCTGGATGAACTCCCAGCCGAGCTCGGTCTCGACCCGCTCGATGGTCTTGGACGGCGGAGGCGCGCCGGCCACCACGACCCGCACGCGCCCCTTGCCGGGCACCGCCTCTCCCCGCTTGCGGCGGGCGCCCGCCGCGTCGAGGACCGCGTTGATCACCGCGGGCGCGCAGTTGAACAGGGTGACGCCCTCGGCCTCCACGCGGCGCAGGATCTCCTCGCCGTCGATCTTCCGGATGATGACCTGGCGGGCCCCCATCGCGGTCACCGCGTAGGGCATGCCCCAGCCATTGCAGTGGAAGCTGGGCAGGGTGTGCAGGTACACGTCGCGGTCGGAGACACCCACGTGCCACCCGAACGTCACCGCGTTGAGCCAGCAGCCCCGGTGGGTGAGCTGCACCCCCTTGGGCCGCGCGGTGGTGCCCGAGGTGTAGTTGATGGAGACGGTCGCGTTCTCGTCGGTCACCCCGAAGCGCGGGCGCGCGTCCCGGCGGTCGAGGAGCCGGGCGTCGCTCGCTGCGCCCAGGATGATGCGGTGCTTGACCGGGATCGCCCGCAGGCTCTCCTCCAGCTCGGGATCGATCAGGGCGACGGTGGAGCCGGAGTGCTCGATGATGTAACGGATCTCCTCGGCGTTGAGCCGGAAGTTGACCGGCACCAGGACCCGCCCGAAGACGCTCACCCCGAACAGGGTCACCAGGAAGCGGGCCGCGTTCGGCGAGACGATCGCCACCCGCTCGCCTTCGCCGACCCCGAGGTCGTCGAGCGCGGCGGCCATGCTCCGGCACATCGCCGCGAACCGCCGGTAGGTGATGCGGCCGAGCCCGCCGCCGGGCGGGTTGGGCTCGTCGACGATGGCCTCGCGCTCACCGTAGACGAGCTCGGCACGCTCGAGGAAATCGGCCAGGGTCAGCGGGATGATCATGTGGGCCTCCTGTGGACCCGAGAATCGGCCGAAACCCGGGGCCGCGTCAAGGCCTCCCCGGCGTCAGGAAGCCGCCGGGCGCGCCCGGGAGGCGGCGATGGCCGCGATGCCGTTGCACACGACGCGCGCGGCGGTCAGGGCGGCGACTCCGTTCGGGTCCCGCTCCGGCACGAACTCGACGAGATCGAACCCCACGATGGTCGCCTTGGCGGCCACCCCGTGGAGGAGCTCGAGGACCTGGTGGTACCAGAGCCCGCCCGGCACCGGCGCCATCACCGCCGGCATGATCGAGGGATCCAGTCCGTCGCAGTCGACGGTGATCAGACAGCGGGCCCCGACCGGGACCCGGTCGAGCGCGACGCCGATCCCGGCGCGATGCACCTCGGCCGCCGTGACGATCGACGCGCCCCATCCGCGCGCATCGGCGACCTCGGCGGCTCGTGCGCTGCCGATCCCTCGCAGACCGACCTGGACCATCCCCTCGATCCAGTCCATCTCCGATGCCCGCCGCATCGGGCTGCTGTATCCGAACCGCTCCCCACGAACCTCGTCTCGCCAGTCGAGATGCGCATCGACCTGGACGACCGTGAGAGGCCCCCGGCCGGCGAATGCTTGAAACATCGGAATCGGAACCGAATCGTCGCCTCCGAGCACCACCGGCACGACCCCCGCCTCGAGCAGGCGTCCGATCGCGCCCTGGATGCGCTCGCGCGTGCCGCCCGGATCGGACGGATCCCCGACCAGGTCCCCACAATCGACGACCGCGGACGGGCGCAGGCCCTCGAGGTCGAAGTCGTACTGCTCCGGCAGGGTGGCATATCCTTTCAAGATCGCCCGCAGCGCCCCCGGGGCGCCCGCGGAGTGGCTGGATTGTCCCACCGTGTACGGCGTGGCATCCGGGATGCCGAGCACCGCGATCGACGCCCCGGTCGGATTCGCGCACGCAGGGAAGCCCGCAAAGGTCGGCACGGTGATCGATGGTACGTCCCGACGAGCTTCCGCGGGGTGGAAACTATCTGCCCGGTGACCCGTCCCGGGGTGTACCGTCGGCTTGCTGACCGTCCCTCCCGGGACCGACGGTCGGGCGGGGAGGCACCTCCAGAGGAGCTGGCGGAGATGCCCTTACGCTCTTGGGTTCTGCCGCACGGGGCGACCGGGACCTCCCAATGCGGTAGGGACCGAGGAGCGTGCCCAGCCCGAGACGTCGACGACGCGTCGTGGTGGTTCATGTCGGGCGACGGATGCCTCGCGGCGTCTTTCGCGCGCTCGACGTCGAGCACGACATCCTCGAAGCTGCGGGCCTGCGTCGGGGGCTCGCTCTCCTCCGCGCCCAGACCGGGCGCGTCGATCTGGTCATCGTCATGGGCCTGACCCAGGCCGGCGGGACGCCCTATGCGGCGGGCGTCACGCTCCTCACCGACATCTTCAAGCACTGGCCCTGGATTCCGGTGCTCGTCTTCGCTCATCCAGGGCCGGGCACGGAGCTGCGGGCCGATGTACTCCTGAGCGGGGTCCGGGCCGTCCTCCCGCATCCCGCGTCCGGTCCCACGCTCAAGCGGGCCATCCGGCAGATCCTGAGCCGGGCTCCGACCCGGGATCCTCAGAACGGGGCGACGGCCATGAAGCGGGTGCGGGCGTTCCTCGACGACCACGACGACTCCCGGTACCGCCTCGCCGACCTGGCCCAGCGGGCCGGACTGAGCCGCTCGTATTTCTCGACCCGATTCCACGCGGTGCTCGGGATGTCGCTGCGCGAGTATCGGCGGACCCGGCGACTCGCCCGGGCCCACCATCTGATGATGACGACGTCGCTCTCGCTCGCGGCCATCGCGGCGGAGGCGGGCTTCTACGACCTGCCGCACTTGGACAAGGCGTTCCGCGGACGCCTGGGCATGGCGCCGAAGGAATTCCGGCGCGCCCTCACCGCCCGTCGCTAGCCGACGGCGGATGATTCCCACGTAGATTATTCCCTCCCGATCGGGCACGTCGCCTGGTCACGAGCGTCTCGACGGCAGCCTGAAGATGTCCGGGCGTGAGGTGGCTGTAGCGCGCCGGCATCCCCAGATTGCTCCACCCGCCGAGCGCCATAATGGTGCGCGCGTCGACGCCGGCCATGGTGAGCGGGCTCGCCCAGGTGTGGCGATTCGCGTGCCACGTGTAGCCGGTGAGCTGAACGACCTCCTTCCCGGCCTCCATGAGGGCCGCCCGGGCGGCCTCCACGGCCCGCGGGAAGAAGTCGTCGGGCCGCGCGGGCGCATCCGGAAAGACGCCTTCACGAGGATCCCGGAGGCGCTTCCGCTCCGTGGCCAGATCGACCAGCAGCTCCCGCACGAGGGAGTTCATGGGCACGACGCGAGAGCGTCCGATGCACGGTCACTTGGGTGCGGCGCCGAGTTCAACCCGGAGGGTCACGCTGGACGATGTCGACGAGGACTTGCTGAAGTCAGCACTCCTCGCGTTCGAACACTATGGTCAACGGCTCGCAGATCATCGCGAGGCCCGCCCGCTGTGTGTCATGGCAGGTCCATGTCTTTCTGGCGATCGGCGCGGTACCGGTGATCCATGGCCGCGTTTATCTTCTCGTGGAGCCACGCCGCATAGCTGGTCAATGCCGCGGACGCCGCCCACGCCAGCGCCACACGCCACGACCCCCATAGGAGCAAGCCCACCAACCCACCGAACCACACGCCCAGTACCGAAAGGAGAAGGACAGAGTGCACGGGCATGACGGGGGTCCTCCCTCCGGCGTTGTGATGGTTCACTCCACCTCCGGCCGTGCAGGATCGGAGGTCACAGTGCTATCCTCCTCGCCGTTATGGCTGCGCCGTGGGCGGTGTCATGCTCCTGCGGGTGGGTCGCGGTCGCCGAGACGCTCGACGAAGCCAGCGCGCTCGTCGAAGTCCATGCTGAGCAGGCCACCTGGAGCACCAGCCACGCCGTAACGATCAAGGGCAATGTAGACAATCGGGCGCGGCGCCGGCGACGGGGACCGCCCTCCGAGAGCGCCCCGATCTGACCCTATCTTGGGTTGTCCCTCGGGAGCTGAGAGAGGTCAACTCGCCGGAGCCGGCTCCTTGGCCGGATGCACGATCTGCGCTCCGCAGGAGCAGGTTAGCCAGACGTAGATCATCGTGAGCCCGTTGAAGGCTGTCCTACACGTGTGGTCTCGCCCAACGCGTCAAGGTCTTTTAGGATGGTTGGGGCGGGACCTGAACGAATAAACAATCCCTCTTTCGAGAACGCGTGCGCTTCCCCGTTGCCGATCAGGTAGTCGCAGTCTTGCCCGATCACGATTCGGTGGTCCGTCGCGAGCAGACTGAGCGGTACTAATGCGCCTTCGACGCTTCGGACGCGCAAGTGGAGAAATCCGACGTGGGCTGGTGGGAGCCGCTTGGCAGATGGCATAGGGCAACCTCTCTCGGGGGCGGCCCGCCTGCCTCTCCTCAGCGGGGGGCGCGACTATAACACGCCTCTGCCATTCGCGGTCCTAGCTGTTTGACCCTCCCCGTAGAATGGAAGTCATGACCACCCAACGTCTTTGCACCCGCGAGAAGTACAGCCAGAACGCCGCGGACACGGCATGGGCCTCGTAGAGTTGCGGGTGGCGCAGGATCGGGTCGCTTTGGGTGCCGACTGGCGACCACGATGCGAACGACAGTCAAGCTGATTGGCTTGCGGAAGCCAACACCCCTGGTTGCCTTTCGCGGTAGGCTTACTGGGGTGACACGTCACACGGCCGGTCGCAACGAGCTACACGCCTTCATCGTTACTCATCGGCACTGCAACCACATGCGCGCGGACCTTGGGCGCCAGGAACCGAGTCGGGTTATCAACTTTGGATTACGTGCCAGTGCGGCACCGAGTTTAAGCGTAGGGTGACCGCAGACGGCGATGGAGTTCGATTTGTCTTACTGGCGTTGTGAGGGACAATCTAGCGAGCCGTGAAGAAGCCCGGCCCACAATGGCGCGTCGCTTGTTCGTGTGGCTATGAACGGGAGACTTCATCAGCCTGGGCCGCTACTGCGATTGCCCGTCTTCACGTCAAGCTGATCTTAGGTGCGCGACAGTCGGAACACACCTTCGCGATAGAAGAGCCACCGAGTGAGGACCCCGAGTCAGGACGGCTACCGTTGGTGTGAACCGCTAGTGGTCGTCAATCCACTTCTTTGCCATTAGCAGCGAGTACGTTACAGCATCATCCTCCGAATCGAACGACACTTCGACCGGCGCGCTCACGGATGTCTGATGGACCGTCCCGCCTTGATAGATGGACACAAGCGCCTTCGGTCGCCAGCGTTGGCCATCTGACTGGTACGCCTGAACCGCGATGAAGTGGCCACGATACTCGATATCGGGAGTCTGGCTCATACTGCCTGCCTCACTTTTGGCGACCTTCAGGCAGCCCAGAAATCCTCAGCAGCGTGCGGCTGGATGGGCTGCTGACCGGATGGAGCGGACGACTCCCGGCCCCAACAGATCATGGCCGGGGGAGACAACTCCCAGCGACAAGGAAGCCCCTGACCCGCTCGCACTCACGGGCCCGCTCGGCATCTCTCTCCTCCCATGCCTTGCGGATCTCCTCCTGCCGGGGCGGCGATATCGAGCAGCCGTGGAGATTCCGGCCATGAGCAGCCCGACCAGGATTCCGGGAAGGTTCTCCCTCACTACTCGATCACCTGATCCGTACGAAGCAAGAGCGCCGGCGGGATCGTCAGGCCGAGGGCTTTGGCGGTCATGAGGTTGACAACGAGGTCGAACTTGGAGGGTTGCTCAACGGGGATGTCCGCAGGCTTAGCGCCCTTGAGGTCACCCCCGGGGTCGTGGGTGATGACGTCGCGAGAATCCCAATGACGGGGACGCGTTTCGGAGTCTGGCCGTGCGCGGCGAGCGGCGGGGCGAGGAGGCCGCTCGCCAGGGTGTCGAGAAACGCTCGTCGGTCCACCACCAAGCCCTCACTTGGCCGCATCGTTTAGGAGGGACGGGGCGGGGCGGCCAGCAGCGACCTTACTACAGCCGAGTCACGTGCAGGAGTCAGGCAGGGCAGCCGCCGGGGGAGGCGAACTAGCCGATGGACGACTTGGCGCCGCAGGAGCACGCTAGCCAGACACACGCGCCGTCCCTCCCGCCATCCGGATCACCGCACCGCTGGTGCTCAGCGACAAAGGCCACCAAGGCGGTGAGCACGTCCGGCATGGGGCGCGGAGCGTAGCACGGTCCAGTTGTCCGGTGGAAGAGCCCGAGGTGGCGGCCTATCGATGGACAGCCGAGCGCAAGCAGCGGCTCCCCATTCGGCGTACACTTCCCTCAGATCCACGGAAGTGAGCGGGAGGCGGTCATGAAGAAGATCCTCAGTGTGGCGCTCGTGGCTACGCTCTTCCTCGCCCTCGCCGTTCCCGTCTCTGCTGGGAGTGGGCATGGCGGAGGGGGCCGCGGCGGCTTCCACGGTGGGGCCCGTGGCGGATCTCGCGGCGGATTCCATCACGACGGCTTCCATCGCTTCGGCTGCTGCTTCGGCCCCGGCTTTGTCGGTGGGGTCTTCGTCGGCTCCGCGCTCGCGTACCCGTACTATGGTTATCCCTACGCTTATCCCTACGCTTATCCCTACGCGACGTACCCGGTCTACCCGGACCCCGTCTACGCACCGGCGCCGGCCTACCAGACGCAGCTCTCCGTGGCGCCCTCAGTCCAGCGGGATGTCTGCTACACCGGCGGCTGCTACCACCTGCAAGGCGATGGAGTGACGGTCGCCTATGCCTGGATCTGGGTGCCGACCGCGCCGCCACCGCCCCAGGCGCCCCCATCTCCGCCGGACCGTTAAGGGGACGCTGGGCGCCGCTCCTGCCGTTGCGCGGCCGGTGCTCTCGATTCCGGCCGAGCACCTCCGGCACGTCGGCTGGCAGGCCTACCGAGTCGAGTCCTACGTCAACTGGTGTGGGCATGGCCAGGAGGTGATCCCCGTCCCGCTGGCAGACGGCCGGGTTACGTTCGTGCCGGTGCTGAGCGAGGCGACGTAGCGAAAGGAGTGATCGGAGATGAGTACCCCAGGAGGCTCCAACGACGTCCAGCGCTTGGCCGAGGAGGCCGGTCGGCTCCTCGGCCTCTATCATGAGCAGGTCGACCGCCTGCAGACCGAACAGGCCCAGGAGAACGAGCGGCTCCGCGCCGACCTTGGGCGCCTGGATGCGCTGCAGGCGGAGATCGCACGGAGCAACCAAGACAATGACCGGTTGCGGGCTGACCGCGATGAGTTGCTGGCCGCCTTCAGCCGCATGGCGGAGCTGGCGGACCAAGTACGGCAATCGCGCGGTGGGGGCGTGACCGGGTAAGCGAGGGTGCGTCTGCTGTCGAGTTCCGCGGCCTCTTCCTGGCGCTCCGGGCGGGGGGCTTCCTCGAAGTCTTCATGACGGCCCGGCCGGAGTTGAGCCCGAAGGGGCGGCCTCTCGAGGGCGGTCCCTCCCCTTCGGGCGAATGCCGGGTGTGTCGGCCGGCACCCGGTAGCCTGAGTGTACCGCGCCAGGTCAGCGAGAGCTGCTCCAGCCTCCAGCGTCAGCCGGCGCCTCCTCGGGCGCGGTGTGCCCGGACTACGCTCTTCGGATCACGCTCAACACTCTGTCGGGTATTACCTGAAGCCAGTGGTCCGGGCCGCGGTCCTCTTTGACCAGAAACACGTAGTGGCGCAGGTAGTCGCGGAGATTGAAATTGTCCTCCGTCGAGGCGCTGACGACGATGGTGCCGACATCCCATCGGCCCGTGGGGTCTTCGAGCACGAGAAACCTGTCCACGTTTATGGGCGTGGGCGCATCCTTCGCGTCGTACCTGTAGATCTCGATCCGGGATATGCCGGGAGCGTGAGGCTCGGCGACGGCCGCCACGACCTTGGGGGCGACACCGCCGAGCGGCGTCTGCGTCACGTCGAGAGCCACGGGTTCACCGGTTCGTCCCATGACGGACTCCCAATCGCGCCGGGCCATCCGGATCACAGACCTCCCTTCA
>WNFD01010102.1_pt1 | contig 11826 bp, 10 predicted proteins | sample 5400491 | NCBI WGS metagenome assembly WNFD01 (sample SAMN13153343, study PRJNA577476) | soil metagenome | isolation source: 120 cm saprolite under Douglas fir tree site 2 hole 2 replicate 2 | place: USA:California | collected 2015-04-18 | reverse complement strand
TATAGCACGGAATTCAAGCAACAAGCGGTTGAACGAATGAACGTATGTGACAACATCACCAGGCTTTCGCGAGAACTGGGCGTAGCTCGCCACCTGCTTTACTACTGGCGTGACAGGTGGCTGCACGCGCATCCGCAGCCTGGGCTTTACCGGGAAGTGTGCTTGCGTAAGCAGATTCTCAAACTCAAGCGACTGCTGGCCAACAAAACAATCGAGGTGGATTTTTTCAGACGTGCCTTGCAAAGAGTAAGGGCTCGACACCGCCAGAGGTTTGCCGCTGGCGGCGAGGCATCTACGACGAAATAAGAACGAGGATGCCGGTGCAAGGCGGTTTGAGCATCGAGCGAATGTGCCAATTGGCCGAAGTGAGTCGCGTCGGATTCTATCGCTATCTGCGTGCTGGATGGCCTGCTGAGGAGGAGGTAGACCTTCGATCGGCCGTGCAGGATGTCGTCTTGGAACATCGGTGGCGATATGGATACAGACGGGTGACTGCAGAACTACAGGCGCGCGGGATGATTGTAAATCACAAGCGGATAGCGCGAATTATGCGCGAAGACAATCTCCTGGCGTTTCACCACGAGCGGCATTTGCCCGAGGACAAGGTTCGCGGCACAGAAATTTATCTAAACTTAGCCGCCCGAATGAAAGTGTCGGCCCCGAATCAACTGTGGATCGCTGATATAACCTACATCCGCCTTAAGAGAGAGTTTGTTTACCTGGCTGTGATGCTTGACGGTTTTTCTCGCAAAGTGATTGGCTGGGCGTTGGGCCGAACTTTGCAGACCAAGCTTCCGTTGCACGCGTTAGAACGGGCAATTGCGAATCGACAACCGCCGCCCGGAGTCGTGCACCACTCCGATCAGGGCGTGCAGTATGCCTGCGGACAGTACATCCAAAAGCTCTTCGATCATCGGATGCTGCCGAGCATGAGTAGACCGGCGAATCCATACGACAATGCCACCTGCGAGAGTTTTCTGAAAACGCTCAAGCGCGAAGAGATTTACGCCAGAGCGTACCGCGACTTCGAAGATTTGCATCGAGGACTGGAGCAATTCATCGAAGAATATTACAACCGATGCCGGTTGCATTCAGCCTTGGGTTATCGGTCCCCGGAAGGATTCGAGGACGACGCAGCGCGCGCAGAACGCCAGGCGGTTCCTAGGGGACCGATAGTGACGTTTTTTGGCACCTAGCCCAACGCGATCCGATTGTGGGCTTGGGAGTTTCGCAGCTTTTTCGCCTCCAAATGACGGTGTATTAGACACATTTGTCTCACCGAGGGGTTCAGTTTCAAGAATTTGCTGAATTGGGTCCGTAGCCATCTGTACTAATTCTGGTTTCGAGTGACGGGCATTGCCCGAGGCCAAGTCGTATTGCTCCCAAGCAAGTGTGCTATTTGCAACCTCTTGTTAAACGATTCTGATTGCATCACCCGACCGCACTCAGACTTAATGCGTAGCAACAGTTGTGCTCGGCGGCGGTTTGGAAAACCGCCGTCTATTGTAATAATAAAGCCGTCTGCAGCCCACAACGGTCTAGGGAACCGTCGTCCTAGAAAAGTTGGAATCCTTCCCGGGGAGCCAAAACTTGAGAGCTCGAGGAACTACAGCGTGTAGGCAGAGCATTCGGCTATGGCCCGAATGATTGTGGATGTGAAATGAAGTCGCCGGTCCGCAACTTTCGGAAACCTGAGCCTTTCTTGGTCTCTTATCGTTCCAACGAGTTCTCTAGCCAGGTACGCACCGAGTGCCGTCATTCGCGCTTACTGAGGACGAGCCTGGATACGCTTGGCAAGTTCCTGGATGCCGTCTCGATTTAGCTTATTTTGTGCAAGCAGATCGACGAGTTCAGACTCCAGAAAGATGTATCTTTCGACCACGAAGACAATGCGCTTGGATGGGGCGCAGAACGGGCCACGGAAAGCAATCCCCTGAGTCCTGAGCGAATTCATGACGTCATCAGCGGACACTGGCGAAGAAGGATTTCCGGCCTTCACCATGACTGGTACCTCCAGCGCATAGCAAATCTGCCGAACTCTCCTGGCTGGTCAGGAGAATCCTAGGGTAGCATACGTTCAAGTTGATTAAGTCGATATGACATTATGTATTGGGACGGTAAAGAGGCCGGTCCCGGTCTCCAAAATCCGCAAAACGGATGAAATTTCCGAAGCCCGGCATTCACCAGAGATGGCCACGAGTGTGACCTGCGTCACATGCTACTGCGGAAGGCGTGGAGAAGCTGTGGGAAACCTGTGACCAGACCGTCCTTGCCCCCTAGACTGGCTCCTCCTTTTCCGCAATCATGTCGGTTCCGAGAGTTTGCCGTGAGCAGTTCCGTTGAAAGAGTAGACGATATTGTGAAGGCCGTCCGACTACTGCGGCAACATGGAGTGGCCGTGGGTTTCCCGATGCAAACCGCCGATGGGGAGATAATCTTCTCCGGGGGCGAAGTTTTTACGCTGACCGCAGACCAGATGCTCGAACTTCTCGAACGTGGCGAACTGAACGCTGAAGGCGTGCGCAGATCGGTCGAGGCGCAGGCATTCGCGGCAATCCGTTTTCATTTAGGACAAGACCATCTCCAAGCCGGTTGTCGTTCGATCATACCATGAGAAAAATCGGTGCTCTGATCATCGCCATTTTCCTGGCGTGTCCGACTTTCGCAACAAATGAAAGCAGGGAGCAAAAGCGACTCCAGGCCTGTGGCCAAGTGTTCAAGGAAATTATGGACATCCCCGACGGGATTCCGAAGGACCTACTCAATAAGGCGGAGTGCGTTATCGTCATTCCGACGGTCCTGAAATTTGCGATCGGCGTCGGGGGCGACTTCGGTCGGGGTGCGATTACATGCCGCACGGGCCAACATTTTACGGGGCATTGGAGCGCTCCCGCGCTGTTCGCGCTCGAAGGTGCGAACATCGGTTTGCAGTTGGGCGGGCAGGCCACGGATTTCGTCCTCTTGGTCATGAATCCCAAAGGGGCGAACTCCATCCTGAGCAGCAAAGTGAAACTTGGCGCCGACGCTTCGGCTGCGGCGGGACCCAAAGGGCGTACAGCAGCGGCAGATACCGACATTGTGATGAGGGCAGAAGTTCTCAGCTATTCTCGGTCTCGCGGACTGTTTGCCGGGATTTCGCTGGAGGGTTCGACGTTGCGGTCCGATGGCAGCGCGAACAAGAAGCTCTATGGTCGCGACCTCAGCGCAAAGGAGATTGTCCGCGAAGGCAAGGTCGGGGTACCGGCTTCGGGCCGCGAATTGGTTTCCTTGTTGAATAAAATGTCGCCGAAGAACGAGTCCGATCCCGTATCGTTGCGTTAATAGGGCCGCTACAGCACTTCTGTTCTGAAATCAGCATTGATCTGAGCCGACCCGTCCGCCTGTAGCCCCAGTTATTTGAGGTTTGGACTGAGTTAGCTAAGCTTTGTCACATTGCCTGCTTGCGGACCCTTAGGACTCTGGACAATTTCGTTGGCCTATCGCGCTGCGGCGGGTTGTTTACTGTTGGTTTTGATCTAAATCAACAGCGTCGCCTAAGTTGGAGTTTCCCTCAAGAAACTTTATTTGTTGAACCTCGTCCGAATGCGGACCTGTGTAACGCAAAACGAATAGCCCGTTGCGGACGTCGATAACATAGATCAGCCCATTCCTGATAATAGGATAGCTCCACATCACGACTTTTGTCTTGAAGTCGGGATTGGCGGTATCAGGGTTGAGGAGTTGGTCGACCGTGGTTGCCGGACCTTGACTTAGGCCCGGGTCCTCCGTGGCCACCACCGGGATTGGCGTTGGGCTGAAAACGCCGGCTTGGGTAGGATTGGTGGGTTCCGAGATGTTGATCGCCTGCACTCCGCCGGAGTGCCAGTCAATCAACGCAAGATTCTGGAGGACAGTGGGATTGTGTGAGGAGAAGCTCCTGAACTGCTCCGTCACGGGGGTATCTGCAGCGCTGCCGCAGAACGAGAGCTGATCCTGGCCTATTAAGTACTGGCCGGTGATGAATGGGTGCGTCGTGTCAGATACATCGATTAGACGCATCCAACCCCACCGACAACCAAACTCGTTTACAGTGAAGGTGCCATATATCTCGTCAGTCGTGAGCGCGAGATGCCTCGAGGGTACTTGGACGGCCGAGTGGCTGTTCGGGCAATCCTTCGCGATCGTTCCGGTTGAGTCGAGTCTCGCACAGCCGTCGGGAAACACATTTGGGACCGCCGTGGGATCCAGTGGATTCTGCAGCCAAACGGGCCGGTTCGCGGGGTCGGTGATCAGTTTATCATTGAGGGACAGTACGGTTCCTGGCGCAATTTTATTCCCCGCTATGTCGCTGGTGTCGAGAACCAGGAAGTGGCCGGCCTCGAGCGCCATGTAGGTGACGCTACCGTCTGGTTTGACTCCGATGGAGTGCACAAAAAGATTGCAGTCGTATGGACCGCAGCCATCTGGAGAAGCATTGTCAAAGGGATAGTTGGCTTGATTTGTGCCAGGATAACGGTTGTTCCAGTTCCCCTCGGCGATTTCGGTGACCCGGCCGCCCTTTGAAACTTGACTGATGTCAAAAACTATCAAATTCGGAACCGTCGGATCGGTCGTGAGCGTCGGCGTTGTCACAAAGAGCAGCGCTCGGTTGTCCTCATTCGGGTCAGCCCACAGGAACATTTCGTGCGGCTTTACTGCCAAGCCTGCCTTCGAGGTAGGAACGAAGTGCGAGATGAACTGCGGATTCGTCGGGTCCTTCAAGCTGAAGAACTTGATGTCGAAAGGAGAGGTCGTATCGTTCGTGCGCGGGCAGGCATGGATCACGGAGCTGCACCGAAAATTCATCGTCATCAGCAACTGCTTGCTCGGCCAGACGCGAAGCTCGCGCGAAGTGATACCGACAGGCTGGCCGGACGCGTTCAGGGGAGCGGGGATCTCACCCACCACTGTCGGGTTAGCCGGATTGCTGATGCTGAGAATCAAGATCCCGGGATGAACGTGGGGACAGGAATCCAAACCAAAATTCGGGTCGGTTCGACGAGGATCGCCAAAGCCGCAACGGCTCGAGCCGTCCGTGCGGTTGCCGACGTAGAGAAAGTTTTGGAAAATCGCCGCCGCGGCGTTCATACCTCGGTTGAACAGAGGGTTTTGGCCGACCAGTTGGAAATTCGATGATTCTTGTGCTGCGACTGGAATCGCAAGGACTAGCAGGACCAACCCCAGTATGCTTACCATCCTGGATTTCATATCTCCTCCTTCTGCGTTGTTCATCGCGAATTGTCAAACCTGGCTTCCGTTGACGGACCCGGAAAGAACAAAGCACTAATCGTCTTGATATTTTTTCCGCTCCCTAAGATTTGATTTTCCCGGACAACACGACCACGAAGTTTTCGAGGTTTAATTTTGGACAGACACTTGACTGGGTTAACTGACCCCGTGGACGAGAGGACAGTCAGGGTATCGCTGCTAAGAATCCTACATGTGGTGGCGCGACAGTCAAGACCGAAATTGACGGAAAGCGCGTCGGCAAGGCGGCCAGGAAGGGCAGGTGAATTAGCTTTGCGTCATGAGACGGGAAGGGAGATGTAAGGCCGGCTCAGGGAAAATCCGAACGACCGATTATTTCTTGAAATGTTTTCCTATACTGTTCTTGAAGCGCCATAAATACTTGAGTTTGAACGCGACAAGGAGAAGGAAGCCACCAATCATCATGTAGGAAAGGGGGCTCTTAAGTGAGAATCCACCGGCCTTGTATATTGAATTGGCGAACACGACATGCAGAGTAACTAGCGCGATTATCATTGGCACGACAGCAACAAACAGAATGTGTCTCTTCCCTTTGAGAATGCCAAGAGTCCTGCCGTGAACAGTGCGCTTATGACCGTGTTCCATTCTGAATCCTCAAAAACCCCGTGGCATGAATACAGTTTTCGTTCAAACCCTTGTTAGCTAGGCGATTGCCCGGTAGTAGGCAATGTGTCCGAAGAACATCGCCCGGCTGGCGACTTTCTTTGGTTCCGCAAAACCGGCTTCCGTCATGAAGTGGAGAACTCGGCTCTCGGAATTGTCTTTCAATCGCTTGGCGGAGTGAAGTAAGCGGCTCAGGATGCCATGTGCGCCCTTCTCTGCCCCTTCGAAATCGAGCATGTGAAACTCGCCGCCAAGTTTAAGGACGCGCCTGATTGCGCGCAGCGTCTTTCCCTTCTCGTCCGTTGGCACGTGGTGGAACATGAGTGAGGACAACACCCGGTCGAAGGACCCGTCGGGATAGGGAAGCTCATCGCCAAACCCCTGATCGAGTTGAATTGAGACCGCGGCGCGCACCGCTTTGCGTTTGGCTAGCGCAAGCGCCTTCGGGTCGGGATCGAGTCCAACGACATCGGTCTCCGGATTCAGGCGTTTGAGTAGGATGGTTAAGCTGCCGGTGCCACAGCCGATGTCGAGAACGCGGTGGCTGGATCGAATTTGCGCCTGGTCGAGGAGCCGTCTCCGCGCCCGGTCGGCGCCCATCAGCTTCGTCATTAGATCGTAGAGGGGCAGGAGACTGTCCCTCCCCGCCGCCGGGAGGTAAGTTCTTTCTGATTGCAGCGCCATGCTCTCTTTCATTTGCCCTCCGATAGGTCGCCAGTACGAACCCTGGCTCAGACCGGGCGCGTCTCGATTCAACCTGAACAACAATCCGTTAATGGACAGTTATTCGGTTACAAGATTAGAATTGAGACACCTTGTTGGCAAGAACAGGGCGCGCACTTTTGTTCCGTTCGGGACATCAGGGTCACTTTTGTGCGGAATCGATGGGAAAGCAAATGGACAAACCAGACCGTCGCGTTCGGCGCACGCGGGAATCGCTCCACAAGGCACTGATTTCTCTGGCTTTGGAGAAGCACTACGACTCGATCACTGTCCAGGAAGTTCTCGATCGAGCGGACGTTGGTCGCTCGACCTTTTATACGCATTTCCAAAGCATGGATGAACTGCTCATCTCGGGTATGCAGGAACTCCGTACGACGCTCAACGCGGCGCTGGAGAACCAAAGAAAATCCGCAAAACGTCACGAGAGCGTGATCGCGTTCAGCCGTGCCATGTTCGACCATGCCTATGGATACCGCAATGTCTACTTCGCTCTCTTGAATACAGGAGCATGGCCGATTGTTCGACAGCAATTACAGGAAGTCCTCGCGGAGTTGATACGACGAGAATGCAAAGCCGAAATCACGAAGCTGAAGACCGCGAATTCGGATGTTCCCGTTGACTTGTTTGTTCACTATCTCACTTCGGCTTTCTTTGCAGTGTTGATCTGGTGGATGGACCGCAGAAGCCGCTTAACACCCTCGCAAATTGACGAAGTATTTCGTTCTTTGGTGCTCCCCACGGTACACGCGGTTCTAGGGTAGGGCGTGACAAGGCTCTCATCCTAAATCTCGGTTTTCTCTTCACGCCCTTCGTTGAGATTGCGAAGCAACTCTTACTGGATTGGAGGAATCTGGAAATGTAACGGTCATTCCAGCCCGGGGAGAAGTCCCATGTGTAAGCGTATCGGTATTTCCATTTCCCTTCTTTTTTTGTCCTTACTTGCGCCATCAGCCTTTGCTCAAACAGCGTCAATAACAGGTACGATCAAGGATAGTTCGGGCGGTCTGGTTCCGCAGGCTCAAATAACAGCTAAGAATAAAGCGACAAACGCTTCGCGCAGTGTCTTAACAGATCCGTCTGGAACCTACCGGATTACCAGCCTGGTTCCCGGAATCTACGATGTTTTCATCGAAAAACAAGGCTTCAAGACGGTGGAATATTCGAGGGTAGAACTCTCCGTCGACCAAGTTCAAAACCTCGATTCAAAACTCACACCAAGCAGCATCTCAGAAAAAGTAACAGTGACAGGAGAGGCTGTTGCTCCCGTCGATTTGAACGACGCGCAGATCGGGAACGTTGTCACCACCCAACAGATAAAAAGTCTTCCGTTGGCCTTGCGAGACCCTTATCAGTTGGCCTTGCTTTCCCCCGGCACCATCCAGAGCAATTCTCTACTGCAGGGTTTGTCAGTGAATGGTTCCCGCGAGCGAAACAACAATTTCCTGCTGGACGGAACGGACAACAATGACGCTGACATTCCCGGGTTATCGCAACCCCAGCCTGGACTGACCTCACTGAATCCAGATGCCGTGCAGGAATTTCGCGTGATCACCAGCAACTTGCTGCCCGAGTTTGGGCGCAACACGGGCGCTGTCGTTGACATCGTCACCAAAAGAGGGGCCAACGACTTTCACTCCGACCTCTATTGGTTCGGACGTTATGACGCACTGGGCGCCCGCGACTTTTTCAATCATCAGTTGATTTCGTCAGGGCAAGTGACTACCAAGGATTCTTACTCGCGCAACACTTTCGGAAGCTCCGTCGCGGGACCAATCAAGCGAGACAAAACTTTCTGGTTTGCGAACTACGAAGGACAGCGTTTCCTTACCACCCTCACCAACACCAGCACCGTACCTACTCCCGCTTTCAAGACTGGTACGTTCAACTTCAGCGGCCAGCCCGTAGACGTGAGCACGCCCTCTTCGTCGAACAACATTTTCGGTTTGCACTTGGATCCACTCATTCAGAAGATTCTGACGTTGTATCCGGCGCCCAATGGACCGAAAGTGGACGACGCCCGCAGTCTGCTCTATTTCCCCAGCAAGGCAGACACTACTGGCGACAACGTTACCGCTCGGGTGGATCACAACTTCACGCCCAACGAGACTCTCATGGTCCGCTATACGTTCAACCGGTTTGAGGACCCCAACTTCGCCCACACAGATTTCCTCCCTGGTCTGGGAGGCACCGGCACCCTGCAGCGCAGACAGGATGCCTCTCTCCATCTGACATCCGTGCTGGCCCAGCGCGTTGTAAATGACTTCCGGTTCGGAGCGAACCGTATCAATTTCCCTCTGACTTGCCAGGGCATGGATGTCTTCAACGGCTTTGGCCCCACTGATTCTTTTGGCCGCGGGCAGGATTTCCCTTTGCCAGGTCTCTCGGGCTTTGGCTGCCTGCTTCAAGTAGACCGAGATGGATCCAGGCGATTCAGCGGTACGTACACGGTGGGTGACGACCTCACTTGGGTGAGGGGACACCATACATGGAAGGCCGGCTTCGAATTTCGCAAGGTCTATTCAAACAGCACCAACGAATTCCTCTCACGGACGACCGTTGACTTCAACAATTTCTCCAATTTCGGGGCACCCGCTTTTCAGACAGGCAATTCCGCGGTTGACTCGAATACGTCGCTGCAAAACATGGTCTGGTCTCTTTTCGGCGCCGTCGGTTCTCAAACTCAGGCACAGTTCTTTGACAAGAGTGGAAATCGCGCGCCCGACGATCCCCGCGGCTTCCGCCAACCGGAGTTCGGCGTGTTCTTCCAGGATTCCTACAAGATTCTTCCTAACCTGACACTCAGCTACGGCTTGCGGTATCAGTTCAACGGTGTTCCCTATGAGGTGAACAATCTCCTCTCCACGCTCTTCACGAATCCAAGTGGGCCAGCGCCTTTCACGTTCACAATCGCCGGTGATCGCGAGCACGGCTTGCCTCCGCTTTACAACAACGACTGGCACGACTTCGAGCCGCGCATCGGGTTGGCGTGGGATCCCTTCAAGCAGGGCAAAACTTCCATTCGCGCCGGTTACGGTATCTTCCACGACCGGGTGTTCGGCCAATTGCTCGGACTTACGCGCGGCAATCCGCCCTTCCAGCAGATCTTTTTTGCCCCCACTTTCAATCCGATGGCTGGTGGACCAGCCGTCTCGACACTGTCCCTTCCTCCAACGCTCACAGCGACAGCCGTTGTAAACAACGGAGCGGGCAATTTCCCATTCCTGGTCGACCCGCGCCTCCGCATGCCCTACAGCCAGAGCTGGAACTTTGGAGTCCAAGAGTCGCCATTCCCGAGTTTGCTTATCGAAGTGGATTACGTTGGGTCGAAAGGTATCCGTTTGCTCCGGGTTATCGACGGCAATCCGCCCCAGCCGAATCTGGTAGCACAGCTGGAGGCTTTCTGCGTGCCAACGAATCCGGCAAACTCGTTTCCTTCAGGCCAGTGCGATCAAAGAACTCTTCAATTCAACAATCTCTATTTCGGTGCCGAATCGGGGGTGCTGCCGTTCGACGCGGTCAACAACAACGCCTTCCTCCACACGGCATTCTTCACGGGAGCGGCCTCTTCGAGCTATCACGCCCTACAGGTGAACATAACGAAGCGGCTGTCGCATGGCTTGGCGATCCAGGCGGCCTACACTTGGTCGCATTCGATTGACAATTCCTCTGACCCGCTGGTGCCGACTGCCGGCAATCAAGAATTCCCGCGAAACTCTTTTGACCTGGCAGCCGAGCGAGGGAATTCCGACTTCGACGTGCGGCAGCGGTTCGTCCTCAACTACACGTGGGAGATTCCGGTCGGCCGAGGGCATAGTCGTCTGGCCGACGGGCCTATCGGCAAGATTCTTGAGGGCTGGCAGCTAGCGGGCATCACGACTTTTTCTAGTGGTCTTCCATTCGATATGTTCACCGATCTGGACACCGCCCACACAGGAGAAATCCAACGTGCTGATTTCCTTCCCGCCGCTGTGCCGCTCCCGGTCGCCAACCCTCGCACCCAAACCGGACCAAACCTGGCTTTCTTTCCCGATCCGCCGTTGGGTCGCGGAGGAAACCTAGGCCGCAACCGCTTCCGCGGCCCCGGGATCAACAATTGGGACATGGTTTTGCAGAAGACCATCCACTTCTCCGAACGTCTGGGCCTGGAATTGCGCACCGAGGCCTACAATCTTTTCAACCGAGTGCAGTTCAACCAACCGGGCAATCGCACGTCCGATCCCGGCACTTTTGGGCAATCGACTTCGCAAGTGAGACGTGCCGATGGGACCTCAGGCGCGCGGCAAATCCAATTCGGCTTGAAACTCACATTCTGAAAGCCTTTGACACCGAGGGCAGCCAAGCAGGAGGATTATCTAGCTTCGCGCAAGATTTTTTGCAGGCCGCGGTGTTTCTGCAATCGAGAGGATTCAGTCACTAAACCGGCCTGACATGGGGAGTCCCCGGGTGGCGGGCCAGCTTCGACGATCCAACGCAGTAAAAGGAGGGGATAAAGCTCCCCATGTCTTCCAGGAATGTTACCCGTCGAGAATTATTGAAAATTGGCGCCGCCACGGCCGCAGCGGAGTTCGCGGCCGTGCTTCTGTCTGGATGCGGCGGGGGAGGTACTTCCCCGGGTCCCGGTCCATCCGTTTGCTCCAAATTGACTGACATTGAGCACGTGGTCATCTTCATCCAGGAAAACCGTTCCTTCGACCATTATTTCGGAAGCTACCGCGGCGTGCGTGGATTCTCCGACCAGAGTTTGGCATTCCAGCAACCCGACCCGGGAAATACCACGAACCCGCCGATGGGCGTATTGCTTCCATTTCATCTCGACACTTCCAAAACGAACGCAGCGTGCACCCACGACATCACCCATGACTGGGTGCCGCAGCATCAGAGCTGGGACCGCGGCGCAATGGATGGCTTTGTGACCTCTCGCCTCGCGACCAATTCCAATGATGCCGTACTCACCATGGGCTACCTCACTCGCGCCGACCTTCCTTTTTACTATGCCGTGGCTGACGCCTTCACCATATGCGACAACTATTTCTGCTCGGTGATCGGCCCTACGGATCCCAACCGCCTCTACACCATGGCGGCTTCCATTGACCCGGCAGGACAGAACGGCGGACCCTTACTTCAAACACTTGTCGCAAATCGGTCGTCGTTCTTCGGCAAACTCACCTATACGACGATGCCAGAACAGCTTCAGGCTCGCGGAATTTCGTGGAA
>WNFD01006356.1_pt1 | contig 11827 bp, 8 predicted proteins | sample 5400491 | NCBI WGS metagenome assembly WNFD01 (sample SAMN13153343, study PRJNA577476) | soil metagenome | isolation source: 120 cm saprolite under Douglas fir tree site 2 hole 2 replicate 2 | place: USA:California | collected 2015-04-18 | reverse complement strand
CAGAGCCCATGGGGAGAGAGGCTCGAATGAATTTCGCGAGCCAGCAATAGCGAACAGGGCAACGACGTCCGCATACAGGTAGTTCAATAACGCGAATATCCACAGTACAGACAACCGCTCCTTCGTGTCGTGCATGTCAACCTCCTTCGGAATAGTTACGGTCCCGCGGCGGAATAAGTTTCAGATGCAAAGAGATTGTGGCGTCACTTGGCGCTGTCGGGCCATTATACTCACGATTCGGGTCTGGCCGGTCTGGGTTCTGGCGGAATCACGGGCCCAACGGATGTTGAGAAACGGGCGGGTGGCCCAGCCTTTCCTGCCTTTTCTCTCCCTCACGACAAAGCAAGGGTGGGTTGTAAAATCAGCCCCTGCCGAAACGCCTCATCCGAATCTACGGTCAGGGAGAGACTGGCATTCGATTACCTGTTCCTGCTATCACCGCCGAGACTTGTTCCTGCAAGTTCTTGAGGAAACCCGAAAGAAATACCAGTTTGTTGTGGCCGGCTACGTGGTCATGCCCGAGCACTTTCATTTGTTGATCGGCGAGTCGAAAATCAAGAATCCAACTATCGTCATGCAGGTACTCAAGCAGCGGGTCGCGCGCAAGTGCCGGGCGCGAAAGCGGGAAGCTAAACGGCAGCTCACACTCATCAGCAACGAGTTGCCGCGCGCGTTCTGGCAGGCGTGGACTTGGTCCCGGGTTGAGACTGTCCGCAGGTCGTAAACTGGTGAAAAATCCCCATATCACTTATCTCTGCTGTGGGTCAAAATGGCTTTCCTTGGCTGTCCGGCATCGCTGCGGCTGGTTGCTTCGCTCTTCACGCGGCCTGCTGGCGGTGACTCTGGCGTTGCTGTCTGGCTGCTTCCAACTTGCGGTCGCGTTCCGCGTAGATCTCCTGCTGACGCCCCGCCAGCACGTCCTTCGGCGTGAGGTAGCCGGTGGCACTGTTCAAGCGGACGTTGTTGTAATGCTCCACGTAGCTCTCGACCAGACGCCGTGCATCTTCCAGCGACAGCGGCGTTCCCGGGCGGGTGGCCCACCTTCCCCCAGCTCTTTTTATTTCCTGAACTACCGGAGGGTGCCCCATCCTTTTGTGACGAAGGCGGGTTTTCCTTCGGAACAAAAGGGTGGGAGATAATTACTCGCCGATCCGCACGCGTCACTTTTCACAAAGCCAATGACAACAACAATACGAACCAAACCTTTATAGATACAAGCTGATTTTATCTCCCACCCTTTCCCGGAAGCTGAAAAACCAACCGCCAGCTTCCGTGAAAGGATGGGGCACCCTCGCGTTATTGTGTGGGACAGAAAAGGCGGGGAAGCCCGGGGCACCCGGCCGCGGCTAACTACTATGCTTCGATGTTGAACCGTTACCATATACCTGAGGGGGACGCCGCTGCCGCCTACAATGGTGGCGAAGGCAATGTTAAGAGGAACAACGTATCATCTGGGGCCGCGACCTATCAGGATAATTTTGACAATAATAAGATGAAGTTCGACGACCTCGTGTTTACATGGAGCTATAAAATGACAAACGTGATCGCCGCGTTGTTGTTCCTAATCTCGTGTTCATCGGCTTCGGCCAATATCAATAGCGAAGTGGATTTGAATAAGCAAATCATCATCGCAGAGAGAAAGACACCTGCTGGTGGGCGAACGTTCATCGCTGTTGATCAAAACGACGTCGTACACGAAATAGGCTCCAACTGGGATGGTCGGCAAAGTTCTCCTTTCCTTGTTGCCAACTTAGGTACGAGAGTACTCAAGAGCGGGCAGTTGGAACTCAACAACGTAATACCGAAGGGAGAGGTACCCACTGCGGCGCGAAGGATCACGTTAAGCGATAAGGTAACAATGCATGTCATTCTTACCTGGGGCTTTTCAGAATCGCCCGACTTGCTAACTCCCTATTGCCGTTTGCATGTGCTACGAGAACAGAATCAGGCGGTACGGGAGATAAACACAGAAGTACTAGGCACTGATCTCGAACAATTTATTGTCGAAGATCTTACCCATGAAGGTGCCGCTGAAGTCCTCGTGGCTTCCGGCGAGGCAGCGGAAGAATCAATGGATATCTGGCAGAGCCAGAAAAATGGCAATTTCCAGAAGATTCAGCGCATCACTGGATATCATGTGTACTCTCATGCAGACAAAGAAATGAGTGAGGAGGCTACGATATTGGTTGAAACAAAAGGAGTCAAAGGGGCCGGACCGGGTAAAGAGTGTTCAAGCATCAAGGAGTATAGATGGTCAGCTTCGAAGCACAAGTTTGTTAGCGGGAATATGTAAGTGTGTTAAGAACATTTGAGGCTAGACAAGACAAAAAGGGGACAGCCTGAGAGCCTTCGGAGAGAAAAGTTTTCGAACCAAGAATCAATGAGTTACGATGCACACAAACTGCGTAAATGATTGATTCCACGTTCGAGAAAATCTATCTCCGACAGGCTGCGGGATGTTTTCTGATCTTCCGATTTGTAGCTTTTCGCAAGCGCTCAGGGCAGGCTTGCGCGCCAGCGTACGGCGTGAAAAAAAGATTGAAAATTGAGAGATCGGGTAATCGGGAAATTGGAAACCTAAACAATGACGCCCACCCATTAGCAATCAGCCATCAGCCAATGCAAAATCAAAAAACTGACCAAGCCCTAAACTTAAGTACTGGCGCAGTTTGGCGATGAACGTCTGCCCTAAACTTAAGATCATTTGCTTCGCGCCGTCACATGAGGCATAGTGAGGCAAATCGCCGACATCGCCGTCATCGGAAACTCAAAAGCTTTTAACCACAGAGGACACAGAGAACCACCGAGGAAAACCGAAATCGGACAAATAGTGACAGAAACTTCAATTCGACTTCAACTTATCTCCGGGCTGAGAAAAGTGAAGGTAGCACGTGGGTTGGTATGTGAATGGAAAAGAACTGAATTATGAGGAATACGGAGAGTATCTAAAGAAAGACCTGGAGGAAAGACAGCGCACGCAGGACGAAATCTGGCGGCGAATCAACGAACTGGGCGAAGCGTACAAGGCGTGCACAGAGTTTATTGAGCAGCATCCGGAAGTGCATTACGAGATGAAGGACGCGCAGGCGCGGGAGCATGACCTTTATCTGAAGCTGCGGCAGAACCTGGAGCGGGCCGACATGGCTCCGCGGTGCGAGAAGGTACGCGAGGATGGGACGGTCTGCGGGTGTCCGCAGATGAAGGGTTACCGATATTGCTATGCCCACGAGCGGATGCTGGAGATGCGGTCCAGCAGGCTGGAGTTACCGGCGCTGGAAGACGCCAATGCTATCCAGATGGCGATTATGCGGGTGCAAAAGGCGCTGATTGACGACGAGATCAGTGAAAAGAAAGCCGGGCTGTTGTTGTATTCACTGCAAATGGCGTCCAGCAATCTAAAGAACACGACGTTTACGGACAGCAAGAAGCAAGTGGTGACGGAGATGGTTGAATCGCCGAGAACGCCGACATCGAAAAACCAAGTCTTACCACTGATCAACACTGATGACACTGATCTGCAAAAACCTCTACCGCGGATCAACGCGGATGAACGCGGATCAGGAAAGAGGCAGCGCAAGAGTCAACCGCTGCCGATGGCGGAGGTACAACACGAGCATCGATTGGGATCGGGGCTGTAACTCTTTTAGATCTTGGGATGAACAGGAGGGGTAGGGCCCATCTGGTAATCAGGGAATCTGGTGATCGGGTGATTGAAAACCGGGGCCAATTCTCGCAGCAAAGCAGAATGCCTTTCCCTGCTACAACCAAAATGGGCACCGCCATGATGACGGTACCCACAGATTGTCTTTAATTCCGAGCTGCGCTTACGCCCAGGCGGGGTCTTTCTTATCTACGTTCACGTTCAACTCGCCGAAAGCCTTTTGGGCTTTCTTCACGTCGAACTTGCCGTCGCGCGCGAGGCGGGAGAGCGCGGCCGCGGCGATGGATTCAGCGTTCACCTCAAAATGACGGCGGAGATGTTCGCGATTGTCGCTGCGGCCAAATCCGTCTGTACCCAGAGTCACCATGCGAGGCCCAATCCACGGAGCAAGCTGATCAGGCACGGCCTTCATAAAGTCAGAAGCCGCCACGATCGGTCCTTCAGCGCCTTCCAGCACTTTGTGAATGTATGGTGTCTTCGGCTTTTCCGCCGGATGCATCCAGTTCCAGCGCTCCACGGCCAGAGCATCACGCCGCAGTTCGTTGTAGCTGGTCACGCTCCAGACGTCAGCCTGAACGCCATATTTTTCCGCCAGGATGGTTTGCGCGCGCAATGCTTCATTGAGGATGGATCCGCTGCCGAACAGATGGATCGTGGCCGGCTTCTTGCCTTCGCTGGCCTTGACCTTGTAAATGCCGCGGACGATTCCTTCTTCCACGCCCTTGGGCATTTCCGGCATGGGATAGTCTTCGTTATAAAGCATGATGTAGTAGAAGCGGTCTTCGCCTTCCTGGTACATGCGGCGCAGGCCGTCCTGCACGATCACGGCAACTTCGTAAACATACGCCGGATCATAGCTGGCGCAGGTGGGAACAGTGCTGGAAAGAATCAGGCTGTGACCATCCTGATGCTGCAAGCCTTCACCGGCCAGAGTGGTTCGGCCGGCGGTGCCGCCCAGCAGGAAGCCCTTGCCACGCGCGTCCGCAAAGGCCCATATCAGGTCCCCAATGCGCTGGAAGCCGAACATGGAGTAATAAATGAAGAAAGGAATCATGGGCACGCCGTAATTCGCGTACGAACAGCCGGCGGCCGTGAACGAGCACATGGAGCCCGCTTCGGTGATGCCTTCTTCCAGAATCTGCCCGTCTTTCTCTTCGCGATAATAGAGGAGCATGTCCTGATCATGCGGTTTGTAGAGCTGGCCCTGGCTGGCGTAAATGCCGACCTGGCGGAAGATGGATTCCATGCCGAAGGTGCGAGCTTCATCGGGCACAATCGGCACCACCAGCTTGCCAATGGTGGGATGCTTCAGCAACGTACGCAGCATGCTCACGTATCCCATCGTCGTGCTAACGGCGCGGCCTTTGGAACCGGCCAGAGATTCGGCAAAAAATTCCAGCGGTGGCGTTTCCAGCTTGGGGTATTCCACGTGACGCCACGGCATGTAGCCGCCAAGCTCTGCTCGGCGTTTCTGCATGTACTTGATTTCCGGACTGTCATCCGCCGGACGGTAGTTCAGAGCGTCTTTGGCTTCCGCGTCGGGAATGGGAATATCGAATTGTTTGCGGAAGGCGACCATGGCTTCTTCCGTCATCTTCTTTTCCTGGTGTGTTGCGTTGCGCGCCTGGGCGGAAGAGAGTCCGTAACCTTTGATGGTCTTGGCCAGAATGATGGTGGGTCCGCCGGTATGCTGCACCGCGCGATAGTACGCATTGTAAACTTTCTGCGGATCAAGACCGCCGCGCTGGAGATGCCAGATCTCGTCGTCGGTCATGTTCTCGACCAGTTTGGCCGTCTCCGGATACTTGCCGAAGAATTCCTTGCGGACAAACGCACCGTCTTTGGCTTTGAAGGCCTGGTATTCGCCGTCAACGCATTCTTCCATGCGCTTAACCAGCATGCCGGTCTTGTCGCGTTCCAGCAGGGCATCCCAACTAGAGCCCCATATGACTTTGATTACGTTCCAGCCGGCGCCTTTGAAGGCCGCTTCAAGTTCATTGATAATTTTGCCGTTGCCGCGAACCGGACCATCCAGGCGCTGGAGGTTGCAGTTCACCACAAAGATAAGGTTATCGAGCTTTTCGCGCGAAGCCAGGGTGATGGAGCCGAGGGATTCGGGCTCATCAGTTTCACCGTCGCCGATGAAAGCCCAGACCTTGCGTGGCGTCTTTTTGATCAGCCCGCGATTTTCCAGGTAACGCATAAAACGTGCCTGATACACCGCGCTGATCGGACCAAGGCCCATTGACACCGTGGGGAATCGCCAGAAGTTCGACATGAGCCACGGGTGCGGATAAGACGACAATCCGGGCGTGTCGCGCAGTTCGTGACGATAGTTGTTTAACTGGTCGATGGTGAGGCGGCCTTCCAGAAACGCACGTGCATAAACGCCGGGTGAGGCGTGTCCCTGGAAATAAACAAAGTCGCCGGGCTCGTCACCGTACTTGGCATGGAAGAAATGGTTGAACCCAACTTCCAGCAGCGTGGCCAGTGATGAGAACGTGGAGATGTGGCCGCCAATGCCAGGATCTTTCTTGTTCTGCCGATGCACCATGGCCATGGCGTTCCACCGGACAAGGCTCTTGATGCGCCGTTCCATGGCGCGATCACCGGGATACGGTACTTCTTCGCTGACAGGGATTGTGTTGACGTAGGGCGTATTGAACTGCACCGGCGTATCAACGCCAGCTTCACGCGCTCTGCGGGAAAGGGCTTCTAACAGGCGGGCGCCTTGCGCCGTACCATCCTGGTCCACGACCTGGTCAAAAGCTTCAATCCACTCCGCGATCTCCTGGAGATCGGGCTCCAAAGCAAATTTCGGTTTTGCATGCATGATACTAGTATGCCAGCCGGAACCGCATTATTGCTACTCTGAATCCACGCCAAGGTAACCAGGAAGTACGTAAGAAATGTTAAGTAGGTGCGCAATAAAGCTTAGAGTCCGTGTGTATAACGTTGTAAACGTTGCATAAAAATTCAGCGCATAACGCAATCATAGTTCATCGCGAACAGCCCCTGAGGCCTGCGCATCAATGCACCCTCGCCGTCTCCATCTGCCGCTCAGTGCGAACTTTCTTCGGCTTCCCTTTGTCCAACTCCAGCTTGGCCACCGCTTCGGTGTGGACTTCATCGGGACCATCCGCCAGGCGCAGCGTGCGCACATTGGCCCACGCTCCGGCAAGGAACGTATCATCGGACACGCCCGCTCCGCCATACGCCTGGATGGCCCGATCCAGCACGCGCAATGTCATGTTCGGCGCGATGACCTTGATCATGGCGATCTCCGCTTTGGCTTCTTTGTTGCCGACCGTATCCATCATGTACGCGGCTTTCAGCGTGAGCAACCGCGCCTGTTCAATCTCCATGCGCGACTGCGCAATTTCCGCGCGAATGGTGCCCTGCTCAGCCAATGGCTTGCCAAAGGCAACGCGCTCCTGCACACGTTTGCACATGCTCTCCAGCGCACGCTCAGCAACCCCGATGCAGCGCATGCAGTGGTGAATCCGTCCCGGACCAAGTCTGCCTTGTGCAATCTCAAAGCCACGACCTTCGCCCAGCAACATGTTTGTCACCGGAATACGAACCTCAGTGAACGTGATCTCACCGTGGCCGTGCGGGGCGTGATCGTAGCCGAAGACTTTCAGCATGCGCTCAATCTTCACGCCTGGGGTGTCCAGAGGCACCAGCACCATGGACTGCTGTTGGTAGCGATGCGCCGTGGGATTGGTCTTGCCCATGAAGATGGCGATCTTGCAGCGCGGATCGCCCGCACCGGACGACCACCATTTGCGCCCGTTGATCACATACTCATCACCTTCGCGACGAATGCTGGCCTCAATGTTGGTCGCATCAGACGATGCTACCGCAGGCTCGGTCATCGCGAAGCATGACCGTATTTCGCCCTTGAGCAGCGGCTTCAGCCAGCGGTCTTTTTGTTCGGCTGTACCATAGCGCGCCAGCACTTCCATATTGCCGGTATCAGGCGCCGAGCAGTTGAAGACTTCCGCAGCCATCACGCTGCGGCCCATGATCTCGCACAGCGGGGCATATTCAAGGTTGGTGAGCCCCGCGCCATCTTTGCTTTCGGGGAGAAAGAGATTCCATAATCCTGCCGAGCGTGCTTTGGGCTTGAGCTCTTCAATGATCTTCGTCGGCGCCCAGCGGTCGTTTTCAATCTCCTGATAGAAACGCGCTTCGTTGGGATAAATGTATTCGTCCATGAAGGCGCGAAGGTCGCGCTCAAGCTCTCTCACTCGCGGGCTGTATTCAAAGTTCATATGTGCCTCACTGCGCCGTCGCGGGCGCGTCCAACCCGCAACTATCTGCGGTGGTGATAGGGCGTGTCAAGGTGCAAATCCCTCTGAGGTTGTAGAATTCTTGGTTGGCTTATTGATGCTGGCTTGCCTGTGGACGCCCAGATCACACGTCACGTGTGATCCCCGTGAGCGGACAAAAGAGCTTCCCTTACATAAGCCGTTCAAAGCATAGGAAAGAGTGACCGAAAGAACCTGAGAATGAAAGCAGCCGTACTGCGCGAACCCAAATCGCCTCTGGTAATAGAAGATGTGGCCCGTCCCACGCCTGAAGCCGGAGACGTGCTGATAAAGGTGGAAGCCTGCGGTGTCTGCCACTCTGATCTCCACGTTGCCGAAGGTGACTGGAAACAGTTTGCCGGCATCACCAAGACGCCGCTCATTCTGGGGCATGAAATCGCTGGACGCGTGGTCGAAATCGGCTCCGCTGTACGTGATCTCAAGGTCGGCGATCGGGTTGGGGTTCCCTGGATTTTCTGGACGTGCGGTGAATGCGAATTTTGCCGCGAAGGCTTTGAAAATCTTTGTACGAAACAGAAAATCACCGGCGTTACCGTGGATGGCGGCTACGCTGAATTCGTGAAAGCTCCCGCCACGCACGCCGCCAGAATTCCAGACAATCTCACCTCCGTGGAAGCAGCGCCGCTGTTCTGTGCCGGCGTGACTGTCTATCGCGCGCTGAAGCAGGCCAATCTTTCGCGCGGACAGCGACTCGCCATCTTCGGTGTCGGTGGCCTGGGGCATCTTGGTATTCAGATCGGCAAAGAGATGGGCGCGGAAGTCACGGCCATCGACCTCACCGACGATAAGCTGGCGTTGGCGAAATCTCTGGGTGCGTCCACCACGTTGAACGCGGCCACTGACAATGTGGTGAAACAGATGCGCAGCAAAGGAAATGCCCACGTTGTGCTGGTTACGTCGGGCGCAAAAGCCGCCTATGACACCGCCTTTTCCTGCGTTCGCGCAACCGGGATGCTGCTGGTGGTTGGCTTGCCTGCCACGGACATCTGCTTCCCGCCGATCATGATGAGTGCGCGTGAAATGCGCATCCAGGCGTCGGCCGTGGGTACCCGAAAAGACTTGAGTGAAATGCTGGCCATGGGCGCAGCCGGTAAAGTCCGTTGCCTGGTCTCTACCCGGCCACTCGAAGATGCGAACGCTGTGCTGGAAGAAATGCGTCAGGGAAAAATCGCCGGACGTGTAGTGCTTACGCTTTAGCGACCCGCGCCAATAGACATTTGAATTAAGAACAGGACTGACGAAATGAACAATCTGGTTAAGCTCAGCAAAGACAATGACGTTGCCATCATCACCATTGATAACCCGCCCGTTAATGCCTTGAGTCCGGGAGTGCCGGAAGGAATCGGCGAAGCCATCGATCAGATTAATCAGGACAGCTCCATCAAAGCCGCGGTTGTGATCGGCGGTGGCAAAACCTTCATCGCCGGGGCTGATATCAAAGAGTTCGGCAAGATCACCTCAGGCAAAAGCCGTGGCTCCGGATTGCTCCCGCTTCTGCTCAAGATTGAAGACTCACGCAAGCCAGTCGTCATGGCCATCCACGGCACCGCCTTCGGTGGCGGACTCGAAGTCGCCATGGCCGGACATTATCGTGTCGCCTCACCCGGCGCGCAGATTGGCCAGCCTGAAGTGAAGCTCGGGATCATTCCCGGCGCAGCCGGAACGCAACGCCTGCCGCGGCTGGCGGGTGTCGCCAAGGCGGTTGAGATGTGTGTGGAAGGCAAGCCTGTTTCCGCAGAAGAAGGCGCGAAACTGGGCGTGATTGATCGCATGATTGAAGGCGACCTGCTCAAAGGCGCCGTGGCTTTTGCCCGCGAAGTCGCAGCCAAGCCCGTCCCCAAGACGCGTGAACGCAATGAGAGGCTCGGCAAGCCGGAAGAAAATACCGCCATCTTTGCCGCCGCGCGTGATAACGTCCGCAAAAAGCAGCGCGGATTGATGGCGCCCGTCGCCGCTATTGACGCCGTTGAAGCTGCAACCAAACTACCTTTCGACCAGGGTTGTGCGGAAGAGCAGCGGCTCTTCACCGAGTGTCTATTCTCCAATCAATCCAAAGCACTGATCCATGTCTTCTTTGGTGAGCGTGAAGTCGCCAAAGTGCCTGACGTCCCCAAAGACACTCCGATCATCCCCGTCAAGAATGTAGCGATCGTCGGCTCCGGCACCATGGGCGGCGGCATCGCCATGGTTTTCGCCAATGCCGGCTTCCCTGTTTTGCTCAAAGAAGCTGACCAGCCCGCGCTCGATCGCGGCATGGCCAACATCCACAAAAACTATGCCGTCTCCGTCAAGCGCGGACGCTTTACCCAGCAGTTCGTCGACGAGCGCCTCAAGCTCATCACGCCCACGCTCAGCTATGACAAGTTCGGCGAAGTCGACATGGTGATTGAAGCCGTCTTTGAAGGCATGGCCTTGAAGAAAGAAATCTTTGCCCAGCTTGACCGCGTTTGCAAGCCCGGCGCGATTCTCGCCAGCAACACCTCCACTTTGAACGTGGATGAAATTGCCTCAGCCACTTCGCGACCGGAGATGGTCATTGGTACGCACTTCTTCAGCCCTGCCAACGTCATGCGTCTTCTGGAACTCGTTCGCGGGAAGAAGACCAGCAAAGAAGTGATCGCCACCTGCATGCAGCTTGCCAAGAAAATTGGCAAGGTCGGCGTGCTGGTTGGCAATTGCCGCGGATTCGTTGGCAACCGCATGTTTGGCCCGTATCGTCGTGAGGCCCAGTTTCTGGTGGAAGAAGGCGCCAGCGTTCAGGGCGTGGACAAGGCGCTTTATGACTTCGGCATGGCCATGGGCCCGCTTGCCACCGGTGATCTTGCCGGACTCGACGTCGGCTGGCGCATTCGCAAAGAATATGCGCACCTGGAAAAGCCCGGCATTCGCCAACCTGTTGCTGAAGATCGTCTCTGCGAGAACGGACGCTTTGGCCAGAAGACCGGTGCCGGCTGGTACAAATACGATGAAAACCGCAATCCATCACTCGATCCGCAGGTTGAACAATGGGTGAAGCAGTGGGCGGCGGAGAAAAACATTCCCCAGCGCCAGATTGCGGCAGACGAGATTGTTGACCGCTGCATCTATGCCCTGGTGAATGAAGGCGCTCGCATTCTGGAAGAAGGATTCGCACAAAGGCCGGTGGACATTGACATCATCTATTTAACCGGCTACGGATTCCCGGCGCACCGCGGCGGACCAATGTTTTACGCCGACACGGTTGGCTTGAAAAAAGTCTATGAGCGCATACAAGAGTTCCACCGTCAGCACGGCGAGCTCTGGGAGCCCGCGCCGTTGCTGAAACGTCTGGCTGAGTCAGGCAAGAAGTTTGCTGACTTCAATCAGGAGCAACTAGTCACTGCCTGAGATGTATTTTACAAAGACGCGGCGAGGCCGGCGGGCGTGCCGAGCCGCGCGCAACAGGTGCAAGATAAATTGATGGAGATCCATTCCGTAAAGCGGTTTTGGAGCGAAACGAGATCGAATCGCGGTGAGGCCGGCTGGCGTGCCGAGCCGCGCGCAACAGGTGCACGATAAATTGATGGAGATCCATTCCGTAAAGCGGTTTTGGAGCGGAGCGACATGAACAACGAAGCGGTTGTAGTTACCAGTTCGCGCACGGCGCTGGCCAAATCATTGCGCGGTTCATTCAACATGACACGTCCGGATGAATTGGCCGCGCACTGCATCAAAGACGTTCTGCGGAAAACGCCGCAGCTCGACGCGAAGGAAATCGAAGACGTGATTCTTGGTTGCGGCCAACCGCACGGCCCGCAAGGTCACAACGTTGCTCGCGTCGCGGCGATGCTTGCGGGATTGCCAACGTCAGTCG
>WNFD01038394.1_pt1 | contig 11829 bp, 10 predicted proteins | sample 5400491 | NCBI WGS metagenome assembly WNFD01 (sample SAMN13153343, study PRJNA577476) | soil metagenome | isolation source: 120 cm saprolite under Douglas fir tree site 2 hole 2 replicate 2 | place: USA:California | collected 2015-04-18 | reverse complement strand
CCGGGAATCAGCGCGTTGGCAAAAGTTGCAAGCAACAGCAGATGGATTGCTCGAACCGAAATCACCGGGCGATTGGAATCAAGCCATGATGGAGCTGGGCGCGACGCTGTGTACTCCAAAATCGCCGCAATGCCTGCTTTGCCCCGTCGCGCAATTCTGTGAAGCGCGAAAGCTCGGCATCGCCGAATCCCTGCCTGAAAAAAGGAAGAAGCGCGCCAAGGTGGAAGTCACGCTGGCCGCTGCGGTATTCGCAGATGGAAAAGGCCAGACTCTTCTGTTTCCACCGCCGAAGAATTCAAAAGAGAAGGCTGCCGCCGATCACGTGCCGGCACTAGTTTCAAAAATGTGGCATTTCCCAACGCTCTCGGTGATCGGGGAACCAGCCGGGAATCTTCTCGCATTCCTCCGAAAGCACGTTCCAGGAGCGCAAAACCGCAAGTGGCAACTCGTTCCGGCCGGCGAGGTCCGCCACGCCGTGACGTATCGCGCCATCACCGTCTTGCCCTTCCTCATTGAAATAAAAAAACTTCCTCGCATCCCCGGTGCGCGACATGTTCCTCTCACTGACATCTCCAGCTTGCCCATTTCCAATCTCACCAGGAAAGTCGCCCGTGCCGCTCTGGCCGCAGCAGCGTCCGCTCCAGCGAAGCGCTGAGAGTTATCCTTTCGCCCAGCCTCGTTCCTGCCTACCCCCCGCAGATGCTACGATAAGAAAGTCCGCCATGGCCGCCTCCATCGCAACTGCGAGTGACCCCGCTCTGCCCGCCGAGCGTTTCTTCCGCACCTCGCTTTCACTCCTCGTGCTCACTTCGACGGTCACGCTCGTCAGCACCGGGAAGCTCGACATCATCACCAGCTTTGCAGCTCCCCTCGTAGTGCTCTACAAGGCCTTCCGCTGGTGGCACGGACGCCCAGCCGAACTTTCGCCCCGCGCCGCAACCTGGTGCGTGATCGCTTACCTGGCATTCTTCCCCGTGGATGCCCTGTTTCTCTCGCGTTTCTCTGTTGGAAACTCGTCCAATCCGCCGCTCTTCGCCGCGCTTCTGGCAGCGGTGCATTTTCTGATTTTCGTCAGCATCGTCCGTTTCTACAGCGCGGTCACGGACCGGGATGCGCTGTTTCTCTCGATGCTGTCGTTTGCGGGCATTCTCGCCGCAGCCGTTCTTACCGTCGATACCACCTTCCTGATTCTATTCTTCATCTTTCTTCTGTTTGGTGTTTCCACTTTCGTCGGGATGGAATTACGCCGCGGAGCCGTCGGCGCGGTCTCGGCCGCCCTCCATGCACACACCGAGCGCGATCGAAGATTGAATCGCGCGCTGAGTCTTTCCGCTTTCAGCGTGGCCGCCGGATCCATCGTACTGGGTGGCCTGCTGTTTTTCTTTTTTCCGCGTTTCAGCGCCGGGTACCTCGGCCGCGCCAGCTTCAACCCCTCGCTGATGTCCGGTTTCACGGAAAACGTGGAGCTCGGTCAAATCGGAGAGATCAAAAAAAATTCCTCGGTCGTCATGCGCGTGCAAACCGGAAAGCCGGTAAGCTACGACCGGCTGCGCTGGAGGGGCATCGCGCTTACGAATTTCGACGGCAGACGGTGGACCTCGCCGGAGCACGGCGCACAAAGATTGCAGCCGGACGAGGATGGTTGGATTCATGCCGCAGATTCGCCGCAGAAATCAGATTCTCCCCAGCCAGGAATGATCTACACGATTTACCTTGAGCCCCTGGCCACCGACGCTATTTTCGTTCCGGGCAAAGTCACCCGTCTCAGAGGAAATTTCACCGGCGAAGGCAGCAACTCGTTCACCGCAATTCGCCGCAGTTATATTCTCCGGGATTCCACCGATACGCTGCTGAATCCCTTTCACAACTACACGGCCGTCCGGTACTCGGGTCTTTCGCTCCTGCCCCCGACGAATGCCGCGAAACTCCGCGCCGCTTCGACGGAATATTCCAGCGATATCGTTTCGACCTACCTCCAACTTCCTCAGGAATTGGACCCGCGCATCCCGGAACTGGCCAAACAGATTACGAAAAACGCCCGCACTCCTTTTGACATGGCAACGACGATCGAAAGTTACCTGCGCAACCGTTTCACGTACACCTTGAATCTGGCCGGGGAACCGGGAGACGATCCGCTCGCTCATTTTCTTTTCGAGACTCGCGCGGGCCACTGCGAATACTTTGCTTCGGCAATGACCATCATGCTGCGCACGCTCGGCATTCCTTCACGCGAAGTCAACGGTTTCCTGCCCGGCGAATACAACGACCTGGGCGGAGATTACATCGTCCGCGCAAGCGACGCGCACAGCTGGGTTGAGGTCTACTTCCCCGGCATGGACTGGCAAACATTCGATCCCACGCCGGCGGGCCCGGAAAACGAGGCTGGCTTTCTGTCGCGCCTGGGAAAGTACGCCGACTGGATGGAGATTACCTGGAGCGAGTGGGTGATCGGCTACGACTTCGCTCACCAACTGGTCCTGGCGCAGAACCTGCAGCGGGGCTCGCGGAATTGGAGTGAATCCGCGCGCGACTGGTTCGAGAACAAGCAGCGCGCGGGCAAGAAATGGATGAAGTCCTGGCAGCTTCAGCGGGGCGTGCTGGGCTATTTGCTGCCGATCGCGCTGGTGCTTTTTCTGGTGGCCTCGCGTTTCAATCTTCTTGCCGAACTGATCCGCCGCGTCCGTCTGTTCTTTCAATTGCGCGGATCCAAAGCGGTCCGCAGCGATCCCCAGCTTGCATCGCGACTGTATGCCGAGTTGCTTCGAATGCTCGCATGGCGCGGACTGAGACGAGATGTGTCGCAGACACCGTTCGAATTCGCGGCCGCGGTGGATTCGCCGAATCTGGCGCCAGCGGTCCGCGAATTCACGCAACTCTACGCCCACGCACGCTTCGGCGGCGCGCCTTGCGATACGACGCGCTTGCGCCATCTTCTCGGCCAGATTCGCGCGGCATTGCGGGCGCGCTGAAGCCGGATTTCATCCTGCCAAGAATGGGCGCAGCGGTGCTGCGCCCCTACAAACACCAGCATGAAGGCTCGTGTTACAATTGAGAATTGCGCAAAGGCGCAAATTCATTGCCTATGACTAAGGTCGGATTCGTCAGCCTGGGATGCCCGAAGAACCTCGTGGACAGCGAGGTGATGATGGGTATTCTTGCGCGCGAAGGCTATGAACTGACGCCGCGCGCCGATGAAGCCGAAATACTGGTCGTCAACACGTGCAGCTTCATCGAGGCGGCGCAAAAAGAGTCCGTGGACGCCATTCTTGAAATGGCGGAACACAAGAAATTCGGCGCGGCAAAAAAGCTGATTGTGGCAGGCTGCCTGGTCGAACGGTTTCGCGCGCAGATTCTGGAGCAGGTGCCGGAAGTGGACGCGGTCGTGGGCACCGGCGAAGTCGAACGCATTATGGAAGCGGTGGAGGGCGATCTTCGCGTGCTTCCCGCGCAGCCGCCCGCGTTCCTCTATCACGACCTGACGCCGCGCATCGTCACCACGCCGAAACACGCGGCGTACATCAAAATCGCCGAAGGCTGCGACCATCCCTGCACGTTCTGCATCATTCCGCAGCTTCGCGGCGCGTTTCGCAGCCGGCGATTCGAATCGGTGGTGCGCGAGGCGGAGAATCTGGCGAGGGCCGGGGCGCGGGAAATCACGCTGATCGGGCAGGACACGACTTCTTACGGCGAAGACCTGGGCCTGCGAGACGGCCTGGCGCAACTCCTGGAAAAACTTGCGCAGACCGAGGATTTGCTGTGGGTGCGATTTCTGTATGCTTATCCGAATCGCGTCACGCAGAAATTGCTGGATACCATCGCGGCGCATGCGCGGCTCGCCAAGTACATGGACATGCCGCTGCAGCACGCCAGCCGCAACGTGCTGGCGCGGATGAAGCGCGGTTCGAACGGCGAAGCGTTCTTGAAATTGCTGGAGCGCATTCGAACAACCATTCCCGGAGTTTCGCTGCGCACGTCGTTCATCGTGGGCTTCCCGGGCGAAACCGAAGCCGATTTCGAGGAGCTGTGCGATTTCGTGAGAACCGCGAAGCTCGACTGGATGGGCGTCTTCGAGTATTCCGACGTGGACAACGCGGGCAGCTACGCGCTGGATGAAAAGATAGACGCGGAAACAATCACTGAGCGCCGCAACCACTTGATGGCCGTTCAGAAGAAAATTTCACGGGAAAATCTGCGGGCTAAGTATTTGCGCGGAGAGCCGGGGGCGACTAGGGAAGACGGAGAGATCGACGGGAAGTTGTACCTCACGGACATTGAATTGCCCGGCGGAGAAGTCGCGGAAACCGGGGACGTCGCCCTGGTTGAAATTACGAAGACGGACGCCTACGACCTGGTCGGGCGCGTCGTCGAAATTCTGCCGCGGCCTGCCGCAGGGGCCGGCGCGGGGGCTGCTCCGATGCCGCCGGTTCAGGCCGCTGAAAAGCTTCATCGCATCGCCACCGGGGCACCCCTCCGCGTCCTGGCCTGAGCTATACTCTTCTTTCGAAGATAAGAGTTTCCTGGCTTCGGTGATCTCTGCGATCCCGGTGTTGAAAGATTTTACACAGCGGTCACAGAGAACACAGAGTCCGCAGAGAAGAAAAGAATCGCGCGATGAAACACAAATGCCCTATCTGCAAAGCGGAGACCGACTCCGCGGTCCACGCGGATTTCCCTTTTTGCAGCGAGCGCTGCCGGGAACGGGACTTGGGTAACTGGGCCAGCGAGAAATACGTGGTTTCCGAACCAGTCTTCAATGAAGAAGACACTGGTGAAGGCGATGGGAACACCATCGTCCTTCCTTTGGACAACGATTTGGACAACCCGAATGACGCCGAACACTGAGGCTAAAGCAGCGCCCGAAGCCCCGCCCAATAAACCGCGCCTCGCACTCGCGATCGCCACTGCATTGGGCGTCGGCTACATTCCCAAGGCGCCGGGTACATTTGGATCACTCGTGGGAGTAGCGACCGCTTACGTCTCGTCTGTTTTTTTCCTGCGGCCCACCTCCTTCGGCGGATTGTTCACGCTGCACCCCGATTCCGACGCGGTGTTTGCCGGTAAGCACTTTCTTGTCCCGGGCAGCGACATTCACCACGCCATCCTGGCTCTACCTGTGTTTTGTGCTCTGGCGCTCCTCGTCCTGCTGGGGGCGATTGGGGTGTGGAGCGCTTCCCGGGCAGCCGCCTACGCGGGAATCAAAGATCCGCAGTTCGTGGTCATTGATGAAGTCGCCGGACAGCACTTCGCCCTCTTGCTCCCGCTCATTCCGATTGCGCTGCCGCATTTTGCCGCGCGCATGGACTTTTCCACCTTCGCGATCTTCTTTGCGCTAAGCCTGGTGAATTGGAAATATCTCTTGCTCGGTTTTATACTTTTTCGTGTGTTTGACATCTGGAAGCCATGGCCTATCCGCCGGCTGGAAAACCTGCCCGGGGGATGGGGAATCATGGCCGATGACTGGATGGCGGGCATCTACGCTGCAATTCTGTTGCGTGTGGCGTTACACTTTGGACTGTTCACGTTTCACATTGGCCTAGTATGAAATTCGGGTTCGGGTCGTCGATAGAAAAGAACGGCATTCCGCACATTGAGAGAGTTGCGCCCACGGCGGCGATTCCTGGCGGGGAGATGACGATTCATGGGCGCGGCTTCGTCTCGAACGCACAGCCGCGTCCGGTGGTGCGCTTCGGGGAAGCCGAAGCCAGCATCGCGCTCGCCAGCGAGAATCGAGTGGTGGCGCGCGTTCCAGAGGGGGCGAGCGGCGGAGTGGTGCGCGTTGCCACGGACGGCCACGAAAGCCAGCCGCATCCCGTACACATCGGCCTGCAAATCGCGGACAACCTTCATCCCGTGGCGAATCCCGCGGTCGATCTGGACGGCAACATTTACGTCACGTTTTCCGGGCCGCGGGGCCAGCGTGTTCCCGTTTCGCTTTACAAGATCACGGCGAATTACAGCGTGAAACCGTTCATCACTTCGCTGATGAATCCGAGCGGGCTGGCGCTCGATCGCATGGGGAATCTGTTCGTCTCCTGCCGCAACGACGGCACGATTCATCGCATCACGCCCGAGGGCCGCGCCGAGCAGTGGGTCGAAGGCATGGGCGTGGCCACGGGGATTGCGTTTGATCACAACGGCAATTTGTTCGTCGGAGACCGCAGCGGCACGCTTTTCAAGATCAGCCCGAACCGCGAGATTTTTGTATTTGCCACGCTGGAGCCCTCCATCGCGGCGTATCACCTGGCGATTCATCCCAGCGGCGATTTGTACGTTTCCGGGCCGACGACCTCCAGCTTTGACCGCATCCACCGAATTACGCAGGGCGGCGATGTGAGCGTTTTCTTCCGCGGCCTCGGCCGGCCGCAGGGCCTGGCTTTGGATCGCGACGGAAATCTTTATGTGGCGGGTTCCTACGCCGGGCGCCGCGGAATTGTGCGGATCACGCCGCAGGCTCAGGCCGAAGTGGTCCTCAGCGGCTCCGGCATTGTGGGCATGGCGCTCCAGCCTTCCGGCCGCGCGATTCTCGCCACCACGGACGCGCTCTTCACGCTCGATTGGGATGTTCGCGGCCTGCCGTTGATCGGATAATTGACCAAATGAAAGCGGAAATCATCGCGGTTGGTTCGGAATTGCTGACTCCGGACCGCATGGACACCAACTCGCTCTTCCTGACCGAGGAGCTGAACAAGCTCGGCATTGAGGTGGTGCGCAAATCGATTGTCGGAGACAATCGCGATTATTTGAGCGCGGCTTTCAAGGAGGCGCTGGAGCGCGTCGAGCTGGTCATCGCGTCGGGCGGGCTGGGTCCCACGGAAGACGACCTGACGCGCGAAACGGTCGCGGAGCTGCTGGGCCGCAAGATGCACCGCAACGACGCGATTCTCCGCTACATCGAAGGGCGCTTCCGGCAACTCGGACGAGAGATGCCGGCGGTGAACGTGCGGCAGGCGATGGTGCCGGAAGGCGCGGAGGTTCTCGAGAATCCGCGCGGCTCGGCGCCCGGGCTGTGGATCGAAGACGCGGGGCGTTGTATCGCACTGCTGCCCGGCCCGCCGCGCGAATTGAAGCCCATGTACCAGGAGCAGGTTTTGCCGCGGCTGCAGCGGCGCAGCTCGAGCATTCGAATGTTTCATCGGGAATTGCGGGTGTCGCGGGGATGGGCGAATCGAGCGTCGAGCAGCGCATCAGGCCCATTTACATGCGCCATGCCGACGTGAACACCACGATCCTGGCCGCGCCGGGCGAGATTCAAATCCATTTGCGGGTGTGGACCGACGACGCGGCGCACGCGCAAAAAACCCTGGACGAAATCGTGCAGGGCTTTGAGATCGCGCTTGCCGACCGCATCTTTTCGCAAGACGGTTCATCGATGGAGGAAGTGGTGGCGGGCTTGCTGACGAGGAACAGCGCCACCATCTCCGCCGCAGAAAGCTGCACGGGCGGATTGCTGGCCCAGCGTCTGACGAGCATCGCGGGCAGCTCATCGTATTTTTTGGGTGGCGTCGTGAGCTACAGCAACGACCTGAAGACGGCGTGGGCGGATGTGCCGCCGGAACTTATCCAGTCGAAAGGTGCGGTGAGCAGTGAAGTGGCGATCGCGCTGGCCGAGGGCATCCGCCGGCAGGTCGGCAGCACGCTGGGCGTGGGGATCACCGGCATTGCAGGACCGGGCGGCGGCAGCGATGAAAAGCCCGTGGGCACCGTGCACATCGCGATTTCGCACGCGGGGGGTGTGAAGGAACGCGGCGTGGTCTTTCCGGGCGACCGCGAAGCCATCCGCTGGCATGCTTCACAACTCGCGCTCGACCTGGTGCGTATCCATTTCCTTTACAACGGCGGAGAGCCGCCGGCACGCAGTGGCAAAAGGTCCTGACCTCCCATGCGCCTGTTCGTCGCGCTGGAGATTCCCTCTGAGGTGCGAGAAAATCTCGCGGCCTTGTTCAAAACCCTCCGCGCGGTCTCGCCGCAAACGCGCTGGGTGCGGCCGGAGAATCTTCACGTGACGCTGAAATTCATTGGAGAAGTGCCGGAAACAAAACTCGCAGCTATTCGCAGCGCTCTCGGCAGCGTGCGCACTGATCGAGCTATCACACTCGATTTTCGCGGACTCGGCTTCTTCCCCAACGATAAACATCCTCGCGTTTTCTGGGCGGGCATCGAGGCGTCGCCGAATCTGAAAACCCTGGCTGCCGATATCGACAACGGTACGGAGAAACTTGGCATCCCGCGTGAACAGCGGACCTTTTCGCCGCACCTGACGCTCGCGCGATTCGAACCTCCCGGGTTGCCGGAAAAACTTCGCTCCGTGATCCGGGAAAACGCGGCGCGCGATTTTGGAACGCTGCGCACCAACCAATTTCATCTGATCGAAAGCAAGTTAAAACCGTCCGGCGCGGAGTACACTACGCTCGAAAGTTTTCCGTTTGCGGCGGCGGAGGCCTGACGGGGCATGCTTGAGATTTCGATCACTGTCTTTCTGATTCCTTTCGCCGTTGGCTCGATTCCCTTCGGGCTGCTGCTCGCGAAATTATTTGGCGGCACGGACGTGCGCAAAGCCGGCAGCGGCAACATCGGCGCAACCAACGTCGCGCGCGTCGTGGGCCCGCTGGCGGGAATTCTCACGCTGGTCTTTGACACCGCGAAGGGAGCGGCAGCCGTCTGGCTCGCAGGGCGTGTCACCGGCGAAAGCGCCACTTGGATGATGATCGCCGCTTGCGCGGTATTGCTCGGACATTGCTTCCCGGTATGGCTAAAGTTCAAAGGCGGCAAAGGCGTGGCCACCGCTCTTGGCGTGTTTCTTGCCCTCTGCCCGCCGGCAGCCGCGAGCGCCCTGTTGCTCTTCCTTCTTTGCGTAGCCTATTGGCGCTATGTTTCGCTGGGCTCCGTCGCGGCCGCCGCGGCCATGCCGCTGCTCATCTATTTTCTGTGGGCGCCGCATCATGCGCCGCCGATCATCATCGACGTGGGAACGCTGGCCATCGCGCTGCTGGTGATTTACAAGCATGACGCCAACCTGCAGCGGCTCGTCGAAGGCACCGAGCCGCGCTTTTCCTTTGGCAAGAAGAAGGAAACGGAATGACGAAGATCGCCGTTCTCGGCGGCGGAGGCTGGGGCACCGCGCTGGCGATCGTACTTTCTCGCAGCCGCAAGTCTCACGAAATCTCGCTTTGGGTGCACAACGCCGGACTCGCCGAATCGATCCGCCTCGACCGTGAAAATAAGATATATCTTCCCGGCTCGAAATTGCCTGAGAGCGTTCGAGTTCATACTCAATTGGAAGCAACACTCGCCGGCGCGCAGGTCATCGTCGGCGCCATGCCCTCCGGCCATGCTCGCGCCGTTTATACTTCCGCATTTCCGCTTGTCGCCGCTGGCGCGAGTTTCGTGAGCACCAGCAAGGGACTCGAGCCCTCAACGCACTTGCGGATGAGCGAAGTGATCGCGCAGGTCGTCTCGCCGAGATTTGCGCCGCGTATCGCCGTGATTTCCGGACCATCGTTCGCCCTGGAGGCCGCTCGCGGCGAACCCACGGCGGTCGTCGTGGCCTCGCGGGATGCCGCGCTCGCGGCGGAGCTGCAGGAAGAGTTTGCCGGCCCAAACTTCCGCCTCTACACCAACGACGACGTCCTCGGCGTGGAGCTGGCCGGCGCGATGAAGAACGTAATGGCCATCGCTGCCGGGGCGTGCCAGGGGCTGGGCCTTGGCTCGAATGCTCTCGCGGCGCTGATCACGCGCGGCCTCGCGGAGATGGCGCGTTTGGCTGTGGCGCTGGGGGCGCGGCCGGAAACGCTCAGCGGTCTGGCGGGATTGGGCGATTTGGTTCTCACTTGCACGGGCTCGCTCAGCCGCAATCGCTTCGTGGGAATCGAGCTGGGCAAAGGATATCCTCCCCATGAAATCCTGGCGAATATGCGCATGGTTGCCGAGGGCGTGAATACCGCCGCGCCGTTGCTGGCGCTGGCCCGCGAGCATCGGATCGAAATGCCTATTACGGAACAGGTTGACGCTATTCTGCACGCGGGCAAGTCTCCCAAGGATGCTATTCGGGACATCATGGAGCGGCCTTTGAAGCGCGAGTAACAATCCGTAGTTATCAGTTTTCAGTTTTCAGTTTTTGGTTGTTAGTTTTTAGTTGTAAGCAGGCAGCGGAGGAAGTGCTTTTAACCGAGCCTATTTAGCGGTGTATGCCAACGGACAACGCCGGTTTGTCCACTATTCCGCCTCTAGTACTAAAGTCCCAGTTGCACATGCGCGACGCACGGAGATAGCGGTCCGCCAAAGCCCCCAGGTTCTCCTAGAATGAATAGTAGAGATGTCGCTGGATTTCAAAACTCGCTGGGAACGTGTGCGCGCCGGGCGCGTGCGCATCCTTTGGCTCGTTCTGGGAGCGCTTTTGCTGGTCAGCGCGCTTCCCATTGGGCTTTACCACCGGCAGGTATTGCAGCTTAGCCAGGACAAGCTGGTGGATACCGAGCGCGTCCAGCAAACCGATCTGACCAGGTCGCTGGCGCAAGAAATCCAGCTGTTCGAATCCAACCTGACGCAACAGCTCCTGAGCGAGCGCCAGATTCTTGCGCTCACGGGCCTGATTGACAACGTCGAAGATCCGGCAGCCGAACCCAAAGTGACGCGCCTGCTGGAGAATTTTGTCGACAGCAATCGGACTGCGTTCATTTACCTGACGGCGGTTGGGAAGTCCGGAAAAGGGACGAGCGCGTCGCAGGGAAATTTCCGGGCCGAGCAGGATCCGTTCGTTGCGAGAGCGCTGCAGCGGGCCTTCGTTACCTGCTTGCAATCGCAGCAACTGCAGGTGGTCAAGTTTCGCAGCGATCCTCTGGCGCTGGCGCCGGAAAACCGGCCGGCCTTCGTCGTGGCCGTGCCCTTGAAAGACGTCAACGAAAACTTTACGGGGATGCTGGCCGCGGTCGTTTCCCTGGATACTATCCTTCACCGTCTACAGGAAGCCAGCGTACGGGGACGCACTGTTTTTCTCGTGGACCACAACGGCCGTCTGGTGGCGCACCCGGACACGAAAAACTTTGTTCCTGGAGCGGACGTCAGCGGCAATTCACTTGTCGCGCAGGTGAAGGCGCTGCCGCAGGAGCTTCGCAACACGGAAACGGTTCGCTTTTCGGAAACTGGCAAGAAACGCGCGATCGAGATGATCGGAACCTACAGCACTTTTCCTGAAGTGAATTGGGCGGTCATTGCGCAGCGGAGCCTCGACCAGGCGCAGAGCGACACGGGCGTCACCGAACTGAACCGGCAGGCGCTGGCGTTCGTCAGCGTGGTCATTCTGGCCGCGATTCTCGTCGGGTATTTCTTTGCGGTGGGCATCAGCGGGCCGATTCGCGGGCTGGCGGCCTCCACGCGAGCGATCAGCCGCGGCGAATTTCACCAGCGCTCTCCGGTGCGCGGAGCTTCGGAGATCAGCGAGCTCGCTGAAAACTTCAACAAGATGGCCGGCGATATCGAGGAATACATCGAGCGGCTGAAGGAGGCCGCGGAGGAAAACCGCGAACTGTTTATAGGATCGATCCGCATGCTCGCCGCGGCCATCGACGAAAAGGATCCATACACACGCGGTCACTCCGGCCGCGTGGCGAAATATTCGACGCTGATCGGGCAGGAACTTGGGCTCACCACGGAAGAGCTGGACAAGTTGCGCATTGCGGCGTTGCTGCACGACGTCGGAAAAATCGGTGTCGAAGACCGGGTACTGAAAAAGCCCGGCTCGCTTACGCCCGAGGAATTTGGATTGATGAAACAGCACACCGTGAAAGGCGCGAACATCATGCGCCCGGTTTCGCAGTTGAAGGAAATGCTCCC
>WNFD01007313.1_pt1 | contig 11834 bp, 12 predicted proteins | sample 5400491 | NCBI WGS metagenome assembly WNFD01 (sample SAMN13153343, study PRJNA577476) | soil metagenome | isolation source: 120 cm saprolite under Douglas fir tree site 2 hole 2 replicate 2 | place: USA:California | collected 2015-04-18 | reverse complement strand
CTCTGCCCGATTGGCTCGCCGATCTGCCAAAGCGAAAAGAGCGCGTCACGGTGCTGCCGGTGGATCAGGCGGCGGTTGAACGATATGTAGCGTCCGCCTCGCGTGCGGCGCGTGAAGGAGCAGCGGCATGAGCGTCGAAGTCACTCGTCTTGCGTCCGGGCTGTCGGTCGTCACCGATCGAATGCCGCATCTAGAAACAGCATCGCTCGGTGTTTGGATCGGCTCCGGCAGCCGCAACGAGAAGGCCGACGAGCATGGTATTTCGCATCTGCTGGAGCATATGGCCTTCAAAGGCACCAAGCGCCGCACGGCGCGGCAAATTGCCGAAACGATCGAAGCGGTGGGTGGCGATCTCAACGCGGCGACAAGCGTGGAATCGACGGGTTACTTTGCGCGGGTGCTCAAGGCGGACGTGCCACTGGCGCTTGATGTCCTCGCGGATATCCTGTCCGAACCAACGTTCGACGCGGACGAATTGCGGCGCGAGCAAAATGTGATCGTCCAAGAAATCGGCGCCACCGAGGATGCGCCCGACGATCTCGTATTCGATCGCCTGCAGGAAACGGCGTTTCCAATGCAGGCGGTAGGCCGCTCAATTCTCGGTACGCCGGACACCGTGCGCTCATTCGATGCATCGCGGCTGCGCGCTTACCTGAATCGCAACTACCGTGGTCCTGGCATGGTGGTCGCGGCCGCTGGCGCGGTCGAACACCGCGCGATCGTTGCCGAAGCGGAGAGGCGTTTCGCCAGTTTTACTGGTCCTGCTGCGCCGGAGCCCGAGCCGGCGCATTTTCGAGGCGGGACGCGAGTCGAGACGCGCGATCTGGAGCAGGTACACATCGCGATGGCGCTGCAAGGACTGCCGGTCCGCTTGTTCCAGGAGGTGCGCGAAAAACGGGGCCTTTGCTACGCGATTCAGGCCTTCCATATGCCCTATGCCGACACAGGACTGTTTGGCCTTTACGCCGGAACAGACGAATCCGATGCACCCGAGCTCATGCGTGTTGTGATCGACCAGATCGGCAACGCAACCGAAACGCTTAGTGAAACCGAAGTCAGCCGCGCCAAAGCCCAAATGAAGGCCGGGTTATTGATGGCGTTGGAGAGTTCCGAGGCGCGCGTCAGTCAATTGGCTCGGCAGATGCTGGCCTATGGCCGACCCATTCCGCTTGAGGAAATCGTAGCCAAGGTCGATGCCGTCACGGTCGAAAGCGCACGTGCTGCGGGTTGCGATCTCATTGGGCGGGCCAAACCGGCGATTGCGGTGCTCGGACCCGGCAGCGGTCTTGCCAGCACCGCCGCGATCGCTGAAAGTCTTGTTCGGCGCGCGGCGTGACCGCGGGCGCTCGGCCAACTTTGTCCATGGCGTTTTTCCGGACCGTCAGCTTCAACGAGACGATGCCGAGCGTGGCCGGCGCCGGCATCACATTGCGTACGCCTCACAGCGGTGACTTCGCCGAGTGGGTGGCTTTGCGTGAGAGCGGCCGCAACTTCCTTATGCCTTGGGAACCGACCTGGCCGCCGGATGACCTGACGCGCAGCGCCTTCCGGCGGCGGCTCAAGCGTTACGCCGAAGACCAGCGCAGCGACCTGGCCTATGCCTTTTTGATCTTCCGCAGCGATGACAACACCATGGTCGGCGGTTTGACGCTTGCCAACATCCGCCGCGGCGTCGCACAGGCCGGAAGTATCGGCTACTGGATTGGGGCGCAGTTTGCTCGTAAGGGGTACATGACCGCGGCGGTGCGCGCACTGATTCCATATAGTTTCGCGACACTGCGGCTGCACCGGCTGGAAGCCGCCTGTATTCCAGACAACGCTGCGTCGATTCGGCTGTTGGAAAAAACCGGCTTCACGCGCGAGGGCTACGCTCGCGGCTATCTATGCATCAACGGAATCTGGCAGGACCATCTGCTGTTTGCGCGGCTCAGGGACGACATCAGCTGAACAGGCGCCTTGGGGCCGCCATGCTTGGCTTGTTATAAAGGGTTGCCGCTAGGAGCGGCGGTGAACGCAGGAAAAAAAATGGTTGGTCAGAGTAGCGGGCGGGCTGCGCGAGCGTGTGTCGGCATAATATCGGCGGGCCTGGCGCTGCTCCTGGCTGGCTGCGGCTCGACCAATTTATTCAGCACTTCGGCTCTGGATCTGTTCAGCACATCCTCGAAAGCGACGACTGGCGACACCAACACCGGCGGTGGGGCCGTCACCGATGTCGAATGTCCTGGCGTCGAGGTGCGCTCAGGTGCGGCGACTTTGATGATCGGCAACAAACCGGGCGAGGGCGATCCGGCCGCAATGGATCTGCGTTATCAGGGCACGATCCTCCGTACAGCGCGCGAATGCCAGGTGAACGCCGGTGTCATGACTATGAAAGTCGGCATTGAGGGTCGGGTCATCACCGGCCCGGCCGGCGGTCCCGGCACGCTCGACCTGCCGCTACGCATCGCGGTTGTCCACGAAGGCGTCCCCTCGAAAACGATCGTATCGAAATTCGCGCGCGTCCAGATCACCGTGGTGAACGCGGTGGATCGTGTTCCCTTTACTCATGTTGATTCCGACATCGCATTTCCGATGCCGCAGCCGGCCGGTAATATCGATGCATATGTGATTTATGTGGGCTTCGATCCAACGGGGGCGCCGCAGGAAAAGAAAAAACCGGCGGGCAAACCAAAGCCGAAGCCGAAAACCGTAAAACCAAGTCAAAGCTGAGAGGGCTACCAGCCGCGCAAGTCGATGATGGTGCTCTTGAGCGCGCGCAAGTCCGAAATCACGGCACGGGCGCCGGCAGAGCGGAGCTGAGTGCCAAGCTGGCCGCCCGCATGACTGCCTCCAACAAAACCGATCACGGTCATGCCGGCGGCGACACCGGCTGCAACTCCGACCGGCGAATCTTCGACCACCAGGCATTCGCTAGGCTTCACCCGCAGGCTGCCGGCGACGTGCAGGAATAAGTCGGGCGCCGGTTTGCCGTTACGCACGTCGCTCGCCGAAAACAAGTTGGGCTCGAAAAAGCGGATCAGGCCGGTGCTTTCGAGGCTGACACGAATGCGCTCATACGATGAAGACGACGCGACGCATTTTGGTCCTCGCAACCAGGACAAGGCGTATTCGGCGTGAGGGGTCGCGCGCAGTTCACCGCGGAAACGACGCACGATCACACTTGCAACTGCGCCAGCGAAATTAGGCGGAAGCTTGCGGCCGGCGGCACGTTCCACTTCGGCGAACATGTCGGTTGGACGACGACCGGTGAAATAGCGCGCGATAACGTCCGGCGTAAGGGGAAAACCGGCACGGCAAAACTCTTGCGATACAATGGCTGTCGCCAACGGCTCGCTGTCAACCAGGACGCCGTTGCAATCGAAGATGACCAAGGGTCCCCCGATGCTCGGCCGGCAATTCCGACCGTCCCACGCACTGTGCAGGCGAATCAGCAACCGGGAGAATAGGGGCGGGACGGGAACACGCAATGTGCGCCGGTCATTGGCCGGCAGTTTTGCACATCGTCAAATCGAATAGCGGGGAAAACCTCGCTATCCGCCCGCGCCACCCGCTTTCTGGCATGCCGCCGGGGGCGCGACGGATGAAAAAGGGCAATCCGGGCGCTAATTCAGCTTCTTGCGGACTTCGTCGATGCCTTTGGCAACAAGCTCACCCGCCAATTTGCCCTTGGTTTCGGCGCTGAGGATCTTCTCGGCGGCGGCGATGGCCGCTTCGGCGGCGGCGCTGCGGACGTCGGCAGCTGCCTGCGCTTCGGCTTGGGCGATCTTGGTCTCGGCCATCTTGGTACGGCGGGCGACAAAGTCCTCGATCCGGACCTTGGCCTCGGCAGCGAGGCGCTCTGCTTCAGCCTTAGCGCCGGCAATAATGTTCTGAGCCTCGTCTTCCGCCGCATGCCGCTTGCGCTGATATTCCGCCAAGAGCTGGACGGCCTCATCTTTAATTTTGCGCGCTTCGTCGAGTTCAGCCTTGATGCGGGCGGCACGGTCGTCGAGCGATTTCGCCACGATGCGGTGCACGCCGGGATAGCCGAGGAGGCCCAGGAATACGATGAAGGCCAGCGCTACCCAAAATTCAGCATCGTCCAGCACCGGCGTTCTCCATCAACTCTTGAGCGACGCGGCGACAGCGTCGGCGACAGCCTTCTCGCCCGGCGCGGAGCCTGTCAGTCTCTCGACGATGGCGCGGGTGGCGTCCTCGGCGATGCCGCGAACGCTCGACATGGCGGCTTGCTTCGTGGCCGCGATGGTTTTCTCCGCCGCTATGAGTTTGTGATTGAGCTCGTCATCGAGCGCCTTCCTGCGGGTTTCGGCTTCGGCGGCCTGTTTGTCCCGGGTCTCATTGGCGATGGACTGGGCACGGGCGCGCGCATCGGCCAGCGCCTTTTCGTAAGCAGCCACCGCTTCGTCAGACTGAGTCTTGAGACCGCTGGCGTCGGCGAGGTCACCCTCGATTTTATTTTGACGACTCTCAATGATAGCGGCGACGCGCGGGAGTGCGAGCTTCGACATCAATACGTAAAGTAGAACGAAAGCAACGGCGAGCCAGACGAGCTGTGAGGCATACGTTTCCGATTGGAACGGCGGGAATCCGCCGTGCCCACCCTCAGCCGGATGCTCGGTGCTTGCCGTATGCTTCGGCTCGGCCATCTCGTTATATCCTGCGCCGGACGCCGTGACTTAGAGTGCGAACAACAGCAAGAGCGCGATCAGCAGCGAGAAAATGCCGAGCGCTTCGGTAATGGCGAACCCGAAGATCAGGTTGCCGAATTGGCCTTGTGCCGCCGACGGATTGCGCAACGCAGCCGCCAGGTAGTTGCCAAAAATGATGCCAACGCCAACGCCGGCGCCGCCCATGCCGATGCAGGCGATGCCCGCACCGATGTATTTTGCTGCAACTGGATCCATAACCAAGCTCCTTCTGGTTCTACTTTTCCGGTTGGGCCGTCAGTGGCCCGGATGGATAGCATCGTTGAGATAGATGCAAGTGAGGATGGCGAAGACGTAAGCCTGGAGGAAGGCAACCAACGTCTCCAGCGCCATGAGGATAACGATCATCGAAAAGGGCAGGAGGCTGCCGGCCCAACCGAGCGCACCGAGGCCGGTGCCCATCAAGATGATGAAGCCGGCAAATACCTGCAGTGTGATGTGGCCCGCCAACATGTTGGCGAACAGACGCACGCTGTGCGAGATCGGTCGTGAAACGAAGGACAGTATCTCGATCGCCACAATCAGCGGCAGGATGTAGATCGGAACGCCCTTCGGCACGAAAAGATTGAAGAAGTGCAAGCCGTGCCGCGCTAGGCCATAGATCAATACGGTCAAGAACACGGTGATCGCCAGCGCCGCGGTGACGATGATGTGGCTTGTAACGGTGAAGGAATAAGGGATTAGCCCCAACATGTTCAGCGTCAGCACAAACATGAACAGCGAGAACACGAAGGGGAAGAACTTCATGCCTTCGGCGCCGGCGGTGCTACGGATCGTTGCGGCAACGAACTCATAAGATAGTTCGGCCGCCGATTGTAGCCGGGATGGCACCAGGCTGCGCCGCGCCGTGGCGCCCACCAGGAATAGCGTCAGGCCGATCACGGATACCAGCATCATGAGCGCGGAATTGGTGAATGCGATCTCGGTATGACCGATCTTCACGACCGGAAAGAGATCGACGATTCGGAATTGATGGATTGGATCGGCAGCCATGAGGACTAGTCGTTCAGTCGCCTGTCGCGAACGACCCCTGCCGCTCGCATCACGTTAAGGACGCCGGCCGCGAAGCCGAGCAACAAAAATACGATGAGCCCCCACGGCGAAATTCCCAGCCAGCGATCGAGCAGCCAGCCAATCGCCGCGCCCACAAGCACACCTGCGACCAGTTCGGTCGACAACCGAAAACCGCGGGCGATCGCCGAAGCATCGGTGGCCTGACGAGGACCGGAGCCGTTTTCGGGTGGTCGGTTCGCCTGCGCGAGCCGGTTGCCGAGACGCTGGAGCCTCGCGGAGAGAGCAGCCTCGTCGTCCGGCGGTTCGTTGCGATCATCTGAGCCTCGCGTGCCGTCGGCCATGCTTTCGACTCGCGTGGATTTCAGGTTTCGCGTGTCCCGCCGCCCTAAAAGCCGCGCGGACCATACTTATCGCGTTTCTTTGAGTCAAGGAACCGCCCCCGCGACATAAGTATTTGATATAAGAGAATAAAGGCAGGATTTTTCGGAGGCGAAGGGCTCTCGTCGCGGGCGCCGCGGCAGGGCTCAAGGGAACTTGCGCGTTCAGGTTCAGCCCAGGAAGACACGATGTTAGGCTTGCGAAATTCCGCGCCTGTCTGAAGGAGAAGGTCATGCGAATCTCGATCATCGCCCTTGCCGGGATTCTCACCTGCGTTGCGGCGCCATTGTCAGCGCAAGTGGTGATCGATGTTGAAGGCCAGAAGGCGGCGTCACCGCGGGTGCAGGATCAAGACCAGCCTCAGGAGCGAGCCCCCGCTCAGCTTGACGAAAACCAGCGCCCAACAACGCAAAACCGATTTAGCCTTAGCCGCGTCGAGAATGGTTTTCTCCGGTTAGATAACGACAGCGGTCAAGTTGCTTATTGCAGCACTCAAACCGCTGGTTGGACGTGCCAGTCGGTGATGGAAAATCGGGCGGTGTCGGAGACCGAGATTGCGCGCGTTCAGAAACAGGTGGCGTCGCTAAAAGAGTTGGAAACCGAAATTATCGGCTTGAAGCGCGAAGTCGCTTCGCTGAAGAAGGAAATCGCGGCCTTGAAAGAGCCGCCGCCGCCGCGACCGCCTGCAGATCTTGCACCGCGTCCCGATAAGGGTGCCGATGTAATCGTCAAACTGCCCTCACATGAAGATCTCGTGAAAGCCCGCGATTTCATTGAAGAGACCTGGCGCCGTCTGGTCGAAATGATCGCGACCATGCAGAAGGACGTCATGCGCAAGGGCTAAGCGGCCTTCGCGCGCGTTAACCTCAGTCCATGCCCGGTCGAATGTCGTCCATCGTCGAGGTCGCTCCGCAGTTGATTGCTAGCGCGACCTTGCGCGTCGAAACCCCTGGCGTCGGATTCACCGACATCACTGGCAATGCCGCAAACTTCGTCCATCAAATCGGTGCCCGCGAAGGCGCACTGCTGATTTTTTTGCGTCATACATCGGCTTCACTGACCATCCAGGAGAACGCCGATCCCGATGTACAATTGGATTTGATTTCAGCTCTCGATCGTCTGGCTCCGGAAAACGCCGCATGGATTCACGATGTGGAAGGTCCGGATGATATGCCGGCGCATGTGAAATCGATGCTCAACGGCGTGTCGCTGCATGTGCCGGTTGTCGGCTCCAAACTGGCGCTCGGCACTTGGCAAGGCATTTATCTCGTTGAGCACCGCCGCAGTCCGCACAGCAGAGAGGTCATTTTTCAATTCGTCGGCAGCCGCAAATGATCGCGGAAGGTGCGTGACGTCGTCGCGCTTCAGCCGCTGTGTGACGCGGCCAAGACTCATATAGCTGAAAACAAAGGGGTTTTAGCCGCTGACCCGCGCCCTATTGATGCTTGTCGAGGCGCGGGAGCATGATGCGTCACTGGTCCCCGAGGGACCCAAGCTATATCAAGTACGGCAGCGGCGGATCCGCCCATTCTGCCCGAAAGGCTGTTTCGGTTGACTGAAGTCGTGCAGTACCGGCTCGTGATCGCTGACGATCACCCACTGTTTCGCGGCGCATTGCGCGAGGCTGTCGAGGGATTGTTAGAGCAAGTAGACATCGCGGAAGCGGGGACGTTCGACGAACTTGTTGAATTTCTTGAACGTGGCAGTGACGTCGATCTGGTGTTGCTCGATCTGACAATGCCCGGAGCTCGCGGCTTCTCTGGCCTGATGTATATGCGTGCGCAATATCCGGGTGTACCGGTCATCGTGGTTTCGGCTAATGACGACCCCGCGGCCATCCGGCGCTGCATGGAGTTTGGCGCTTCAGGGTTCATTCCGAAAACACTCGGTGTCGAAGCGATGCGCGCGGCGATCTCGCGCATCCTCAATGGCGGCGTTTGGACACCACCCGACGTTGATCTTTCGGCCGGCTCCGATGCCGAGGCTGCGGCGCTAATGGCGCGCATGGCGACATTAACGCCGCAACAGGTCCGCGTACTGATGATGTTATCGGAAGGACTTCTGAACAAGCAGATCGCCTACCAACTTAGCGTTTCGGAAGCGACAGTGAAGGCGCATGTCTCCGCCATCCTGCAGAAGCTCGGTGTCGAAAGCCGCACGCAGGCGGTGATTGCCGCTGCCAAGATCGAAGCAGGGCAATGGCCGCAAACCATGGCCGCTGAAGGCTAGTTGCCGCCGTTATTCCGCCGCTACTCGCAACACGCGCCATTGCGCCAACAACGCGCGCAACGCTGCCGGTTTGATCGGCTTGTGCAGCACCTGGACGCCCTCGTCGCGAGCCTGCTCGCGCACGGTGGGTGAGCGGTCGGCGGTAATCAGGATAGCCGGAAGATCGCCATAACGCCGGCGCAGCTCGGCGATGGCCTCGATGCCATTCCCATGATCAAGATGGTAATCGACCAGGAAGCCATTCGGCATCGTTGGGCTTTCGGAGATAGCAGTCAGCGCAAACGAAAGATCGGGCGCCTTAATTACCTCGCACCCCCAGCCGCGCAACAGCGTTTCCATGCCGTCGAGGACCGATGGTTCATTGTCGACGCAGAGCGTGACGATGCCGTCGAGTTGGCTCGGGTCGATGCGCGCGTTCTCCCGCGTTGGCAATTCGACGGGCGCCTGGTCCGATCGTCGCACGGTGACGGCAAAATGCGACCCACGACCGATTTCCGATTCGAGCTCGATCTTACAATCAAGGACGCGCGCCACGCGTTCGACAATCGAAAGGCCCAAGCCCAGCCCGCGTGCGATCCTGGCACCTTGGTCGAGGCGATGGAATTCGACAAAGATGTCGCGCCATTTGGATTGCGGAATGCCGACACCGGTATCGTAAACGTCAATTCGCAAATCGTCGCCGCGCCGCCGGCATCCCACCAACACGGTTCCTTGCGGCGTGTATTTGATGGCATTGGAGACGAGATTTTGAATCAGCCGGCGCAGCAACCGGCGATCAGAGCGGATCACGAGGGAGCACGGCACAAACGTAAGCTTGAGCCCCCTTGAGGTAGCCAACGGAGAGAATTCGAGTTCGATTTGACGAAATAACTCGTCGACACGGAAGTTGGCGAATTCCGGCCTGAGCGCGCCTGTATCGAGACGCGACATATCGAGAAGTGCCCCCAAAATTTCCTCCACCGCCTCAAGTGAAGCATCGATATTGTCGACCAGGCGGCGGTCGTCTTTTCCTCCGCGCTCAATCAAACTCGTGACATAAAGGCGCGCGGCGTTAAGCGGTTGAAGGATGTCGTGACTCGCCGCCGCAAGAAACTTCGTCTTGGAAATGTTGGCTGCCTCAGCCTCACCTTTCGCATGGGCAAGAGCGGCATTGAGGCGCGTTAATTCCTCGGTGCGTTGGCGCACGCGACGTTCCAGTGTTTCATTCGATCGCTCCAGCGCTTCCGCTGCTTCGACGCTGGCCGTTATATCGGTAAACGTTGTCACGGTGCCGCCGTCGGGCATGCGATTTGCGCGCACTTCAATCACTGCGCCTTCTGCGAAACGCTCAAGGAACGGTTCGGTACCCGAGACATAGCGCTCGATTTGGGCGGTCACGAATTGTTCGCTCTGATCGGCGTCAACATTATTCCGCTTGCTGTTGAAACGGAGAATGTCGGGTAGGCCAGCGCCGACCCGGATCAGGCTTGGCGGCAAGTCGAGAATTTCCCCGAACTGACGGTTCCAGCAGATGAGTTGTAATTCTTTGTCGAAAACCGCAATGCCCTGGCGCACATGATCGAGCGCGGTCTGCAGGATTTCACGATTGTATTGAATTGCAGCGTTCGCATCGTCGAGCAATTTCAGCGCCGCTTTGGTCGACACGGTGCGCTTCCGCAAGAGTAGCGAGAGAACGAGGCGCGAAGAGGCGCCTCCGATAGCAGAAGCGAGGATGTGTTCGGCATATCTTACCAGCCGGAAATCCGCCTCTTCCAACCGATCGAGACTGATGCGCTGTGCTCCAGCGAAGCTCTCAAACGCGGAACGTGTCCGTTCCTCACCGAGATAGCGCGCAACTGTCGTTGTAAGTTCTTCCACCGTCACGGAGGAGCGCCAAAGCCGGAAGCTCGGCGCGATCGGTGTGAAATCCGACGGCACAAAGGTGTTGGCCTGTAATCGCTCAATGGGCGAGGGCGCGCGGCGCAAGGAAAAACCGATATAACAAATGATATTGAGGAGGAGGCTCCAGGCTACCCCGTGCACCAGTGGGGGAAGATCGAGCCCGAGCAGATGTTGCGGCCGCAAAATCCCCAGGCCCCAAGGTCCGTCCGTGAGGATCCGTTCACCGACCACGCCGATGTCGGACAGTGTTGGCAGCAGGAGGGTATAACCCCACACAAGAAAACCGGCGGTCATGCCGGCAATGGCCCCGGCGGCCGTGGCCCGGCGCCACATCAATCCGCCGAAGAATGCCGGCGCCAGCTGCGCAATAGCGGCGAACGAGAGGAGACCGATTGAGGCGAGCTGTGCTTCGCCAGCTGAGCGGTAGTAGATGTAAGCAAGCAGGAGGATGGCAAAGATTGCCAGCCGCCGCACGGTCAGCAGTAACGAACCAACGTTTTCGCGGCCACTGATAAGCGTTTCGCGCCGCTGCAGCACGAAGGGCATAATCAAATCGTTCGATACCATTATGGATAGAGCAACCGATTCGACGATCACCATGGCGGTGGCCGCCGAGAGGCCGCCGATGAATGCGATAATGGTGAACACGCTGGAACCGCTTTCGAGTGGCAGCGCCAGCACGAACATATCGCTGTCTACGTTGCCGGTCGGAAATGTCAGCAAGCCGGCGAGTGCGATTGGAACGACGAACAGGTTTATCAGCACCAGATAAACCGGATATAGCCACACCGCGCGCTTGATCTCGCTTTCGTTATTATTTTCGACCACGGCCACATGGAATTGCCTCGGCAGCAAGATAAACGCCACGAAGGACAGCAGAGTCATTGCCACCAACGTGTCGACACGTGGTCCGCGGCTAAAGATGGCAGCCGTCGACGGTCGTTGCATCGCCTCTGTGAAGAGCGCTACTGGCCCATCGAACATCCAGAAAGTCACGAAAATGCCGACCGCCAGGAATGCAACAAGCTTTACGATCGATTCGGCAGCCACCGCCAACATCAGTCCGTCTTGATGTTCGGTCGCATCGATATGACGGGTGCCGAAAAGCACCGCGAAAGCCGCCATCGACAGCGCCACGAATAGCGCAATGTCGCCGAACAGCGGACGGGTGACGTCGGCGCCCGTCGAGATATGTGCGAGGATGGTTTCGAGCGACGACGAAACCGCTTTGAGCTGCAACGCGATGTAAGGAATGCTGCCGACGATCGCGATCAGGGCGACGGTGGCCGCGACTGCCTGGCCCTTGCCGTAGCGTGCGGCGATAAAGTCAGCGATAGAGGTAATGTTCTGCGCCTTGGCAAGCCGTACGACTCGCATCAGCAACGGGCCGCACAAGCCGATCATCAGGGCCGGCCCGATATAGATCGTAAGGAAGTCGAAGCCCGTTCGCGATGCGAAGCCGACAGAGCCAAAGAACGTCCACGATGTGCAATAGATCGCCAGCGACAGCGGGTAGATCAACAGCCGCGCGCGTCCTTCACGACCGAGTCCCCGAGTCCGATCGCCATAGCTTGCCACCAGGAACAGCAGCCCGATGTATGCAAGCGCAACCGCGATAACGACCCA
>WNFD01006347.1_pt1 | contig 11835 bp, 9 predicted proteins | sample 5400491 | NCBI WGS metagenome assembly WNFD01 (sample SAMN13153343, study PRJNA577476) | soil metagenome | isolation source: 120 cm saprolite under Douglas fir tree site 2 hole 2 replicate 2 | place: USA:California | collected 2015-04-18 | reverse complement strand
TGTTGCAGCGAGGGGGGGGGAGGGGGAGGGAGGGGGCGTAGGGGCCGGTGCCGCTGCGACGGGGGGGAGGGGAGCGGCCGACGGAGTCGCCGACGTCGGGGTGATTGTCCGCTGGGCCGCCGCGGCGGGGCCCGCGGTCGCCGTAGCCCCCTTGTCAGTTTCGATCACCGCGACGAGGGTCTGCACCGGGACCGTCTGCCCTTCCTGGACCTTGATTTCGACCAGCGTGCCGGCTGAGGGCGCCGGGATCTCGGCGTCCACCTTGTCGGTCGAGATCTCGAACAGGGGCTCGTCGCGCTTCACCGGGTCGCCGAGCTTCTTGAGCCATTTGCTCAGCGTACCTTCGGCGATCGACTCGCCCATCTGGGGCATGAGGACGTCTACTCGGGCCATAGACTCTCCGAACAGGTGTCAGGCGCCGGCAGCAGGTGTCCAAGTCCTGAAACCAGACACGTGGCCAATGGCACCTCTAGTAGTTCGCCAACCACCGCACCGCCTTCACAATATCGTCCGTCTGCGGCAGGACGTAGTCCTCCAGGGTCGGCGCGTATGGCAGCGGTACGTCGTGCGCAGTCACGCGCATGATCGGGCCGTCGAGCCATTCGAAGGCCTGCTCGTTGATGCGAGCGGCGATCTCGCCTGCCACTCCGCCCGTCCGCGTGTCTTCGTGGACGATGAGCACTTTGTTGGTCTTCTGCACCGTCCGGATGATCGCCGCGTCGTCCAGCGGCAGCAGGGTACGCAGGTCGAGGATCTCGACCGACACGCCGTCCTGCTGCTGCAGCGTGTCGGCGGCCTCGAGCGATTTCCAGACCATCGCGCCATAGGTGACGATGGACAGGTCCTTGCCTTCCCGGGCGAGGCGCGCCTCGCCGATGGGGGTCAGGATCTCCTCGCCCTCGGGCAGCTGCTCCTTGATGCGACGATAGAGCCACTTGTGCTCGAGGTAGATGACCGGGTCGTCGTCGCGGATGGCGCTCTTCATCAGCCCCTTGGCGTCCCGCGCGGTGGCGGGGTAGACGATTTTTAAGCCGGGGGTGTGGAAGAACGCCGCCTCGGGGTTCTGCGAGTGGAACGGTCCGCCGCGCACGTAGCCGCCGCACGGGCCGCGCACGACGATCGGGGTGGACAACCCGGCGCGGTAGCGGGCGGTCGCCACATAGTTGGTCAGCATGTCATAGGCGCAGGAGATGAAGTCGATGAATTGCATCTCCGCCACCGGCCGCATTCCCATGTGGGCTGCCCCGGCGGCCGCGCCGACAATCGCCGCTTCGGAGATTGGAGTGTCGATTACGCGCGCAGCTCCGAACTTCTTGACGAAGCCCTCGGTGACCTTGAACGCTCCCCCGTAGGCCCCAACGTCCTCGCCCAGGATGAATACACGCTCGTCACGCTCCATTTCCTCCCAGAGCCCCTGACGCAGCGCCTCGAGGAAGGTGATCTCGGCCATCACACCCGCCGGAACCACAGCGCGTCGGCTGCGGGGGGATCGGCGTACACGCCGGGCAGCGCGGACTCAGGCGCCGGCAGCCGCTCCTCCGCGCAGGCATCGGTCGCGCGATCGACCTCCTCCCGCACGCTCGCATCGATCGCCGCGAGGTCCTCTTGCTCCACCCAGGCGTGCTGCACCAACTGCTGCACGTAGCGGTCGACCGGGTCGTTCTCGCGCGCCCACCGCTCGAGCTCGCCCGGTGGCACGTAGGACTGATCGTCATGCTCGGCGTGGCCCTTGCGGCGGTAGGTCTTCACCTCGATGAAGTGCACACCCTTGCCGCGCCGCGCCCGCTCGACCGCATGTTTGGTCGCGGCATACACCGCGAACACATCATTGCCGTCCACCGTCACCGCCGGAATGCCGTATCCCTTTGCCTTCTCGGCCAGGTCCTTCACCGCAAACTGTTTCTCGGCCGGCGTCGAGTAGGCCCAGTGGTTGTACTCGCCGATCACGACCAGCGGGCAGCGCTGCACCGCGGCGAAGTTCATACCCTCGTGGAAGGTACCGGTGGAAGTGCCGCCGTCGCCGATGTAGACCAGGCCGACACGAGCCTCCCCGCGCATCCGGAAGGTCAGGGTGATCCCGGCCATCACCGGCAGCATGTCCCCCAGGTGGGAGATCTGGCCCAGATAGCCGATCTCGAGGTCGTTGAAGTGGACGCTGGTATCGCGGCCGCGCGTAGGACCGTCGGCCTTGGCCATGTACTGCCGCAGGATCTCGACCGGCTTGGCCCCCATCACCAAGAGTGAACCGAGGTTACGGATCAGCGGGGAGAGGAGATCGCGATGACGGCCCCGCTCCAGAGCGTAGGCCGACGCCACTGATTCCCCCTCCTGGCCGAGCGAGCGGAACAGGCCACCAATCACCTTGCTCTGGCGGTACAGCGCGGTGAGCCGCTCCTCCAGGGTGCGGGTGAGGCGGAGGTAGCGGTATAGCTCCAGCAGCTGCCCGCGCGACAGCTCCGCCGGAAGGGCGGGCTGACTCGGCTCGGTGGCGGGTACTGCGCGGGACGTCACTGGCGTAAATTGTGGTGGGCGTGAAACTTGGCGGGACGGTCCGCGAGAAGCAAGACGGCGCGAGGATCCTATGGCCAACGTCAAACTGCACGTGTCGGGAATGCACTGCGGCAACTGTCAAGCGAAGGTGGAGCAGGCGCTGAAAGAGATCGCCGGCGTCTACACCGCGGTGGTGGACCTGCCGGATGGCGAAGCGGAGATCGACTTCGACGATGACTCGGTGACGACAGCGCAACTGGTCGCCGCAGTGCAAGCGGCCGGGTACCGTGCCAAGCTGGGCGGTTAGCTAATACGCTCCCCGCACCTCGTGCGTGGGTTCCACCGCGTGGTGGACCTCGGCGAGGAACCGCTTCGCAAGCCTGTCCAGCTCCGACTCTCCCGCCTGATCGGTGCCGACCTGGACGAGGGTGTAATGCCCGCCCTCCGGCCGCGCGCTGATCGTCACCTTGCCGATGCCGCCGCTGTACACCCGCCGCCGCGGCGTCTCCTCGGCGGGCACGAGCCGCGTCCCGAAGAATGCCTTGGCTTGCGCGAGCACCTGGTCTGGAGCAAGGCTCGTGCGATGAAAGTACCTCATCGCTTCTCCCGCCCAGCAGTCCGACTGCCCAACAGTCCGGCCGTCACGTCGCCCACGCGGGCTTGAAGCGCCGCAAGGTGAGGGCGTTGAGGACGACGGACAGACTCGACCACGCCATCGCCGCGCTCGCGACGACCGGCGAGAGCATGACGCCCAGGAAGGGATAGAGCGCCCCGGCGGCGATCGGGATGCCGAGCACGTTGTAGATGAACGCCCAGAAGAGGTTGACCCGGATCGTCCGCAACGTCCGCCGGGCGAGCTGGATCGCCGTCACGGCGGCGCGCAGGTCGCCGCGGATCAGCGTGACGTCGGATGCCTCCATCGCCACGTCCGTGCCGGTGCCGATCGCCATCCCCACGTCGGCCTGCGCAAGCGCGGGCGCATCGTTGATGCCATCGCCCACCATGGCGACTCGCCCCCCCCCTCCCCCCCCTCCTGCCCGCTGACGCTGGAACTTGCGGACCAAGTCGGCCTTCTGGGATGGCAGCACCTCGGCGATTACCTCCTCCACCCCAACCTCTTTCGCGACCGCCTCGGCCCCCTTCTTCGAGTCCCCGGAGACCATGAGCACCCGCAGGCCCATCTTCTTGAGGTGCTCGATCGCCTCCTTCGATGTCGGCTTGATCGGGTCGGAGATCGCGATCACCGCATAGACGGTGTTGTTGACGACGGCAATCACGGGACTGCGGCCCTGAGCCGCCAGCCGGTCCGCGTCTTGCCCGAGGGTGCCGAGCTCCAGGCTGCGCTCGCGCGCGTGCCGTAACGAGATCACCTCAATGATGCGCCGGTCCACGGTGCCGCGCACCCCGCGGCCTTCCATGGCGGCGAACTTCTCCACCGGCAGCAGGCTCACCTGTTTGTCCTTAGCCGCCTTGAGAATCGCCTGGGCGAGCGGGTGCTCGGAGCGCTGCTCGACCGACGCCGCCCACTTGAGCACGTCCGCCGGCGCGATCGGCGTGCCGTCGGGCTTTTTGGCGGTCACGATATGGGTGACGGCCGGTTTGCCTTCGGTAATGGTGCCGGTCTTGTCGAGCAGCACGGTGCGGACCTCACTGAGACGCTGCAACGCGTCCCCGCCGCGAATCAGGATGCCGTGCTCGGCCGCCTTGCCGGTGCCGACGAGGATGGCAGTCGGCGTGGCGAGGCCGAGGGCACAAGGGCAGGCGATGATGAGCACGGTGACGAGAGCGACGGTCGCGAACACGAGCGCAGGCTGCGGGCCGACGTCGAACCAGATGACAAAGGCTCCGATCGCGCAGGCGATCACGATCGGCACGAACACGCCCGCGACCCGGTCGGCGAGCCCTTGGATCGGCGCCTTGGTTGCCTGAGCGTCTTCGACCAGCCGGATGATCTGGCCGAGGGCGGCGTCCTTGCCGACCCGCGTCGCTCGGAACGTGATGCTGCCCGTGGTGTTCAGGGTCGCCCCGATCACCTCGTCGCCGCCTTTTTTCGCGACCGGCAGCGGCTCGCCGGTGAGCATCGATTCGTCCACCGCCGAGGCGCCCTCGGTGACGACGCCATCCACCGGGATCTTCTCTCCTGGTTTCACGATGACGAGGTCGCCGGGCACCACCGCCTCGACCGCGATATCAGTCTCCGTCCCGTCGCGCCGCACGTGGGCGATCTTCGCCTTGAGCCCGGCGAGCCGGCGGATGGCTTCCGACGTCCGGCCCTTGGCGCGGGCCTCGAGCAGCCGGCCCAACAGAATCAAGGCGATGATCGCCGCGACGGCCTCGTAGTAGACGTCAGCCGGCAGCCCCGCGCTCGTGAACAGCCCAGGGGCGATCGTGGCCACTGCCGAATACACGAACGCAGCACCGGTGCCGACGGCGATCAGCGTGTTCATGTCAGCAGTGCGGTGCGTGAAGCCGCTCCAGGCACCGCGGTAGAACTGCTGGCCCGACCAGAGGACGACGGGGAGCGTCAGCAGCCCGAGCCCACGCTTCACCCAGTCGAGGTTGAGCACAACCCCCTGGCTCGCGACCCAGTCACGCAGCTGCACCGCCAGCGGCATCAGCAGACGACCGAGTAGGTCGAACCGCTTGAAGGTCCCCATGGGGCGATCGGCCATCAGGAGCATGGCGCCGAGCATGCCGACCACGGTGACGACCGCGGCCAGGGCGAACTTCCAGGCGAGGCCGCGGAGCTCGCGCTGACGGGCCAGGCGCTCCCGCTCGAGCGGATCCTCCGCGGCGATCGGCTCGGCAACGCGGAACCCCGCGTCCGCGACGGCCCGCTCCAGCATCTCCGCGGTCACCGCTCCGGGGACGTACTCGACGCTCGCCTGCTCGGTCGCCTGGTTGGCTACCACGCGGATCACGCCGGGGACCCGGCCCAGCTCCTTCTCGAGCGGGGCCACGCTGGGCGCGTAGTGCAAGTCCTCGACCTCGAAGGTGACGGTCGCCTTGCCGCAGTTGTAGCCGGCCTCCCGCACTGTTCTCACGAGCTGCCCGACGTTGACCTGGGCGTCGTCGTATTCGACCGCCGCCCGGGCCGTCGCGTAGTTGACGGCAGCGGTGCTGACGCCCGTGGCGCCCTGCAGCGCCTCCTGCACAGTCGCGGCGCAGGAGGCGCAGCTCATTCCTTCGATCGGCAGGAGGATCCGGGTCTTACTCATGGAACTTGTGCGGGGAGGAGGCCGAGGTGCGGCTCGTGCCCGCCGGCTCCACGACGAGGAGGCCTTTCAGCATGTTCATACCACAACGAAACGGGTATTCGCCCGGTTCCTTGGGGGTGAACTCCACCGTCGTCGTCTGGAACGCCGGCAGCTCCTGGTTGATGCCGAACGCCTCGAACACGACACGCTCGGAGCAGTCGGCCGTCTCGTCGCGATAGAATTGCAGGCGCACCGGCTTGCCGGCCTGCACCAGGATGGTGTCGGGCGTGTAGCCTCCCTTCACCACCACGCGGATCTCCTGCACTCCCTCTTCCCCACCGGGAGCCGTCGCGGCGGCAGCCGCCCCCGATCGGCGGGAGAAGAGGAAGTACCACAGGACCCAGACGATAGCGGCGGCGCCGGCGGCCGTAACCGCGATCTGCGTCGAGCTCATCGCCGCGCCGCGGTCTTTGCCTCGATCCGCATGCCGTAGAACGAGCGCCACACGAACGCCACCGAGACCGCGAAGAACAGCGCGGCGATGAGGCGCGTCAGGGCCGCACCGCGCTCCGCCGTGAGCGATACGGCGAGCTCCACGGCGAGCAACCCGAAGAGGGTGGTGAATTTGATGATCGGATTCATCGCGACCGAGGACGTATCCTTGAACGGGTCGCCCACTGTGTCACCGACCACGGTCGCAGCGTGCAGGTCAGTCCCTTTTTGCTTGAGCTCAGTCTCCACGACCTTCTTGGCGTTGTCCCAGGCGCCGCCGGCGTTGGCCATGAAGATCGCCTGATACAAGCCGAACAGAGCGATCGAGATCAGGTAGCCGATGAAGAAGTAGGGCTCGACGAACGCGAACGCCAGCGTGGCGAAGAAGACCGCGAGGAAGATGTTAAACATCCCTCGCTGGGCGTACTGCGTGCAGATCTCTACGACTTTTTTGCTGTCGCTCACCGAAGCCTTGGTGGTGCTCTCCAAGTGGATATGTGCCTTGATGAACTCGACGGCGCGGTAGGCCCCGGTGGTCACGGCCTGGATGGAGGCACCGGTAAACCAGTAGATCATCGCTCCGCCGGCGATCAGGCCGAGCAGGAACGGCGCGTGCAGGATCGAAAGGTTGCCGAGCAGCGCGGGCTGCAAGCCGTGGGTGAGGGCGACGATAATCGAGAAGATCATGGTCGTGGCCCCGACGACCGCGGTGCCGATCAGCACCGGCTTGGCGGTGGCCTTGAAGGTATTCCCGGCGCCATCGTTCTCCTCGAGGTTGTCCTTGGCGCGCGCGAAGTTCACCGCGAAGCCGAAGTCCCGCTGGATCTGCGCCTGGATCCCGGGGAGCTGCTCGATCGTCGACAGCTCGTAAATCGACTGGGCGTTGTCGGTCACCGGTCCGTAGGAGTCCACCGCGATGGTAACAGGGCCCATGCCGAGGAACCCGAACGCGACGAGCCCGAACGCGAACACGGCCGGGGCGACCATCAGCGCCCCGAGACCGGCGGTACCGATGCCAAAGGCAATCGCCATGAGCGACAGCATCGCGAGGCCGAGCCAGTAGGCACTGAAGTTCCCCGCCACCAAACCCGAGAGGATGTTGAGGGAAGCGCCGCCCTCGCGCGAAGACGTCACGATTTCGCGGACGTGACGGGAATGCATCGACGTGAACACCTTGACCAGCTCGGGGATGATCGCGCCGGCGAGCGTGCCGCAGGTAATCACGGTCGAGAGCTTCCACCACAAGGTGGGATCGCCACCCAGATTCGGTATGATGAGCGAGGAAACGACGTAGGTGAGGACGATCGACACGATCGACGTCAGCCAGACGAGCGCCGTCAGCGGCGTCTCGAAATTCATCGTGTCCGCAGTCTGGTAGCGAGCCTTGGTGACGACGGCGTTCAGGTAATAGGAGAGACCCGAGGTGACGACCATAATGATGCGCATCACGAAGATCCACACGAGCAGCTGCACCTGGACCAACGGCGTGTGCACCGCGAGCAGGATGAACGTGATCAGCGCCACGCCGGTGACCCCGTAGGTCTCGAACCCGTCGGCGCTCGGCCCCACCGAGTCGCCCGCGTTGTCGCCGGTGCAGTCGGCGATCACCCCGGGATTGCGCGCGTCGTCTTCCTTGATCTTGAAGACGATCTTCATCAGATCCGATCCGATGTCGGCGATCTTGGTGAAAATGCCCCCGGCCACGCGTAGCGCCGCCGCCCCCAGCGACTCGCCGATCGCGAAGCCGATGAAGCACGGGCCAGCATAGTCTCCCGGAACAAACAGCAGGATGAAGAGCATCATGATCAGCTCGATGCTCACGAGCAGCATGCCAATGCTCATCCCCGCCTTCAACGGGATCTGATGGCAGGGATAGGGCTTGCCGGAGAGGCTCGCAAACGCGGTGCGCGAGTTGGCGAAGGTGTTCACCCGGATCCCGAACCAGGCCACGCTGTAGCTCCCCGCGATGCCGACGAGGCTGAAGAGCAGAATGACCGCGACCTTGAGCGGCGGGTAGCCGTGCACCGTCGCGCCGGTCGCGCTCACCGTGCTGGCGAGACCGCCGAAGTAGATCGCCGCGATCGCCCCGATGAACACCCACAGCACGAGCAGAAACTTGCCCTGGGTGATGAGGTAGGTCTTGCACGTCTCGTAGATCAGCTCGGAGACCTCCCGCATCGCCTGGTGCACGGGAAGGTTCTTGAGCTGCGTGTAGATCAGGAGACCGAACAGCAGTCCCAGCGCGCAGACCAGGATCCCCCACTGCAAGAGGTGCGCGCCGCCGATCCCACCCAGGAACGTCGCCTGTTGCAAGTCGGGAAGCACGAGGGTCGCCTCGCCGCCCGCTGCCTCGGGAGCTTGCGCAGCGGCGGCGGCGGCGGCGGCGGCGGCCGGCACGGCCTGAGCGTGCGCCGGGTGAGCAACGAGCGTCGCGAGCCCCAGCGCTAGCAGGGCCCCAGCCGCAGAGCGGCGGACGGCGTCAAACTTCGGCGTCATCATGGGTCAGGAGTCTCCTTGAGTGCCGGATCGGCGGAGGAAGCGGTCACTTCTCCCCGTACTCGTAGTATTCGACTCCCAGGTGCGTGATCTGCTGCTCGCCCATCAGCCACCGGAGGGTATTCTTCAACTTCGTCTGCTGGATGAACAGATCGTGTTCGGGATATAAGCCGGGCGCCGTCTGGGGGCTCTTAAAGTAGAAGGAGAGCCACTCCTGGACGCCGGACAGGCCGGCGCGCTGCGCGAGATCGAAGAACAACGCCAGGTCGAGCACGATCGGGGCCGCAAGGATCGAATCGCGGCACAGGAAGTCTACCTTGATCTGCATCGGGTAGCCGAGCCACCCGAAGATGTCGATGTTGTCCCAGCCTTCCTTGTTGTCGCCCCGCGGCGGGTAGTAGTTGATCCGGACCTTGTGGAACACCTTGCCGTACAGCTCGGGATACAGCTCCGGCTGGAGGATGTACTCGAGCACGCCGAGCTTGGATTCCTCTTTGGTCTTGAACGACTCGGGATCGTCCAGCACCTCGCCGTCCCGGTTACCCAAGATGTTGGTCGAGTACCAGCCCGCGAGGCCGAGCATCCGCGCCTTGAAGGCGGGCGCGAGCACGGTCTTCATCATCGTCTGCCCGGTCTTGAAGTCCTTACCGCCGATCGGGAGCTTGCGATCCTCGGCCAGCTGGGCGAGTGCCGGGACGTCGACGGTGAGGTTCGGCGCCCCGTTGGCGAAGGGGACGTTCTCCATCAGCGCGGCGTAGGCGTAGAGCATCGAGGGAGCGATGGCCGGGTCGTTGTGCTCCATCGCCTGCTCGAACGTCGCGAGCGTCTGATGCGTCGGACCTGGCGTGATGAACACCTCGGTCGACGCGCACCACACCATGACGAGCCGGTCCACGCCGCTGCTCTTCTTGAAGTTGCGGATGTCCGCCCGCAGCTGCTCGGCGAGCTCGCGCTTGGTCTTGGCGCGCTTGACGTTGCTGCCCTGCAGCCGCTTCACGTAGTTCTGGTCGAACGCGGCCGGCATCGGCCGGATGCCCTTGAGGAAGTCGGCGATGGGCTCCAGGTGTGCTCGCTCGAGCACGCCCGCCTTGGTGGCCGCGGCGTAAGCGTCGTCGGGGATGGGATCCCACGCTGCGAACACCAGATCCTTGAGATCGGCGAGCGGCACAAAGTCCTTGATTTTCGGCGCGCGCTTCTCAGTGCGCTTGCCGAGCCGGATGGTCCCCATCTGGGTCAGCGACCCGATCGGCAGCGCGCTCCCTCCCCCCCCACCCCCCGCTCCCCCATTCCCCGCTCGCCCCCGGCGCACGATCTCGACGCCCGCGATGAACGTCGTGGACACGGCGCCAAGCCCGACGAGCAGGACGCCAAGCTTGCCGGACGCGGGCGCGATGTCCCGGCGGCTTCGAGTCGGCACGAATTACGTTCCTTTCCGCTGCGGCATACGGCCCGGCTGGGTGTCCCGCCTGACTGGCGTTGGGAACCGGGTCCGGTCCGTGGTGACCCGAGCTACGTGAACGACGCGCTGCAGCACCGTGATCGTAGTGGCTACCGCGAGCACGACGACAATCCAGAAGAGCAGTGCCCCGTCTCGCCCGGCACCGAAAAATAGGGTCGGCGCGCCGAGCAACACGAACCGCTCGGCGCGTTGTGCGATCCCGACCTTCGCTTCCAATCCCAGTCCCTCGGCCCGCGCCCGCGTGTACGACACGAGGAGCGAGGAGACGAGCGCCGCGATCGCGACCCCAACCGCCAGGGCCACCTGCGTCGCCGGCACGCCGCCTTGCACGAACCACAGCGCGATCCCAGCGAAGGTGGCCGACTCACCCAAGCGGTCCAAGGTCGAATCGTAGAACGCCCCGAACGGCGTGGTCAGTCCGCCCAGGCGGGCCACCTGACCATCGAGGATGTCGAACAGGCCGCTCACCAGTAGCAGGGCGCCACCCCAGTGCGGCGCCCCGCGCCAGAACGCCACGGCGGCGCCGAGCACGACCAGCGTGCCCGCGGTCGTGACGATATTAGGCGTCACCCCACTGCGGATCAGTGCCCGGGCGATCGGACCGACCAATCGCACGAAGCCGTCCTTGACCGCCTGGGGGATTACGTTCATAGCCGGGGGAAGCTAACGGTGCCCCGGAGCGCGCGGAAGGTGCGCGACGCGCGTGAACCCCTAATAGAGCAAGTACTTGGCGCGGGTCACACGGAACCGCGCGAGCGCTTCATCCCATCCGCGCCAGATGTCGGCGGGCGCACGCCCGGCGGCGACGGCCTCGCGCAACTCGGATCCCACCGCCAGACGGTCGAAGCTCTGCGGACGAAACTGGAATGAGTCGGGGTGCGCGGCGCGGACGGCCGCGAGGAGCGCCACCGCAGTCCGCGCGGGGTCGTAGCGCTGGCGATCGGTAACGCGAAGTCGCACGCCGTGCAGCAACACGCCGTCGTACTTGCCATCCGTCGGGGCGCGGGGAGTGAATGTGGTGTCGGCGAGGTCGACGCCCGCCAAGTCCCCAGTTCCCAGTCCCCATTCCCGCAAGCGGCGCAGGACCGCGGGAGCGTCGAGCCAGGGCGCCCCGATCAATTGAAAGGCGGCGGGCGTCCCCCGGCCTACGGAAACGTTCGTTCCCTCGAACAGACACGTCCCGGGATAGTGGATCGCGCTCTCCAGGCTGGGCATGTTTGGCGAGGGCCTGATCCAAGGCAGTTGCGTCGCGTCATAATAGGCGTCGCGGTGCCAGCCAGCGGCCGGCACGACAACCAAATCGGCGCGCAGGGCGAGCAAGTCGTTCACCATGCGCTCGAGCTCGCCGAAGGTCATGCCATGCCGCATCGGGACGGGGAGGAAGCCGACGAAGGCGGAGTCGGGGTCACCAATCACGGGTCGGACGTTGCCCTGCACCAGCACACCGCCGACCGGATCGGGACGGTCAAGGACGATCACGCGCTTGCCGTTGCGGGCCGCGTCCCGCATCAGCGAGGCAGCGGTGGCCGGGTAGGTGTAGTAGCGGGCACCGACGTCCTGGAGGTCGATGATCAGGACGTCGATCGAGTCGAGGGCTGCGCGCGCGGCCCGGCGCGAACCCCCGTACAGGCTGTAGATTGGAAGGCCGGTGGCCGAGTCGACGCCGTCGGGAAGGCCCGGCCGGTCCTCCACGCCGCGAAA
>WNFD01006346.1_pt1 | contig 11836 bp, 7 predicted proteins | sample 5400491 | NCBI WGS metagenome assembly WNFD01 (sample SAMN13153343, study PRJNA577476) | soil metagenome | isolation source: 120 cm saprolite under Douglas fir tree site 2 hole 2 replicate 2 | place: USA:California | collected 2015-04-18 | reverse complement strand
GGCCGCAACACCGCCACCACCGGCGCGGCCGTACCCCCGGCCGGCCTTGCACGCACTCACGGCCAGCGGAAACAACCAGCCCAGAACGTGTCAAACCGCAGCTTGAACTGCAAGAACTAAGGATGAAACAGGCTCACTATCCGGCTGCAGCATTGTGATTGGTTCGGCCCATCGGATTACCGGCCGCTCCGGCAGCTCGCGGAGGCTAGACGGACTGCCGGAAGAGGCCGCACTGGCCCTGGTCGCGGGCAACCTAGGCCGACCACTCGCCGCTGAGGAGGTCGGCGCCGTCCGCCGCCTGGCGACCGCCGTGGACGGCCAGCCGCTTCACCTCAGGCAGTGTGCCGCACTGGCCCGCGAAGGCAGGCATTCCCTCCCGTCCCTGGCCCGCCAGGCGGCGCACGACCCCGAGATCCTCGACCGACTCAGCATCAACGCGCTCGGACAGCACGAGAGGCGCGCGCTGGCGGTGCTGGCGCTCACCGCAGGCGCCCTGCTGCCGGCTGCCGTTGTCGAAGCCACGGGCCAGATCGCCTACATCGCCCAGCAGCTCGAATCACTGTACCGGCGTGGCCTCGCTGAGCAGTCAGATGACCGGTTCGGCCTGCCGGTGTGCAAGGCGCAAAGCTACCGCCAGATGCTGTTCAATGATCTGCAGCTGGCCGCCTCCGCACGCGGGCTCAGCAGCTGGCTGGCCCTGGCGGACCCTACCGCTACCGAGTCTCAGTCAGCAGCTGAAGCGGCCCTCTCCATGATGGAGTTCGCTGCTGAACGAGGCGACTGGACAACGATCGTACGGCTGGCCCGCAGCGCCGAGCGGGTCCTGTTCATCGCCGGGCGCTGGGAGGCCTGGCACCACACCCTCAGCCAGGGACTAGACGCGGCCAGGACGTCGGGCGACAGAGCTGCTGAGGCCTTCTTCACGCACCAGCAGGGCACGCTGGCGTTCTGCCAGGATCAGCTCGACGATGCCCGCCAGCTCCTCCAGCGTGCGCTGACCATGCGCACCCAGATCCGCGACGACGACGGCGCGAGCATTACCCGCCATAACCTGCGACTGCTTGAGCTGCCAGACGTGCCGCCATGGCGCCGGCCACGCGTGCCGCGCCGCGCACTGCGCACCCTCGGCGGCGTTCTCGGTACCTTGGCGCTGGTCGTGGGCGTGGTCGTGACCACGGGCCTGATACCGAACGGCCACCCGGCAGACAGCCAGCCAACCGTGCGACCAAGCACCTCCGCAACCCACGCCACAGTTTCTGCCTCGTCGGTCTCCGCTTCGTCGGTCGCTGGCTCGTCGGTGTCTGCCTCGTCCTCAAGCCGGCCAGCAACCTCCGCCACCAGTCCGAGCCAGCCCGCAGGATCGAGCCCGCTTCAGCTCGCGCCATCAGCGCTGCCCGCTGTGATCGCCGGAGCGCAGGATAGCCAGCAGATCACCGCCGCCGGGGGCACCCCGCCCTACACCTTCGCAGTGACGGCAGGGACCCTGCCGCCAGGGCTGACCCTATCCGCCGCCGGGGCCCTGAGCGGAAACCCGACCACCCTAGGCAGCTACACGTTCACCATCCGCGCCACCGACTCCTCCGCCATCCCGGACCAAGGCTCCGCCAGCTACACGCTGCAGGTCATGCAGGTCAAGCTCGCACTCACCCTGAGTCCTGCAATCCTGCCCGCTGTGACGGCGGGAGCGCAGGATAGCCAGCAGATCACCGCCGCCGGGGGCACCCCGCCATACACCTTCGCAGTGACGGCAGGGACCCTGCCGCCGGGGCTGGCCCTGTCCGCCGCCGGGGCCCTAAGCGGAACCCCGACCACCGCGGGCAGCTACAAGTTCACCATCACCGCCACCGACTCCTCCGCGACCCCGGGCAAAGGTTCGGCACCATACACGTTGCTGGTCGCGCCGGGCATCATCACGATCACCCTCGCACCCGATGCGCTACCCGATGGCATCCCATGCACGTCATACGACCAGACGATCACCGCCTCTGGCGGCACAGCGCCCTACAGCTTCTCGGTCTCGTCCGGCTCGCTACCGCCTGGGCTTTCGCTCTCCCCCGCCGGAGTGTTCAGTGGAAGCCCGGAAATAACGCCGAAGGGAAACGGACAAAGCTATTCGTTCACGATCCAGGCCACCGACTCTTCGGCCACTCCCGCCAGCGGCTCACAGGCTTACACGCTCAATGTGGTCAAGGGTATCGGGACATGCATCCTCTAAAAGATCTTTAACGGCGGAGGTTACAGACTCTGGTGACGGTGGCGCAGTGTGCGCTATCCCAGAACCATGAGGTTCCCGATGGTGGCGGGCTGACCGCGGAGGAACGGGCCGGGCCCGCCGGGAGCAGGTGCGGTTCGCTGCGGACGAGCTGATCGAGGCCGGGGCCAGCGACCGGGACGTGGCGAGACGCTTCCGGGTGTCGCGCATGTCGGCGAACCGGTGGCGGCGAGCGCTGCGGCTGGCGGCCGCCAGCCGCAGGCCTCCATCGGACCGGGCGGTGCCCGCTGCAAGCTCACCCCGGCTCAGGTGCCCGAGCTGGAGGCAGTGCTGGACGCCGGCCCGACTTCCTGGGGCTGGGATGAGGACCAGTGCTAGACCCTGGCCCGGATCGCTGAGCTGGTGCGCCGCCGGTTCAGGGCCGAGTCCGCGCTGGCCGGGCTGGATCTGCTGCTGCACCGGATCGGCTGGAGCATGCAGATCCCGGCCCGCCAGGCAGCCGAGCGGCACGAGGCGGCGATCGCCCGGTGGCGGCAGGAGAACTGGCCCCTGATAGAAGGACGGCGGCGGACCTGGGCGCCTGGCTCTGCTTCGAGGACGAGTCCGGCTAGGGCCTGAGGCCGCCTAAGGGCCGCACCTGGGGCCGGCGCGGCCGCACCCCGGTGATGCGGGTGACCGCCCGGGGCACCCGGCGCGTCTCGGTGGCCGCGCTGGTCTGCGCCAGGCCCGGCCACCGAGCCCGGCTGATCTACCGCACGCACATCGACCGCGGCCCCCGCAAAGACCGGCGCAAGAGCTTCACCGAAACGGACTACGCTCGCCTACTGGGCGCCGCGCGCCAGCAGCTCGGCGGCCTCCGTCGTCCTGGTCCGGGACAACCTTGGCACCCACCTCAGCCGCAGCATGCGGCAGCTGATCGCCGTCCGCTCGTGGCTGACCGTGTACAAGCTGCCGCCCTACGCGCCCGAGCTCAACCCGGTCGAGGCCGTGTGGTCCCACCTGAAGAGATCCCTGGCCAACCTCACCAAGCAGGGCATCGACCAGCTGGCTGCGCTGGTGAAGACCCGGCTCAAGCGGATGCAGTACCGGCCCGGCCTCATCGACGGCTTCCTCGCCCAGACCAGACTCGACCTCCCGCTCCCGTAACCTCCACAATTAAAGCTCTTTTTGAACGGAGCAGTGCGAGCCTCGGCCGACCAGAAGACACCAGTAACCACCGAATGACATCAGCGCGACAAATGATCGATATGTGACGGAACCAGGTGAAAGCGAGGCTCTAGGCCCCCGGACGACGGGTTTGCGTGGGAGCAAGAGGTCTCCGCATTGCCATTGGTCCGGCAATCCCAAGCTCGATCCAACAAGTGGTCCGACCGCCTGCATAATCATGCATCGCCCTCTGCCCGCAGAACGCGCTCATGCCGCTGCGAGCGCGTCGTGGTTAGAGTCCGAGTACGCGGCGGAGTCCGCGGTCGACGTCGTTCATCAGGGATGCCGGCAGGTGGCCGGCAGGTGCCTCGAGGTCGGTCTTGTCCAGGGTGACCAGGGCGGTGACGTTGACCACTGAGTCATTGGGCAGGCCAGAGACGGCTGCGGGCAGGAAGACATTGCCGGGCATGGCAGCCAGGGCCGTGCTGGACGTTATGACGGCCGCAATGGTGGTGTTCAGCCGGCTGGCGTTGAAGGGGCCGCCCTGGATGACCAGGACCGGGCGCCGTTTGGCGGGTTTGCTGCCGCGTGGCTCGCCGAGATCGGCCCAGCAGATGCTGCCGCGTCCGGTCACCAGTCGTCCTGGCCTGCCAGGTAGCGGCGGCCAGCGCCGGCAGCGGCAGCGTTGGAGTCGTCGCCGGCGGCGTTCTGCAGCGCCTCGTTGATCTGCTGGGTGAGCGAATGCGCAGCGAGCTGGTCCAGGTAGCTGCGGGCGGCGCGGGCGAAGAACTCTGACCGGCTGATGCCGAGTTCCGCTGCTTGCCTGGTGGCTTGCTCGTAGGTGTCGTCCGGGAGCGAGATCGCTGTCTTCACAGCTTCAGTATAACCGGGTATTACCATAGCGAGGGCCCTTGAGGGCACCGCTCCCGACCCCAGGGCTCCTGACATGGCGGTTCGCTTACGGGGTGTTACAAGGCTGCCGGCCTGGTCTTTTCCGTGTTTTCGGGCGTGTCGGTCCGTGTTATCGCGCCGCTGATCCGCAAAAATAGATGAAAGGTTACTGGTGCGGGCTGGGGTGGGATGATGGCCCGGATGCTGACTCAGGTGCCGTTGCCGCTGCTGCCCGGCGACGCGGCGGAGATCGCCCCGGGTGTCGGGGTGGTGGCCGGCCCGGACGGCGGCGGCGTGGTGTGGGTGCACGGGCTGGCCACGTTCGCGTGGGACGCGGGGGATGAGGCGGGCCGGCGGCTGGCGGCGGTGCAGCTGCACAAGCTGAAGGCCGCGACGCAGGCGCAGGTGGCGGACGCCTTCGGGGTGATCCCGGTGAGCGTGTGGCGGTGGGATAGGGCGCTGGCCGCCGGCGGGGTGGCGGGCCTGGTCCCGGGGCGTAAGGGGCCGCGGCGGGCCTCGAAGCTGACCCCGCAGGTGGTGGCGCGGATCCGGGAGCTGGACGGGCAGGGCGCGGGCAAGGCCGGGATCGCCGCCGCGGCCGGGGTGTCGGAATCATCGGTGCGTAACGCGCTGCGCCCGGCCAGCGCAGGCGCGGGCGGCGGGGAAGAGACTGCCGTGGCCGCTGGCCGGACCGCTGGGCAGGGGGCCGCCGCCGGGGAGCCGGCCCCTCAGGACGAGGTGCCCGGTGAGGAGGTGCCCGCTGCCGGGGAGCCGGGCGGCGGGGAGGGGCTGCCGGTGCTGCCGGATCCGGTGCCGCGGGACGGCGAGCGGGCGCTGGCCCGGTTCGGGCTGCCGGGCGAGGGCGCCGCCCCGGTGTTCACGCCGGGCGCGAGGTACCCGCTGGCCGGGCTGCTGCCGGCGCTGCAGCAGACCGGGCTGGCGGGCTGCGCCCGCGCGGTTTACGGGCGGCTGCGGGACGGGTTTTACGACATGCAGGCCATGCTCGTCCTGCTGGTGTTCCTGGCGCTGCTGCGCGAGCCGCGCGCCGAGGGCGCCACCCGCGTCCCCCCAGCCGCGCTGGGCCGGGTACTTGGCCTGGACCGGGCCCCGGAGGTCAAGACGATCCGCCGCAAGCTGGGCGAGCTCGCGGCCCGCGGCAAGGGCGAGCAGCTGCAGATGGCGCTGGCCCGCCACCACGCCGCCGCCCGCCCGGACGAGCTCGGGTTCTTGTATATAGACGGGCACACCCGCGCCTATTTCGGTACCCGCGATGTGCAGAAGATGCACATGGCCCGGCTGAAATTCCCCGGCCCGGGCACGGAGGAAACCTGGGTCACCGACGGCGCCGGGGACCCGCTGCTGGTCGTGATGGCCGAGCCGTCGTCCTCGCTGGCCGCCCAGATCCGTGACCTGCTGCCGCAGCTGCGCGAGGTGGCCGGGGAGGGCCGCAAGCCCATCTTGTGCTTTGACCGGGGCGGCTGGTCCCCGGGCCTGTTCGCCGCCATCATCGACGCCGGCTTTGACCTGCTCACCTACCGCAAGAACGACGCCGACAAAGACGCCCCGGCCGTGCCCGCCGGGGCGTTCGCCGCAGCCAGCTGGGCCGGCGATGACGGCCGCACCCTGGAGTACGACCTCGCCGGCACCACCGTGGACGTGCCGGTCACCGCCGGCGAGCACAAGGGCCGGGTGCTGGCGCTGCGGCAGGTCACCCGCCGCGAGCCCGGCCCCGGCGGCGCTGACCGCCAGATCCGCATCCTGACCACCCGCCCGGCGGGTGACCTGCCCGCCGCCGGCGTGGTCTACCGGGTGACCTGCCGGTGGCGGGAAGAGAACTACTTCCGCTACGCCCGCACCCACTTCGCCCTCGACGCCCTCGACAGCTACGCGGTCACTCCAGACGACCCGGACCGGATGGTCCCGAACCCGGCGAAGAAAACCGCAGCCGCCGCCGTCAAGACCGCGAAGAAAGCCCTCGCCGGCGCCGAGGCCGCCCGGCAGGGCAAACCCGGCGCCCCGCGCCGCCCCGCACCCGGGACCAGCGCCGTCATCACCAACAAGATGCTCGCCGCGCTGGAGGCCCCCGTCACCGCCGCCCGCCGTGAACTCCAGGCTGCCCAGGCCGCCGCCAGGGCCGTCCCCGCGAAGATCCCGCTCGCCCGGCACAGCCCCGGGCAAGTGCGGCTGGAGGCCGAGACCAAGCTGATCACCCACGCCATCCGGATGGCCGCCTTCAACACCGAGACCATCCTGGCCCGCGCCCTGCACGGGCACTACGCGCGCGCCGACGACGAGGCCTACGCCCTCATCCGCGAAGCCCTGCACACCAGCGGCGACATCACCCCAGCCGGCGGCACCCTGCACGTCCGGCTCGACCCGCTCACCGCGCCCCGCCGCACCCGCGCACTCGCCGCCCTCTGCGAGCAGCTCAACACCACCCAGACGCGCTACCCCGGCACAAAACTTACCCTGCGCTACGAGGTCAAAGAACACCAGCGCACTGCATGATCTTTTGCTCTATGTCAGGAGCCCTGGACCCGCACTCATCTGCCGCTAACCGGGCGCACCCGTCAGGCCGTGCCTTCCGGCAACGCCATGCGGTGCCAAGCGTTTCCGTGTCCTCTCCTGCTGGATGGAGGCGCGTTGCGCGCTAAGGGTAGCCGACGGTCGATGCTGATCGTTGGTCAGCGTCAGGCGACGGCCGTTGAGGTCCGGCGAGCCGTGTGAGTGATCAGCAACTGAAGTCGCGAACTCGCCGATACGCACAGCGATTTCGGCGCTCATGCTGTCCGCTTCTACTGATAATCCGGATCGTTAACGTTGTTCAGGTGTTCGTCTTCAGTTCTTATTCGCGCCGAACGGGCCGCATCGATGGCCACCGTCCGCGCGTCTGTGATCTCTTCGCAAGTCACCGTCAACAGCACATCGAACCCAGAAGCATCTCGAAGCACGATTACGTTCCTGTCCCTCCCGATGATCTCGAAGCTCTGGCTTCTCACCAGATCTGCTTCGAAAATGCCGTCGATCGCCTCAACGTTCTCCGGCTCAGCGAGCAACTCACGCAGCTCCTCGGCGTAGACGGCCGCTTGCCACTGATAGTCGGTCATTACTGGGCTGTCCTCTCGTAGTCCAGTCCCCGAGCCCGGGCACGCCCGGCGGCAGCCGCTGGGGCATTTGCCCTGAACGGCTGCCGCGGGGTGTCACGCCCTGCCTTAAGCGTCCTTCCTGCGTATTCGGCTGTGTGTCGTTGGCTTGGCAGCTGGGCCGCATCAGCCTTGGATGGTAAAGCCGGCGCTCAGGCCGCTGATCTGCACCTGGTAGGAGCCGGGTTCCACCTGCGGCTGGCCGGTGCCTTCAATGTCGCCGGGTGTCACGGCCAGTTCCGTTACCGGGAACGACACGTGCACGGTTTGCGACTGGCCCGGATCGAGGGTCACGCGGGTGAACCCCACCAGCCTCTGGTTCGGGACCAGGACGGCGCTGACGGGCTGGTGGACGTAGACCGGTACCACGTCTGTCCCTGCCCGGCCGCCGGTGTTGGACACGGTGAAGGTGGCGGTCACCGTGCCGGTGCTGGCGACGCTGCCGGTCGCGGAGAGCCCACTGACACCGAACGTCGTGTAAGAGAGCCCGAAGCCGAACGGGTACAGCGGGTTGTAGCCGCTGCCCTGGCCGGAATTGGTGCCCGCGAGCTGGTCGAAGACCTTGGGCTGATCGCCGAGCGGTGACGGGGCTCCGGTTTGGAAGTCCCCGCCGGGCGCGGCCGCGTCAGAGGGCCAGGTCACCGGCAGCTTGCCGCCGGGGTCCACCCTGCCGAAGATGACGTCGGCTACCGCGGTGCCCGCCTCGGTGCTGCCCTGGTAGGCCATCAGCACGCCGTCGGCGTTCTCGGCCGGGCCCAGGCCGAGCGGCCGGCCCGCGATCACGACGACGATCACCGGCTTGCCGGTCGCCTCCAGGGCGCTGACCAGTGCCTTCTGGTCAGGCGCCAGCGCTGGCGCGGGGTTGTCCCCGAGCCCCTCGGCGTAGGCCTTCTCGCCCACCGCCACCACCACGGCGTCCGCCGACGCGGCGTCGCTGACCGCGGTGGCCTGATCCGGGGCGGATGTCACGTTCGGATCCTCGGCCTGCAGGCCCTTGAGCACGGTGGTACCAGGCGGGATCTGATTCGGCGGCCCCATGCAGCACACGTGGCCAGCGCCGAACACGCCCTGCCAGCTGACGCTCCAGCCGCCGAGCTGGTTGGTCATCGAGTCGGCGCTCGGCCCGGTGACGACCAGGTGGCTGGTCGGCGAGAGCGGCAGCGCGTTGCCGTGGTTGCGCAGCAGGGTGATCGATTCGCGGGCGGCCTGCAGCGTGACGTTCCGGCCCGATTCGACGGCGGCGTCTGCCTTGCTCGCGTCGACCGTCGGGTGATCGAAGAGCCCGAGCTGGAACTTCAGCGTGAGGATCCGCCGGACGGCCTGGTTGATCCGCGCCATGGAGATGCTGCCGTCGGCCACGTCCTGCTGCACGGCGGTCTGCCACTGGTCGGCGTTGAAGGGGAGCATGGCGACGTCAACACCGGCGTTGATGGCCAGGGCGGCCGCGCCAGCCAGGTCGGAGGCGATGTGATAGCTGGTGGCCAGCGCCGGCACGTCACCGTAGTCGCTGATCACCACGCCCTTGAAGCCGAGCCGGTCGCGCAACTCGGTGGTGAGCAGGAAGTGCGACGCGGTGGCGGGAATCCCGTTGACCGAGCCGGAGTCCACCATGACCGTGCCGGCCCCGGCGTCGACGCCGCCCGCATACGAGGGCAGGAACGTGTCCTGCAGGTAGCGAATCGGCAACTCGGCCTGCAGCCGGTCGTGCCCGTTGATCGATTCCGAATACCCGGCGAAGTGCTTCACGGTGGCGGTGACTTGCAGGCCGTTGCCGCTGGTGCTCTGCAGGCCGCGCACGAACGCGCCGCCCAGCGCGGCGGCCAGCGCGGGCTCTTCGGCCCAGGTCTCGTAGTAGCGGCCCCACCGGTTGTCCCGCGCCAGGTCCTGGACAGGGGCGAAGTCCCAGTTCCACCCGGTGGCGCGCAGCGCGTTGCCGGTCACCCCGCCGCCGGCCATGGCCGCGGACGGATCCCACGTGGCGCCCATGCCGATGGACTGCGGGAACAACGGCGCCTGCCACGGGTGCCCGAAGCCGTGCACGGCGTCTACACCGAAGATGACCGGGATGTGCAGCCGCGAGTGCTGGATCGCGTAGGACTGCATGGTGTTGTACTCGTTGGCCCAGTCCAGGCCGGTGTTGCCGGTACCGCCCTTGCCGGTCGTGTCGGGTGGGATGTCGGTCGCGCCGGCCAGGATCGAGCCGACGTGATCGTCCACGAAGATCTTCTGCTCACACACCGGGTTGGGCACGTTGAAGCCGCCCGTGCTGGTGCAGTTGCTGGTCGTGTCGGTGACCTGCGTCGCCTCGATCTGCACCATCTGGCCGATCTTCTCCGCCAGCGTCATCTGGCCGAGCAGGCTAGCGGCCCGCGCCTGGACAGGAAGGCTCGAGTCGAGGTAGGCCAGGCGACCGCTGGCCGGGACAGTGGTCGTTGCCGTTGCGGATACGGATGCCAGCGTGGCAATGATCAGCGCCACGGCCACCACCGCGGCAATCACTGGCCCGCGGCGGCGGAGCAGCGGCAAGCGGGCCAGGCCGCCGCTCTGCCGAAAACGATCATGGATTCTGTCTTTCATCGCGCGCTCCTTCAGTTGTGTCGACGCTGACTCAGATGCCTCACGGCTAGAAGTGGCCGGGCCGATAAGGCATCCGACGTACACGTTTGTCGGATTATGGTGACTTGTCTAGGGCGGCCAACAAAAACGCACGTCAGGAGCTACGCTGATCGCGCTGTAACACCCGAGCGGCGTGGATTCTGCAACGATCTGGCTTCACACTGCACCTCGTGTTGATGATCTGGTTCCGGTTGTGGTGATCGGGGGTGTTGTGCGTTCTGGGACTGATGACGGCACGGGGGTCTGACATTTTGCGGTGCCGTGGCGGCGGGCGGCGCGGGCGGTACGGATCTGTTCGCGGCTGGGGGCCTGCTGGCCGGGGTGGTAGAGGTTCCGGCCGGTGCCGTCGGTGCCGAGGGAGTCGATGAGTCCGAGCTGGTGCCATTTGCAGACAGCGGAGCGGCTGACACCGTGCCGGGCGGCGAGTTGCCCGCCGGTGATGGCGTCGCCGGTGCCTGGCGGGCGGCACGCGGTGGTGATCTGATCGCGGGTCGGCTGGGGCTGGCCGGGCTGGTAGAGGTTGAAGCCGCGGTTGCCGGGCGCGGCGACGGTGAGCAGGCTCAGCTGGGTCCAGCGCAAGATGGTGCTGGAGGTGACGTCGAGCCTGGCCGCGAGTTGCCGGCTGGTGAGCAGGTGCCGGGTGCCTTCGGGCCTGCGGGCGGCGGTCTTCTCGGCGGGTCCGGGGGGGTGCTGGCCGGGGTGGAACAGGCATTCTCCGCGTCCGTCGGTGCGCCGGCCGGTGATCAGGCCGCGCCGGTGCCACTTGCCGATGGTCTGCGGGGTCACCTTGAAGTCAGCGGCGATCTGGGCGGCGGTGAGCATGCCTGCGGCGCGGAGGCGGCTGGCGTGTGTGCCCAGGCCGCGTGCGCGGCAGAGCGCGGCCAGGTTGGGGACGGTGAAGGCGCGGCCCCAGCCGCCGGTGATTCCCCGGCCGTTGAGGATCGCCGCGATCTGGTCGAAGGGGTGGTCGTCCAGGAGCTGGCTGATTAGCTCCACGGTGGCGGGGCTGGTGGTGTGCTGCTCGGCGGCGGTCAGCGGCCGCGGCAGGGTGAGGGTGCGGTGCTGGCCGCCGGTGAAGCGGACCTGGCAGCAGATGGCGCCGTCGCCGGCCCGGGTCAAGGTGACGTCGGTGATGAGCAGGCGGAGCAGGCGCTTGCGTTCCCGCATGGGGGTGGCCGGGTCGTTCCGCAGGGCGGGGAAGTCTGCGGCCAGGGCCAGGACGCGGGCCTGCTGGTCCTCGTCGAGCGCGGCGTCGGTGTCGCGGGCCCGGGCGTAGTCGTCGCGGGCGCCGGCGAGTTCGCGCAGCCGGGTGTTCCAGTCCGCTTCCAGGGTGCTGGCGACCAGCCGGCTGGCGGGGCCGGCGGCCAGGTACCGGCGCTGCGCGGAGTCGGCGGCGTTCTGGGCGCGCTGCACGTGGGCGGCGCGGACCGTGTCGGCCTTGCGGGCGTCGGCGGCCAGTTCCGCGGTGACGGCCAGGGCGGTCGCCGCCGCGAGCGGGGTGAGGGTGCCGCAGATCAGCGCGGAGATCGCGGCGTCGACGCTGGCACCGGTGATGGCCTGGCAGGCGGGGAGGGCGTTGCGGATGCCGGCGCGCTGGCAGCGGTAGGCCGGGACGCGGGTGCGGCCGGCGAGGGTGTGGTAGCCGACGCTCATGCGGCGGCCGCACCGGCCGCAGAGGACTATGCCCTGGAGCAGCGCGGATCCTTCCCGGGCGGGCCCGGCGGTGCGGTCCTGGCCGCGGGAGGCGGCGTTGGCGGTGAGCACGGACTGGTTGCGCTCGTACTGGGCCCAGGTCAGGTAGCCGGGATGGTGATCGCGGATGCACACG
>WNFD01015433.1_pt1 | contig 11840 bp, 11 predicted proteins | sample 5400491 | NCBI WGS metagenome assembly WNFD01 (sample SAMN13153343, study PRJNA577476) | soil metagenome | isolation source: 120 cm saprolite under Douglas fir tree site 2 hole 2 replicate 2 | place: USA:California | collected 2015-04-18 | reverse complement strand
GGAAGCTTCTCAACCGATACAAGAACTGTGTCCTCGGAAAATTGAGCAGGCGGCTCGCGAAGCGTTAGGATGACAGCAAGCCCTTGTCGTCTTTCCTTCACGGTTGCAAGGAGATGCAAGATGGCGTGTCGTTGATGGTCTGCCGCAAGTTTGAACCTGGAGATGTAGCTCGGAGTATTCCAGTGTTTACAATCGATCGCAATCACTAATTCGCCTCGGAATCCAACAAGGTCGATCTGCCATGCTCGCCCCTCTCCCTTCACCCTCACGTTCCTCTCTGCTCGAAACCCAGCCTGCTCAAGACATTCCTCGCCAAATTTCTCGAACTCCTGCCACGTGAGGACCCGAGCGGCTTCTCTCAATCGTCCAGCACGTGCAACCTCTAGGGCGAGATTGACTCTGAGCTTTGGGCTCACGGAAATCCACGTATCAGAAGTCTCACCTAGAACTTTAGTCAAGACCTTTCTAGCAAACGATTCCGTGGTCTTCGCATTCGATGCAATATTCTCCAGTTCAACGGGCTCGGTGATCTTGCTGAGTCTTAGAGTTTCGATCAGGACCCTGACTCGCCCTTCTGCCACATCGGAAGGCATGATCAGTTCTTCTAAAACGGGGAGAATGCGAAAGTCAGTATCAGCATTCCAAGGCCCAGAATGTAGAGCATTTTCCTTGAGTTGCTTACTGGACTGATGTCGTCGAGAGGTTCAACACCGGCAAAGCCGCGGCGCGAGAAGAACATGAAGGCGAGAATCAGAATGCGAGAAGAAAAGCAACAGTAGCCCAATCACGCTCGCCACTCTGTGTCCATGCGCACCAAACACTGCCCTGGAAATGTGACCCCCGTCAAGCTGCCAGGCCGGTACAATGTTGAGGAAGGTCAAGAGAGCACCGATCTGGGCCGCGAAGAAAAGCTGTCCATCCAAGAGAACGCCAGGTCTCACCATGCTGGTAAGTTGGGAGATGAATATCAGAATGAGTGGTTGACCGGGCCAGACGCTGAAGTCGATACTAGAGAGACAACCCGAGACTCCGAGCTGGGCCCCGCAAGTCGAGCTCCACTGTGTCAGTTGGGTCGTTTGGCTCGCACTCGGCAGTATTCCTATCAGTACGCTAAGAGCCGCAACAGCAATCGTTACGGCGAACCCGACCACAGGACCGCTCAAACCAAGGTCGAAGAGCTGATCCCGGTTAGCAGGCGGCGACTTCAGCGATATCAACGCACCAAACGTCCCGATCGGTGGAGGTCCGGGAACGAAGTAGGGAAGTGTTGCCTCCATTTTGTGATGTCGGGCGGCCGCTTTGTGGCCGAACTCGTGCAGACCGATGATGGAGAGTAAACCGCCCGCGAAGAGCCCGGCTTTAAGATACGGGTTCGCCGTAGGATCAATTATCGCGATAAGTTGTTGTTGGAGGACCTGGCTACCGAAGAGACCCGTAGTCCAGAGATAGTAGCCTGCGAGGAAGACTGTTGCGACAGTCGCGAGAAAGAGGCCGAGATTGATGTTCTTGTTGGAGGGTTTGACCTGAGGCTTCTGGAAGACCTTGATAGTAAGACCGTCGGCCGTTCCCCGTATCGCGGCTATCAACCCTTGTTGGCGGAGTTGGCCGAGCAGCCTCTGAAATTTCTCCTTAGCCGGTTCCCGCGTTACTTGAACGGTCGGAATCCCATAAGGATCCAAGAAGGCGTCTTTGACCTGGAATTCTGATGCGATCATTGTCTTGATGGAGTCCAGCGGAGGCCCAGCATAGACTGCGAAGCTAGTTTGAGTCGCCGGTAAAGGAGTCGGCGTTGGGGCCGCATCACTCACTCAAGAGTCGCCTGTCTTTCGCGGCTCGCTCCGTCCTGAGCGATTTAAACATGTTGTCAAATCGGGAGAAATTATCGAATTCGACGACAAGATATTATACATCAAGATTCCCAACTATCTTAGAAAGAGAGATGCTCGAAGCGCCATACCTGTTGCGTCCGTTCCACCCGGACGATCTCTCATCAGTTATCGAGATCAACAGGGTATGTCTCCCCGAAAACTATAGCCCGTACTTTTTCATGGAGGTCTACAAGAGCTGTCCCGAAGCATTCATAGTCGCAGAGAAGGAGCGCAAGGTCGCAGGATACATCATGTGCAGACTCGAGTTCGGCTTCTCAGATGTCCGCAGATTCAGAATGGTCCGAAAAGGACACGTCGTCTCAGTGGCCGTAATGCCTGATTTCAGACGACAAGGAATTGGAAAAGAACTGGTTCTTGCCGCAATGAAGGCACTGGAGCTACACGGCGCGGAAGAGTGCTTCCTCGAGGTTCGAACCGCCAACGAAGACGCAGTAAGACTCTACAAGAACATGGGATTTGATACCTCTAGAGTTGCAACGCACTATTATCACGATGGCGCTGATGCCTACGTTATGAGCATCAAGCTGCCTCATAACCCACCTGTTAACTAGTTGAACTGGCGGTTTTTCTCCGCCTTCTCGCCAGAAACGGCCCGATTATCAGAACCGCTGTTGGCAAGTAGACAAACGAGACGTTGAAACTGGCAGCGAAAGGGTTCACACCAAAGACGTAAGCTATGCTCGCGACAACCGACAGTATTACCATTGCGGCTAGAGCCGCCCTCAACGAGAATCGCTCGTCCTCAGCGTCTACCCCTGTCGCGAGGACCGGTTCCTCAGTTGGTTGAATGGTTACTCGTCTTCCTTCTTTGATCGAGGCTTCTTCTCTTCTTCAGCAGGGTGAAGGAGCCACTTCAGGGGAATATTCTGGCTTGTCCCGTCAGGCAACGAGCGGCGTATGCTGATCGGGAGAACGCCTTCGTCCAGTTCCAGCAGAGCCACGTCAATCGGCGAAAGTCGATCCTGCTTCAGATCGAGAAGAACAGGTGCTCCCATTGATATCTGGAGAGCCCTAGCCCCTACTACTCTCGCTTTCTCGAAGCGTGTGAGTTTTGGGGGTCCGATCTCGATGCTGTCGGGCTCTCTAGTAATCGCTACTTCCCTCGTCGTCACCCTCGTCCTTTCCCTTCGGGCCGCCCGCGCCGCCAGCGCTTGATTTCGCCGCAGCGATAACGTCGTCGATCTTTAGTATCATGCCCGCTGCCTCAGACGCCGATTTTATCACCTGCACTTTTACTCCTACCGGTTCGAGAATGCCTCTTTCCTTTAGATCAGCGACCTTGGACTCGTTAACATCGACCCCGGCCCAGAGCTGTCCTTTCTCGTGGGCAACTCGGAGTTGGACGAGTATGTCGATCGGGTCCATGCCCGCATTTTCGGCCAACGCGGTAGGCAGGGTTTCGAGGGCCTCGCCGAAGGCTATAACCGCCAATTGTTCTTTTCCGGAAAGTTTCTGCGCATGTTCTCTGAGGCGTCGAGCGACTTCTGCTTCTGGTGCACCACCACCTCCTACGACTCTTGGGTCAAGCACAACGTCGCGCACAACGCACAATGCGTCGTGAATCGCTCTTTCAGCCTCGTCAACAATTCGTTCCCCCCCACCGCGCACGAGAATCGTGACAGCCTTGGGATTCTTGCTTCCTTCGACAAACGTCATCTTGTCGTCTGCAACCTTCCGCTCCTCAACTAGCTTCGCGAATCCCAGATCTTCGGGCCTCAGATCGTTTACGTTGCTGACGACCTTTCCCCCAGTTGCTTTGACCAGTTTCTCCATGTCCGACTGCTTAACCCTTCTGACTGCGAGTATACCTTTCTTTGCGAGATAGTGTTGCGCGACGTCGTCTATTCCTTTCTCACAGAGAAGGACGCTAGCCCCCGAGTTTGCAACCTTGTCGGTCATATCCTTGAGCATTTTTTCCTCCTCGTCGAGGAACGATTTCATCTGCTCCGGATTCTCAATATTGATCTTGGCATCAAACTCTGTCTTCTCCACCTCTAAGGGTGCGTCGACCAGTGCGATCTTCGCGTCTTCCACTCTCTTCGGCATGCCAGGATGGACGATTTCTTTATCGAGAACTATTCCCTTGATAAGAGCGGTATCGGTCAGAGACTCGCCGGGCTTCTTCTCCACCTTTACATCGTCGATGTCCACCTTGTATCCGTCAGGAGTTTTTTCGGCAACCTGGAGAATCGCGTTCACCGCCAGTTCTGCCATTGCTTCCTTGTCTTCGGCGAGAATCTTGCTTGCCAGTGAGACCTCAGCTACTCTCCTAAGCATCGCCTTGTCAGTTGGATCGATCTTAATCGCGATCTGATCAAGCACTTCTAATGCTCGAATCGAAGCCTGCCTGTAACCATCGACGATTACTGTTGGATGGATTCCCTGGTCGATAAGTTCCTCGGCCTTTTTGAGCAGCTCTCCGGCTACGACGACAGAAGTAGTTGTTCCATCTCCAACCTCATCGTCCTGGGTCTTTGCAACCTCTACCATCATCTTGGCGGCAGGATGTTGTACTTCCATCTCGTCGAGTATTGTCGCTCCATCATTCGTGATGGTCACATCCCCGAACCCGTCCACGAGGGCCGCGGCTTCTCGAAGTTCCTTCTCTTAGAATAATTACTTGCTGGCCTGCTAATTCTGATGACAATTTTTTTCTTTGTCCCCGAGTCTCGCCGGGCGAGAGATTTCGCGTGCAATATAAAATTTATCAAGCGCTAGGGGTCCGAAACCGGAAGTAAACTTGCCCTAGACGGGTTATGCGGCTCTATTTCCTTGTTACAGGCTCATTTCCGACGATTTGCTCCTTCCAACCGTAAAAAAAACCAGACAATAGAATTCAGGCTCTAGCGTGCTAGCGATCGCTTCTTCTCTTGTGAGATTTTTTCCCATTCTTGAAATTCTTGAACCTTGAGAAAAAATTTGCTCCAAGCATTTGTTTTGGGCCAACTCTTTTAGGCATTAGAGAGTACGATGCTGAAAACCGGAGCTAAGCTGAACAATTGCGGGAACTGATCAGGATCAATCAACCACTTCTTGGAAAAGAAGAGATAGATGCAGCTGTCGAAGTCCTGCGCAGTGGAATCCTGACTGATAAGAGCGGGATGGGACCTCGGGTTCTGGAATTTGAAAGGAGCTTTGGCAAGTTTGTTGGCGCAAAACATGCTATAGCCGTCGTAAATGGGACCGCAGCATTACACGCCTCGTTACTTGCAGCAGATGTCGGTCCCGGCGACGAGGTGATTCTTCCATCGTTCACATTTGTGGGAGCAGCCAACGCGGTCGTCCTGACTGGTGCAACCCCCGTGTTTGCGGACATTGACAAGGACACATATTGTCTCAGAATGGAGAGCATTGAAGAATGCATATCGCGGAAGACCAAAGCGATCATTCCCACGGATCTCTACGGGCTTCCTTCTGATATTTCGGCCGTCGCGAGTTTAGCCAGGGGAAAAGACATTGTTGTAATAGAAGATGCGGCGCAGGCACACGGCGCTCAACTTGACGGTAAGAGAATTGGTTCTATTTCTGACATGACCTGTTTCAGCTTCTACGCTGGCAAGAACATTACAACCGGCGAGGGTGGGATGGTTACGACGAACGATGATGGGTACGCTCAAGCTCTGAGAATGGTTCGTTCTCATGGAGAGCAGCGTCCTTACTGGACGGTTAGACCAGGTCACAATTATCACATGACGGAGATTGCGGCAGCCATCGGTTATGCGCAGCTGAAGAAGCTACCTTCCTTTCTTGAAAAGAGACGAAAGAACGCTGAGCTGACCACGGAGAAGCTGAACATGACAGGCAAACTTTTGTTGCCTAAGGAGCCCGACGGTCGAAAGCACAGCTGGTATCTTTACACTGTGCGGTTGAGAGGCGTGAACGCCGCGAAACGGAACAAAATTGTGGATAAGCTGTGGAACAAGAACATCGAAGCCGGCGTCTACTATTCATCCCCAGTACACTCTACTCCATTATACCGGGACTCGAATATTGCTCGGAGAGGGCGATTGCCTGAGACTGAGAAAGCGTCCAGGCAGGTCTTTTCGTTGCCTGTTCATCCTAGGCTGGGAGAAACCGAGATAGAGTATGTGGCTGAGACGTTGCGGAAGACGATTGCCTAGCTTTTTTGGGAAATCTAGATGATCCCTTTGGTGTGAAGAACGTCCTTGATTTCTGGTTTCGTCTGTTCCTTCAGCTCGTAGCCTACTTTAACAGTCGGTTTGGGGAACTTGATGATTCTCCTAATATCAGCCGGTGTTGCTATCATAATGGTATCGCAGTCTACTCTGGCGATGGTCGCTTCCATGTCCCGGATCTGCTGGTTACCGTACCCGACAGTGGGCAGAACCTCGGTGACATGACCGTATTTCCTGAAGATGTCTTTCACGATTCCCACAGCATACTTGCGCGGATCCACGATTTCTTTCGCGTGGAAAGACTTCGCGGCAACGTATCCGACTCCATAGGCCATGTCACCGTGCGTGACAGTTGGACCGTCCTCTATGACCAGGACTCGCTTCCCTCTGACAAGCTCAGGCTTGTCCACCGTAACCTCTGATGAGGTCTTGATCACGATAGCGGTGGGGTTCAACATTTTCAGATTTGATTCTACCAGTTGAATGTTTCTCGGTTCGGCGACATTGACCTTGTTGATAATTCCAACATTGGCGAGTCTGACGTTTACCTCACTCGGATAATGTGTCAGCTCGTCCCCAGGACGTAGTGGATCTAGGACCGCGAAATGGACGTTTGGCTGGATGAAAGGTATGTCGTTGTTTCCTCCATCCCATAGGATGATATCAGCTTCTTTCTCAGCAGATCGCAGGATCTGTTCGTAATCTATGCCCGCGTAGACGACGAACCCGTGTTCAATATGCGGTTCGTACTCCTCTCTCTCCTCGATCGAGCAATCTGCTTTGTCTAGGTCTTCGAAGGAAGCAAATCTCTGAACTCCTTCTCTGGTGAGGTCGCCATATGGCATAGGATGTCGAATTACCACGACTTTCTTGCCAGCGTCTCGGAGAGTTAGGGAGATTTTTCTCGAGACTGTACTCTTGCCAGCCCCCGTTCGGACTGCACCAACAGAGACCACTGGTAATCTTGAGCGAAGCATGGTGTTCTTGGGGCCGAGCAACTGGAAATCCGCCCCCGCAGCCAGTGTCGACGACCCGATATGCATAACGTCTCCGTAGGAAAGATCACTGTAAGACAATATCGCAAGGTCGGCCTTCAGCTCTTTGATGAGGCGAGGAAGTTCCTTCTCCGCGAATATGGGTATTCCTTTCGGGTATCTTGGTCCGGCTAACTCCGGAGGGTACGTTCTTCCTTCTATTCCGGGGATCTGGGCTGCTGTGAATGCGACTACTTCATGGTCGGGCGAGTTCCGGAAGACCATGTTGAAGTTGTGGAAATCTCTGCCGGCTGCGCCAATAATGATAACTCGTTTCATTTCGAACTCGCTTTGTCGGCGGTGCGCCCTGAGCGAGCTATATAACTTGGTTCACCGAGGAGTGAAGGGACTTGTCACAGGGACCAGCGTCAGAGGTTTCGCGGCCCATAGTCGCTTTTCTGATCGAAGGATTGGGCGAAGCTCAAGGAGAGTTGTTCAGGTTCGCGGCCCCTCGAACCTCTGATGCTCTGCTTCGCAATCTTCCGGTTAATGGTCGGGCGGTTCGATACGGGGAAGAGATCTATTTCCAAGTCACAGTGAAGGCTCCGGGCGAGAAGCCTCGCAGCAACATGGAAGTGGGATCAGTAGGCTATTGGCCGCAGGGCGATGCGGTCTGTGTCTTCTACGGGCCGACGAGGCCTTACAGCCCAGTCAATCTCTTGGGCCGTATAACCAGCGGGTTGGAACTCTTCAAGCAGCTGAAGGAGGGTACAGTGATAACGATAAAAAAGGTCTAGGCAGCAGCAGGCTGATAGATTCTAATTCTCGCATTTCCGCCCACAAGCCGCACGAGCCGTCTCTTCTCTAAGTCCTCCAGCAGATCCTTGGCCACACTCAGCCTCAGATTGAACTGTGATGCTATTGAGAATGGAGTAATTGCTCCCATCTTCTGGACCTCAGCGAGGAACTTGGGGTCGGAGATGTCGGGACTCTGCAATCCTCTAGGCCTCTTTTCGACAACTGTCTTGCCCTTCCCCTTTTTCGATCCGGGTTCATCTTTCTTGTCCGTCTGGTCCTGGGTCTTTTCCATCTGTGCCATGCTTTTCTTCTTAGCGCCGCCCATAATTTGTCACTGCCTTCCTACGGTTTTGCTGGATAAATACGTTTTCGGAAAATCGGGGAAACCCTTATTCCTCTTAAGCCTCTGAGAACCCTTGCTATTGCCTTGAAGCTAGTCACCGTTAAGCTTCCCGAGAAACTGATCGACGATGTTGACCAGCTGGTTAAGGCGGGAATCTATCATAGCAGGAGCGATGCCATTAGGGCGGCAGTCCGTGATCTTCTGCGACGCGAGCTCTGGCAGCCCGGTCAAACCTAGTTGTCCAAGACAACAGAAGTCTTTGCGAATTCCTCTGCGACATTTCCCGGGTTCTTGGCCGTTGTGATTGATCTTCCGATAATGAAATACTCTGTTCCTGCCTTGCGAGAACGGGCTATTTCTCCGCCCTGCGTCCCAACGCCGGGCGAGAAGATTGGCACGCTCGTCCCGAGAATTTCTTTGGCTCTCCGAACTATGTTGGGCCGGGTAGCTCCTACTATCGCGCCGTCAGCCTTCCACTCGACTGCTCTCTCGGCAAAGATTTCGAACTCAAGTCTGGGCTTTTTGGAACTGGGGTTTGACAAGACTTTCTGGCCATATCCTTCAGAAGCTCCAGGGTGGCTCATGTAAACGAGTACTAGGAGTCCCATTCCACGTTCGTGGGCGAGTTTGAAGGTGGTGTCGAGCCCGCCTTTCCATCCTGTGAATGGGTTGACGGTTATGGCGTCGAATCCGAGATTGTGATAAGCTCGTGTAATCGCCGCGTTTGTCTCGTCGATATCGTTCAGCTTGTCGTCTATTATCGTCGCGAGCCCATTACGGTGTATTTTCCTTAACAGCTTAGTGGTTCTTTCTGGGCCGATGCCTAAGATTGTCTGGCGCCCGAATTTCACCGCGCATATAGACTGGCGGGTTTGTTCAATCAGATCGGTTGCACGGTCGCTCAGTTCTTTAGGTGGGCCATCGTTGACATCGATGGCGAGAACGACCCGGCTCTTTTTGGATCGTGAGGAATGTAGGATTCGATCCTTGAACGGTTTCTGGCTGCTTTGCCTCAATTCGGCCTTGGACCCTTCGGCATCCAGCCCAATTCTTGGTTAAGGTTTTCGAGAGCTACGCGTCTCGGTGGTGCTTTGAACCCGTACGATGAGACCGCGTTTAGGGCTCCGGCCTGCTCATTCTCCTCCGCAAGTTTCACCATTCGTATGACATCCGTTAGAATTCCGGCGCACGCCGGTCCATCTTCGAGAGAGATGCGCATGTCAAGGGTGAAGTCTGTTCCTGCGAAATATTCGCCTTTGATCCAGAAGTAGCTTGTTCAGCGGTTCTCCATGAAATCAACAAAATCAGAGGACCCTGCGACTATCGGGAACTTGTAAGGTACAGCGGCAGCGACAGCGGCGGTCTTTATTCCCCGCTTGATCTCGTATCTCTTCTTATCAAGAGCGAGTTGTGATTCTGTTCCGCCGCCTATGTCGAGCTGGTATGTTTCCCCGATCTGTGTTCCCCTGTTCACGAGCAAGGATAAGAGGTTCTTGTGGAGGATGGTTGAGCCAATCTGGTCCATGATGTCATCTCCGACGACCAGGACTCCTCTTTTCTTGTATTTGGCTTGCCACGCCTTGTTCGAGGCTATCTTTGCTGGCGTTGCATTGATGAATGCTCGGCCCGCCTGCAGTGCCGCTTGGGCATACATGTCGCTGGCTTTTGAGGCGCCCGTTGGAGTGAGGTTAACCACCACATCAGTCTTGGTGTCCTCTAGAGCCTTGGTAATGTTAGATGGCTTTGCGTTGCTTGGCTGTATCTTGTCGCCTGCGATAGGGGATATTCCGTCTAGCGGTTGGGCCATCTGGACCTTGACTCCGATGGGGCGCAATTGAACAATCTTTCTCGTGTTGTTTGGTTCTGCGCATACTGCTTCTGACAGGTCCTTCCCAACTTTTCTCTCGTCGATGTCAAACGCGGCAACGAATCGTATGTCTGATACTTTGTAGGGTCCAACTTTCTCGTTCATCAGTCCAGTTCTCTTTTGGGCGGTGCGGTAGAATTCTGTTCCTTGGACGAGGCTTGAGGCGCAGTTTCCGATTCCGGCGATGGCGACTCTGATTTCCCTTGGCAAGACGATATCAGTAGTCTTGAGAGAATATCTACTGCTGAAAAGTCTTTGGCCCTGGTCTATTTCGGAAAGAGTGGGAAGTCGATGACGTCAATGACCTTCGTGTAAAAGTATTTTGCATCCGTAGCGGCGTTTGTGAATTCAAGTCTCTCGCCGTGTGGTTTTGCTGCCAGATACTTGAGAAACGGTCCGGAAGGTGGGCTCATCGTTGCGGTATAGAAGAAGATTGGGAGAGCGTCGGAGTCGTAGTAGTGTTCGAAGGGTATGCAATTGCCTAGTATGTGTCTGTCTCCTCTGCGGAAGTGCCACAGGGGAAAGACGTTGCCATCTCGCATGGAGAGTGTGAGCAGAACCCTAGCCAAGGACTTCGCATCTTGAAGCTCTGTCAGAACGGGATCAGGGGCATCCGGAAAGTCGCCTTCGATGCTCTTTGTGAAGGCGTCTGGCAGGTTTTTCACGTTGATTATCGAGGCGTATTTGAATCGGGTATCGTCAGCTTCGTCGGAGAACTGCCATTCTTCTCCTTTGGGTGAGTCGCTCTTGTAGGCGAGGAAGGGTTTGTTCTCGTCAAAATCGGCTTCTGTGTAGGCCAAGATTGGAATGTCTCCGTCCCAGTACATGTATGCAGTAAAGAATGCTAGTATGTTGCTGGATTTGTGTTTGAAGCTCCAGATCATTTGGGATCCTTCTGTTAGGGCCAGTGCTAGGCGCGCGAAATTTTGGATGTCTCGTACGTGTACGGGCATTGGGGGCTTGATCGGCTCCATTGTCAATCTATATCGTCTTCCCGACCTATTCCGGTATCATTAAGACTTGGCCAGTTATCGAGATATGCCGGACTTATCTGAATAGGTCCAGTTCTTCAGGTCTTAGAAGGTCTTTCCCCGTGCCATTGCCGCGCCTAAATCTGTATCCTCTCACTAGCGCAACTGGAACCTTGTCAGATTTGTTCATCACTAGTTCACCCGCTGAGGCGAGTTCGTCTGCGACTGCAATCTCAGTCACGTGAAGCGTGTGACGATACATATCCCTCGATCCCCTGTAGTCATGGATTGGCTTCATCCCTGAGATTCCTATTGCGAAGTTGACCTGGCCCATCCTCCATGCCCTACCAAACGTGTCAGTTACGATTACCGGCACGGCTTTTCCCGTAAGCTTCCTGATAGTCGTGCAAATGCGATAGGCGGAGGCATCTGGATCCAACGGTAACAGTGAAACGATGTCCTTCCCTCTTGCGACGTTCGAGGCGTCAACCCCGGCGTTCGCGCAAATGAATCCGTGCCTTGTTTCAGTGATCAAATGCCCCGCTTTCATCCTAATGATCTTTCGAGTCTCTCGAAGGATAATCTCGACCTGGCGCGGGTCCTTTCCTGCTTCTTTGGCGATAAAGGATGCGAACGGTGAAGGCGTCACCTTAGTCAGGTTTACGACTCGGCCTTCGGCTTTTGACACAACTTTCTGAGAAACCACTGTGACATCACCCTCTTGAAATTCCTCTCCCTGTTCCTTCAGCCTGGAAACAATTATCTCGCCTAGATCGTTCCCTGACTCAATATCTGGAATCCCTTTCACGGGAATTATCGTAAGCAAAAGGATCCTAAGCTCCGGAAAAGAAAGATGTCAGCT